>MTLD01000840.1_pt1 | contig 111799 bp, 96 predicted proteins | sample 1982471 | NCBI WGS metagenome assembly MTLD01 (sample SAMN05712604, study PRJNA340218) | biofilm metagenome | isolation source: sample SPM anode biofilm adapted to -50 mV | place: USA | collected 2012-02-03
TTTGCATCGTTCAGTTTTCAAGGAGCACTTGTTCTTTGCCGCCGCTCGCGACGACTTCTGTATAGTATCATGTTAACCGGGTTACTGTCAACACCTGTTACGCAATTTTTAAGACACTTTGTTGGGAACTTGCTTCTTTTCGCAAAACTAAAATGTTGCCTTCTGTTATATAATTGTCAATCCAATCGTAGCAATCCTTGTGGTATAATAGGAAAATAGTTGTTTACTTTGAACCAGGAGGCAAGACAAATTCATGAGAAATGAAAGTACTTCACCACAAACACCCAAACGATCTTTTCGCTGGGGGCGCCTGTTTCTCATTATTTCAATAGTAATGGGCGTCATTTTTGCCGGCGTCGGCTTGGGTTTTGTAACTGCCAGCTATAATACGATGCCTAACTTACAAAACGACATTCGCCCGGCTGCTTCATCACAAATTTTTGACAGCCATGGCACGCTAATTACTACCGTACATTCCGTGGAAAATCGCGTTCCAGTTCCTCTGAGCAAAGTCCCGCAAAATCTGCAGAATGCTTTTGTGGCGGTTGAGGATGCTCGCTTTTATCAGCACATGGGCGTTGACCCGCGAGGCATTTTGCGGGCGGCTTGGTCTAATGTAACCGGAGGCGGCGTAGCCGAAGGCGGCAGCACCATCACCCAGCAGCTTGCTAAAAACGCGCTTCTTTCACAAGAACGCACGATGAAGCGAAAAATCCAAGAGGCTTTTTTGGCCTTACAAATCGAACGCCAGTATACCAAACATGAGATTTTAGAAATGTACGTTAATCACATTTACTTTGGCCAAGGCGCTTATGGCGTGCAAACGGCTGCCAAAGTATACTTCAATAAAAATGCCGAAGATTTATCGTTGGCGGAATGTGCTATGCTGGCCGGCATTCCCAAAAGCCCCAATTACTATTCCCCTTTGAATAATTTAAAAGCCGCTAAAGAACGACAGCGGACGGTTTTAGAGCAAATGGTCAAGTACGGCTATATTGATGCCGCTACCGCTCACAGTGCTGCAGAAGCGCCGTTAAAGCTGGCTTCCGGCCAAACCAACAATGACAAGTCCAATAAAACAGCCGCTTATTTTATTGATTATGTTGTCCAATCGCTGATTGATAAATATGGCGCTGATGCCGTTTATAAAGAAGGCTTGAAGGTCTACACCTCCTTAGATTTGACCATGCAGCATGCGGCGGAAAGCGCCCTTACCCATCTGCCATCGTATCGCAAAGATGCAAATGGCATTATGCAGCCGCAAGGAGCGCTGGTAGCCATTGATCCGCGCAGTGGTTACATTAAAGCCATGGTAGGCGGTCGCGGTGACGATCAATTCAATCGCGCCGTAATGGCGGAACGTCAGCCTGGCTCTGTTTTTAAAACCTTCACCTACCTAGCCGCCATTGAAAGCGGCATGACGCCAGCTACAAGCATCAGCGATACAGCCGTGTCTTTTGGCTCCTGGGCTCCCCGCAATTACGACGGACGCTTTTACGGCAACATTTCACTGCGCTACGCTTTAGAACAGTCGCGCAATGTACCTACCGTAAAGTTGGCCAACCAGCTTGGCGCTGATAAACCCTTGTATTACGCCCAGCAAATGGGCATCTCCACCCTAGTATTGCAAGGTCCTACAAATGATAGAAACCTGGCTATGTCCCTGGGCGGCTTAACCAAAGGCGTTACTCCTTTGGAAATGGCCAGCGCCTATGGAGTATTGGCCAACCAAGGTATCCGTTGCGAACCCATTGCCATCGTGAAAGTCGTCGATCGAAACGGCAAAACCTTGGAAGAACATTCTCCTCAGCCCAAAACCATCATCAGCGAGAAAAGCGCCTACATCATAACCGATATGCTTAAAGGCGTTATTGCCCGCGGCACCGGAGCCGGCGCCGCTATTGGCCGGCCAGCAGCCGGCAAGACCGGCACTACAGACAATAACAAAGACGCCTGGTTTGTCGGTTATACTCCTGACTTGGTTGCCGCCGTTTGGATGGGTAATGACACCGAAGGAACTCTTGGAAATATCACAGGAGGTACCGTTCCTGCCGAAATTTGGCGCGGCTTCATGACCAAGGCGTTAGCCTCGACTCCAGCCCGTGATTTCTTACGGCCCCAGGGCGTGTCGGTTCCTCAAGACGCAAGCACGCCGGCCCACCCTGACGACAAAGCAGTTGCTGATAAAAAGCAAGAAGACGATAAGAAAAAGACAACAACCAAGCAGCCAGAGAAAACAACAACGAAACCAACGGAAGCTAAAACAGAAGACAAGAAAACAGATTCCAAAAAGGAATAATAAAGTAAAAGAAGAGCAGTACTGTTTTTGCCGACAGTGCTGCTCTTCTTTTCTAGTTTTTAATATACCAGAATTTATAAAACGAACCGCGAAATACACGAAAAACGCGAAAGGGTTTTATGAAATTATATCGCTTTGCTTTCCTTTGTGTAAATCTTGTAACCCCGTCGCGTCCTCTCTCTACTCACTGTTCAAAAACCGTGTCACTCCTGCGTACCCTCCCGTGACTCCGATTCTCTTGTTCAAAACTCTCGTGCAATTTTTCTTATTTAAGCTGCACCAGCGTAGCGCCGTCGCCGCCTTCGGTTACCTCGCCAATGCTGATGTCCCGAACACCGTGATGCTGCTTTAAATAAGCCCGCACGCCTTTACGCAACGCGCCGGTTCCCTTGCCGTGAATCACATTTATCTTAGTGTGCCCGGCCAGCATGGCGTCATCCAAGAATTTAGCCAGTATTTCTACGGCTTCTTCAATGTTTTGACCGCGCACATCAATTTCCCGGGGAACATCCAAGCGTTTGCTTAAAAACGCGGCGGAAATTCGCGGCGCCTCCTTGACCGGAGGCTCCTCCACCTTCCCATCCTCCACCAGAAGACAGGCTTGCAAGGGCACATTCATTTTTAGCGCTCCGATCTGCACCGTCGCCTCCTTAGCATTCCAGGACAGTATCCTGCCTTTCTGGCCCAGCGTCTTAACCATAACTGCTAAACCTTCCCGCAGCAGTTCCTGTTCTACTGGACTTCCGGCAACAATCTTGCGGAATTGAGGGCGTGTTCCATCCAGCGCTCCCTGCAGTCTTTCTCTCGCCTGTTGAAACGCGTTCTGCCGCCGCTGCTGATCTTGCTCTTGCGCCTGTTTTTTAATGAGATTGACGCTTTCTTCGGCTGTTTTTCTAGCCTGCCGCAGTAATTCAGCCGCCTTCGTCTTGCTTTGCTCCAATCGCAAGGCGGCTTTTTCTTCCTCTTGACTTCGCTTGGCTTCCCAGCGTCGCTGCTCTTGCTCCCACGAGCGCTGCTGAAGTTCCAGAGTTGCAAGACGTTCTTGATACTCTAACTTTTCTTTTTCCAGCTCCTGCATCATCGCGGCCAAATCCACATGCTGCTGATCCATTAGTACGCGCGCCCTGTCTAATATCGCTTCCGCCAGACCTAAACGGCGGCTGATGGCGAAAGCGTTGCTAGAGCCGGCCATGCCGATGCGCAGCCGATAGGTCGGACGCAGGGTTTGCACATCAAACTCCACACTGGCATTTTCTACGCCTTCACGGGCATAGGCAAATTGCTTTAACTCGCTATAATGCGTTGTTGCCACAGTCAAAGCGCCGCAAGCCTGCAAATTTTCCAAAATGGACATAGCTAAAGCGGCGCCCTCTACCGGATCGGTGCCAGCGCCGATTTCATCCAGCAAAACCAAATCATCAGCGCCGACTTCTTGCAGAATGCTCACCAAATGCGTCATATGAGATGAAAAAGTACTCAAGCTTTGTTCAATACTTTGTTCATCGCCAATATCCGCAAATACCTGACTGAACATGCAGATGCTCGAACCGCTGTCTACCGGCAAAAACAAGCCAGCCTGCGCCATAAGCACCATGAGTCCCAGCGTCTTTAGCGCTACCGTTTTACCGCCTGTATTAGGACCGGTTATCAGCAGCATCGTATACTCTTCACCAAGAAACAAGTCAATCGGCACAACTTGGGCGGCGTTAATTAAAGGATGCCGGGCCTGACGCAAAGAAAGCCGCTTCGCTTCATTAAAAACAGGCTTAGTACATTTCCATTGCTCCGCCAGCCGAACCTTAGCCGCCAATAAATCCATCTGTCCTAATAAGCGGCAATTTTCTTGAATACTGTCATTATCGCGTCCCGTAACCGCACTTAAAGACTGTAAAATGCGTTCTATTTCATTGCGTTCAGCGGCAACGCATTGCTTAATTTCGTTGTTCAGCTCTACAATGCTCATCGGCTCAATGAAGACAGTAGCGCCGCTGGCCGATTGATCATGAACAATGCCTGGGAAAAAATGCTTATACTCCTGCTTCACAGGAATTACATAGCGATCACCCCGCATGGTTACCAAAGCTTCTTGAAAATATTTCTGGTATTCTTGAGAACGCAATACAGACTGCAAGCGTTCCTTAACGCGCCCGTGAGCCGTGCGAATGGCGCGCCGCAGTTTGGCCAGCTCCGGCGTAGCGTCGTCGCGCATTTGACCATGCTCGTCAATAACCGCTTCCACCGCCTGTTCTAAACGCTGCAACGAAACAAAACCTTCTGCATACTCGCTTAAAATTGGCGTTTCTTCCAAGCGGTTTAGCAAAAAGCTTCCCAAAATCCGGGCGCTTTTCATTGTAGCGGCGATATTGCGCAGCTCTTCTAGTTCTAAAATCGCTCCTAACGCCGCTCTGCCTGCTGCTTGGCGCACATCATGAATGCCGCCCAAGGGCAGCCGTTCTCCCTGCTCCGCCAAAAAAGCCACTGCTGCAGTTTCTTCCAACGATCGAGCAACGAACTCCGCTTCTACCTGGGGCTGCAGCTTTTCCGCCAGCTCTCGCCCCAGCGAGCACGCAGTCAAGGAGGCTAGGCGGCTTCGAACCTTGTCAAACTCCAATATATGCAATGCTTTTTCATTGATCATGCATCATGACTCCTCTAAAATAGTGCCCGCGCGTAGCGCCCGGCTTTACAGCCGGCGGCGGTAAAACCTGGCCTTTTTGCAACGCAAGCAATTCCCGGCAATAGTCGGCAGTCAAACGTCGCAACTCCTCCGGACGATACAGACGTCCATCCAGGCGCAATTGTGATACTCCGGTCTGGCGGAATTGTGTCAGATTACCTCGCAAATCCAATTCTTTAGCATTGAAGATATAGCTGCGGCAGCTGCTGTCTGTAAAAATGGGGAACCGCTCTTCTTTCCGGTCGCGCAAGTAGTAAGCTTCCTTTTGGCGACAAGGCTGGCTGCATGTTCCGGTATGCAACTCTCCAATATAAGAACCCAAGGGGCAAAACTCAGAGACCATCATAGTCAAGCGACCATGCACCAGACATTCACCAGCCAAACTCTGCGGCCAATGAAGCTTGCGAATTTGCTCAAAGGTCAATTCAGGAGACAATGTTGCTCCAACCGCTCCCTGTTCAGCCCAGAAGGCAAGAGTTTGAGAATTAAAATGGCTCAGCGGCGCATCCGCCCAAAAAGCTAGGGTCGGCGTTTTTTTTCGACATAACTCCAGCAAGCCTAAATTAGCCAGATATACGCCAGCTACTTCTTGCGACGCTGCAAACGAGAAAACCTGCTCCCAGCGAGACAGCTGCCATTCGCGGACAATACGCGGCGTTCCCAGCCACAGTTCTTTCCCCGCTTCCTGGACAGCGCGACAAACGGCAGCGTATTCCTCCGGCCCAGGCGATGGTTTTACAAAATCTTCGCCTCCAAAAAGAATACCCGAGGCGCCTCCTGCCAACGCTGCCTGAACTTGCGCCAGTTCACTGCATTGTACACAAATTTTTTCCGGCCATTGTTCTTTCGCGATACGCCTTTCGTCTTTGAGCGCTAAACTGCAAGGTCCGGCCGAAAGAGAAGGCCGCTTATAAGAAATCAGTCTGGCTTCTTCCAACGCTTCCACGGCGCGACGACGCATTTCGTTTTGTTCGCTCACAGGCGCCATCAGCTCGCCCTGCGCCTTAAACTCCAAATTCTGCAGAGCAAAGGGAGTGTTGCCCAGGCGATCCACTTGCTTACGCACAGAATCAATTTGCAAAGCATGCTTTCTTGCTTCTTCCGCTAAAAAGTCAGTCTCTCCGACTCCCTCATGCCCTTCGTCATCGCGCAAAGTCAAGCGCAGCGGCTGTCCTAATACTGCCTCTACTACTGCCGTCACCGGCACTTTGCGCTGTTCTTTGGCAAAGGAGCTGCGTGCTTTGAGCATTAATTGTGCGTCAAACACCTTAAACGCCCGGTCATTCATTCCTACCGGCGGCATATCCGGAATGGTCACCAGCTCACCTGGTTCAGCCACTTCTACCAACTTCCCATTTACATACATTTCTTGCATTGTAAGGTTGACACGGCCGCCTACTTTAACCCAAACATCAAGGACATCCCCCTGCCGCAGCGGCTGCTCCAGCTTTAAACACCCTTCCCTTTTGGCGTAGTCATAAGCCACAATGCGTCCCACCCGCAAGCCGCGATTATTAGGACGACGATCACTCATCATGGTCCGCCCTGGTCGCCCTTGCAAATAAGCGGTAGTAAAATCACGATTAAAGATCTGTTCCAAGTCCCTCTGCAACGGCTCCAAAGACAATGTTTCGCCGCGCAGCGCCGCGTCCAGCGCCTGACGATAGGCGGCGACTACTACGGCCACATACTCCGGCCGCTTCATGCGTCCTTCAATTTTCAAAGAATGAACGCCAGCTTCCAGTAATTGCGGCACCAGCTCCAAGGTATTCAAATCCTTGGGGCTTAGAAGATATTCGCCAACTTCCTGAATTACAGTTCCCTCTTCCGTTTCCAAACGATAGTTGAGCCGGCAAGGCTGCGCACAACGTCCTCGATTGCCGCTGCGCCCCCCAATAAGACTGCTCATCAAGCATTGACCGGAATAGGAAATACAAAGAGCGCCGTGAACAAAAGCTTCAATTTCCGCGCCCCCTTCTTGGACGCATTGCTGCAGTTCCGCAAGAGACATTTCACGTGAGACCACCACTCTGGTAAAGCCAAGTTCCCGCAAAAAGCGCACGCCTGCAGCATTATGCACGGTCATCTGCGTACTGGCATGCAACGGCAAATTCGGCACACACGTACGGGCTACCGCCGCTACCCCCAAATCCTGAACCAGCACCGCATCAATTTCGCATTCGTATAAAAAACGCAGATATTCCTGCAGCAGTCTCATTTCACTGTCGTCCACCAATGTATTAACGGTTACATATACTTTAACGTTCCGTAAATGAGCATACCGTACCGCTTCTGTTAGTTCCTCGTCAGAAAAATTGGGGGCATAGGCTCTGGCCCCAAAGGCTTTCCCCGATAAATATACCGCATCAGCGCCATTTTCCACGGCAGCTCGAAACGCTTCAACGCTCCCGGCAGGAGCCAATAATTCACATACCATATATTTTCATTCCCTTCCCTTTCAACAAAGCCATTTTGAACTTTATTGCAACAATCGCTATCATTTTATCTTACCACAAACATAAAACCTTTTTCACTGCTATCTTTTGCCAGCCTTGAGGGAAAATCAGAGAAGCCTGCTATCCCTGCGCAATAAAGTCTTGTATAACAGCAAAATCATCTCGTTAAATAACCTTCATAAAGTGGCTTTCCTCTATCATTCGCGCTATGATAAAGGTTATTATTGAAACTCCAAGGAGGACGTTTTTATGTTGGAATCCAGTATACCTCTGCTTGTTATCCTTTTCTTAGCTCTCTTCGGCAGCAATTACAGTGTCTTTATCGCTGCTTTGATTTTACTGTTAATCAAGTGGCTTGGCTTTGAAGCCTGGCTGGCTCCGGTGGAAACGCACGGCATCTCTGTGGGTATTACTATTTTGACCATGGCCATCCTAGTTCCCATCGCTCAAGGCAAGCTGACTACGCAAATGCTTTTGGACGCCTTTAAATCGCCAGTAGGCCTTGTGGCTATCGCCGTAGGCATCTGGGTGTCCCACCTGGCGGCGCAAGGGGTTCCCTTTATGCGGGAAACGCCGGAAGCAGTCAGCGCCCTGATCGTCGGCACCATTGCCGGCGTCTGTCTCTTCCACGGTCTAGCAGTAGGCCCCTTGATTGCCGGCGGTTTAGTCTCTCTGGTGATCAGTCTGGCAGGATTCTTCAAGGCATAAAATCAGAAGGATAATTTCACAGAGAAGCACTGGGTTCTGCGCAAATGCGCAAAACCCAGTGCTTCTTGTCATTTTATCGCTTGTCGTCATCAAGCAGTTCCATTAATTCCTGATAGTCCTGCTCCAGCTTGCCAAACTCTTCCGCCAGATTCAGCGCCGTCAATACAGCTACTTTGGCTACGGACAGCCTGGGATTACTGCGCGCCAGCTGACGCATCCTCTGGTCAACCGTCGCAGCAATCTTCCGCACGGTTTCCGCTTCCATATCCCCTTTCAGAGTATAGGCTTCGCCAAAAATTTCCACCGTCACCTTGCACTTGTTTTTATCCATCTCGTCACCTGACACTTTATGCGTATTTCGTCTTAGTCATTCATTCGACAAGAATAAACTAATTCCTTCCCAAGACAAAATGCAACCTTCCTATTGACGCAGTTCGCAGCCAAAACGCTCGTGAAGGCGACTGATGATTTTTTGAATCACTGCTTCCACTTCTTCGTCAGTCAGCGTTTTCTCAGCAGACTGGAAGAGCAGCGAGAAGGCCAGGCTGCGTTGGTTCGCAGGCAAGCGGTCTCCTTTATACAAGTCAAAAAGAGTAACTTGCTTTAGCAAGGCGCCGCCAATTTTATTGATTTCCTGCTCTAGCGCGCCTGCAGAAATTTCATCAGAAGTAACAAACGCTAAATCCCGCTGCATCCCTGGGAATTTAGGCAATGCCGTGTAGGTCGGCAGACGTTTCCATAAAGGAAGCATAGCTTCCAACGACAGTTCGCAAAGGAACACAGGCGCCCGCAGGCCAAAAGCTTCCCGCGTATCAGGGTGCACTTCGCCAACCCAGCCAAGTTCTTTGCCTCCCGGATAAACGATACGAGCGCAGCGTCCCGGATGCAATGCCGGATGAACCGCCTTTTCAAAAACAGCCTTGCTTAAGCCCAGCGAACTGAGAAGCTGTTCCGCCAAACCCTTAGCGTCATAAAAATCAACAGGTTCTTGGCCTTGGCTCCAGCCTTGGGGCTGTCTTCTGCCCGTCAGCGCGGCGCACAACATCCAAGGCTCTTGAGGCAGCGTATCCATGGGCAAGTTTTTCGGCAAATATACCGCGCCAATTTCAAACAAGCGCACATCTTCATTGCGGCGAGCCACATTGCGGCCTACCATTTCCAGCATATTTCCCAGCAGCGTAGTACGCAAGATTGGGAATTCATCCGTAATGGGATTTAATACAGGCACCGCTTGGCGGCGTACGTCTTCCGCCCCCAAACGCAAGGCGTCAAATACTTTAGGATGAGAAAAGCTGAAGGAGATGCCTTGCATGAAACCGGCAGCCACACATTGCTGCGTAAGCAGGTCCACCAAATCATGGCGCTGGCTTTGTCCGCCTGGTGCTACTGCCGCCGCAGGCAGAGAAGCTTGAATCTGCTCAAAGCCATGCATGCGTGCAATTTCCTCAGAAACATCGGCCATTCCTTCCACATCATCGCGCCAAGAAGGAACGCCTAAGGTAACTTTATCGCCTTCTGTCTGAAGAATGGTAAAATACAAGCGCTGCAAAATTTCGCTCATGCAGTCTGCTGACAAGGACGTTCCCAAACGGCGATTCACCTCAGCTACGGAAAAGGAAACCGTTCTCGGCTCTTGCACTACCGGGTAGGCATCAGCGTACCCCGGCGCCACACGGCAGGCTCCCATTTCTTGCAGCAACTGCGCCGCCCGATCCAGCGCGTCTGTTGCACGCGCCACGTCGGTACCGCGTTCAAAGCGGCCCGAAGCCTCCGAGCGCAGGCCCAACTGACGAGCAGTTCTCCGGATGTTCGCCCCTTGAAAATGCGCGGCTTCCAAAATGACCGTCTGCGTAGCATCGGTCACTTCGCTGTCAAAACCGCCCATTACGCCGGCCAAGCCTGCGGGTCCTTCAGCGTCAGCGATAACAAGCATGCTGGAGTTTAGTTTTCTTTCTACCGAATCCAGCGTCACCAGCTCTTCCCCGTCGTCAGCCAGTCGCGCCGTCAAAGAAGCGCCGCGTACGCGCGAAGCGTCATACGCATGCAAGGGCTGTCCCATTTCCAGCATGACAAAATTGGTCACATCTACAACATTGCTGATGGAGCGCATGCCTGCCGCTTCAACCCGTCTGACCAGCCATTCCGGCGAAGGACCCACTTTTACATTGTGAAGCACCCGCGCGGCAAAGCGGCGGCACAAATCCGGACAAGCCGTATGCACGGTCACTGTTTCACTTGCTTGCGGTAAAGCCGCATCCTCTTGAACCTTAATTGCCGGCAAGGTTAAAGAAGCTCCGGTTAAAGCAGCGACTTCCCGCGCCAAGCCAATAACGCTGAAGCAATCAGGACGATTAGCCGTTAGCTCAAAGCCCAAAATAACTTGATTCAAGCCCAGCACATCTTGGATTCCCTGGCCAATTTCCGTAGCAGCCGGCAGAATATAAATGCCGCTGCGCTGTTCCTCCGGCAGTTCTTCCGAATCAATCCCCAGCTCTTTGGCGGAGCAAAGCATGCCGTAAGAAGGCTCGCCTCGCAGCTTGCTGGCTTTAATAGACACCCCGTTCGGCAAGTGCGCCCCCTCTAAGGCGACAGGAATTACATCCTTTTCTTGCACGTTGGCAGCGCCAGTCACAATTTGCAGCAGCTCCGCTGCGCCTACATTAACGCGACAAATGCGTAGTTTATCTGCATTAGGATGAGGCAAAATCTCTTCAATTTTACCGACCACCACTTTTTCCAAACCTTGTCCCTGGTATTCAATTTCCTCTACAGGAATACCAGCCATAGTCAATGCATCCGCCAATTCTTGCGGCGCAGTCTGAATCGTTACATAGTCATTAAGCCATTCAATGGATGTGCGCATGAGAATCCTCCTTTGTACAATTAAAACTGCCGCAAAAAGCGAACGTCATTTTCATAAAACAGACGCAAATCGTCAATTTGGTACAAAAGCATGGCAATGCGTTCCACGCCCATGCCAAAAGCAAAGCCTTGCACCTTGTTCGGATCGTAGCCGCTCAACTCCAGCACTCGCGGATGCACCATGCCGGAACCTAAAATTTCCAACCAGCCGGTTTGCTTGCAGACCCGGCAGCCTTTCCCCTGGCAAATCACGCAGGAAATGTCCACTTCAGCGCTCGGTTCCGTAAAAGGAAAGAAGCTTGGACGAAAGCGAACCCCAGTATTAGAGCCGAAGATTTCCCGAATAAAGAGTTCCAAGGTTCCCTTTAAATCGGCAAAATTGATCTCCTTGTCAATAACCAAGCCTTCTACCTGATGGAACATCGGCGAATGCGTGGCGTCGTAATCACAACGATATACTTTGCCAGGCGCAATAATCCGCACCGGACTATTCGGCTCGCTGGCTTGCATAACCCGCGCCTGTACTGGCGAGGTATGAGTCCGAAGCAACAGCTCCGGCGTAATATAAAAAGTATCCTGCATATCCCTTGCCGGATGATCCGGCGGCAAGTTCAAAGCTTCAAAATTATAGGAATCTTCTTCCACTTCCGGCCCTTCGGCCACTGCAAAGCCCATGCGCATAAAGACCGCCTTAATGCGATCCAAGGTCAGCATCAACGGATGCACATGCCCGTTAAAAGAGGCTCTCCCAGCCAAAGTAATATCAATGGTTTCTTTTTCCAAACGCTCTTGAAGCTCAGCGGCTTTCAAAGCCCCTGCCCGCTCTTCTAGGAGCGCCTCCAACTTGGCCCGCACTTCATTCACGAGCGCGCCTATGCGCGGACGTTCTTCTGGCGACAATGCTCCCATACCGCGCAAAACAGCAGTTAAGCTGCCTTTTTTGCCCAAGTATTTTACTTTCAACTCATTCAAGGCGGCTACGGTTTGCGCCTGCTGCATCTCCTGCAACGCTTCCGCTTGTAAAATCTGTAGCTGATTTTCCATGTTCCACTTGCCTCCTGTTTTATAATCATTGCAAAAAAACAAAGCCCTTCCACCCCCTCGAAAGGGGCGAAAAAGCTTATTCGCGGTACCACCCTTGTTTGTACTCAAGCTTCGTAACGTGAAGCAGTCCGTGTTTACCTACTTGAATTCAGAAAAGCGTTCAGTAAACAAGGCTCCGGAGCGAACTTCTGACAGCGAAAAGACAGCGCGCTTGCAGTCCATGGCAACGCCTCCCTGAAGAATTCTCCTCTGCATACTTTCTCCTTCATCACCAGCACTATGTAGTTCGTTCCCAAGCCGTAAACCGCTCTTTATTGCAATAAAAGGCGGCGGTACAGGAGATACGCGGCAATGGAGCCAGTTGCTTCAAATACTTTCCATAGCATATCGGTGGTCATCATGGCGAGACCCTCCCTGCTCCTGTTCAGCATGCTTTCAGGAAATTTCTTGTTGTCATTATACCATATCAAAAGCAGCTCTGACAAGCCAAGTCCACTCTTAACCAAGGGCTTTCTCTAAAAATACAAAAAACGCATTTATCTTATTTTATTTCTTAGCTCAGCCGCTGCCGCATAGCTTCATAGAGCAGCAGCGAGCCCGCCATAGCCACATTCAAAGACTCCATTCCTCCCGGCATGGGAATGAAAACGGCGCCATCCGCCTCTTCTTGCCAAAAAGCCGACGCCCCTTCTCCTTCGTTGCCTAAAAGCAGCAAATGCCTTGCTTTTAAATCAGCCTGATAGCTTGGTCGGCCTCCTTCGAGCGCAGCTACCCACAATGCAAGTTTTTGCTGTTTCCGAAGGCGGTTCAAGGTCTCCGGCTGTATTTTTTGCACTACAGGCAAACGAAAAACAGCCCCCATACCGGCGCGCACCGCTTTACTGCTAAAAGCGTCTGTGGTCCCTTCCAGCAAAACAGCCCCGACTGCGCCTAACGCCGCAGCCGTCCGCAGCAAGGCGCCGACATTCCCCGGATCCTGCACGCGATCCAGTACAAGGAGCGGCCCGTCACCAGGCATAGCCAGCACCTGCTCAAGTTCCCAGTACTTTTGCCGCACGACCGCTAAAATGCCTTGCGGCGTCTGCGTCTCGCCAAGCTTGCGCAATAGCTCGCCGGAAACTTGCAACAGTCGGCCATATGGCTGTTGGCGCTTTCGCAGCAGCTCCTCCATCTGCGTTTTTTGTCCATAATCATCGGCTGCAACAAGAAACAGCAATTCCCAATCTGATTGGATCGCTTCTTGCACCGCCCGCGTGCCTTCCACGATAAATAAGCCGCTCTCGTCTCGTTTTTTGCGCTGTTGCAAGGAGCGGATTTGTTTCAATTGTTCATTCGCAGCACTGCCTATTTTTTCCCAATACAACGTCATTCAAGCTCCTCCAAGCGCTGGACGCCCCGATTCGCGCCGACAACGAACAGCACATCTTTATCCATAATTTTCTCCGTTGGCTGCGGCGGCACCAATAATTGCTCCCCCCGACGTATAGCCACCACATTGACCTCATAACGACCGCGTAAATCCGTTTCCACCAGATTTTTTCCGACCAAAACCTTGGGGGCTGTTACTTCCACAATACTGTACTCAGGAGATAACTCAATGTACTCCAAAACATTGCTTGAAACAAGATTGTGCGCCACACGCTGCCCCATGTCCCGTTCCGGATACACAACTCGGTCCGCGCCTATTTTCTCCAGCATCTTTCCATGAAGATTGTTTTTCGCTTTAGCGACAATATAAGATACTCCCATCTCTTTGAGCTGCAGCGTCGTCATCAAGTTTGCCTGTACATCTGCCCCAATGGCCACTACAACGACGTCAAAATTCCGAATCCCCAGGGCTTTCAACGTATCCTCATCCGTAGTGTCCGCCTGGACCACATGAGTTACTTCATCGCTAAAATCCTGCACCCGCGTTTCATCGGTATCAACCGCCAACACTTCATAGCCCATCTCATACAGCGTTTTAGCTACACTGGTGCCAAAACGCCCTAATCCTATAATGGCAAATTGCTTTCTTTTCATAACAATCCTCATTTCTGGAATTCACTTGCTTTCTCAGCCAATAATAAACTTCCCTTCCGGGTAATGCATGGTCCGCTTGTTTTTTCGTGAACGCAGCGTTAAAGCCATCACCAGCGTCACAGGTCCTACTCTGCCCGCAAACATCGTAAAAATCAGCCAAAGCTTTCCAGGCTCCGATAAGCTTGGCGTAATTCCCGTTGTCAAGCCCACCGTGCCAAATGCGGAAACAACTTCAAAAAGCAAATTTAAAAATGGGGCGCTTTCGCTGATACAAAGCATCATGGTCACAAAGCAGACTAACGACGCAGAAATAAACACCACCGTGAAAGCCTTGTAAATAATGCCGTGCGGAATGCGGCGCTTAAAAAGCTCTGCATCCTCTCTGCCGCGCATCATCGCCCAAATAGAAGCCAAGAGCACGCCCAGCGTCGAGGTCTTGATACCGCCGCCTGTTGAAGAAGGCGACGCCCCCACAAACATCAAAAGAATTAAAAAAAACAAAGTTTCCGGCCCCAAGGTATCCAGTGGCAACGTATTATAGCCAGCCGTCCTCGCCGAAACTGCTTGAAAGTAACTGCTGAGAATTTTATCCGGCCAAGAAAGCGGCCCCATGCCTGCAGGATTTGCATGCTCAAATACTAAAATTCCCAATGTGCCAATCACCAGCAATACAGCGGACATCACAATAACAAGGCGCGAATGTACAGTAAGTTTACTGAAAGAACGTTGATTCCAAGCGTCTGCCATAACCATAAAGCCGATACCCCCAAGGATAATTAACGTAGTCACCGTTATATTTATGGTCAGATCAGACACATACGCAGTCAGGCTGCTGTAATTGCCAAACAAATCAAACCCGGCATTGCAAAAAGAAGACACCGCATGCCAATAGCCATAGTAAATACCAATCGGTCCAAACTCATCATACCAGCGCCAGGCCAGAATCGTGCCGCCGATCCCTTCAATTAACAACGTTATCTTGATGACATACAAAGCCAGCCGCACCACGCCGGACATGGTAATTTGATTCAACGCTTCTTGCAAAATCAAACGTTCCCGCAAATGAATGCGCTTACCAAGCATGATGCCCATTAATGTCGTCATGGTCATAATGCCCAAACCGCCAATTTGAATCAAAAAAATAATGACAAGCTGCCCAAATAAGGAAAAATGCTTTCCCGTATCTAACACCACCAAACCCGTTACACAGACAGCCGATGTAGCCGTAAACAACGCATCAATAAAAGACGTTCCATTACCCGACGTCGTAGCTTGGGGCAGTGTTAGCAAGCCACTTCCCAACAAGATAATCCCCGCAAATCCAAGAACTAGAATTTGATAGGGCGTCAACGTCCATTCTTTCAAAAAACTAAGAGTCCTGTTTTTCAAGACGATCGCTCCACTCCAGCCTATATTCTTCCCAGTTCATTATAAGCACTCCCTTAGCGCCCGTCTAGAGGGGGCGGAAACTTAAAAAGCAGGAGAAAACGAAGCAATGCCTCGAAATCTCCTGCCTGAATGGTGCTCTTTAAATAGCTTTGGCCTTAGAGATGCACTCAAAGGCCAGCATGTACTTGCGCACCGACTCTTTGACGCCTTTTTTAACAATAGCCATCAAATTTACATAATTCATGTGTGGTGTCCGTGACAGTTCTTTTTTCAACTGTTCCGCCGCCACCGTTGACGTGTCGGTTGCAATATTAATTTTAGCAATGCCTGCTTGAATCAAACGCCGATACTCTTCCGCCTGCAGGCCAGCGCCGCCATGCATAACTAACGGAATCTGCACCATCTGACGCAGCATTCCAAGACGTTCAACGTCCAGTGCAGCATCTGCACTATCTCCTAAATGATTACCACAGCCTACCGCCAAGGCGTCAATACGAGTTTTTTGCGCAAACAGCGCCGCCTCTTCTAACCCGCTTGCAGCCTCGCCGCCCAAGGAGCCAAGTTCCCCTTCCACCGTCAGCCCGGAAGCATGCGCAATTTTGGCCACTTCCTTCGTCCGGCGTATGTTTTCCTCAAAAGACAGCCTGGAACCGTCAAACATGACCGAAGTAAACCCCCACCGCACGGCTTTCAAAATCCCCTCGTACGTATGGCTGTGGTCCAAATGCAAGGCCACTGGAACACTTGCTTTATGAGCAGCCCGCACCATAGCAGCTCCCAGCAAATCCGCGTCGACAAACTTAAATAACCGTTCCGGAATCCCCAGAACTAAAGGCGTTTTTAATTCTTCCGCTACTTCAACTACCGCTCCCAAGGTTTCAAAATTAAAAACATTAAATCCTCCTACTGCGTATTGCCGCCGCCGCGCATCCTGTAGAAGTTCTGCCATTGTTACTAAAGCCACGACACAACTCTCCCTTCAGGGTTTATTTATTATGTTTTTTCTTTTCGCCATGAAAATCCAAAACCCCTGCGGGAAAAGCAAAGATAATTTGAAAAACACAAACTTTTCAAATTATCTTTGGCAAACAAAACCCTTTTGCGTATTTTGCGTATTTCGCGTATTTCGCGTATTTCGCGGTTCGTTTTACAAATTCTGGTATAGAAAAAAACCGACCCTAAGGCCGGCTTTTCGATAGTTTGTTTTACAGTTTTGCTTTAGCGGTTTCAACCAGCTGGTTGAAAGCAGCCAGATCATTGACAGCCAAATCGGCCAGCATTTTACGGTTTACTTCCACGCCGGCTTTAGTCAAGCCATTGATCAATTTGCTGTAGGATAAGCCGTTAATACGGGCAGCCGCATTGATACGGGCAATCCACAGACGACGGAATTCGCCTTTTTTCGCACGACGGTCACGACGAGCGTAGAACAACGCTTTCATGACTAATTCGTTGGCTTTTTTAAACTGCTTGCTGCGGGCGCCACGGTAGCCTTTAGCCAGCTTCAGAATTTTTTTATGGCGTCTATGTGCAGTAACGCCTTTTTTTACTCTCGGCATTTTAATCCCTCCAGAAAGTGTGCATTAAAATAATTTTAAATTATGCGTTCGGCAGCATAAGCTGTACGCGCTTGTGGTCGGACTTGCTTACCAGCGAAGCTTTGCGCAGGTTGCGCTTACGCTTAGGCGATTTGCATTCCAGGATATGGCTTTTAAAAGCTTTGGCGCGCTTGAACTCACCGCTAGCGGTGATACGAAAACGTTTGGCAGCGCTTCTACGAGTTTTGATTTTCGGCATTACTTGCTCCCCCTTGCTGTTGTTTCAGTTTTATGCCTGCTGTTGTTTGGGATTTAGAATCATAATCATGTTCTTGCCTTCCAGCTTCGGATCGCGTTCTACATTGGCGATATCAGCCAATTCCTTGGCCATACGCACAAGCAAAACCCGCCCTAATTCCGGATGGGATAATTCCCGGCCACGGAACATGATGGTCACTTTGACCTTGTCACCATCTTCTAGAAAACGCAGGGCATTTTTTTTCTTAACATCAAAGTCGTGGTCTTCGATATTAGGACGAAGTTTGACTTCTTTGATGGTAACGATTTTTTGTTTCTTTTTTGCTTCTTTGTCCCTTTTTTGCTGCTCATACTTGAACTTTCCATAGTCCATGATGCGGCATACCGGCGGACGAGCCGTCGGAGCAACTTCTACCAGGTCGAGATTCTGTTCGATAGCCATCTGCAATGCGTCGCGCACCTGCATGATGCCTAGCTGTTCACCTTCGGCGGTAGTTACCCGCACTTCTCTTACCCGAATCTCTTCGTTGATCCGCAAATTTTCTTTGCTAATTGTCATTCACCTCCGCATACATTTACAAAAAGAAAGCGGGTAGAGTCTGCACTCCACCCGCAATACACCCTTAGCTTTGGGTTTGCTAACCTAGCTCACTGCTCCATGGCGTGGCAAGGTGAGAAGCGGATGGCTTCTGCTTTCAAATCACTTTTGTTAAGATACCATGAATTTTCTTTTTTGTCAACGCCATTTTATTTTTTGGCAGCAATTTCCGCTAACAGCTGCTTCGTAAAGACATCCGTCTCCTGCGGTCCCAAATCTCCTTCGCCCCGTTTACGCACAGCCACAGTGCCATTTTCCATTTCCTTATCGCCTACAACCAGCACATAAGGAATTTTTTGCATTTGCGCTTCTCTGATTTTATAGCCGATTTTTTCGTTGCGCTCATCTACAGTCACGCGGATATCCTGAGCCCACATTTCTTTAGCGACTTTTTTAGCATAGTCCATGTGACGGTCCGTAATGGGCAAAATTTTAACCTGTATCGGCGCCAGCCAAGCTGGGAAGGCTCCTGCAAAATGTTCAATCAGAATGCCAATGAATCGCTCCAGGCTGCCATAAGCCACGCGGTGAATCATTACAGGGCGATGCTTTTGACCGTCTTCGCCAATGTAGTTCAAGTCGAATTTTTCCGGCATCAGCATGTCCAATTGAATGGTGCCGCACTGCCAAGTCCGCCCGATGGAATCGCGCAGATGGAAGTCAATTTTCGGACCGTAAAAAGCGCCATCGCCTTCATTAACCTTATATTCCATGCCTCGCTCATCAAGGGCGTCTTGAAGCGCCTTGGTAGCCGTTTCCCAAACCTCATCCGAGCCCATAGAGTCCTCGGGACGAGTGGAAAGCTCCGCATGATACGAAAGGCCAAAAGTGCTGTATACTTCATTGAATAAATCAATAACACCCTGGATTTCTTCTTTAATTTGCGACGGCAGCATAAAAATATGCGCATCATCCTGGGTAAAGCTGCGTACGCGCATCAAGCCGTGTAAAGCGCCTGAAATCTCATGACGATGCACTAGTCCCAGCTCACAGGTGCGCAAGGGCAAATCCCGGTAACTATGATACTGCGAGCGATATACAAGGATGCCCCCAGGACAGTTCATCGGTTTTACCGCGTAGCCTTCGCCGTCAATCTCCGTAAAGTACATGTTTTCCCGGTAATGATCCCAATGTCCGGACTGCTGCCATAATTTCTGGTTCAAAATAATCGGCGTCCGAATTTCCTGGTAGCCATATTTCCGGTGCATTTTACGCCAGAACGTTTCCAATTCATTGCGCACAACCATGCCGTTGGGATGGAAGAAAGGAAATCCAGGGCCTTCCTCTTGCATGCTGAACAGATCCAATTCTTTGCCCAGTTTGCGGTGATCCCTTTTCGCTGCTTCCTCCAGCATTAACAGGTAGGCGTCTAAGTCCGCTTTCTTCTCAAAGACCGTACCGTAAATACGCTGCAGCATTTTTCGTTTTTCATCGCCTCGCCAGTAAGCGCCGGCAACCGACTGCAGCTGAATGGCTTTGAGCTTCCCTGTAGACGAAACATGAGGACCGGCGCACAGGTCGACAAATTCACCTTGCTCGTACATGGAAATAACCGCATCTGCCGGCAAGTCCTGAATCAATTCCACTTTGTAGTCTTCACCGCGCGCGGCAAACAAAGCAACAGCCTCTTCGCGGCTGGCTTCCTTGCGGGAAATCGGCAAATCTTCTTTAACGATTTTTTCCATTTCCTTTTGGATACGAGCCAAATCTTCCGTACTAAAAGGTTCTTCCACGTCAAAATCGTAATAGAAACCATTAGCAATGGCCGGACCAATGGCAATTTTTACTTTCTTGTCGCCATATAAGCGCTTGACCGCTTGAGCTAACAAGTGAGATGCGCTGTGGCGCAACGCATCTCGTCCTGCGTCCTCTTCAAACGTCAAAAGCTCCACTGCCGCATCCTGATTCAGCTTGCTGGCCAAATCCTTTACCTGCCCGTCCACTTTGCCTACCAGTACTTTTTTAGCCAAGGAACGGCTGAGCTGTTCTGCTAGTTCGCCAAGAGTAGTACCCTGAGCCACCTCGCGAATACTGCCGTCTTTTAATTTTACTTGTACCATGTTTACAACCTCCTTGCAAAAAATAAAATCCCCGTCCCATGTAGGGACGAGGATTGCTCGCGATTCCACCCTGCTTGGCCCGAAAGCCCTGCTTGTTTAGGAAAATAACGGCTCCTTATTCCGGCCGGCTCTACTCTTATTCAAACCGGCAGCTCCAAGGCGGTAATTCAGCGCACCATGCCAGAACGCTTACAGCCAATGACGTTCTTTCTCTGCAGACATGCTTATCAGTGAATCATATCCTTGTCTTTGCTATTACTGATATTATTTCGATTATACTCCAAGGCCTCCGACCCTGTCAACCGGCTTCAGCCTCTTCATTAGCTCTTGGTACCATTCATTCCTGCGGCGAATAACAAAGCGCAGTTTTTCCTCTTCAGCGGTCTTTAGGACTAACGCATTGGGTATAAGTCCAAGGCTTCGAGCCGTAGCAACTTGCGTCAGAGCCCCCAAAGACACTTCTTTTAGATATTTATGTTCCATTCCCATTACATAGCCCACAAAAACCAGCCGTTCTGTCGTCAAATATAATGCGCCGTGAAGTTTTTCCGCCGCCGAATCAAAATTAGCATGATCTTTTTTTATGATTTTTTCATTATCATGCAAGGAAAAGCTATACATACACTGCACCTGCCTGTCAAAATTCACTCAAAACAACTTGAGTTTAATTGTATTCGACAAGCTTTGCAAAAATCCTACTTTAAAACAAAACAGAAACAGTTTTCTTCTTGCCCGCCAAGGAAGCGCGCTCCCCCTAAGCAGTAACCTGTCGCGAGATTAAGTCACCCTGGATATTCATGGTATATTGCAATTGAGGCGCTAAGGCTTTAAAAAATTCCGCATGCCAAACCTCATGACACTGCGCCAGAAATTGACTGTCCGTACCGGTTTTTTTCCAATTTGCCGCTTGTATCCAGCCGGCATTACTCCACCTTGTCACCTTGCTGTCTTCCTGCTCCAGCCGATCCCAACGATCACAAGGCATGCCGTTCAACACCTTGCCGGCAAACGCCGCGTACGCTGCCGCCGCATCGGTTTCTTCCCGCCCGTCTGGACGAGCGGCCAGGCCGCATTGTTTTCCCTGTTCGCCAAAGACGGCTTTTATCGCTTCCGGACCGTCTGAGCCTAAACGCGCCAGCAGTTCTTTAACGGTGGCTGCTTCGCGCAATTCCGCCAAATTGATCTGCCGCTGCAGCCAGCCGTGAATGTTGTCCGCATCAATCAGTTCCGCCAAATCATTATCCGGCAGCGGCGCTCCATAGGTCTGCCAAACCATTTCCCGTCCTTCTTCCGCCATATCGGCATCAATCTGGGCCGCCGCCTCCCAAAGCAATTGTTCCCGCTCCACCAAGATATGAATTTTATGATACAGCCAGTAGTGAATTGGTCCTAAATATAAGCTCATGGTAATTCCTCCATTCTATTTGTTCTGTTCTTCTTTAATACTGCTGTTTAGCGCCTCTACCAGGTCGCTTACCTGCAGGCCGTGAATAGCAGCCGCTTGATGCAGCGGCTCTCCTGTCGAAGACGGACATCCCAGGCAGCCCAAGCCAAAAGAGCGGAAAACCGGTACTGTATGCGGATACACCTGCAGAATATCACTAATCACCGTATCCTCGTTCACCATATCTCCCGGTTGCAAATTTCCCTTTAAAAGTGGCGCAGACGTCGTTTGCTTAGGCAAAGGAAGCCCCGTCTCTGCGGAATCGGATTGCTGCTGCCCGTAAAAACGGCTCAACACTTCTTTTTGAAAGCTTCCAAAGCCAATGCGGTCAATAAAGACTCCCATGCGCTCTACATCAGCGTTTTGCTTGTAGAACGAAACAATAACCTCCGCCATCCGCAGAGCCTCTTCCAGATTCAGCGAGCCCAGCAGCTTATCCGCCAGCCGGGGCTGTGCTCCGGCGCAGCCGCCTACATACACATCCCAGCCGTTTTCCGTACCGATGAAGCCTACGTCCTTCACATGCACCTCAGCGCAGGAATTGGGACAGCCGGCTACGCCCATTTTAATGCGCGAAGGCATTTCTTTTTTATGGTAGCGCTTGTCCAGCTCCATTCCTAGCTTAATGGCGTCTTGCTTGCCGCGCTTGCAAAAGGTGTCGCCCGGGCACATTTTGATGCTGCGCACGCAATTGGCAAAACCCATGGCAGGCTGCATGCCCAGAAGCTCCCATACGCCTTCCACATCTTCCGCTTTCAAACCGGTGATCATAATGCGCTGCGCTGAGGTCAACTTCAACACACCGCCGAATTGCTCCGCCGCTTCCGCATAGCGCCGCAGTACGTCCGGTTTGACAAAACCTCCCGGCAGATGCGGCGTCACCGCATACGTTTTTTTCCCGTCTCTTATTTTTTGCAAGTTTGCACCTTTAGGCTGCATAGCTTGTTTACCTCCTTCAATATGGTTGCTTTCTATGGTCTTAGTATACCCGTAAAAAGAAAAGCAGGCTGTGATATGCCTCACAGCCTGCTTGTTTATATTACGCTTCAATTAGAGTTCTATTGAATTATCGCTTTCGTTGCCAGAAGTGCTGTAAATAACTCCGCTAATTGTATAAAAAGCGGACTATTTTAATCTAGCTACCCTTCATTTTTCACGACATTTATCAGATCCCACCAAGCCTCATGATCAGGTAGCCAAACTTTTGAAAAGGTTTCGGACGCTATACAAGCATCCAATAACGGCTTCAAAAAAGCCTGCAAATCATGCATGAGCATTTCAAAATCAGTTGTTACCTTTATTATTTTACCTCGCTTTAAAAAACCCTTCCACTGTAGTTGCTTTTCATCAGTAATAAAGCCAGGTAAAAAGATTCCCTTTCCTTTACGGATGTCTGTACCTCTATTTTTAATCGTATCTAAAACAGCCCGACGCAACAAAGCCCCCTCAAATTGGCGACAACGACTCAATTGCCAAATATCATAAAAATCTTTCATCCGGCTATTCATTCCGCCTAAATCAATCATGGCTTCAAACTTCTCAGCGATTACCGACTCAACAGAATACGCCCTAATAGTTGGCCTAAGCTCATCTTCCAGCAAAGTTGGATATTCAATCATTTGCGGCTCCGGTACAACCACATCACCAAAGCCAATATCTACTTGCATAACCTGCCTATTCGTCCCAATCATTGCAATAAACTTGACGCGAAGCCCCATATATTTATCTTCTTCCTGAATAGGCTTTACATCAACCGTATTTTCATGATATTTTACACCGTCATTAACATCAATCAGGCAAATATCTTTAAAAACAGCCACTATCTGAGCTGCATCATTTTTCATATTCTCAACCAAAACATCCATATCACGCGTTGGCCGTGTCTCTAACCCGCTCCAGGCAAAAAGCAACAGACCGCCTTTTAAAATAAAGTGCTTCACATACGGTGATAATGATAACCTATATAAAAACCGGCCCTGCACATACCGTGTGACCAACAAATTAAAATCCACCTGTTCTTTGACTGCCAGCGTCTTCAACTTAGTTAATACCGATGCGGCTTTATTTGGCCCTTTTCCACTCATAGCAAAACCTCAAGATAGTTTTTTAGAAGTTTTTCAACTTTGCATAGTTTGGCATACTTGACCAGCATATCCAAATCGCGGGTTGAATTTTTCAGATATATTCGCAAGCTCTCTCGTACTACATCCATACCCAATTGATTTCGGTAACGGATGCAATCGCAAATGGTCTTTTCCTTATTATAAATACGAAGAGAATGCCCATCTACATTGACGTTGGTAGTTCCTGCTGAAAAAATCGGCGAAGTAAAATGATAAATCTTTATTGGCGGATAAGAAGGCAAAAATGCCTTTTTCCCCTTCTCTATGACCATAGACACTTCCCACGGTGTAACGGTCGTAAGATTATAATAAGCCAAAGCTGACAGCATACCTACTACACCATGAGGCACGCTCATAGCCGCCTGGATTAGGGAATCATGAGCACTCACTGAAACATCCGTAAGCCGATACAAACCACGCTTTACCTGCTCCAGTTTTCCCGCCTTCAGCAACTCCTTTAGGTAAGTATTATGAATTTTAGCCGCAAGAATATCACGAGTACGGATAAACCCCTTTTCTTTGTTGGCCATATCTATAATTCGTTTTTCTATATCTGCTTTCATTTCATTACCACCTGATAAAAAATACTATCACTATTAATTATTATATCACACAAATCAAAAATAAAGCTATCACGCCTAATAAACATTTGGTTTTATTTTTCGTAATAAAAAAGCACCATTGTAGTTTCAATGGTACTTTTTATCATCTTCTAGGCCTCTGTCCCGCCAGAAGATTCACTGTTTTTCAACAGGACAACAAACGCACCAAAAAGGAAACATCCCTAAGTGTCCCTTAAGACGATCTGTTGCCCAACGCCGAAATTGCGTACCACTCTGAGAACGAACGCGATAACCAACTGCCAAAATAGCCTCTAAACTATAATGATCAATTTCTCTAGCGACTTCCCGCTCGCCTTCCATTCGAACTATCTGGAATTTCCGGATAGTTGCCTCTGGCAACAATTCGCCTTCAACATAAATATTCTTCAAATGCTCACTAATCGTCTGAACATCTTTGGGGTATAGTTCTGCCATTAGCCCTTGACTGAGCCAAAGAGTTTCATCTTCAAATCGGCATTCTAAGTTTCCAAGTCAGTGGACACACCCCTTCGCGCAGTTGAGGTTTTCCCTATGATTACCTTACTACTATAACGGTCAATCTACAAAACGTGCCAAAAGGGAAACGTTCCCAAGTTTCTTAAGTGTCAATATACCGTTCAAAATCATCACACAGCTTATCTACCAAATCATCCATTTCCTTAAAGAAGTAGTCGCCTACCAGCTTGCGATGCAGCACCTTGTAGCGACGGTAGATTCTGGCAAAGTCTTCCTTGATTTCATCCTCGCTAACCTGAGAATGAAGTTTGACGATCAATCTCGTACCTTCGGGCGTGCTGCGGACGTATTCAAAAAGCGCGGCGATCTTGGCTTCGAATTCTTTTATCAGCACCGCAGTCCGTTCCTCCTGCTCATTGCGAGCGGCAATGACAGCGAGAATATCAAACTGAGTTTGATAACCAGGCCTTTTTCCCTCGGCAATCTTCGCCTGTTTTTTCTTCTTTTCCTGACTTTCTTCAGTTTCCACCTCAATAATGCCGATCTGATTGTCAAAATAAACCGCGATCGGATCTTTGATATCGACGACACGATTCAGCTCGTTATAGAGCTGGTTAAACCGTTTCCAGAACTGCAAAAAACAGGCGGCACAATATTTCGCCTCCAGCTCAATCACATATTCGATCCGGTTCAAAATCGTAAAGTATTGCGCCGCCTTAGCCTTAGCATCGGCGCAAGGCTCTTCGTTGGCGGCAATGAATTGCGTCAGTGCCGTTTCAAAATCCAAATAGCACTCCGGGTTATCACGCCGCTCGACATCCTTGTAAATCGAGCTAAACTCATTAAACAGCGCCGCAAATACCTGTGCCTTTTTCAGTTCGGACAGGAGTACTTCTAGCAGCTTCTTATCCCCGAAGGGGTCGAAGTCACTGACCACTACATCAGAAAAATGCTCAAACGCATCCTTGATGTTTTGCACATTGACATTGTTATAGGAAAAATCAACAATCTTGCAGTCGTTCTTGTTTTTTGCAGTACGATTTACCCTTGAAATCGTCTGTATCGCGCTAATGCCCCGTATTTCCTTGTCCAAAAAGAGCGTGTGCAACCGTTTTTCATCGAACCCTGTCTGCAGTTTGGCTACAACAATGATCAAGCCGTTGTCGCACGCAGCAAACTGGTCCAAAACCGTTTCTTCGCTCATACCGTCGTTAAGGCTGGCTGCGCTCTGTTCTTCCTGACGGTCAGAGTAGACGGCAAAAATCGGCGCATTCGCATAGCGGGCATATTTAGGCTCAGCCACCAAAGCAGCAAAGTGTCTCTTCACCGCATCCTGGTAAGCAATGGCCGCCTTGATCGAATGCACGGCCAGCATCGCCTTACCGCTGCCGCGTATCTGGCGGTAGACATCCTTAACTAGGAGATCCGCGACATACTTGGCGATTGCGTCGATCCTCTCGCGATTTTCATAGACCTGGCGCTTTTGCATATCCTTGTAATCCTGCTCGGTAAAACCATCCAGCAAATGCTCCGGCAGGTCGAATAGCATTTTCGTCGCTACCGGCACGATGTTTTTCAGCGGATTCAAAATAAAGCCGTCTTCGATCGCTTCCTTCATGGTATAAGAGTCAAACGGCCGCCAAAGCTTCTCACTTTCCGCATAACCGCTGAACTCTCCGAACCGAGCCAAAGTATGATCGTCCGGCGTAGCAGTGAAACCGATAATCAAGTTTTTCTTGCGCCGCACTGCCGCATACTGGCCGCCGGTGTCAAAAGGAGTCTGCAATTCATCAAAAATGCTAATCATTTCCTCATGCTGCTCACCGCTATTGGATCGGTGGATCTCATCGATCAAAAAAGCAATACGCAGTTGGGCCAAGTTAGTCAGCACCTCATCGTCCAGCATTTCGCGAATCGAGCCGAACTTTTGCAAATTAACGATCACCAGCCGCGTATCCGACGCCAGAGCTGCCTCAAAAGTTTTCTTGTTGCAGGCTTCTACATACATCCGGTTATCAATGTTCATGTTCAGCATTTTCGCGTCAATTTGGCCTCTAAGTTGCAGCCGGTCAACAACAATCATGATTTTATCATAAACATATTCGCCGTTTCGCCTGAGGTCCTTTAGCTGCAGCGCCGTCCAGCCAATAATATTCGACTTGCCAAAACCCGCCGCATACTGCATCAGCAAAGAATAGACGTTCTTATTATTAGAATAGGCGCGGCGCTTAGCCAGCAGTTCCTGCCTTTTAGCCTCGCCGACACCCGCCAGTTGCTTGGCTAGGAGTTTTTCAAAATAGTCATCTTCCTGTTCATGCGCTAGAAATTCGTCAATCTTAGCTAAAATCTTGTCAGTGCCGAACTTCTGCTTTGGCCGTGGCGAAATCAAGCTTCCTTGCTCATGACGCAGCTCACGCCCCGCAAAAGCCATTCGCGCCTCGCGCTCGATAAAATTATAATATAAGATTTCCTTTTCCATGAACGTCTTACCATAATGGGCATGGAACACTTCCTTCAGTTTATCCTTTTGTGCAGCTTCTGCTGCTAACAATGGATACGGCTTGAACACCAAGCGCATCTTTTGTTCAATCTCATCACGGTCAAATTTACCACTACGACAGCTCGCCAGGATTTCATCAAAAAAGTCGTTAAGCGTGCGCAGTACATAGGTCTCCTTGACGTCGGACGTTGTAATATGAATCGCCTTTTCGAAGATTTTCAAGAAATCTCGCCGTACAGTCTCTTTGTCCTTTTCCGACAGCAACTACTGCTTATCAACATGCTGATAGTACGCGCGCACCGCCTCAAAGTAATCCTTGATCACTTTCCCCCGCCCGTTCTTACTGGCGCTCTGATTTGCAAAATTGGCCTTCAGCTCGCTGTAGCCAAGATAGATACCATTGACGAAAAACGTCAAGTCCGGTCGAAAATGAAAAATTTGCTGTCCACCATAACGATATTTGTAAGGCAACTCTTGTACAATAGAAAAAATATTTTCCTCAAACAGCGCGTTTTCATGAATCACGCTATCGCCGGTGTAAAAGAGATACAATTTAACGCCGTTCAGAGTGATTGCCTTGTTGGCATTAAGGAATAGCGCCATGTTACGGCTGCTGGCGATACGCTCCTGCAGCAGAGCAATCAGCTCCTGCAGTAAAAGCTTCTTATCGCCGCGGTATTTCTTCAGCAATTGCTCATAGGCTTTGCGATTCAGCGTCGTCTCAGAAATAAATTCTTGCAAGTCTTCCTCGATGATTAGCGAGCGCGTCACCGTATTGGCCTTGACCTCGCGGTATCCTAGTTCATCGCAGAAAAACGGCAGAATAAATTTGTCTTGCAAATGCAGCTCGTTCATGGCGCAGCTTCCTTTCAACTCACCTTGATTTTTCCGGTCACGACATCATTGATTAACGTTTTGCGCAGCTCCTGTAGTTTGGAAATCTTAGTATTGATTGCATCGATAATTGCATCGATTTGAGCAGTTTTCGCATCAAGATAGCCGGCGATAGCTGCTTGTTCTTCTGTTGGCGGAAATGCAAATTCAATCGCTTTCATTACAGAATATTTTGTCGTCCACAAATCGTTCACAATACCACGTCCAACCCGATAGAACTCTTCCACAAAACGATAACTCCTAAACAGATGATGCAAATACTTTTCACAAAATTGTTTTTTCGGAATTAGAACAATATTGATCACCGATACAGACCCATTTAATTCTGAAATACCAGATGAGCCTCTTCTGTCTGACCGACTATTAATAACAAAATCATTTATCGCAACACGTTTTCTGTTGTCGTTATGATCTGTTTTAGCCGCCGTATCTAGTTGTGGCACAACTCCTTGCATTGTGACAGAAAGTGGTGGATAATCGGTATCATTCACCTTTTCCCGTCTTTCGTCAAATGCATTTCCTATCCGTTCTATCTTCCAAGATTCCGGCATAAACCCGATCCATTCCACTCCGCTGTCCTTCAGCTCAACGTTCTTATCCAAGCCATGCGTCACATTTTCGTTAATCAGCGCTTGCTTCAGTTCCGCGTAGCGCGCCGCTTTCTGTCCGAGCAGTTCGATTGAGCGATCAATCCGAGTTGTTTTCGCATCGAGGTAACCTGCACTGGCTATTTGCTCTGGAAGTGTCGGCATATATCTAAAAAGTAAATTTAGCCGCTCTAAATTCAAATTATCTTGCGTGTTAGTTACTTTAACTTTATTCAATTCTGTTTTTATTGCTGCTAATAAATAAAACAAATAGTCATTATTACAGTTTCGCGGTTTGTAACCGACAATACTATCTGGAAAATACGTATCAAAGTCAACTATTGCAACATCACCGATATTGGCTGCAATAGTCATCAGCAACGTGCCTTTTTTGAATTTTTTACTCACTTTAACACCTTTATCACTGAGCGTTTGTCTGTAGGTCACAATATATTTGTTTGCACGCGCAACATCACCCGTTTGTATGAAAGGATGACTTCCATCATACATTTGCGGATCATTTCTTGGCCTGTGCGTGAATTTTCCTCTTTCTAAACTCGCAATGTCTTTTATGCGCAGTTCACGCCAATGCGCTGGCACATATTTCAGATCGCCATTTTCTATTTTTTTATATTCATCATATCTTCTTAGCACAGTCTTCATCACAATACCAACCCAGCTTCCAGCTCCTGAAGCTCTGCCTCTAGTTGCTCCAAATCTGCCAAAATCTCAGTTACACTTCGCAGTTGTTCCGGTCGATAAAACACTTTGTTGAAATTGATTTCGACGCCGACGACATTCTCAAGGTATTCGAATGGTTTGGAAATATACTTCTCCATGAAAGCTTCGATCGCCGCCTGATTTGCGTCGGCATCGCGTTGTAACGGAATGATTTCATAATCCTTCTGCAGGTCCGGCGTCAGTTCAACGCGAATTTCAATCCGCTCCGACTGCGTTTTCGACGCTGTTTTCAGCGCTGCCTTGACGACGATTTTGCCGCAGCCCAATTCTTCGCGCTTGCCGTCCTGTTCCTTGACCAGCGTCTCTTGGGCATTGTCGAAGAAATAGCGCGCCGCAGCAGTCGTCACGACCAGCGGCTGTTCTTTGTAATCAAGTCCGGCGACAAACGGCTTGATATCCTGCTCAAACAGCTCCGCCAACGACGTAAAACATGCCGGGTCGAATTCCGTAATAGCAAATTCGCGCAGTTCTCGCTCGCCGTTATTTATGGCAAGCGGCGTTATCTTCTCACTGCTCTTTCCCTCCAAACGATCCGCAAAGCTGCGGCCTTGCTCATCGACATTTGTCAGCAAAATCGCCTGCTTATTGAAATAGAAAAACTCCTTTTCAAAAACTTTTGCATAGTCGTTATCGACAAAAGCCCGTAGTGTTTCAACAATCTCCATACGGCTGCTCTCATCCACTTGCTTACGTTTCGAGCCTTTGCTCTTTTTCAGCGGCGTAAATTTGTTGCTGGCATTAAGCAGCATCAGCTTGTCCTTGCGCCGCGCGTCCTTATTCTTGTTCAGCACCCACAGATACGTATAAATACCGGTATTGAAAAATTCGTCTGTCGGCAGTTGAATCACTGCCTCGACCCAGTCATTATCTAGCAACCATTTGCGAATACTGCTCTCGGCTGAACCGGCATCGCCACTGAACAACGTCGAGCCGTTATGTACGACGACGCCAAAACCATGCGCATCGTCCAGTTTGGAAACCAGGTGCTGCATAAATAGAAACTGGCCGTCTGAGATCGAAGGAATGAACTGAAACCTACCTGTCTTGTCGTTGTTTATTTCCTTTGCATATCCCTTCCAACTGACGCCATACGGCGGATTGGCAACGACGACATCAAACTGGCCATCGTCAAACTTGTCGTCAACTAGCGTGTTACCATGCTCAATCCGTGAATCGACGCGAAAACGGCTTTCAATCTTGGCCAGCGCATACATCGCATCGTTCCAGTCCTGACCGAAGGTTTGCGTCAAGCGGCTGATTTTCTCTTTAATCCGGTCTTCAACTCCGAATAACAAATTACCCCCGCCACAGGTGCAGTCATAAATCTTCAGCAGCTTGTCGGAGTCCTCGACCTTGGCGGCAATGATTTCCGCGATCAGCGCGATCACATCGTCAGGGGTGTATTGTTCCCCGGCTGTCTCGGCCGAAATGTCGGCCCAGCGCCGTTTGATGTGTTCTTCCAACGTTGTAATCTCGGAGTTATTAAAGGGCTTCAAATCAATTTCCGCCCACAGCTTGGTATAACCGAGTAACACCTTTTTGGCTTTCAACTTGGCAATAACGCCGCGAATGTCGAGGAATTTTTCCCCTTCCACCTCATCGACGCCCAACAGATAACGCGTTTCGCCATCAAAACCTTGCAGGTATCCTTCCAAGTCAACTTCAAACGATTTGTCGTTCTGGCAAATATCAGCTAGTGTCTGTCCCCGTTCAAAGATATAGACGTTATAGCCTTGCCCTTTGTCCTTGATAAGTTCCATTAGGTCCTCTGGTGCAATCGCGGCAAAATCATCTTCGCCAATCGCAGCTTTTTCCTCGTCAAACATTCTTATTAGACGACTTTCTACCATCATCAAGGCAAAAAATGGCATCATAAAAGATGGCCATTCCGATTACTTGATTCCGCTGCCGCGCAAGAGATCGGCAGTCGCCCATATTTTGGATTCATATTGCAATATGTCCATGTTAGAATTCCCCTTTATATATTTCGTATGCTCTTCTTCAATCACGTTTTCACATTGCCCGCCTTGGCAATGACCTCAGGAATGCCGTCGCGCACGAGCTTATCGTGGCGGACCACGGTGCCGATTTCTTCCGGATACGGCACTACCGCCTCTTTAATGTTGCGCACACCGCCGCGCGGATCAGCAACATCGCCGGCAAAGCGGGGAATCAAATGCATATGTACATGAAACACCGTCTGGCCGCCCCAATGTCCGACGTTCACGCCTACATTCCAGCCGTCAGGTTGGTATTCTTTCTCCAGCAAGTCCTTGCCGCGCTGCAGCAGCTCGTGCATAGCCGTCACTTCTGCCGGCGTCAGCTCAAAATAAGAATCCACATGGCGTTTGGGAATAATCAGCACATGCCCTTGATTCACCGGATACTTATCCTTTATCGCAAAAGCCAGCTCGTTTTCCGCTATGCACTTAAGTTTATCGGGCTGACAAAAGATACACTTCTCATCATAAAACGAATGCTGCGTTACCCTAATCTCCTTGATTTAAACCAGTCCCTTCAATCCGTTCCTTGGCCTGCTTTGTCATAGTTATCTTTTTCACGAAAATTGGTCACTCTTTTTAATGTTTTTACCTTTACTTGGGAAAATCCTGCTAATTTCCTCGAGAACCAGGCAATTTCCGCGAAAACATAAAGAGAACAGTGAACATATTGAACAAGAAAACCGGAGTCGCGCGAGAGTTCGACTGAGGGTTACGGAATTCAACAGGAGTACGACGACGGTGCCGGAAGCACCTGACGGTACGTGATGTTCATAATGCCGGCAATGCCATTGATGGCATAATTGCCGATCTCCGCTGAAATCCATGGACGGCATAGCAACCGACGTCTACTGGCCTGTTAAAGCGCGGAAACTAACGTAGCTACGATGGTCGTGACTGTATTTAAGACTTTTATTGGAGCAAGACGGTCCGCAGGACGAAAATGCTGGTGAAGGCGGATAAAAGTTTCGCCTGTTTGAGCGCGGCGAGTTAAGAAACTGCCGCCTTCCCCTGCTTTTTCGAGTCGCGCGCAAATCTTGTCTCAAATGCAGTTATGCCGCCGTTTATACAGAAAAACCTTCTCGCGTGTTTCGCGTTTTTCGCGGTTCGTTATCCAAAAGGACATCACACAGCGACGGCACGTGATGTACCTAGTGCCGGATGCACCATGGATGGCATAGCATCCGGTCTCCACCAAAAAACCAGAGAAAGGCCAGAGGAGTAATATATGGGAACGAATGAGCCCGCGATTCATCACTAGTGCCCCACCCAAAAAAATCAAACTTTCGCGTGTTTCGGGGTTCGTCCAGCGCCACTCCTCTTTATCATCCACCCGCGAGAAGCACTAAAAAGCCTCCAAGCTGTAACGCTTAGAGGCTTCAATTTAATCAATGAATTCCATTTTCCAATTGTATCTACCTGTGTTTTCATCCTTGCCATAATAGAAATAGGCGGCAAACTTATTCCCCTTCTTGCTTTTTAAACCGCGAAAACCAACTCTGCCGTTTTGCAATAGCAGCTTCACCATCTCGGGTGATACTTGCTTTTCAAAAGACGCAATATATTTATCATCTTTCCAGATAGTAAACTTACAACCGTTTTTCCAGTTGCTGCAGCCAAAGGCTTTCGCTGATTCTACCACTGGGCTATTGCACTCCGGGCAGAGGCCCAATACTTCAATATCTTCCGGGATAACCGCATGGGCCCCAAAGCCGGCGGCGCCTTTGACATCATTAACCGATTTTATTACGAACTCAATCATCATATTGATAAAATCGGTTTTTCTGAACTTTTTCTTTTCAATATCAGCCAAGGTTTTTTCTAATTTCCCTGTATACTCCAGGTCAAATAATTCTTTTACAGGGAATTTTTCAACCATCATTTTACCTAATTCGGTGCAAGCCAGGCTCTTCCCGCGAATTTCGACATAGCCGACGTCTTTCAGCTTTTTGATGGTCTCCGCCCTGGTTGCAGGCGTCCCGATGCTAAAGCCGCTCAAGACAGCAAGCATCATTTCTTCAGCATCATCTTCTTTATATTTACGACCGCAATTCTCCATCTCACGCAGTAACGTTTTTTCCGAATGATACTTAGGCGCCTTGCGTTTCACTTCGTTTACGCTGCTCTTGTGCACAAAGACCGTATCGCCGTCTTCCACATGGGGCAGGGTAATTTCTTTAGAAGTTATCTTTTCGACTTTCTTCCAGCCATCGTTCAATTCTACTTTGCCTTTACTGAGAAAAACGCCTTCCAGCAGCTCGCTGTCGATCTTGATAACTAATTCCGTCTCTTCATATTCTGCCACAGGCATAAACTGTGCTAAAAAGCGGTTTACTACCGCCTCATAAACGATTTTTTCATCACTACTCATATTCCTCGGCAACACATAGGTCGGCATAATGGCGGAATGGCTCTCGACCTTTTTACTGTCAAAGACTCGCTTAGACGTATGAAACACGATGTCGCTTTCAAAGGGGCGCCCTTTTTTATGTGCGTTTAATACCTTTTCCGCTTTTTCGATTAAGCTTTCATCCAATACCGAACTGGCTGTTCTAGGATAGGTAATCAATTTATTTTCGTATAATGTTTGGGCTGTCTTTAAGACCTTATCAGAGGTCCAGCCTTTATATTTACTGGTAATATAGCCTTGCAAATTTGATAAATTAAACAAGTAGGGGGCATACTCTTTTTTATGCTCCACTTTTTTGCTTGTAATGCGCGCCTCTTTTTCAGCTAACTCTTTTTGCAGCAGCTCCAGCCTGTCTTTGGTTTCAAATTTTTCACTTTCATTTTCCTGATACACGCCTTCAAAGAGGCTGTCTTCCTTGGTTTTAAACTCGGAAACCAATTTATAGTAACTGGTTTCTTTAAAGGCTTCAATTTCTTTATCGCGATCATAAATGATCTTTAAGGTCGGCAATAAGACGCGACCAACATTTAAAACCTTGATCGATTCATCGGCTCGATATTTTACGGTAGCAACCGAGGTAAGGTTAATCCCAATTAGCCAGTCTGCCAGTTGCCGCCCAAACCCGGCATCTTGCAAGGAGCCCATCTCTGTATTAGAACGCAAGCTTTGCAAGCCTTTTTTTACTTCATCATTAGTCCATTCATTGAGCAGCAGGCGTTCGATAGGCTTTTTAATATCCAGATAGAGTGCAATTTCATCAAAAATAATTTGACCTTCGCGATCATCATCTGTTGCGGCAATAATCCCGTCTATATCTTCACGCAGAAGCAATGCATTAATAATATCAACTTGTTTCTTCGCGCCGGCGTCAATTTGCTCTCTATTTCGATCAGACGATTTGATTTTATATTTAAATTCGTTAGGTATGTAGGGGAAATACTCTAATCTCCAGCCTTTAAGCTCTTGATTATAATCTTTTACATCATATAGCTGCAGCAAATGCCCAAAGGCCCAAGTTATTACATAGTCATCGCCTTCAATAAAGCCATCTTTCCTGCTTTTTGCATTAATGGCATCGGCGATATTTCTAGCTACTGATGGTTTTTCAGTAATAATCAATTTTTTCATCTTAAGCGACTAACAAACATTGTTATCTCCTTCTTTTCGTATTTCCAGCTGCAAAATAGAAAAGCCGCCAGCTGCGGCTTTTTGCTATACCCGAATTTATAGACTGAAACAGGAGGAATGGCAAGGGTTTGTGGATAACGAACCGCGAAATACACGAAAAACGCGAAAGGGGTTTTCAGGGGTCAAGAGCCTCTGTTAAATTCCGCAACCCTCAGTCGAACCCTCCGTGACTCCTGCGACTCTTGTTCAAACTCTGTCATTTCTGCGGCTTTTCTATTGAAACGTTTCTGTTTAAAGAAGAAACTCTTGTTCCACTTCCCCTAAATGATGCAAAAGCTGATAGGCCACAAGCGCCAACTGCCAAGAGCGGCGACAGCGCAGATACTTAAAGTCCAAATCCAAAATGCGCACACGGTCCAAGGCGTCACAATCCTTAAATAAGAAGAAAAGATATTTGATGCGCGCCTGCTCGGCAGCCGGCATTTCTCCTAAAGCTTTTACGCCGCGCTGATCCGCAATGCAGTGCCAGCGCATAATAAACTGCAAAGCTCGCAAATCTTCCGGTTCTAGTTGCTCTTGCACCGCAACAAGCTTCTTCATTTTCTCAATGCTATCCGCCCCGTGACGCTCGCACAAGGCGTCATGGCTGCGCCCAATGTCATGGAACGCCGCCGCATAGAGCAGTACTTTCCGGTCCTTCGCCGATAACTGCTCCAAAAAGGAAAGGAAAAATGAATGCAGCAGCACCCGTTTCATATGACTGATACCGTGAATGCTTTCGGGCCGATGAAACTGCCGACGCAAAATAGACTCATCCCCAGCCAGCAGGCGATACTCCTCCAGCAAGTCGGTATTAACCACCTGCGGCCAAAAAGTCCAAAAAGAATAAAAGCTGTCCAGACGATGAATGGCGCTGCGCGTGCCGTTATGAGTGACCGCCTCGTAAAGCTGCCCGTCAGCCCCAAGCTGCGCCGTCCTATATAAAGCCAGATGCAAATCTGGCGTCCAGGCGTCACCGCCGCTCAAACCAGAAGGATTTTCCAGGGCGGCCTTAAATACTTTGCTGCCGTCCGCATTATTCAATGCCCGCTTTTCCAATGCTCTCACCGCCTAGATTGTGTGTTAGCCGTATCAAGGAACCTGCAGCACACGATGCAGCTGTACGCCTACGCGCCACAGTTTCTGAGGGTTGGCTCGTACCAATTCTAAAGCCCGCAAAGCCGAAGCTGGCCGTCCGCCCTCCACCTGCAGATATACCCGTCCTTCCGGGACTAAGGCGTCTTGAATGTGCTCAACCTGCAGCTTTTCATCCACCACGTATTTCAGTTCATCCGCATGACAAAGTACGACATACGCAGCATCCGGCTTAGGTGAAACGGCAATCCAGTCAATGCCCCACTCAGCCGGCACCTCTTGAGTGCCATTCGTCTCCAGAGCCACTTCATGCCCACGCGCATGCAACGCCGCTGCCAAAGGCCCTAAATCATGCAATGTCGGCTCGCCGCCGGTGATAATGACTCGCCGTACGTCGCGCGGCAGCTCTAAAAGAATGTCCGAAATTTCCATTTCCTTCGCCCCTGCTGCCGTTTGCGAATGGGCCGTATCACACCAGGAGCAGCGAAGGTTGCAGCCGCCCAGGCGCACAAAAGACGCCAGCGTCCCTTGATAGTATCCTTCTCCTTGAATGCTGCTGAACAGTTCTAACACTAGATATTTCATACCTTGCCTCCCGGACGGCGTTGCTGCAGATAAGCTGCAAGCCCCTTGGACCGCAAAAGGCACGACGGACAAGCGCCGCAGCCCGCGCCAGGAATACCATGGTAACAAGTCACCGTTTTTTCGGCAATATACTCCAGTTTGCCCATTTGATCCGCCATTTCCCAAGTTTGCGCTTTATCCAGCCACATCAGCGGCGTATGCAAAACAAAGTCATCTGCCATGGCTAAATTCAAAGTGACATTTAGTGACTTAATAAAAATATCCCGACAGTCTGGATAGCCACTGTAATCCGTCTCACATACGCCGGTCACGATGTGGCGCAGTCCGTGCCCTTTGGCCAAAACACCGGCAAAAGACAAGAACAGCAAATTACGCCCCGGCACAAAGGTAGAAGGAAGCGCACCTTCTTGCCCTCCCACAACAGGGATTTCCTCACGGGTCAATGCATTCGGGGCCAGCTGATTCAGCAGCGCCATATCCAGCACCGTATGCTTTACCCCAAGTTCTGCGGCAATCTGCCGCGCATGCTCAATTTCACTGCTATGGCGTTGCCCGTAATCAAAAGTAACAGCTTCCACCCGCTCAAATCGTTCCAGCGCCCAAAACAAGCAAGTAGTGCTGTCTTGTCCGCCGCTGAAAACCACTAAAGCGCCTTGGCCCTGTTTCATTTTCCAGTCTCTCCTTCTACCCATTCGCTATGTGCGGCATAAGCGCTGTGATTGTGAATGGACTCAAAGTTTTCACATTCAATGTCAAACCAGCGTACGCCCTTAAGGCCGCGAAACAGCAAAATCAAATCACGAATCACATCTTCAACAAATTTAGGGTTTTCATAGGCCTGCTCGGTAACAAATTTTTCATCCTGTCGTTTGAGCAGTGAATACACTGGCGCACTCCCTTGGGCTTCCATAGCCGCCACCAGGTCTTCCAACCAATGCAGTACCCCGGGCCGGCAACGCAAACGCGCCCGCATCATGCCGCGCTGATTATGCGCGCCATAGCGAGATATTTCCTTGCTGCACGGGCATAAAGAGGTAAAGGGAACTTCCACGGAAAGAATAAAATCAAAAGTTCCATCTTCGTCATAGGCCGCTTCAAAAGAACAATTATAATCGACTAAACTGCGAATGCCGCTCACTGGCGCCGCTTTTTCAATAAAATAGATAAACGAAAAACATACATGCGCCCGGCCAGCTTGCAGCCTAACACAAATATCTTTTGCCATGTCCTCTAGTTCCACCATGGAAACCGGCTTGTTTCGCCATGCATCCAGGACTTCCAAGAACCGGCTCATATGAGTACCTTTATAGTCATGAGGCAAATCCACTGCCGCATCAATGGTAGCGACAACATGTTGAAATCCTCCGGCCTTCGTTCGAATAGAAAAAGGCAAACGAACTCCTTTTACCCCTACTTTTTGCAGTGAAACCCCTCTATGATCGATTGAACTTTGCACGTCATCCAACTGAATTTGCCCTCCTGTACAGTGATTCTTCATTTCATCTTAACACATCTGTTCAAGCAAAGACAAGAAAGCCGGCCACTTCCGTGGCCGGCGCCTGTATTCCCTTAGAAGAAGCGTCGTGTCAAGCCGCGCTGTCGACTCCAGGACTCGACCAAACCGGTTAAAACCACCGGAGACTTCTGCAGTTCTTCAATACCGCTGCAGCCAGACAAAAGCAGCAATTGCCGAATCTGCATTAACAAAGCCTGCCACTGCTCGACAGCAGCCTTCAAGTCGCCAGACCACACCAGCCGCAGTGCCGGCGCTGCCAATGCGACCGCATCGGCTCCCAAGGCTAGAGCCTTTACAATCTCCAGCGCCGTTCGCACGCCTCCGGAAGCAATTAAAGCCGCTCTTTGCCGCTGCACTACACTGCCGGTTTCCAACAGGGAACAGGCTGTAGGAATGCCCCAGGCCAAAAGATCTTCAGCTAAAAACTCATTTTTCCGTTTGGCTTCAATGGCAATGAAGTTCGTACCGCCGGAGCCGCCTATATCTAAGGCCGCCGCCCCACAGCCAAGAAGAGACTCTGCCGCTTCTCGCCGCATGCCGCAGCCCACTTCCTTGACGATCACCGGGACCGATACGGCGCTGCAAATAGCGGCGATGTTATCCCGGTAATTGCGGAAATCGCGGTCTCCTTCCGCCATAAATAGCTCCTGCGCTACATTCAGATGCAGCTGCAAGGCCGCTGCGTCAAGCATTTCAACAGCCATGACCGCTTGCGCCGGCGTTGCATACGCTCCTAAATTCGCCCACACCGTTCCCTGGGGCAAATGCCGCCGCACAACGCGAAAGGTTTCTGCAAGCTCAGGCTCCTCCACCGCGGCGTATTGCGAACCTACGGCCAATACGCTTTGCGTCTCTCTCGCCAATACAGCCAGGCGCTCATTCAAGTACGCCACATCCTGAGCGCCGCCTGTAAGAGCATTAATAATTAAAGGATGCGTCAAGGTCTGCTTTCCTACGGAGGTAGCAAGCGAAATTTCCGTCAAGGACAACTCAGGCAGACAATGATGCAGCAGCTGTACATCCTGAAAACCATTTTCCGCCGGCCCATCTGACAATTCCAGCGCACAGCGCACATGGTCTAACTTGCGCGACTGCCTGGTAGACTGCATCTTATTTCTCTTCTTCAGCAGCTAAACGTTCACCAATAGTCGCTTGCGCCGGCTCTGCCTGCGTGTCGATGAAAGAGCTGAATTCCTCCCGCTCCGTCTCTTGCTGCGCCTGAGAAATACTAAGACCAATCCGCTTTTGCTCTTTTTCCACACGAATCACTTTGACGACAACTTCTTGGCCGATGGAAACAACTTCTTCCGGTTTGTTTATACGTTGCTCCGCCATTTCAGAGATATGCACAAGGCCTTCAATATCGCCATGAATTTTTACAAAAGCGCCAAAGGGCATTAATTTGGTAACAACACCCTTTACCAGCATGCCTTCCTGCAATTCTTCCACCGCGTCCATCCAGGGATCCCGCTGTGTTTGCTTCAGGCTTAGAGAAATCCGTTTAGCCGCCGCATCTACCTTGAGCACCAACACATCCACTTCATCGCCAACCTGCACGACTTCTTGCGGTGATTTAACATGATGCCACGACAAATCCGAAATATGAATCAACCCGTCAACACCGCCGACATCGACAAAAGCGCCGAAGTCAGTAAGACGGCGCACAACACCGTGTACAACCTGATTTGGTTCGATCGAACCGTAGATTTCTTCTTCTTTTTGTTTGCGTTCGCTTTCCAAAATCATTTTTCGAGACAAAACAATGCGTTTTTTGCCCCGTTCAATCTCAATCGGCACAACTTGAATCGTCTGGCCGATATATTCACCTAGATTACCCACAAAGCGCAGATCAATATGAGACGCAGGAATAAAGCCCCGAATACCAAATACAGCTACCGAAAGACCGCCTTTCACCTCGGCAGTAACCGTAACTTGCAACGGGCTTTTTTGCTCCAGAGCTTCCTCTAAGCGGCTCCAGGCAACCTGTTCATCAGCGCGACGCTTAGACAGCAGTACTTGTCCATCCTCGTTATCTGCGTTCAGCACGTAAACATCAATCTCTTCGCCATCTTTCACCACGTCCGAAGCTTGGGCCGGTGCGGGATAAGCCAATTCTTTCAAAGGAATAACGCCTTCCGCCTTATAGCCGATATCAACAAACACTTCATCACGGCGAATTCCTACGACGGTTCCTTTAATCACCATGCCCCGTTCAATTTTCTCCGCTGTTTGGGCCAACATTTCGTTAAAATCCTGCATTTTCCTACAAACCTCCTCAATAATCCAATCCGGCGTTGATGCTCCGGCGGTAACTCCTGCGGTATCTACATCAATAAACCAAGCCGGTTGTAATTCTTCCGCCGTTTCTATATGATATACCTTTGTTCCCGCCCGGGCGCAAAGTTCGGCTAGACGATTCGTGTTGGCGCTGTTTTTTCCGCCTACCACTATAATTATCTGCGCTTGGGCAGCCAGCTGCAACGCAGCTTGCTGCCGCTGCTCTGTGGCCGCGCAAATCGTCCTGTCCACTACGGTATCGGCTGACTTAGCCGATACAATGGCTACCAGTTCCGCAAACAAATCCGTAGCAAAGGTTGTTTGGGAAACAACGCCTATTTTTTCATATTCAGGCAACGCTTCGGCTTCTTCCTTGTTTTCCACTACTTTCGCCTGGCGCTGCGCCCATTCCAGAATGCTTTGCACTTCCGGATGCCTCTGTTCGCCAATAATAATGACTTGGCGTCCCTCCTGAAAAAACCGCGCCGCCGCCTGCTGCGCTTTTTGCACATGCGGACAAGTAGCGTCAACCACACTCAATCCTTTGCTTTCCGCTTCTTGATACACGCTCGGTCCTACGCCATGAGAACGAATGACAACAGTCCCTGTCGAAAACTCCGCTAAAGAGGATGCCACGCCGACTCCTTGTTTTTGCAAACGTTCTACCACTTGGGGATTATGAATGATCGGCCCCAATGTCGCCACCGGACCGTTCGTATTCTTGCATTTTTCCGCCATCTCGACGGCCCTGCGCACACCATAGCAAAAACCATAATGTTCTGCTGTTATTATTTTCATAAAGTTACACTTGAACCTCCTGAGCAAAGATACTAATACTTTTATAAAATTCGCTGACTGAACGAGAAATCCTTTTTTACTGCATTATTTTTAAAAAAAAGAAGAAACAAAGCAGAAAAGGACCCGAGTCCGCCCTTAAGGCAGCCTCAGGTCCCATACTACTTACATCTGTTTATCGGATATCAAGGAGTCACATTCGGCTGTGTTTTGCCATACTCGCAGAAGTTTTGGATTTCCGTATTCATGCCGACCGGTTTATCCGTCTTCAGCAATTCCAGCCACTTGCGAGCGCAGTCGATCAACGTAATAACTACCAAAATGATCAAGACAATGCTGACCGTTCCGTTAATATTCCCCAAGAGGTCTCCCCTCTTGAAAAACATGCCGACATTCATAATACCTGCGGCAATAACGGTAACAACCAAGAATGCCATCGGCACAAAGGTAATCAACGCGTAGCTCTTAGGCGCAATCTTTAAGACAATCGTCGTTCCCAAAGCCAAAGCAACAATGGCGAGAAGCTGGTTGGCCACGCCAAAGAGCGGCCAGATGGTTCCCACATCACCGCTGTAGAGCAAGTAGCCCCACATTACGCTTACAAGGGCGCTGGTGAAAAGAATTCCAGGCCACCAATGAGACTCTTTCAAAGGAGCGTATACATAGGTTCCCAGAATATCCTGCAAAATGTAGCGGGCAACACGGGTGCCTGCATCAATCGTAGTCAGGATAAAGAGAGCTTCAAACATGATAGCAAATTGATACCAGTAGCTCATCAGATGCTTCATGCCGCCGATGCTGGAGAAAATATGGGCCATGCCCACGGCCAGCGAAACGGCGCCGCCGGGACGATGCATAACATCCATGCCAACCAAGGCGGACAGCTGTTTAATTTCTACCGTCGGGAACTGCGCAGCCACTTTGGCATAGGCAGCCGCCGGGCTGTTAATAGCCAAATAGTCGCCAGGCATCATAACCACGGCGGAAATCAACGCCATCATAGCAACAAAGCCTTCCATGACCATGCCGCCGTAGCCAATAGCCCGAGCATGTGTCTCAAGTTCAATCATTTTCGGCGTCGTACCGGAGCTAATCAGAGAGTGGAAACCAGAAATGGCGCCGCAAGCAATGGTGATAAATACATAGGGCCATACTGGTCCAGGAATAATAGGACCGCCGCCATTAATAAAAGGCGTCGTGAAAGGAATATTAACCGAAGGCTGCACAATCAGAATGCCCAGCGCCAAAGCGCCAATAGTACCGATTTTCATATAGGAGCTCAAATAATCGCGCGGCGCCAGCAACAGCCATACAGGCAGCGTAGCGGCGCAGAAGCCGTAAATAGGCAAAGCAACCGACAAAGCAGGCTTGCTCAAGTTGAATGCTTCAGCCCAGCTTTCCAGCGGCCCGCCAGGAAGCAGCCAACTCCCCGAAAAAACAGCGCCCAATACGGCCAAAAAGCCAATAATGGAACCGGAACGAATGGCGCCGGGGAAGATTTTGAACATATACAGACCAATTACGATCGCGATCGGAATCGTCATGCTCAAGGTGTAAAGGCCCCAGGGATTTTTAAAGAGAGCATTTACAACAACCATGGCCAAGCCGGCCAAAGCTACAATGATAATGAAGAAAATCGAAAGGGAAGTCGTGATACCGGTAAGAGGTCCTACTTCACGCCGGGCGATAACGGCCAAGGACTGACCATTATGGCGGATAGACGCAAAGAGAATAATGAAGTCATGCACAGCGCCTGCAAAGATGGATCCCAAAAGAATCCAAGCAAAGCCAGGGCCCCAGCCATATTGGGCCGCCAATACAGGACCTACAAGCGGGCCTGCACCGGCAATGGCAGCAAAGTGATGACCGAAGAGCACCCATTTGTTCGTAGGCACAAACTCGCGTCCATCGTTGCAACGATAGGCAGGAGTTACGTACGTGTCATTAAGCATGAGAACTTTAGCAGCAATAAATGCGGAATAATAGCGATACGCCAAAACGAATAGGCAGCCGGATACAATGAGAAGTAAAGCGGAATTCATACTTTTTCCTCCTGTTCTTATTTAAAATTTTAAAAGAAAACAGCCTATGCTTGTCTCGCCCTCCTTTCCGCCAATCACAGGAATTTCATAAATTTCCTGTTTTTAGCATACAAAAGAATGGAATGCACGACAATACATATGCTGTGAGATGCAGTATATGAAGGGTGAATCACCGCATAGGTCTGTGAATGGTTTTATCATTATAAACCAAAAATACGTTTGAGCGGGCCAGCCTGCTGCCGGCTTACAGGTATCTCCTCGTTAGGCAGGTCTTCTAAGATAATATTGTAAGCTCCGTTAAACCAGGGGATAATTTCTTTCACCTTACGGAGATTAACCAAATAACTGCGATGGCTACGAAAAAAGCTTTCTTCGCCCAGCCGTTCATGTAGTTCATTCAAGCTAAAGCTGGCTGCATAAGTTTTATCCTTTGTTTGAATGCGCACTTGATTGTTCGCCGCCTGCACCAGCAGAATATCCTCTGCATTGATTAAGACGGTTTTGCCTCCATCGTCAATAGCCAGCTTCTCTTTAAAGTAAGTAGGCGAAGGGCAAAAACGATTGTCACTATGACGTTCTTTCCAGGCAGTGCGCACCTTATCCAGACAGCGCCCAATCCTTTTTTGCGAAAACGGTTTCAATACGTAGTCTAAAGCATTCAAATCAAAGGCCCTGGCGGCGAATTCTTCATGGGCGGTAGCAAAGACAAGCAACGGGGCTTCCGGTTTATCGGCAAAAGCCTCTGCCAATAAAAGACCGCTAAGTCCAGGCATCTCCACATCCACAAAGACAACATCCGGCTTTTCTCTGGATACGCCAGCAAGTCCCTCGGTCACGCCAGCCGCTTGACCGCAAACACGAACATCTTCGTGAAGGGAGAGCAAGTAAGCCAGCTCATTGCGAGCATGCATTTCGTCGTCCACTAAAAACGCCCGTAATCTGCATTCATTAGGCATGGTATTCCTCTCTTTCATGAGCATGGACGGGTATCCGCAAATAGATACGCGTGCCCTCGCCTGGAACGCTTTCCATCTTCAGCGCGTAAGAAGGGCCATACAGTACTTTTAAACGCTCATTAACATTAGTAAGGCCTACGCCAGTTCCTTTTCCATACCCTAACAGGAGAATTTTTTCCATTACTTTTTCTTCAATTCCCAAACCGTCATCATATACGCAAATTTCCATATGCCCCGCCCGCTGCGTAATGTTCACCCCCACCATCCCGCCGCTCTCTCTGGCTAAAAGACCGTGTTTAACGGCATTTTCTACCAAAGGCTGTAAAATAAATGCAGGCACCTGTATCCCCAGCATGGTGGCGTCAATTTCTTTTTCCACTTTTAACCTTGGGCCAAAGCGCGCTTTTTCCAACACCAAATAGGAATCGACCAATTCTAGTTCTTCCTGAAGGCTGACAAATTCCCGGGAAGATTTCAGCGTGCGCCGAAAAAAATCGCTTAGTTCAATTAACAACGTTCTTGCCTGCTCGGAATCAGTCCGACATAAAGAAACAATGGTGTTCAGAGCATTAAATAGAAAATGAGGATTGACCTGCGCCTGCAAGGCCTTCAATTCCGCTTTGGTCGCCATTTCCGACATTTGCTGTAAACTGGCTAATTCCAACTGCGTACTAAAGATCTGCCCCAAACCTTGGGCAAACTCAATGTCCAATTGATTCATGGCATCGTCTCGACTATAGTACAGCTTAAAAGCGCCGACAATCTTTTCCCGGCACAAAAGCGGCGCCAATACAGCCGAATGCAACGGACACTCTGCATTGCTGCAGCCAATTTCCCGGCCATTTCGAGCAGTCATTATCTGCCCGCTTTGAATGCATTCTTTCGTCACGGAAGTGACGATTGGCCCGCCTGCCGGATGATGATCCGCCCCTAAGCCCACATGAGCCAGCACCGTATGCTGATTGGTGATGGCGACCGCGGCTGCGCCTGTAATATATCGCACCGTTGTCGCCACCTTTTCCGCCGACAGACGGTTAAGGCCTTGCCGAAAATAAGGCAGCGTGGCATTGGCAATATGCAAGGCTTTATGAGTTTGGATGGCGGCAATTTTAGTCTGGTGCTCACGAGCGTTATAAATAATAATCATAAAAGCTGCAATACCTAAGCCATTAGCCAAAACCATCGGAAGCAAAGCCTGAATAACCAAGGACTGAGCCACTATATCCGGTTTGGCCAAAAACCAGATCAAGCCCATGCTAAACAAAACCACCGTTGTACTAGTGACCATGCCGGTCACCACTTCCGGTGTCCTCGGCCGCATGCGATAGTGAATATACCCCGCTAAAAAGCCTGCCAAAATCGTGGAAATCCCGCACTCCACCGCCGTAAAACCGCCGATAAAAATCCGGTGCAATCCACCGATAATGCCAGCCACGCCGCCCACAAGAGGTCCGCACAGCAGTCCCCCTACAACAACGCCGGTATCCCGCACATTAACTAGCGCCCCTTCTACAGGAACGCCCATATACGTTCCGCCGACAGACAATGCTGAAAAGAAGAGCATCAGAATAAACTGCTCTCGCAAAGTAGTTTCTTCTTTAAAAAGATAGCGAAAAGCTCTGGTATGAGAAAAAATGTACGCAATAACAGAAAGGATCGCAATACGCTGCAATAAAATTACGGACAAGCTTTCTTCCATCACCGTGACTCACTTTCTTTTTGCGCCATGAGCATTCCAATTTCCCGCATAATCCGTTGACTTAAAGCATCAACCGCTTCCTTAACCGGTTTTGTACGCTCTACAGGAATCGCCTTGCCGAAACACACGGAAAATCGAGGCCAACCGCCGCTGCGGAAATCAGTTCCCTGCACCGCCACAGGTACAACGGTGGTTCCCGTCTTGAGGGCCATCATCGCCATACCGGGCTCCGGTTCGCCCAAAACACCGTTTTTCCCCCGCGTACCTTCCGGAAACACGCCTAGAACCTGACCCGCCACCAGAATTTCCAACATGCGCTTGACTGCCTGGCGGTCTGCGCTGCCCCGTTTAACCGGAAAGGCTCCCAACCAACGAATTGCGCCTGCAAAAACCGGCACCTGAAACAATTCTTCTTTGGCCATAAAATAAATACGACGCGGCAATTGACACCCAATTACAGGCGGGTCAAAATTACCGATATGATTAGACGCTATAATAACAGCGCCAGTAGCAGGAATGTTTTCCACTCCGTAAACACGACAGCGAAAGACAAGCCGAAACAGCCAATACAGAAAAAAACGTACTAGGCTATACATAGTCAGACCTTCTTTCCCGCATCCCGGTAAACTTGACAAAGCCCTGTAATTTTCGCCACCACATCGTCAATGCTCAAACCGCTGGTATCTAAGAGATAGGCGTCTGCCGCCTGCACAAGCGGCGCCAGCTCCCGCTGCTCATCTTGCTTGTCTCGGCTCTCCATTTCAGCGGCCACAAGAGATTCTTCTAGCACTTCTCCCTTGGCCTGCAGTTCCAGCCAACGGCGATGCGCCCGTTCTTGAAGAGATGCGGTAAGAAACACCTTCACCTCTGCTTGCGGAAACACAGCCGTGCCGATATCGCGCCCGTCCATAACAACGCCGCCAGCAGCTCCCATTTCCCGCTGCAGAGAAAGAAGAGTCTTACGAACCTGAGGCTGTTGAGCGTAAACAGATACTTGGCGGCTGATTTCCGGGCTGCGAATGGCCTCGCTGACATCTACGCCACCCACTAACACCTTTGCCGCACCTTCCCCAGGCAGCAGTTCCAGCTGCAGCTTTTCCAGCAACACCGCCAATTCTTCTTCCTGGTCAGCTCCAATGCCGGCTTGCGTCGCTTTCCAGGCAACAGCCCTATACATAGCGCCAGTATCAATATACACATACCCCAACTGCTGCGCTACCTTTTTAGCAACAGTGCTTTTGCCGGCGCCAGCCGGCCCATCTATGGCAATTACTACTTTTTTCCCCATGAACTCGTATTCTCTCCTCCCGGTTAGCGCCATGCTACTTGGCAAAGCTTGCCAACACCTCATAAAAATCAGGGTAGGATATTTCTACGCAATCCGCTCCCTCAATAGTAACTCCCTGCGCCGCACTGCCTGCAATAGCCAACGACATGGCAATTCGATGATCATGATGCGCGAAACAAGTTGCCTCATGCAACGAATGCCCGCCTTCAATAACCAAACCATCCTCTTTTTCTTCAATCACCGCGCCCATTTTCCCAAACTCCAGAGCTACCGCATGCAGACGGTCTGTTTCTTTTACCCGCAGTTCTTCCGCCCCGCTGATAACAGTTTTTCCGCTTGCAAACATAGCAGCAACCGCTAAAATAGGAATTTCATCAATCAGGCGGGGCATAATTTCACCGCCGATTTCACATCCCTTTAATGCTGCAGAACGCACTAGAATATCTGCAATATCTTCATTCCCGCTGCGTCGACGGTTCAAGACCGTTAAATCCGCCCCCATCTGCTCGAGCACATCCAAAATGCCGGTTCGAGTGGGATTTAAGCCTACATTTTCAATCGTCACTTCACTGCCTGGAACAATCGAGGCGGCAACCATCCAAAAAGCCGCGGAACTAATGTCCCCTGCAATATCAATGGCCGGCGGCGCTTCCAGCTCCTGCGCCGGCTGCACCGTCACCGAAGTCCCTTCTCTGGTCACTTTCACGCCAAACAACTCCAGCAAACGCTCCGTATGATCCCGCGAACGGTGCGGTTCGCTTACTGTAGTCGGAGAGTCAGCAAAAAGACCAGCCAGAAGAATGGCCGACTTTACCTGGGCGCTGGCCACAGGGAGGTCGTAGTTAATTCCTTTTAGCGTCGGATTAGGCCCGATAGCCATGGGTATATTGCGTCCATCCTGGCGGCCCGCTAATTGGCTGCCCATCATGCGGAGCGGCTTTACAACCCGCCCCATGGGACGTTGGCGCAAAGAAGCGTCGCCGGTAATAATGCTAAAAAAAGGCTGCGCTCCTAAAATACCGCTCAACAGGCGCAGGGTTGTTCCTGAATTTCCAGCATCAAGAACATCTTCCGGCTCTTTCAGACCGTAAAGACCATTGCCGCTGACCGTCAGCACCCCTTCTGCATCCTTTTCCACCTTCACCCCTAAAGCGCGCATGCAGCGCACTGTAGAAAGGCAGTCAGCAGCATATAAGAAATTGCTCAAACGAACTGGTCGTTCGGACAAGCCTGCCAGCATCACTGACCGATGGGAAATGGATTTGTCTCCTGGTGCGACAATCGTTCCTTGCCACTGACGCACTGGTTGAATGACACGTGTCTGGGTCATAAGACATCCTCCTCAATATTAATTCAGCCTTTACGGCCCACTACTGCGGCAATAGATGACAAGGCCTGCATCATCTGCTCAAAATTCTGCGGCGTCAAGGACTGGAATCCGTCGGAGACGGCCTCTTCCGGACACGGGTGCACTTCAACAATGACTCCGTCCGCGCCAGCCGCCACAGCGGCCAAGGTCATAGGCGTCACAAGGCGCCATTTGCCGGTTCCATGACTGGGATCGGCAATCACCGGCAAGTGAGTTAAATGTTTAGCCAAAGGCACTGCGCTCAAATCTAAGGTATTGCGAGTGTATGGCTCAAAGGTGCGAATGCCTCGTTCGCAAAGCACAATGGCGTCGTTGCCGCCGACCATAATGTATTCCGCCGCCATGAGCCACTCCTCTATTGTCGCTGAGCTGCCTCTCTTTAACAGCACTGGCTTATCCGCATGGGCAATTTCTTTCAGCAACGCAAAATTCTGCATGTTCCGCGTGCCGATTTGCAGCATATCCACATACTTGCAGACGGTCTCCACCGCTCTAGGATCGGTTACCTCTGAAACTACAGGCAAGGCCACTTCATCGGAAACAGCGCGCAAAATCCGCAGACCTTCTTCTTCCAAGCCCTGAAAACTATACGGCGACGTTCTCGGTTTATAGGCCCCGCCGCGCAGCATCACTGCACCAGCAGCTTTGACCAGGCGAGCCGTTTCCGCAAACTGCTCATAGCTTTCCACGGCGCAGGGACCAGCAATAACCGGCACCTGTTCGCCGCCAAAAACAACTTCGCCGACGCGAATCAGGCTGTTTTCCGCTTGAAAAGAACGGCTGACAAGCTTAAAGGGCGTCCGCGTCTGCACTACTTTTTCCACGCCATCTAAGCGTTCGAAAGCCTCGGGGTCTACATCGTCATTTTCCCCGATCGCCGTAACCACTGTCCGCCCGCCTGTCTGCCATACTTGGGCATCCAGGCCGCACTGGTGCAATTTTTCCAACACTCGCTGCACTTGCCCGGGAGTAGGCATTTGCATAAATATGATCATGACCAGCCCTCCGATACGTTTTCACAAATCTGCTTCTATATTAATTTTAATTCACGCTGCCCCTTGCATTTTCCTTTTCCCCAGACTAGTTTCCTGCATTTTTATTGCGCAGCGCTGCGGCCCGCCAAATAACCGGTAGAAAATGCCGCCTGCAGATTAAACCCGCCTGTGTTGCCGTCAATATCCAGCACTTCCCCAGCCAGATACAACCCCTCTACCTTTTTAGACTTCATGGTACGCGGATCTACCTCATTCACGCACACGCCTCCGGCGGTTACAATAGCTTCCGCCAAGGGTCTAGCTCCGGTCACCGTAAAAGGCAGCGCTTGGAGCAGCTCCAGTAAACGATGACGCTCCTCTCGCGTCAGTTGGCCAATCTCTTTCGCGGTATTAATAAAAGCCAAATCCAGCACTACCGGTCGCAGCGAAGCTGGCAGCAGCTCGTCCAGACAATGTACCGCCTTTTTACGACCTAAGGAAGCAAAATCCCGTGCCAGGCGTTTATCCAACACTTCCGCTGTCAGCGCCGGCTTCAAGTTAACGCGTATTTCCACAAAACTGCCTGCGACTACAGCCATGACCGCCTGGCGGCTCAACGTCAGGATAATCGGTCCGGATAAGCCAAAGTGGGTGAAGAGCATTTCACCAAACTCTGAGGCCACGCATTTTTCGTCCACCCATAGCGAGGCTTCAACATTGCGAAGAGACAAGCCCATCAATTCTTTTACCCACTCTTCTTCCACTTCCAGTGGAACCAGCGCCGGCTGCAGCGGCGTTAAGGTATGCCCGGCCGCTTCGGCCATGCGATAGCCGTCGCCGGTACTGCCTGTTCCTGGATAGGAAGCGCCGCCGGTTGCCAATATCACGGCGTCGGCCTTCTCCCGTCTGCCGTCAGCCAGCGTGACGCCGCAAAGACGCTCGTCCTCTTGCCACAACTCCTGCACAGGAGTTTTTAAACGAAAAGCCACGCCGAGGCGGCGCAAGGTATGTTCAAAAGCCGCCACTACATCGGCCGCCTTTTCACTGACCGGGAAAACTCTGCCGCCGCGTTCTTCCTTCGTCTCCACGCCGGCGCAGCGCAGCATTTCCCGCAAAGCGTCATTATCCAAGGCGTTCCAGGCGCTATAAAGAAACTTGCCGTTTCCTACCATGTTTTTGAGAAACCGCTCCCGCTCTCCGACATGAGTCACATTGCAGCGTCCCTTGCCGGTAATGCCTATTTTCCGCCCTGGACGACCCATTTTTTCGTATATTGTCACCGCAGCTCCAGCCTCGGCAGCCGCTAAAGCCGCCATGAGACCCGCCGCGCCAGCGCCAATAACGGCAATTGTTTTCCGCTCTTCCATATAGTTCTATCCTTTCATCAATACAAAACCGACTTCATTTGTTTTTCGGACCACGCTTATATTTCTACTTCGATATATCAAGAAAGACCCTATTATAGGGTCTCTCCATATCTACTCTGGTTTAAACTGATATAAGTCGGCCACTTCTTCCGTCGTCAAGTGACGCCATTTTCCTCGGCGAACGCCTTGAAGCGTCAAAAAAGCAAACCGGATTCGCTTTAACGACCACACTGGAAAGCCGATGGCGTCAAACATCCTGCGCACTTGCCGATTACGCCCTTCACGCAGCACCACCGTCAACACGGAGCGGTTTTTTTCGTGCAAAACTTCCTGCAGCCGCACTTCTACTGGCGCAGTTACACCATCTTCCAAGCGAATGCCGGCCCGCAAGCGATCCAGCTTCTCTTCCGAAGGAATGCCTTTTACCTGTACCAGGTATTCTTTCTCGACCTGATGCCGGGGATGAATTAAAGCTTGAGTCAATTCGCCGTCATTCGTCAACAATAACAGACCTTCCGTATGGTAGTCCAACCGCCCTACGGGATATACGCGGGCGTCAATTCCCTCTAATAGGTCCAGAACCGTTTGGCGTCCTTCCGGGTCTTTGGATGTCGTCACGCAGCCCTTGGGCTTATATAAAAGTAAATATACAAGCTTTTCTTTCGCTACCAGACGACCATCCACCTGAATACGGTCTTTGCCCGCATCCACCTTGGTTCCCATTTCGGTTACAACCTTTCCGTTCACCTTTACATGCCCTTCACTGATTAAGCGTTCCGCCTCACGGCGTGAAGCTACTCCGGCATGACTCAATATTTTCTGCAAGCGTTCCTGCATTTCCGCCTCCTTAATTTTCCCAAGACAGCCGTATTCTAGGCTTGTCTTCCATCCGACAGCAGCCTGGCAAAGGCCACTTTTACCCAAGTCCACACATCTTCCGCCGAGAGAGCCGCCAAACGAAATAAGGACCGCCGCTCCACGTCTTGTCCGGCCAGAAGCGGCATTACCGTCACTTCTTCCTCCCCGCGCAAAATCCGTACCGTGCCGACAACATCGCCCCGGCGTACCGGAGCGGCAATGGCGTCTGGTTTTTGCACCGCAAGGCGGTAGGTATTGCCTGCGCCGTTACGCGATTCCGGCACAACAATATCCTGCGCAACATATAAAGAAATCTGTTTTTCCAAACCATCTAAAACAGCCACATCCGCTACCTTTTGATTTTGCAACAGCAGATTTTTAGCTTTAACAACGCCAAAGCCGTAATCCAAAAGCGCAATGGAATCGTCCCACATGCGTTCGCTGTCTAACACCACCGAAATTAATTGCAAGCCGTTGCGTTTTACCGCCGAGACCAAGCAGCGGCCCGCGGCGTCTGTATAACCGGTTTTAACGCCATTAGCGCCAGGATATAACCAAAGCATCCGATTCTCGTTGAAAATTTCCCGATCATAGCCTTTACCTGGCCAAGGCATGACCCGGCGTTTAGAAGAGACAATCTCCGCAAATAACGGCTGCGTGCGATATCCATAAGCGGCAATCCTAGCCAAGTCATGGGCTGTCGAATAATGATTAGGGTCCGGCAACCCACTGGAATTGGCAAACTGCGTATTTACAGCGCCAATTTCTTGCGCTTTTTGCGTCATCAAACGAGCATAGGCCGGCACCGAGCCGGCAATGTGTTCAGCAACAGCCACTGTCGCATCATTGCCCGAAACCAGCATGATCCCATATAACAAGTCTAAAAGTCTTTGCTTTTCTCCAGCTTCCAGGTACAACGACGATCCTTCGGTTTCATGCGCCGCCTTACTTGCAACAACCCAATCATCGAGTCGCCCCTTTTCAAGAGCCACCAGCAAGGTCATCATCTTGGTCGTACTGGCTGGATACCGGCGGCTTTCCGCATCTTTGGCGTACAAGACTTCCCCTGTCGTTGCATCCATGATAATAGCGGCTTTTGCCGTCACTGCCGGTGTCGCTTGCACCGAGCCAACTGTCAAACTGTAAAAAGCACTGGTAAAAACGAATAACCAGAGAATTTTTCGCGCCATGAAAATCCGAAACTCCTAACCTTCATTTTTTTCTTCGGTGTTGGCAGCTTCATTCGGCAGCAAGTTCTGCAAATCAGGTAACTGCTGCAAATCGCGCAGGCCAAAGCATTCCAAAAAGTCTTCGGTCGTGCCGTATAAGATAGGGCGCCCCAAAGATTCTTTTCTTCCCACTTCACGAATCAAGCCTCGTTCAACTAATTGCGTGAGCACTTTGTCAATACGCACACCGCGAATTTCTTCCATCTCTTGCTTCGTCACAGGCTGCTTAAAGGCAATAATAGCCAATGTTTCCAGCGCTGGCGCTGACAACTTGCTTTCACGAGCTCCGGCCAGCGCGGTAATCAGCGAAGCCCACTCTTCTTTTGTGCCTAATTGAAAACCGCCCGCCACTTCATAAAGCATGATGCCTCGTTCGCTTCGGCTATATTCTTCCTGCATTTCCGCCAGAAGCAACAAAATATGTTCTTCCTCCACTTGCAGCACTTCCGCGAGAACCGAAACAGATACAGGTTTTCCGTGGGCAAACAAGAGCGCCTCCAACGGCGCCTTCAAGTGCTGATAAAACAAGTCTGTTCCTCCTCGCAAGACAAAATGATTTCCATTGGCCCGAAGGACTGAAGCTGCCGCACGCGCACCCGCTGTAAGCGAACCAATTCCAGCACCGCCAAAAACGAAGCGATCACTTCCCCGCGCGAGCCACTGCGAATCAGTAAATCTTCAAAAGGAACACAACGACGTTCTTGCAACAGGCGTACCACATCGGCCATTTTATCTTGAATACTGATTTCTTCTCGTTCTACGACCGCCTGCGTTTGGGGCAGGCGGCTTTCCCACAACGCCGTCAACGCTTGTAAAAGAACTTGCGGCGTGAGACCTGCAGGCAACGGGCGGGCTGGTTCCGGCAGCTGTGACGGGCGCGTATAAACCCCCTGCCTCAATTGCCAGCGCTCACCCAAAAGCTGGGCCAGCATCTTAAATCGCCGATACTCCAAAAGCCGATCTACTAATTCCTTGCGCGGGTCCAGTCCCTCTTCTTCCTCTTCTTCGACAGCAGCCACCGGCAAAAGCAGCCTGGACTTAATTTGCAACAATGTAGCGGCCATTACTAAAAATCCACTGGCAATCTCCATGTTGAATTCTTCCATCTCGCGCAAGTACGCCAGATACTGCACCGTCACATCGGCAATCGGAATATCGTAAATATCCAGTCTGTTTTTTTCAATTAAATGCAGCAAAAGAGCCATTGGCCCCTCAAAGCCTTCTAAGCGGATGCGATATGCTTCCATTTGCTTAGTTCGGCAAATGCATAACTTCGCGAACGCTGCGCATGGTTTCGTTGGCTACTTTGCGCGCCTTTTCAGCGCCAGCAGCCAAAATTTCGTACACTCGCTCCGGCTGCTGCTCCAGCACGACTCTCCGTTCGTGGATTGGAGCCAAGGCGCCCGCCATATGGTCTGCGAGACGTTTTTTACAGTCTACGCAGCCGATTCCCGCTTTGCGGCATTCCTGGTCAATTTCTGTCACTACAACAGCCGGTGAAAATACCTTATGGAAGGTAAATACCGGACAAACATCCGGGTTTCCTACATCAGTACGGCGTACTCGCTGCGGGTCGGTTACCATCTGCCGTACTTTTTCACGAATCTCTTTTTCACTGGCGGCAAAAGGAATCTCATTGCCATAGGACTTGCTCATTTTACGTCCGTCCAAGCCCGGCAGCAGCGAAGCCTGGCTCAGCATTTCCTTCGGTTCCACAAAAACTTCCCGTCCGTAAAGATTATTGAAGCGCCGCACGATCTCCCGGGTCAACTCCAAATGGGGCAGCTGATCAATACCTACCGGCACCGTGTCCGCCTTATACAAGGCAATGTCCGCCGTCATCAGCTCTGGATAGCCCAAAAAGCCATAGGTATTGATATCTTTGCCCTGGCTGCCCAATTGCGCCAGTTTATCTTTATAAGTAGGCACCCGTTCCAACCAAGACAGAGGCGTCATCATCGAAAGCAGCAGATGCAGCTCTGCATGCTCCTTGACCTGCGACTGAATAAAGATAGTATTTTTCTCCGGGTCCAGGCCGGCGCTCAGCCAGTTCAGCGCCATTTCATACGTCCGTTGCGGCAGGGCTTCCGTATTTTCAAAAGTCGAAGTCAACGCATGCCAGTCTACAACACAAAAAAAGCACTCATATTGGTCTTGCAGCTTGACCCAGTTTTCCAACGCTCCTAAATAGTTCCCCAGATGAAAATTTCCAGACGGCTGCATGCCGCTGAAAATGCGTCCTTTTACTGTCATGTTGAAATCCTCCTAAAAAAATAAAATGCCAACAATGGTTTGAATGGCAAGATATAATGCAATTTGAAAAGGATAAACAATAGTACCGATAACGCCTATATACACTAAGGCAATAAGAACTACCGGACTATAAGGAGTAATCCTTTCATATAATTCGGCGTATTTCCAAGGCAGAAATACACTAATCACTTTAGAGCCATCCAACGGCGGAATAGGCAGCAAGTTGAAAATCGCTAATATAATGTTATAATCTCTTGTCCAAGCTAGTACTTTCCACACTTCCGGAATTCCCAGCCCCCAGACTTTACAAGCTCCTAAAGCGATTGCCGCTACCAAAGCCATCACTACATTACTGAGAGGACCTGCCAAGGAAACCCAGATCATACCGCTGCGGTACGACTGAAAACGATTGGGATTAATAGGCACCGGCTTGGCCCAGCCAAATTGCGTCAGCCAAAGCATCAGCAAACCTACTGGATCCAAGTGAGCTAGCGGATTCAAAGTTACTCTGCCAAGCTGGCGCGGTGTATCGTCCCCCATGGCCACAGCTGCTCTCGCATGGGCATATTCATGCACGGTTAAGGCAATCAAAAGAGCCGGCACACGAAAAATCAAATCGGCATCTAACGAAAACACGCCATTCCTCCTTCATTCAACCATAACTAGTTGTCGCTAAATCAATATTATATCCTACTTTCTTCGGGAACGCAAAATCCTGCCCCCTCTTAACAAGCTCGTTTTACTGTGTTAGAATACGAACTGGATCAGTTGTCCAATATTTTAAATCACTATACACAAAGGAGTCTTGTTTATCATGAAGTCCCCCCGTTTTGTTTTTTCGCGACGCGCCTTCGCTTTGTCCCTGTTCAGCGCTATTTTGCTCTGCGCCGCCTTCCCCCTAATTACTTGGGCGATTCAGCTCTGGGACGTTCCGATTGCTGTAGATGAACCTTCACCGACACTTTCTCAAAGCAATAGCTCGCCCGCCATCTTTATGCTGCCAGAGCATCCTGGCGACGAGCCATTAGCGGAAGAAGGCCGCCCTTTGTACGACTCCTATCTTACCATTGAACGCCTGCGGGCCAATCTCCCCCTCAGTCTTCCAACTGCGCAGCCCTATAAAGCCGCCAAAGTAGTTTATCTTACCTTTGATGACGGCCCTGATCCGCAAAATACGCCGGCGGTTCTGGATATCTTAAAAAAAGAACAAGTTAAGGCTACCTTTTTTTTAGTGGGTACGCAAATCGAAAAACATCCTGATCTAGTAAAACGCCTTTTTGCCGAAGGTCAGGCGATAGGCAATCATACGTACGATCATATTTACAAAAGCCTATACCAATCGCCGCAAAGTTATGTAGCGCAGCTAAACCATACTGACGAGCTGCTTAAATCCATTATTCTTTGCCGTCCCCGCATTTCCAGAGCTCCCGGAGGCTCTACAGGCAGCTTCAACAAAGGCTACTGGGAGTTGCTTAAACAAAATGGCTACATAGAAGTAGGCTGGAATGTTTCCTCCGGCGATGCTTCGGCAGCCAAGGCCGCGGCGATTGAAAGCAATGTATTGACCCAAATGAAGCAAACTTTTTTACAAAGCCACGCCATCGTACTTATGCATGACGGTCCCGGACATATCGAAACCGTCCGCGCCCTGCCGGGTATTATCCAAGCTTTAAAAGCCCAGGGCTATGAGTTTCGCGTAGTCAACACGCAAACACCAGCCGCCTGGTAAAGGATACAAAAAATCCGCATTCTCTCTTAGCCTAGAGGGAATGCGGATTTTCTATTTATAGACTGTAGTTCGGAGCTTCCTTGGTAATATTGACATCATGCGGATGACTTTCCTTAAGGCCTGCGCTGGTAATGCGGATAAATTTCGTTTCCGTACGTAATGCTTCAATATTTTTCACGCCGCAATAGCCCATGCCAGCTCGAAGTCCGCCAACCATTTGGAACATGGTTTCAGAAACAGGTCCTTTATAAGGAACACGTCCTTCAATACCTTCCGGCACCAATTTATCCATGTTCTCCTGGAAATAACGATCCTTACTGCCTTTAGCCATGGCTCCCAGCGAGCCCATGCCTCGATACACCTTATAGCTTCGACCTTGATAGATAATGGTCTCGCCGGGGCTTTCCTCGGTTCCGGCCAGCAAGTTACCCACCATAACCACGTTGGCGCCAGCAGCCAGAGCCTTTACGACATCTCCGGAGTATTTGATGCCGCCGTCGGCGATAATCGGCAAACCAAATTCCGCCGCCGCTTTGGCGCACTCATATACTGCAGTAATCTGCGGCACGCCGATGCCTGCAATAACGCGGGTCGTGCAGATGGAGCCAGGACCAATTCCCACTTTGACAGCGTCTACGCCAGCTTCAAACAACGCACGCGTAGCTTCTTCCGTGGCCACATTGCCTGCAATTAATTCCACATTGGGATAGGTATTTTTAATGGTTCTAACGGATTCAATAACGCCTTGGGAATGACCGTGCGCCGTATCCACAACAATGACATCGACTTTAGCTGCCACAATGGCTGCCACGCGATCCAGCATATCGGAGCCAACGCCTACCGCTGCGCCGACCAACAAACGTCCTTTGGAGTCTTTCGCAGAATTGGGGTATTTCTGCGCTTTCTCAATGTCTTTGATGGTAATCAGCCCTTTTAAGTGGCCTCGCTCATCAACTAAAGGCAGTTTCTCAATGCGGTGCTTACGCAGAATTTCCTTGGCTTCATTTAAAGACGTTCCCATAGGAGCGGTAATCAAATGCTCCCTGGTCATGCATTCGCCAATCCGTTTGGACAGGTCGGTTTCGAAGCGCAAATCCCGGTTGGTTAAAATACCTACAAGACGATCTTGTTGGGTAATCGGCACCCCGGAAATATGATACCGCTCCATCAAATCCTGCACGTCTTTTAAGGTATGTTCAGGAGAAAGGAAAAGCGGGTCCACGATAATACCGTTTTCAGAACGTTTTACTTTATCAATCTCGTTCGCTTGCTGCTCGATCGTCATGTTTTTATGGATAATTCCCAGGCCGCCTTCACGCGCCATAGCAATAGCCATACGCGCCTCCGTGACCGTATCCATGCCCGAGCTAATGATGGGAATGTTCAGGCTGATATTGCGAGTCAGCCGAGTGTTAACCTCCACATCCTTAGGCAACACATCCGATTTAGCGGGAACGAGAAGTACATCATCGAACGTTAGTCCTTGCTTGGCGAACTTTTCTTCAAACATGTCTCTACTCCTTTCTCTACTTACCAAAAGGTATTTCTGATAGAATACCACAGTTGCCCCCTCAAAAACCAGAGAAAGATAAAGTTTTTTTATTCACATTGTCTTTCCTTTTATCTCTATTTCATTTTTCGTAAAAATCTAGATAAAAAGGCCAAAAAGCGTAAACCTCTTTGGGAGGTTTACGCTTCAATTACTCTTTTTCTCTGCCGCCGCTTTTGTACCCATGCGGATAATGCGCTCGGAAGGAGGAAAGTCATCTGCAGAAATAATCTCCCGACTGATTTCCACGCCCTGACGCAAGCGGATTTTTTCGATTTTTATTCGATAACCGCTTTCTCCTCGTTCTTCTACGACCTGGCGTCCAGCCTCCAAATTGGCATCCGGTCTTACTACAACCGGCGCCGGGATTACTTGTTTATCCACCGGTACAATACGCACTTCTACCGGATCATCCGCACTGCCAAACACTTGCACAAGCAAGCGATTGCCCTCAATTTTACTGGAAATATAAAGATTATGCCGGCTGGTATTGGTAAATTGAAAATCCAATTGATCGTCCGCCACAGTCGCATCCTGCCCAAGAGGCACATATCCAGGGGGGCTGTAGTGAGAAGTCCGCTCCACAATTTCCAGATCCGCCAACAAAACCGCATTATAAAGAGTGCTGCTCACTTGGCAAACCCCGCCGCCCCAATCCGGCACCAATTTTCCATTAATGAACACGGGAGCTTCCTTGTAGCCATTTTCCTGCGTCCGCTTGCCCACTTGCGAATTGAAAGAAAAAACACTGCCAGCCCTCACCAACGTATCGTCAATGCTGTGTGAGGCCAAATAAACATTTTTAGAGCGGTTGCTGTCATAGGCGTTAAAATAGCTGGAATACGAACCTAAAAGACGGTCAATGCCACTGAGATCCTCAGCCCGTATTTCTGGCACATCTTCTTTTACAGGCAAAGAAATTTTCAACGATTGAAAATCAGCCATCGCTGCCTGCCAAGTTGTTTCCAATTCCGCCCGCTCCAAGTGCTGTCCTATGATTTCCGGTACAATCTGCACCTGCCCCTGTTGGTAATTAATGTGAGCCTTACGGGATGGACGCTCTACATCATGAACGATTCTATCCAGCAATTCCTTGGCTTTTGTCGGCTCATACGCAAGACGATAGGCAATCTGACGGCCTTTTTGCGTCGCCAAATACCATTCCTGCAGTTGCAGCCAAACCGGGCCTGTACGCCCAATCATATACGCTTCATGCGCCAACGCCGCTGCATCCGCATGTATGCTTAATTCATCTGTAGTGCTTTCCCAATGCTGCTCGCCGTAAACAAAGCGTATTTTCTGCTGAGCCAGCCGTCTGCGTGCATCTTCTTCAATAGCCGCTACAGCCCCTGTCTCTGTTAAACCGCCTAAGTCCAGCGACCCCACTTTTACGCCATGTGAAATGCCATCACGAAAATACACGGCCGTGCCGGCAACGGCCAAACTTGCCAAAGTAAAGGAAAGAATTAACACTAAAGATAAACTGACTCGTTGCCATCGTTTCACGAAACCATCCCGTCCTCCTCTGCCTGTCCTTCAAAAGACCGGGCTTCCGCCTAAGCGAAAACCCGGTCCAAAGCCAGCTTATTGTACATTCATCGACAGTTCTACGTATTTCCCTGCCAACTTGGCTTTTTGCAGGACTTCCTCGGTAATTTCTCCGCCTTCGTCTACAACGAGAACGCCATTGTCGGTCTCAATGCGGCGGCTGGCTTTTTTCCCTAGAAGAAATTTGCGTGTTTTTTCTTCAATCTTGCGTGAATAGGCATCCACTTCCGGAGCCGGTTCCGCCGGTGCTTCTTCTGCCACTTTGGTTTCTTCTGCTTTAGGCTCCTCCACTACAGGCGCCGGAGCGGCAACAGGTGTCACAACCGGTGTTTCTTCTACAGGAGCCGGGACTTCCGCAACCGCCGGGGCAGCCTGCTCTTCCGAGGCATCCCGAATAAAGAGCACGTCTTTACCCAAAGTAATGATGTTTTCCAGCAATACCTGTTGGTTATCACCATTATCTACGGTATACTCACACACAGCAATTTTGCCGTCATTTTCAACCATAAAATCGGTAACCCGCCCTAAAATACGGCCAGCCGTAGTAACCACTTTGGTCCCAATTACAGAAGTATTGGCTACCAGCAGCGGCTCAATATCCGGAAAATCAGCAACCCCTACTACATTATCGCTGGATTCGACGGTAACAGCAAATTCGCCAAGACCGGCTACCGCTTTGGCCGGCAGCAGTTTAGCCCCCAAATACCATTTGCCGTCGTCAATCAAAAATGCTTCTACCGATTTGGCTGCGGCATTAATGATAAACGCTTTGATCGTTCCCAGTTCCTCACCCTCACGAATGCTAAATACTGGTAAGCTTAAAATTTCTGTGCTTTTTTTCATAAATGAAACCCCTCCCGCATATGTATAAACATAAAAATGGAATCCCCTTGTAGTTTATTGCCGGCTGCGCCATTGTTGATAGATGGCTTCAACCTTATCCAGCACGGAAGCCGGTATGGCTTCCGGCGCAACCGCCTCCAATTTAAGCTGGCGCAACACGCCAAGAAAAATCTGTAAATATCCTAAAGTTTGTTGAATATCTTTTTGCCAAACAGGCTGGCGCCTTACTTGCGGCAAGGCAAGCGCTGCTTCTAAAGCCGCAATGGCTTCCTCCCAACGTCCATAACGCTTTAGTAATGCACCTTCTTCTATGAGTAAAAAAGGCAATTCTTCATCGTCAGCAAACTGCGTAATCCCTGCTTGCAGCACTTGCTGCGCAGTTTGCCAGGAACCGGCTTCGCGAAAACGCCAAGCTTCCTCCAAGCAAGCGTCAACATTAACAAACGCAGCCGGGATCTCTTCTGTTTTCTCAACAAAATCCGGTTTTTCCGGCGCAGAAATTTCTTTAGGTTCTTCTGTCATGGACGAAGCAAGCGCCGAAGCAGCTGGCAGGTCTTCAGCAGCGGCTATTGTTGCCGTTTTCTCAGGTTCCGCCTCAGGCATCTTAGCCGTTGCAAGCTCAATCGTTGTCTCTGTTATTGGAGATGTCTCAGGCATCTTAGCCGTTGCAGGCTCAATCGTTGTCTCTGTTATTGGAGATGTCTCATGTTCCGCCTCAGGCATCTTGATCGTTACAGGCTCAATTGCTGTCTGAGGTGCTGCATTATCCAGGTTCTTTGCCCTGACCGGGGCTTTTTTCTTACGTCTAATCGGCAAGCGCTCCTCGCCAGCAGGATCCGCTGCCAAAGCTCCAGCAACAGCAGGTTCTTTTTTGGGCGCCTTGGGCGCCTTCTTTTTTCTTATTGCAAGAGACTGCTCTTGCGTTTCTTCTTTCTTGGGCAAAGGTTCTTTTTGCCTGTCCATCCAGAACTCCCCTGTATTCGCTTCTTCCTGCTGCTTCTCGCTAACCGTCAAAGAAAAAACCGATGCTTCAGCGGCAACCGGCGAAACAGCAGCTGCCGACATAACAGGCATACAATCAGGCAGCTTAGCAGCCGCCCAAGCGCCGCCAACAGCACAGACAAACAAAATGGCAACTGTCATTTCCAAGTTAGCCCAACTCAATAAAAGCCGCGGCAAGACCGCAGCCAATAAAATTGCACAGCCGGCACAAAACAATACAATTTTCCAAGAAAGCTGCCATTGAGGAAATCTTTTGCTTAGCAAAGCTACTAAGGAAGCCATGAGCAGCACAATAAATGAAATAATTAGAAAAAAAGCCACGTCAACCACCGCTATCATAAAATGGATCTTTCTATTTGCCTATTCTACACAATCAGTAAATTTCCTTTCTTTTTTTAAGAAAAAGAAAGACCTTTATCTTCCAATTCTTGTGCAGCGCCCATACAAGCTAAAACTGCATGCTCAAAAGTAAGACCGCCCTGAAGATATACCGCATAAGGTTCGCGCATCGGCGCATCGGCGCTCAATTCGATGGAAGCCCCTTGTACAAAGGTTCCCGCCGCCATAATCACCGCGTCTTCATAGCCAGGCATACCGCTTGGCTCCGGCCGTACATGCGCGTCAACCGGTGAATATTTTTGAATTCCCTGACAGAAGGCAACCACCCGCTCCGGCGTTCCCAAAGTAATCGCCTGAATAATATCGCCTCGCTGCACCGACCAGTGCGGCAAGGTCTTATAACCTAAATTCTCAAACAAGGCCGCAGCAAAAATAGCTCCTTTTACCGCTTGAGCCGTTGTATGAGGCGCTACAAACAAGCCCTGGTACAATAAGCGGTTTCCTCCCAAAGAAGCTCCCAACTCCGCCCCGATCCCCGGCGCAGTCAAGCGAAAAGCAGCTAGCTCCACTAAATCCCGGCGGCCTGCAATGTAGCCGCCTGTCGGCGCCAACCCGCCGCCAGGGTTTTTAATCAACGAGCCAGCCATGATATCCGCGCCAACCGCTGTTGGCTCCTGCACTTCCACAAACTCACCGTAGCAATTGTCAACAAAACAGATGCATTCCGGAGCAATGGCCTTGACCGCCGCGCAAGCAGCGGCAATCTCAGCCACCGTCAATGTCGCCCGAAGGCTATAACCGCGCGAACGCTGAATCAGCACCATTTTCGTTTTAGCATCCACATAGTCAGACAGATGCTCCAAGTCAATGCCGCCAGTGGGCATGGGCATTTCCCGATAGGAAACGCCAAATTCCTTCAAAGAACCCGGAACGTCCCGTACATGGCCGATAACGCTTTGCATCGTATCGTACGGCGCCCCGGTTAAAGAAACCAACTCGTCTCCGGGACGCAAAACGCCGAACAGAGCGGTAGCCAAGGCATGCGTACCGGAAACAAACTGCGTCCGCACCAGCGCCGCTTCGGCGCCGCACAGTGTTGCCCATGTCTCTTCCAAGGTTTCCCGCCCTGCATCGTTATAGGCATAGCCGCTTGTCGCCCGAAAATGATAATCCGAAACTCGATGACGGCGAAAAGCGTCCAATACCCTCAACGTATTGGTTTCAGCGACCTGATCCACGTCTTTGGCCATAGCCGTCATCTGCTGCAGCGCCTTTTCCCGCGCCGCTTGAATTTTAGCACTAAATCGATTCAATCTACCTGTTCCTCACTCTCATTCACTGTTCCTTGAGCCATGCAATATTGACTCCAAAACGGCTCCGCCCATAAGGGAATCTCCGCCAAAACCCGAATGCCTTCCGGCGCATATTCGCAGGCAGTAACCTTGCCATCCTCATGCAGCTTGTGCAGCAGGCCGCTTTGCTCATACGGCAAACACAGCTCGCGCCGCACGCTGCGCCGTTTCACCTTAGCGGCCACGGCCAAGAGCAGCTCCTCTAAGCCTGTTTTTTGCAGCGCCGAAACCAAGAACGCGTCGCCGCGGCGCAAAAGGCGCTCGACTACCGCAGGCTCTCCCGCTTCCATACGATCTGCTTTGTTGAAAACAAGCAGCATAGGCTTTTCTGCAACTTTTAATTCCTTGAGCACCTCGTAAACAGCCTGCTCCTGCGCTTCTCGCTGCGAATGGCTGGCATCCACCACATGAAGCAATAAATCGGCTTCTACCACTTCCTCTAAGGTGGCGCGAAAAGCCGCTACCAGCTGATGCGGCAGTTTTTGAATAAAGCCGACTGTATCGGAAAAAAGGATCGTTTCACCATCAGGCAGCGTCACGCTGCGCGTTGTCGGATCCAACGTAGCAAATAACTTATTTTCCGCCAATACCCCTGCGTCAGTTAGGGCGTTCAGCAACGTTGATTTTCCTGCATTGGTGTAGCCGACTAAAGCGATCAGCGGCACTTCGTTATCCTTGCGACGCTGACGCTGCTGCTGGCGTTGCTGCAATACCAACGCCAATTCTTTTTCGATATCGTTGATACGCGTCCTCACCCGCCGCCGATCCACTTCCAGCTTAGTCTCACCAGGTCCGCGCGTTCCGATGCCGCCTCCCAAGCGCGACAGTTCCGTACCCTTGCCGCTAAGTCTAGGCAGGCGGTAACGCATCTGCGCCAGCTCCACTTGCAGCTTGCCTTCTCTAGAATGCGCCCGTTGGGCGAAAATATCCAAAATGAGCGCTGTACGGTCAATGATTTTTACGCCCAGAGACAGTTCCAAATTACGCTGTTGCACCGGCGTCAGTTCATCATCAAAAATGATGACATTTGCATCCATCTGCTGTCGCAGCAACGCTAATTCTTTGACCTTTCCCTGGCCGATGAACAAGGCCGCATCCGGACGGTCTCTTTTTTGACGGACAACGCCCTTTACTTCCACGCCGGCTGTCTCCGCCAACTGCGCCAATTCTTGCAAGGAAGCGTCCAGATCCCAACTGCTATTCCCGGTTTCCAAGCCGACCAGCAAGGCCGTCTCGATTTCCTCCATGACATGCCCAGAAGCTGTCTGCTGGGCTAAAAGACGTTCTAGCTGCAAAATCCAGCGAGAAAAAGGCAAGGCCGTTAATTGCGTTACGGAGAACGGGCCTTCTTCCTGCCATTCGTCCTCACCCGTTAAAAAAGCGAGCATACAAAGCGCTGTTTCCGGTTGCGGCGCAGCTAAAGAAACCATCACATCAAAACGCAAGTCCCGCAGCGAACTGACATCAGCCGCGCTAAGGCGGCAATCGCCGCTAGGATGCGTATGGATGCACCGAATGCCGGAAAGCCGTTGCTGGCCGCGTCGGCCGCGCACCTCCGGCAAGTCTACCGTATAGGAATCCCCCAACGATACCGCCATAACCCGGCCGCGGCGATTGCAATAAACGGCAACCTCTCGGTTCAGCAATTGACTAAGCTGCAGCATCTGTTCCGCCATTTCACTGCTGATTATCTGGTCGGACGGCACTGTCAGTTCATATAATTCTTCGAGCTGCGCCAGCAGCGATTTACGGACTCCTTGGATATCCCCTAATACCTTGGCCACGTCTTCCCACCATCCTTTCCGGTTAAAAGACGCTTATGAAAACACAGCTATTCTATAGCATTCGCGTTTCCTGTCGTCTCCCTTTGTTTTTCCACAAAACCATGCTGAAAAGCTCGGAATGGCGTAATCGTGGAAATAGCATGTTTATAAACCAGTTGCTGCTTTCCATCGCTGTCTAAAATAACGGTAAAATTGTCAAATCCTTTAACAAGGCCTCTTAATTGAAAACCATTAACCAAATAAATGGTCACAGGATTATTTTCTTTCCGCACCTGATTTAAAAAACTGTCTTGCAGGTTCATCGGCTTTGCAAGCATTGCAACTCCCCCTTTTCTCTCTACAGGACCGTTGCTGCAGCTATCCTTCCGGCGCAACAATGGTTCCATAACTTATATTTATTCGCTCTAAGTGCAACGACTTCCTGTTTGCTCCCAATGTCGGACCAGAGAAAATACTTCTTCTCTCCAGCCGGCTTGGCCAACATCAAACCATTGCACATAGGGCATGCGCTTAAACCAAGTAAACTGCCTTTTAGCAAAATGACGGGTATTTTTTTGTATGGTTGCCACAGTTTCCTCAACAGAGTACTGTCCTTGCAAGTGCGCAACCATTTCCTTATAGCCAATCCCTTGCATTGACTGGCAGGTTGGTTCTACCTGAGCTGCCAGTAAACGCTTTACTTCCGCTTCCAGCCCTGCAGCCGCCATGCGCTCCACTCGTTGCTCAATGCGCCGATATAATGCACTTCGCTCCATAGTCAGCCCCACAACCAAAGACTGCTCCAGCCAATGACTGGCAGGTCCCGCTTTTTTTTCCAGGCTCAGTGTTTCTCCCCCTTGGCGAGCTACCTCCAGCGCCCGAATGACACGACGCAAATTATTGGGATGCAGCTTTGCCGCACTGAGCGGATCCGCCTTTTGCAGCAGTCTGTGCACAGCCTCATTTCCTTCTTTTTGCGCCAACGCTTCCATCTCCTCACGAAAAGGAGCGTCTTCAGCCACTTCGCTAAACACATAGCCTTCCAAAAAAGCCTGCACATAAAGCCCAGTGCCGCCAGCTAATACCGGCAGCCGTCCTCGACCTTGAATCTCCTTGACTGCAGCTTCGGCCTGTTCGCCAAAGCGTACGGCATCATAAGGCTCGTTTGGTTCTAAAATATCGATTAAATGGTGCGAAACTCCCCGGCGCTCTTCCAGCGAAGGCTTGGCTGTACCAATATCCAGGCCCCGATATACCAGCATAGAGTCGCCGGAAACCACTTCGCCGTCATGGCGTAAGGCCAGTTCTACCGCCAGGTCGGTTTTGCCTACAGCTGTTGGCCCCAGTACCACCAGCAAGCGTTCTTTCATATACCGGCTCCCTTCAAAATCCCATAACGCACTCGACTGTAACGACCGCCGGAAAAGTCCTGAATACCCAGACGTTCCCATTCCGGACTATGCACTGCTTCCTTAACTACCACTCGGCGTCGCGCTACTCGGCAAGCTTCTTGCAAGAGTTCCCGCCTTAAAGGCCGCCGATCGGCGATCTGGTGCAAGGGCTGCATATTCGAGCTTCCTTGCACAGAGTAGCGAAACATCGGATCCAGATACACTGCATCTACCGCTCCGGCAGACATGTCTTTTAAGACATCCAACGCATCACCGCAGCGGGTTTCAATCCTTCGCATAGCAGCTTCAAGAACCGGATTCAACCCAACGGCATGCGCCAAACCATGTGAGGTAATCATGGCCACCCAAGGAGATTTTTCCACTCCTAAAATTTTGCCTGTTTCACCTACGGCAAGGCTCATCAAAACGGCATCCGCCCCCAAGCCAAGCGTTCCATCCAGCACGGTTTCCCCCGGTTGCAGCGCTAACGCCTGCACCAGCGCGTCCTGGCCGTTTCTTTCCCATTGCAACGCACGCAAAGCCGCCATACTGGGATGGTAAAAATAGCGCCAGCCAATCCCCTCAATAACAGGTCCGTCAACAGAAAAAACCACCAATTTTTCTACGCCTTCTTGTTGTCGCAGTTTTTCCAGCGATAATTCTCCCCGGACTACGTACTGGCCTCCCCAACATTCGGCAAACTTCTTGGCTTCCCCTACTAAAAACGTCCCCGCATTCCGCGCCGTAGTCACTCGCAATTCATCCATCATGCTTCGTTAACAGCCCTCTTTAAGTTCTTTTAAACCATCGCATCAGCTCTGCCTCGCCAAAACGCACCATCACAGGGCGTCCGTGCGGGCAGCTATAGGGCAATGTCGTCTGCGCCAACTGCTCTAAAAGGCGCTCCATCTGCCGTTGATTCAGTTCTTCGCCGGCGCGGATGGCCGCATGGCAGGCCGCCGTCTCAAACACCATGTGCCGCAGCTGCGCCGCTGTGGGCTGCTGCATTTCATCTAAGCGCACCAATAGCTCGCGCAGCATTGTCTCCGGAGAAGTCCCTGTCAAATCGGCCGGAATTTCCAGCAGCCTTGCAGTTCCAGGGCCGGCCATCTCTAAACGAAAGCCCAGCGGCGCCAAAGCCTCCCCATGCTGTTCCAACAGAAGCTCTTCTTTTGCATCCACCTCAAGATAAACAGGCACCAACAAAGTCTGTCCAGGCATCTCCGCCGCTTCTCGCACAAATTTATCATAGAGAATGCGTTCATGCGCCGCATGCTGATCCACCAGATACATTTGCTCTTTGTCTTTGGCGACAATGTAACACGACAAGACCTGCCCCAAAACCTGCAAAGGCTCTGCCGCCTCTGTTTCGGTCGAAGTTGTTGCCTGAGCCAAAGAAGCCCTGCTTTCCGCCTGGCTGTCTTCGTCCGTCATCGCGTCCTCAGCCTGTTGGAAAGTCTCTGTCCTTACCGGTTCAAGCTTCATTTCTGGTTCCATTTTTTCAAAGGATGACGCCACTGCTGCCACTTCAAGAGGCGGCGCCTCATAGACCGGAATGCTTTCTGCCGCTGCGACCGGACGCTGCCGTTCTGCAAGAGGCTTAAAAATAGGACGGTATGGTTCCGGCAGGGGCGTTGGCTGCACGAATCTCTCTTTCTCAGGCTGCGCCGCCATCGCAACTGGGATATTTTGAAAATCAAAAGATTGAGTTTCTTCTTTAGAACGAGGCGCAACAAGTGGCGCCGCCTGGCGCAGCTGCTCTGCCGCCGGCCTGGTTAAGCAAACCGTAACCGCCTTATAAACGGCGCGAAAAATATCTTGCTCGTTTTTGAACTTCACTTCGCTTTTTTGGGGATGCACGTTGACGTCAATATCTTCCGCCGGCACGTCAATGCGAATAACCGCCAAAGGAAACCCTGTCTTCGGAAGCACCGAATGATAGGCGTTATCCAACGCCTTACTCAAGGCGCGGCTCTGCACCACCCTGCCGTTAACCAAGAAAGTTTGCCATTGCCGGCTGCTGCGCAAAAGAGTTGGCTGCCCCAAAAAGCCCTGCAAACTGATCCCCTCTTGAGAGTAGCACAGTTCCAAAAGGCCAGCGCCTGCCTCCTTGCCGTACAGAGAAGCAATCACATCTTCCAAACGCCCGCTGCCATTTGTGCTAAGCACCAACCGCTGGTTATTAATTAAACGGAAGGCCACTTCCGGATGTGACAATGCAAGGCGCGTTATAATATCGTGGATTTGGGCGCTTTCCGCAGCCGGTTTTTTTAAAAATTTGAGACGGGCTGGAAGATTAAAGAAAATATCCCGCACTAAAATAGTTGTGCCCACGCCGCCTCCCGCTTCGGTCACTTCCAGCGTTTGGCTTCCCTCCATGACAATTTGCGTCGCCAAGGCATCCTCTTGACGCCTTGTAGTCAGGGTAAAACGGGAAACAGACGCAATGCTCGGCAACGCCTCGCCGCGGAATCCCAGGCTGGCGATATGGTATAAATCATCAGCGCTGCGTATTTTACTGGTAGCATGACGCAGCATAGCCGTCTGCGCGTCCGTGGCGCTCATACCCCAGCCGTCATCGCTGATGCGAATGCTTTCACAGCCTCCGGCTGCGATCTCCACCTCTATATTGCGGCTGGCGGCGTCAATAGCGTTCTCCACCAGTTCTTTGACTACCGACGCCGGCCGTTCCACCACCTCGCCGGCGGCTATTTGGTTTGCTGTATGCGTGTCTAATACCTGTACAATATCTTCCATGCCTAGCGCCCCATTTCTTCCTTAGCTTGATTTTGCAAGCGAAACAACGTATTCAACGCTTCAATGGGCGTCAGGCTCATTACATCCAACGCTAATAGTTCTTCACTCAAAGCGCTGCCGAACAAGGTAAGCGGCGGCTCTTCTTTTTTGACTATCGGCGCGGTTGCTTCTCTGACGGCGCAGGTTTCCAAATCAGCCAACACTTCTTTAGCCCGCTGAATGACTTTTGACGGCAGCCCCGCCAGTTGCGCCACATGAATGCCGTAGCTTTTGTCAGCTCCGCCCGGCACAATGCGCCTCAGAAAAACAACATTATTGCCTTTTTCCCGCACCGCCACCGAGTAGTTGCGAATACCGCTCCAAGCGTTCTCCAGTTCTGTCAGTTCATGATAGTGCGTGGCAAAGAGCGTTTTGCAGCCAATCTGTTTCTTGATGTATTCCACTACTGCCCGGGCAATGCTCATACCGTCAAAAGTACTGGTTCCCCGGCCGATTTCATCGAGAATAACCAAGCTGTTTTTCGTAGCATGGCGCACAATGGCGGCCACTTCATTCATTTCCATCATAAAGGTGCTTTGACCGGTTGCTAAGTCATCGCTGGCGCCGACGCGGGTAAAAATCCGGTCTACCGGCGAAATAACCGCACTGCGTACAGGCAGAAAGCTGCCTGTCTGCGCCATAAGCACCAACAGCGCCACTTGGCGCATGTACGTAGATTTCCCCGCCATATTCGGGCCGGTAATAACCATAACGTCTTCCACCCCTGGAAAAAGCTGCGTATCGTTAGGCACAAACAGTTCGCCCTTGAGGAGACGCTCAACAACTGGATGCCGACCATCCTGAATCTGAATGCTGCCGTTTTCTTCAAGGCGGGGACGCACATATTGATGGCGCACAGCAACGTCGGCAAAGCTATGCAGTACATCCAGCACAGCCACGCGCCGCGCCGTAGCCTGCAGTCCGCAAAGCTCTTCTTTCACCCGGTCGCGCAAGCGACAGAACAGATGATATTCCAGTTGCACAATACGCTCCTGGGCGCCCAGGATTTTAGTCTCGAACTCCTTTAATTCCGGCGTAATATACCGTTCGGCATTAGCCAAGGTCTGCTTGCGCTGAAAATAAGCAGGCACTGCAGAGGTATTCGCGTGGGTAACCTCCAGATAATAGCCAAACACCTTGTTATAGCCAATCTTCAACGAACGAATGCCTGTCTTTTCCTTCTCCGAACGCTCAAATTCTTCGACCCAGCATTTGCTGTCCCGGGCCACTTCTCGCAGTTCGTCCAGCTCACTGTCATAACCGCTGCGAATCATGCCGCCTTCACGCACCGAAACAGGCGGGGACTCTACAAAAGCCGTCCCAATCTCTTGAGCCAGCTCCGCATGGCTTTCCCAGGTCGCGTATAGCTCGCGCAACAGCGGACTCTGCGCCTGGTTCAGCACATCCCGCAGCGCCGGCAATTGCGCCAGCGACTGGGACAAAGACACCAGATCTCTGGCATTGGCGGTTCCCAGCTCCACCCTGGTGACAATGCGCTCGAAATCATAAATTCCTTCCAGCGCCTCTATCAGCCCTTGCCGCAGCAGCGGCGCGCCAGTCAATTCTTCTACCGCCTCATGGCGCTTGGTAATATCTTTTGGATACCGCAGCGGCTGCTCCAGCCAGTGCTTTAGCAGCCTGCCGCCCATAGCGGTGCGCGTAAAATCCAGCACCTGCAGCAGCGTCGCTTTTCTACCTCCGTCGCGAAGGTTGCGGGTAATCTCCAAGTTGCGCAGCGTCGACGCATCCAACAGAAGATATTGCTGCTGCGTCTGTTCCGCCAACCGATTGATATGGGCTAAATTAGTTTTAACGGTCTCATGCAAATAGCATAAAAGATGCTCCACTGTTTGACCGGCTTCCTTGTCGCCCGGCTGCTCCTCTGGCGCAAAATGTTGTTTTACAAAAGACGCAGCCTCTGGCGCGAACGCCCGCTGCTCCGGGCGGCAATTCAAGCGATCCTGCGAAAATTCATCCAGTTCCGTCCAGGAGCTCAAATGCCCGGATACAATAATCTCTTTAGGCTGCAGACGATACAAGGCATCCCACAAAAGCGGCTTTTCTCCTTCGCCGTCCATGACGCTCCAAAAACATTCTCCTGTGGATAAATCCGCCGCCGCCAGATACACTCGCCCATTTTCCCCTTCTCGGACAAGCGCTAAATAATGGTTGCTTTTTTCGCTCAAGGACACTTCTCCTAAAAAAGTCCCTGGCGTCACAATGCGTACTACTTCGCGCCGCACCAAGCCTTTAACTTGTTTAGGATCCTCAACCTGCTCGCAAATGGCCACCTTGTAGCCTTTTTGCACCAACCGCGATAAATAGTTTTCCGCCGCATGATAGGGAATGCCGCACATAGGAATACGTTTCCCTTGTCCGCCTTCCCGCGAAGTCAAGGTGATTTCCAGCTCGCGCGAGGCCAGTTCCGCATCTTCAAAAAACATCTCATAAAAATCGCCTAAACGAAAAAAAAGAATTTCCTGCGAGTGACGGCTTTTTACTTCCCTATATTGTTCCAGCATCGGCGTATAGGCTGTCGCCATAACCGGTTCCCCCTTTGGTTACACTGATTCCCCTTTGAGAATCCATGTCTGCGCTTTGGTAATACGAACCTGAATCAAATCCCCTGGCTTTTGTCCTTCCTGATGCGGCCACAGCACCAACTTGTTGCCGCGGGTACGACCAGCCCAATGCTTGGAATTGGTTTTGCTGGGCCCTTCTATAAGAATATCCTGACAAGTATGAAGCAATTTTTCATTGCAAGCCAAAGCTACTTTTTCCTGCAAAGTAAGCAATCGCTGCAAGCGCTCCTTCTTCACAGCCAAAGGCACTTGCTCCTTCATTTCAGCAGCCGGCGTTCCTGAACGGCTGGAATATAAGAAGGTATACGAAGCGTCAAAACCAACCTCTTCCACTAATGCTAAGGTATCAGCAAACATTTCTTCGGTCTCGCCGGGAAAACCGACAATCAAATCCGTAGTCAGCACCGCGTCTGGTACAGCAGCTCTCACTTTCCGCACAAGCTCCAGATACTCTTCACGCGTATATCCTCGATTCATCTGCCACAAAATTTCATTGTTTCCCGCTTGAATAGGCAGGTGAAAATGCGTAGTAATATGTTTGCTTTTTGCTACAGCCGCAATGACCGCATCATCCATATCGCGCGGGTGCGATGTCATATAACGAATGCGCAGCAAACCGGGAATGTCATCCAACGCCTGCAGCAGCGCCGCAAAGGTATTGGACGTCCCTTTGCCGTAAGAGTTCACATTCTGTCCCAGCAGGGTGATTTCCTGATAGCCTTCGGCCGCCAGTCCCCGTACCTCTTCCACAATATCAGCTAGCTCCCGGCTGCGCTCCCGCCCCCGAACGTACGGAACAATGCAATAGGTGCAAAAATTATTGCACCCAAACATAATCGGCACCCAAGCGGCTACGCCGCTTTTACGCACCACCGGCATTTCTTCAACAATTTGCGTTTCCGCTTCTGCCAGCACCGACCTCTCGCCGGTACGTTGTTCCCCCAGCCATGCCGCCAAATGGTGGATCATGTTAGTTCCCATAACCAAATCCACGTGAGACGCTTTGCGCAAAAGGCGCTCTTGGTCCTTTTGCGCCATGCAGCCTGTAATGATAATACGTATATGGGGGCGCTCTTGTTTATGGCGCTTTAATTCGCCAATTTTCCCGTATATCTTTTTCTCGGCGCTTTCTCGCACACAGCACGTATTGATGACAATTACGTCCGCTTCTTCCAGATTATCTGTCGCCAGATACCCCTGGGAAGCCAGCTGTCCGGCCATTTTCTCCGAGTCATTCTCATTCATTTGGCATCCGTAGGTCAAAATGCAATAGAAACCGTTCATGGCAACTCCTTTACGTACCCGTTAATACTAAAAGTCTATCTTTTTTATTATAGCCGCAAATCCCCTCGCTGTAAAAGCGTCAATAGAAAAAACGCTTTCCCTAGAGCCTTGACAGGCCTCAAGAAAGCGTCCTTATGTTTTACTTCTTTTTGTTCAGAGCCATGCGCAGGCCCATGCAAATGACAAACACGCCAAAAAAACGGCGCAATATCTCAGGTGGAATGCTTTGCACCAAGCCGGAACTGCCTAAAGCGCCGAAACCAGCCCCGAGAGCCAACCAAAAAGCCACCTTGTATCTGACAATCCCTTGGCGATGAAAACGCCACAAACCAGTCAAAGCGGTCGGAATGATGACCAGAAGCGAAATGCCTTGCGCCGCATGCTGCGGAACAGCCATGAGAAACACCATCATCGGCACCAAGATCATACCGCCGCCAACGCCCATAAGACCGCTTAAAATACCAGCCGATACCCCTGCCAAGACAATAACCGCCAACGCTTCCATCAGCCGCCCACCACCATTCGCAGGCCCACAAGCGCCAAAAATACGCAAAACATGCGTTTAAGCTGCGCTGCAGGTATCTTAGACATCCAGCGAGAACCCACAGCGGCGCCAACGACACTGCCTGCCGTCAACATGGCAGCAATACTAAAATCCAATTGGCCGTGCAAACCATAGATGGCCGCGCTGACAACCGCAGTCGGAATAATCACAGCCAGGGACGTAGCATGCGCCTCGTACTGGGACAAACCAAGAAAAGAAACCATCACAGGTACCAACACTATGCCGCCGCCAATGCCGAGCATGCCGCTTAACACGCCAGCCAATACTCCGTAAAGGACAACACGTACTGCCGATCCTTCCATAGACGTCTTCCTCACTCTCCTTGGATCTATCAATCCATGCTCAAGCTGCGCACCACCAAATTGACCTCAAAAACCGTCATGCCTGTTGTATATTCGACAGCTTCTCGAATGCGCCGTTGCACCGCTGGCAATTCTTGAGAAATTACCGTCCCAAAGCGCACCACCAAATCCGCAGTAATTTGGACTCCTTTGTCCTTTACCTTGCGAATTTGCACCTTCCCCACTTTGGCAATAAAATCTGTGTCCAGAGCTTCTTTCTGTGTTACCGCCACCAGAACGTCATCGGCAATCAGCAGCTTGCCGTAATAGCTGAACATAGGACGGACAATGGATTTTTCGCCCAGCTTGCGCCGCGTCGCCGAAGAACGGCGGCTGAAAATTTCCAATGAATCCACCAAATAGCCTGAAAAATGGGGTTTTAACTCGATTGTCGGCACGGGAATAATATGTTTCCCCTCCCGCAGCCTGGCTTTACGAGCTTTAGCAATTTCCGTCGGACTGGCAATTTCTTCAATGCGAATAATTTTTTGAATAGGCGGGAGTTTGAGAATTCTAACAATTTTTTCCACCATGCCATCGGAAGTTCCCAGCACTAAAATACGCTGCGGCTTGACCCTTTCAATCGCTTCTCTTACTTCGGCGGCATGCTCCGGATCCGTAAAAATAGCCCGGCGTACCGCGCCAATCTTATTGGGCTCCTTTTTAGCCGATTTACCGGCAATAATTTTACTGTCCTTAATGAACAAACCATCATCAATCAAGGCATCTGCAGCCTGTTCATGCGCGACAATCAAGGCCCGATGACTCTTACCGGTACCACTTGGTCCAACGAATGCAAACACGTCCATAGCATGCCTCCTTTCATAAAATCCTCTGTTTCTATCACCTTACTGGAAACTCCCTCGCTTTGTCAAGGGAGACCGATCTTACAGTTTGCGCTTTTCCATGGCCAGCTGCAATTCCAAGACTATCGTATCTGGCGCCTGAAATACGCCCAGCATTTCCGGAAACCTTCCGGGAATTGCGTGAAAATCAGACCCTCCTGTAGCCAGAATTCCGGCTGCCTGCGTCCAAGCAAGGTATTCTTGTTGCTGCTGCTTTGTATGCATCGGATGGAATACCTCCAGTCCTTCTGCGCCGGCGGCCAACACTTTTTTCACAACCTGGTCGTCTCCCGCCAGTCCGGGATGCGCCATCACCGCTACGCCGCCTGCCCCTTGAATCAACTCGATTACCTCAGGATATTTCAGACGACGATGCGGCACATAAGCCGGCCCATTTTTATTCAAAAGTGCGTGAAACACTTCCCCTACAGTAGCAAAGGCGCCCATAGCCACCAAGGCTCTTGCTACATGCGGCCTGCCGATAGAGCCGCCCCCCGCCTGAGCCGCCACATCCTCCAGCTTCAAAAAATAGCCAAGTCCTCTTAGTTTGTCCACCATTTCTCCCGCTCTATTTTGACGGCTTTGCGCCAGCAAGGCCAATTCCTTCTGAAAAAAAGGCCGCCGCCAATCCATGCCATAACCTAAAACATGCACTTCATGACCTGGAATGTCGGTACTAAATTCAATGCCCGGAACAAATTGCAGCCCTTCGGGCCAGGCAAATGCTTCCGCTTCCTCCAGCGCCCGCGTAGTATCATGGTCGGTAATAGAAACCATCTTCAGTTCAGTTGCAACAGCCGCCTCATAGACTTGCAGCGCTGTCCACCGTCCATCCGAAGCCAGCGTATGAATATGCAGATCTACACTCATAACCGCACCAAACTTTTGGCGATTTCCAGCAGCGTAAGCACCCCAGCGCCGCTGCCTCCTTTCACCCAAGCCCCCGAAGTCTTAAGCAGTGTCGCTGTACCAGCGATATCCAAATGCGCCCAAGGCGTTTCCTTGGCAAAAGCGCCGATGAAAAGACCTCCCGTAATCATGCCGCCATAGCGGCCTCCAGTATTTTTCAAATCCGCGATATCGCTTTTCAATAATTCTGCATATTCTTCGTCATGCGGCATCAGCCAAGTTTTCTCCCCTGCTTGCTCGCTAGCTGCCACAATCAAATCGGTCCAAGCTGAATCATTGCCCAAAAGACCGCTGCGCACTCGACCCAAAGCCACCATGCAAGCGCCGGTAAGAGTAGCTACATCAATAATGCGCTGCGCTCCTTCGTGCCGGGCGTAAGCCACAGCATCCGCCAAAATAAGGCGCCCTTCCGCATCGGTGTTAATCACTTCAATGGTCTGTCCGTCCATGGCGGTTACGATATCTCCCGGTTTCAGGGCTTTACCGGAAGGCATATTTTCCGCACAAGGAAGCACTGCCAAAAGATTCACTGGCAAGTTTAAAGCAGCAATTGCATCCATCGCCGCCAACACGGCAGCCGCCCCGGACATGTCATCTTTCATCTCCTGCATGCCATCGCCCGGCTTCAAGCTGATGCCGCCACTGTCAAAGGTAATGCCTTTGCCTACAAAAGCGGCATCCCAAGGCTTGCCTTTAACCCCGCCGCAATAGCGCAGTACAATAAGCCGCGGCGGCGCCTCGCTGCCTTGAGCCACGGCGCTCAACGCCCCCATGCCGGCAGCTTTTATCCGCGCAGCGTCCCAAACATCTACATCCATGCCATGCAGCGTCGCCAAACGCTGAGCTTCTTCCGCCATCTTTTCCGGTGTCATAACCGCCGCCGGCTGATTGACCCAGTTTCTGGCTTGCAGCACGGCTTCCGCCGTTACAATAGCGTTTTGCATCGCCTGTTCTAACGATGGCGTTATTGCCTGCCGGGTCTGAAAAAATAGTTTTTGCAGCACCGTTTCTTTCTTTTTACTCTTATAGCAGTCGAAACGGTATCCTCCCAGTATAGCTCCCAAAGCCGCTTCATAGGCGCTCTCTTCCAGCGGCAAATCCAATTCATCAAAAAGAAAAATGCTTTGAGAGACTTTGGCTTTTTCCAGCGCGCGTACGGCCTGGCCCAAACAAAAACGAACCCCTTGGACAGTTAGCTTCTCGCGCTTGCCAAATTGCAGCAAAAAAAGATCAGGCAAATCATCTTGGCAGGAACGGAGCAGAAAGGTATCTCCCTTGTCATTACAGCAGACTTCCTGTCCTAGCCAAGCGCTCAAACGTCCCTGCAGCTGCGCATCTACTTTCTTGCCTTCTTCTCCCAGAAAATTTTCTCCCTGAAAGACCGGTAAAACCACCGCAGCTCCTTTTGCCGTATTCTTTCCAAGCCACTCTATTTTCATCGTCATACACCTCTTATAAAAAATAAGAAACCTGTTCAGCGAATGAACAGGTTTTCTCTGAACTCTGTTTCAGCGCGGCTCTACAATCAACTTCATTGCAGTCCGCTCTTCCCCTTCAATCAGAATATCTGTGAAGGCCGGGATGCAAATTAAATCAACTCCATGAGGAGCGACAAATCCTCTGGCTATGGCAACCGCTTTGACAGCCTGGTTCAAGGCTCCTGCACCAATCGCCTGCATTTCCGCGCCGCCGCGTTCGCGCAATACCCCTGCCAGCGCCCCTGCGACCGAATTAGGATTCGATTTTGCTGATACTTTTAAAACTTCCATTTCCGTTGACCTCCTTTGTCGTATAAAGCCTCGATGTTCGGTACACATAAAGGAGGTATTCGGTTTTAGAAAGAAAAATCCTTTTTCTTACAGAAAAAAATTCAAACAATTTTAACAAGCGCAAATTATAAGGCTTTCTGAATGCGCCGAAATTCATGAACGCATTTCCGCCGCAAATCAAAGTCAACATAAAAGGCACATAAAGACGCCGCCCCAGAGGCCACTTCAAAACGCACTGGCAAACCAGTCAGAAACTTCTGCAGCACAATGTCCTTATCCATGCCAAGGATGGAATTATCCGCCCCGGTCATGCCCAAATCGCTTAAATAAACGGTACCTTGGGGCAGAACCTGCTCATCCGCAGTCTGTACATGGGTATGCGTTCCCACCACGCAAGCTACACGCCCGTCCAAGTAATAACCTAAGGCTTTTTTCTCCGAAGTCGCTTCCGCATGCATTTCCACAACAATCAAATCCGCCTTGCTGCCAATCTGGCGCAAGATCTCGTCAGCCGCTCGAAACGGACAGTCCACAGGCGGCATATACACCCTGCCTGCTAAGTTCACAACGGCAATACGAGCAAAGGGAGTTTCAAACACCCCCCAGCCCCTCCCGGGAGTCCCGGACGGATAGTTGGCAGGGCGCAAAAGACGCGGCTCCGCATCAATGCATTTGAAAATATCCCGCTTATCCCAGATATGGTTGCCGCTTGTTACCACGTCAACACCTTGCTGTAAAAACTCCTGCAAAATGTCAGGAGTCAAGCCTACGCCGCCTGCGGCGTTTTCCCCGTTAGCAATGACAAAATCCAAATCCAGTTCGCGCCGCAGCTCGGGAATCAAAGTCTGCGCCGCCTGTCGTCCCGGACGACCGCAAATATCACCAACAAAGAGAACTTTCAAAACGGCCTCCTCACTGCGTATATACCAACACGCGTCCCTCTTCCCGAATACCAATCAAGGTTTGCGGCGGTAAGCGGCGGATGCTTTGAAATAAACCATCTAAATACTCTTCATCTCCGGGTATTTCCTCCGTTCCCGGAGGCAGCTCCGCCTGATAATCTACCACTAACGCGGCTCCCAACTGATCCTTCAGCACTTCCACCAACACGGAAATTTCGCCGCGCGACAAGCTGTTCAGATCTCGCACTATCGTCAAAAAAGTCACGCCTTCATGAAAAGAGTATTCAAATTCCATCGCGTCATACACATACCCCTCCAACAAATGATAGGCGGTTGCGCTTTCAAACAGCAGTTCTCCCAGCGAACGCGCGCGTTCTTCCTCCAAGGTTTCTTGTACAAAGAAAGTCAAGTGAAGAACTCGTTCTTCCGCCCCCAACTCCAGATAGCCGATTTCCGGATACCGCGTCAAAATAGCAAACAATAGATTGACGCCTTCTGGAAATGCTTCTTCCTGCATTACTTTACTCATAATTCTCCCCCTTGCTGCAGCGCTATGCACGCCTTGTAGCCAATCAAAGCAGAAGGAAAAGAAACGACCTTAAACAAGGTCGTTTCTTTTCGTTATTTTGCGTATTCAACAGCGCGAACTTCTCGGATTACCGTTACTTTAATCTGTCCCGGATATTCCAGTTCATTCTCAATCCGTTTAACAATATCCCGTACCAAGCGAACCGACGCTAAATCGTCAATTTTTTCAGGTTTGACCATAATGCGCACTTCGCGGCCTGCCTGAATGGCAAAGGATTTTTCTACGCCTTCAAAGGACTCGGCGATTTCTTCCAACCGGCTCAAACGCTTCAAATAGCTTTCCAAGCTTTCCCTGCGGGCGCCCGGACGAGCTGCCGAGATGGCATCTGCCGCCGCCACAAGTACTGCTTGCACTGTCCGCGGCTCTTCATCGCCATGATGCGCCAAGATGGAGTTAACCACTTCCGGCGACTCACGAAATTTCTTCGCCAAATCACCGCCAATGGTAACATGGGACCCTTCCATTTCATGGTCCACTGCTTTTCCTAGATCATGGAGCAAACCGGCCCGTTTCGCCAGCATAACATCCACACCCAGCTCGGCAGCCATAACGCCGGCCAAGTGAGATACTTCAATAGAATGTTTAAGAACATTCTGTCCATAGCTGGTGCGATATTTCAAACGGCCCAAAAGCCGAATGATTTCAGGATGCAAACCATGAACGCCGGTCTCAAAGGTAGCTTGTTCGCCGGCTTCTTTAATGCGCTGCTCAACTTCCTTCTGGGCTTTTTCTACCATTTCTTCAATCCGCGCCGGGTGAATACGGCCATCGGTAATTAGCTTTTCTAAAGCTAAGCGGGCAACTTCCCTGCGCACCGGATCAAAGCCGGAAAGAATAACCGCTTCCGGCGTGTCGTCAATAATCAAATCAATGCCTGTCAATGTTTCCAAGGTACGAATATTGCGGCCTTCACGACCAATAATGCGACCCTTCATTTCATCATTAGGCAAGGCTACCACAGAAACTGTGGTTTCAGCAACATGATCGGCTGCACAGCGTTGAATCGCCGCAGACACGATTTCCCGCGCCTTCTTATCGGCTTCTTCTTTCGCCTGCTGCTCCAGTTCTTTGATCATAATAGCTGTTTCATGACGAATTTCTTCTTGTGCCCGAGCCAGCAACAACGTACGCGCCTCTTCCGACGACATGCCGGAAAGACGTTCCAATTCCGCCAACTGCTTTTCATAGACCGCATTAATTTTTTCCTGGGCGCGCTCTACTTCGCCTTCCTTACGGCCTAAAACTTCTTCCTTTTTTTCCACAGCATCCATTTTTCGATCCAGATTTTCTTCTTTCTGAACCAAACGACGTTCTAGACGCTGCAATTCGCCACGACGTTCTTTGCCTTCACGTTCCATTTCCACGCGCAAACGGTGAATTTCCTCTTTGGCTTCCACCAAAGCTTCCTTTTTTCGCGCTTCTCCGGTCCGCTCGGCTTCTTCTACAATTTTCCGCGCCGCTTCCTCTGCGGAGGCAATCTTGGCTTCTGCGGTACTTTTTCGAATCCAATATCCCGCTCCGACTCCGACTGCTCCCATGACAACGGCTGCTGCAATTACTTCGATAATAACTCGACACCTCCTTTTATTATAAGTACTTCATATGGCTCTAGTTCATCTGTAGTACGGCATCGTTCTCCATGCCGAGACGCATCACGAGACCTCTTGTTATGCATAAAGGAAAAGCCGAGCTATCACTCGGCTTTTGCATCAACAAACCTAAGCATCCCCCCGACATCTCGGCAAGGAAATGACCGTATGGATGTTGTCAACCTCTGGCGAGTTAACGATTTTATTTTACTTGGTTTTTACAATAGTGTCAAGAAGACGCCCCGTTGTCCGCCAAGTACAAAGCCACTGTTCGCCGCGCCACAGCCGCCGAAAATCCTCTTTGCCATAAAAAACGCAGTAAACGTTGTTCTTCTTCACCGTCGGAACGAAAACGTCTTTGTAATAGCCGCAAAGCCCTTTCCTCTTCGCCAGGCAGCTCGTCCTCCTGCGCCTCCCAGGCTTCTGCTACATCCTCTCCGGCAAAGCCCTTTTGTCGGAGAATCTGCTCAATGCGCAAGCGCCCGTAGCGTCCTTCCTGCACTTTCAGCAGCACTTGGCGTTTACAAAGGCGCTGATCGTTCAGGTAATTCCACTGTTCCAATTGTGCTAACGCTTCCTGCAACGCTTCTTCCGCCGCTCCCTTACGCCGCAATTTTTCCGCCAATTCCTGTTTGCTGTAAAAGCGGCGCTGCAACATCTGCAGCGCCGCTTTTACTACTTCACGGGACGTATTCATTCGTCATTCCCAGTTTCTTTCGCAGTTTTAGCTTCCTCCGCCTCTTCTGCCGGCAATTTGCTGCCAAGGAGTTTTTGCCGAATTTGCACTTCAATTTCATCTGCCACTGCCGGGTTTTCCTTGAAAAACTGTTTGATGTTTTCCCTTCCTTGTCCCAGCCGATTGCTTTGATACGAATACCAGGAACCGCTCTTTTCAAGAATATCCAAATCGGTCGCCATATCCAAGATAATTCCTTCTCTAGATATGCCTTCGCCGTACACAATATCAAATTCTGCTTGCCTGAAAGGCGGCGCCACCTTGTTTTTTACAACTTTAACCCGGGTGCGATTGCCGATAATATCGTTGCCCTGTTTAACACTGTCAATGCGCCGCACGTCCAGACGAATGGTGGAGTAAAACTTCAACGCCCGACCGCCTGTCGTTGTTTCCGGATTGCCGAACATAACCCCTACTTTTTCTCGAATCTGGTTAATAAAAACCGCAGTACAACGAGATTTACTGATGGCGCCTGTCAATTTCCGCATGGCCTGCGACATCAAGCGCGCTTGAAGCCCCACATGGGAGTCGCCCATTTCGCCTTCAATTTCCGCTTTAGGAACCAACGCGGCCACCGAATCGATAACAATGATGTCAATAGCGGAACTGCGCACTAAAGCATCGGTAATTTCCAGCGCCTGTTCGCCATTATCCGGCTGTGAAATTAATAAGTTGTCAATGTCTACGCCCAGCTTACGGGAATATACTGGATCGAGCGCATGCTCGGCATCAACAAACGCGGCTACGCCGCCTAAACGCTGCGCCTCCGCAATCATATGTAACGCAACCGTAGTTTTACCAGACGACTCCGGTCCGTAAATCTCCACAACACGCCCCCGCGGCACACCGCCAACGCCCAGGGCGACATCCAAGGACAATGCGCCTGATGGAATTACTTCTACGTTCATCTTCGCAGCGGCCTCGCCAAGCTTCATAATCGAGCCTTTGCCGAAATCTTTTTCAATCTGCTTGACTGCCTGCTCTAACGCCCGCATCTTTTCCGCATTCTGTCGCTCCATTGTTCTGCCCCCTTCATTTTTCCTCTTTCATTTTACCAAACAAAGGTTCGGAAAGTCAAGAAGAGGCTGCAAGAAAAAGCTGCTGTGTGATCTTTTGAAAGGGATAAAGGATTGAACAAGAGAATCGGAGTCACGGGAGGGTGCGACTGAGGCTACGGCGGCCGTGATTGTATTTGAGACTTTTATTGGAGCAAGACGGTCCGCAGGACGCAAATCTTGTCTCAAATACAGTTATGCCACCGTTTAGACAGAAGCTCCCAGGCTTTGATAACCCTAGGTTTTTCAGCCGTAAAATAAAGGCTGCGGAAAACTCGAAAGTCTTCCGCAGCCTTTATACAGCTAATGCTTATCGTTTTCCTTTGGCAGGCTCCACATTGACCTGGTAGCCTTTAATGGTGCCCTTATGCATGACCGCCATTACCCGTTCCGCCATATTCTGGGGCACTTCCACAAAAGTGAAACGGTCATAAATATTGATCATGCCAATGACCTTACCAGGAATATCGGCTTCCGTAGCAATCGCCCTTACAATGTCCTCAGGGCGAATATTCTGCGCCCTGCCGACATTCAGGAAGAGCCGTACCATGCCCTCTGTATTTTCCATCATAACCGGTGTCTCTTCCACCAGCTTGAAGCCTTCTTGCGCCAGCTTCATGGCTGCTGCAGCGACATCGACCGCATCATGGCTTTCAGCCATTTCTTCAACAATGGAAATATACTCATCAAGATTACCGCGCGAAATCAAGGTGGCCAACCGCTCCTTAAGCGTTTCTTCATGACGCTTCAACACGTCGGAAGCACTAGGCACGGCCCGGCGTACCAACCGGCTGTGCGTCGCCCGCTCAATGCTCTTTAACTGGCGGAACTCGCGAGGATTGATAAAGGTCAGCGCCACACCGGTCCGGCCGGCACGTCCCGTACGTCCGATACGATGCACATAGGACTCGTGATCCTGCGGGATATCGTAATTAATAACATGAGTAATGTCGTCAATATCAATACCGCGCGCCGCCACATCGGTAGCCACCAAAATATCAAGCTTACCAATGCGGACCTGTTTCATAACGCGGTCACGCTGATTCTGGCTAAGATCGCCATGGAGACCGTCCACAAGATAGCCGCGTGTCTGCAAGGATGCCACCAAGTCATCCACACCTTTTTTGGTACGGCAGAAAACAATGCTTTTACCGGTTTCCTCCAGATCAAGCACCCGGCATAACGCCTCCAGCTTATCTCTTGTTTCATAATAGAACTGTTCGATAGCCGGTACGGTAAGCTGCTCGCGGCTAATAGTCACAGTAAAGGGATCTTTCATATAGCGTTTGGCCAGCGAAGCAATAGCCGCAGGCATAGTAGCCGAGAAAAGCAGAGTTTGACGCGATTCTTCCGGCGTATGCGATAAAATTGACTCAATATCCTCGACAAAGCCCATGTCCAGCATTTCGTCCGCTTCATCCATTACGACCATCTGCACTTTATCTAAGCGCAATGTTTGGCGACGAATATGATCCAGCAGACGTCCCGGCGTACCAATTACAATTTGGGCGCCAGCGCGAATGGCGCGAATCTGCCGATCAATCGGCTGACCGCCGTATACCGGCAGCACGCGCACACGCTTGCCTTTGCCGATATTAGAAATTTCTTCGGCCACCTGAATCGCCAGCTCCCGTGTAGGAGTCAGCACCAATGCCTGTACAACCTTATCAGGCGTAACTTTTTCCACAAGGGGAATGCCAAAAGCGGCGGTCTTGCCTGTGCCGGTCTGGGCCTGACCAATAATGTCCTTGCCACCCAGCACATGCGGAATGGTCTCGCTCTGAATCGGCGAAGGCGCTTCAAAACCCATCGCGCTCAGCGCACTCAATACTTTCTTGCTAATTCCCAGTTCTTCAAAGTTTACGTTTTTTTCTTCCAAAATAAATTCCTCCTATTTTATAAACAAACAACTAATCAAGTCGTTTTTTCATCAGTGTCTTTTTTCGCCTCAAACTGGCGTAAATATCGTACCAGCAGCGCCAGCGCCCGAGCCGTCGCATGGCTGCGGATCTGTTGACGGCTTCCATAAAACCGTCCCTCTTCCTGCCAAATCCCCCATGGACCCACAACCGCCATGTGCACCAGACCAACAGGCTTGGCCTCACTACCTCCATCAGGACCGGCAATCCCCGTTGTGGCCAAAGCTACTTCAACGCCGCAGGCTTTGCGAGCGCCAATAGCCATAGCTTCCGCCGTCTGCACGCTCACCGCGCCAAAATCCCGCAGCAAGGATTCCGGCACTGCCAACAGTTCCTGCTTTACCCGGTTGTCGTAAGCGATAATGCCGCCTGTCAGATAAGCGGACGAGCCAGGCACATTGGCTATCCTAGCCGCCACCATGCCTGCTGTGCAGGATTCCGCCGTCGCCATCGTCCAGCCTTTTTTCAACATTTCTCGGCCAACAACTTCTTCCAAGGTCGCGTCGTCGTCGCTAATGACAGCATCACCCAGGCGTTCGCGAATCTGCGTACTCCAAGGCTCCATAAGCTGCAACGCCGCCTCTTCCGTTTCACCCTGCGCCGTAAGGCGCACGAACATTTCACCGCTGCGAGCCAGAAAGGCTACTGTTGGGTTTCCCTGAGACAAAACTAAATCCATCAGCTTTTCTTCCAACAAAGGCTCTCCAATACCTACGCACCGGAAAATACGTGAGCGGATGCACCCTAAGGCCGGGCGGTAATTCTTCAACCACGGCAGCACCTGCTGCTCCAACATAGCCTGCATCTCCACAGGCGGCCCAGGCAGATTGATCAACACGCCATTGGCGTGCTCCATGATGCTTCCAGGCGCCGTCCCGCAACAATTAGGCAGGATAATTGCTCCCGCCGGCAGTTGCGCTTGACGCAGATTGCTTTCCGCCATAGGAATCTTTCGCTGGCGAAAAAATTCCTGCAGCTGCGCCACGGTAGCCACATCCTCAACCATTTCCAACCCCAACAGGGCCGCGGACACCTTTCGGGTAATGTCCCCTTGAGTTGGTCCCAAACCGCCTGTGGTAATCACCAGCTCGGCACGGGCCATTCCTTGCTTAAGCACTTCCTCCATCCGCAGCGGATTATCTCCCACCGTACTCTGATAATGTACGGTAATGCCCGCTTCATTTAATCGCTGGGCAATATAGGCTGCGTTGGAATTTACAATCTCGCCCAGAAGCAGTTCCGTACCTGTACTGATAATTTCCGCAATCACCGTGATCTCCCCTTTGCATGGTCCCAGGTTTTTTAGTCAACAATTTCCGCTACCAAATCATAACTGAATCCCTGCGCAATGCGCACTTTGAGGGAATCGCCCACTTTCAGCCCGTCTTGTCCAGACGTTTCAACATAAATCTGTCCATCCACATCCGGCGCCTCTCGATAAGAACGAGCTAGAATCACCTCTGGACGCGTCTCATCCAGTCCGGTAACAATGACCTCCAGCTCCCGCCCCTCTAACGAGCGGTTTATTTCCTCTGAAATCTTACTTTGCAGCGCCATTAAACGATGATAGCGTTCCTGCTTCACCTCGTCCGGCACTTGTTCCGCCATGGCGCCGGCCGCAGTCCCCTCTTCCTGGGAATACGTAAAAACGCCCACGTGATCAAAGCGCGCTTTTTCCAGCCATTGTTCCAAAAAAGCAAATTGCTCTTCTGTTTCCCCGGGAAAACCGACGATAAAAGAAGTGCGCAGCACTACGTCCGGCATAGCCTGTCTGATTTTTTGCAGCAACAAGTCAATATCCGCCTGACGATCCCTGCGGTTCATGGCCTGCAAAACCGTATCATGAATATGCTGCAGCGGCAAGTCCACATACCGGCATATTTTGGGTTCACTGGCCATACAAGCAATAAGTTCGTCAGTAAAATAGCGGGGATAGCAATACAATAGACGAATCCATTCCACCCCGTCAATAACAGCCAGTTCCTTTAAAAGCGCCACCAAGTTAGGCTGCCCGTATAAATCCTTGCCATAGCTGGTGGTATCCTGCGCCACCAGATTGATTTCCCGCACTCCCTTTTGGGCCAAGTGCCTTACTTCTTCCACTACCGATTCAATTGGTCGGCTGCGAAAGGCGCCGCGCACACTGGGAATCACACAGTAGGTGCAGCAGTTGCTGCAGCCTTCGGCCACTTTAACATAAGCGCTATAAGAAGGCATCGTAGAAATACGGGGTGTTTTTTCATCATAAAGAGTTGTCAGGCTGTCAATAAACAAGGCCCGGCGTCCCTCCAGAGCTGCAGCCACCGCCTCCTGGATTCGCCCCCAGGCAGCGGTTCCCAAAATAACATCCACTTCCGGCATTTCATCCAAAAGCTCCTGCTGATACCGCTGCCCCAAGCAACCGGCCACAATAAGACCGCGGCAGCGTCCTGTTTTCTTAAATTCCGCCATCTGCAAAATTGTCTGCAACGATTCTTCTTTAGCGGCGTCAATAAAGCCGCAGGTATTGACAACTAGAATATCGGCTTCCGCCGGATCATCAATCAGCTCGACGCCGCCATCCTGCAGCAAGCCGAGCATGACTTCCGTATCTACCAGATTTTTTACACAGCCTAAGCTCACAAAGCCGGCTTTGATCATTTCTTTTCTTCCTCCATTCGTATTCCGTTCCCTTCCGAGGCTTTCAGACCCAAGCGAATATTCTGCAACCAGGCTTCCAATTGTTTTTGCCTCATTCCTTCAGGCAACGCTTCGTCACGCAGTTCCCAAAGAACCGGCCGCGGAGTTTTTTGTATTTCCGGATTGGCAGGCAATGCCAATAGCGAAATAGCTTCCCTTTTTTGAGCGCACGCCGGAGACAACAGCCAGTCCAACATTTTTTTCGCTTCACTCTGCATGGGCCCGCCTTTAACTAAAGCGCCCCCTGTCAACATATAGGCTGTCCCATGTTCCGGCCAGACGAGTCGCACCGGAAATTGGTCACGCACGTATTTTTCCGCCTCGCTGTAAGGAGTAATCGCCAAATCCGCTTCCCCCATACCGGCCATTCGAACCGGAGTTGATAAAAATTTGGCATACCGCACTACTTGGGGATGCAACTTAGCCAAATAGGCAAGACACTCTCGGCTGCCGTATACTTCGCTCAGTTGCTCCATTAACTGCGCAGGCGCCTCTGCCGCTAAAAAGTCGGTCATCGCCACACGCAGCTCATTTTGCTTCACAATATCTTCCCAATCATTGGGCACGCTTTTCCACTGTTTTGCCGCATCTCGGTTAACAACAAAGACATAGGGATCATACCACAGACCGACCCAAAAATCATCTTCATCTTTTAAGGAGTCGGAAACAAGATCCGCCTCTTCCGACAAAAATTCCTGCAGCCGCTTTTCCTTTTTGGCTCGTAAAAGCGCCATGCGTTCTGTCAAAATAAAGCTGGCCTGCGGCGTCTGCTGTTCTTGCTGCAATTGCTTCAACAAGTCTGCGGAAGTGCTAAACGAGCGCACCTGCAATTTTAACCCTTGTTTTTGCGCTTCCTCTGTCAAAAGGGACTGCACCGTCTCCGCAGGCAGTGTCGTATAGATCATTAGTTCCGGTAAAAACTCTTCTGTTTTTTCGTCTGCATGCCCTGATAGCAAAAGACTGCCCACAAAAGCAACCATTACCAGGCAAAGAGACAACAAAAAAATAGGAGCATATCGTCTCATGGATTTATTCCTCCAAAGCACCCCTGTCGCAATAGAATAAATATGGTACAATAATAGGCGAAACTTATTGATAGGAACCGGCGTTTCCGTCAAAGTTCCTTACACATCTAGGAGGGATTCACTTGGCTAAAGGTTCTTCTCCGTTACCGCCTCAAAAAAACACTCCTCATAAGAAAAAGCAGGCGGAACGAACTTCGCTTCTCTCTCGACTGATCCACCCCAAGCTAACTTTGCGTTTGGTTCTGATTGTCGTCTACTTCTTTCTTTACGGTCTCAGCAATCTTTTCAGTCTCTACGAAGCCGTTGCCGACCAGCAGGAACTGGCGACATTTTGGGTGTCTCTATGCTCTGCCCTGCTCTATCTGCCGGCTAGCGTAGGTATCGCTCAGCTGTTTCCTTGGGGACGCAAGCTTTCCTTGATTATCTCCGCCCTAGCCATTATTCTCGCCGTACCTATTCTTTTCTTCTTCGGCGCCTATCTGGATGCCGGCTTGACTTTACTGCTTAATGCCATGATCTTTCGTTATCTCTTATCTGCGGAATGTCGGCTGCTTTTTGCCCGTTGATTTCGTGCAGAACCTTTGGCGGTTCTGCCGCCTTGGCGCACACCTGCGCCGCGATGACCGCCTTTGGCGCGAGAATCTTTCTCTTGGCGCCCTGCCGGCGAAGCTTGCGCTTCTCCCGGCAGCGGCCGCAGCAGGCAACGGCTTTCATAACCGATAAGATCCTGCCGGCGCGCTTTAAGCAGCGCTTCATGCACCAAAGTCCGATTTTTCGGGTTACGAAACTGCAGCAACGCACGCTGCAGTTTTTTTTCATGTATGTCGCGGCAAACCTTCACGGCCTGGCCGGTCAAAGGATGCACGCCGCTATAATACATGCAGGTAGATAAACTTCCTGGTGTCGGAATAAAATCCTGCACCTGTTCCGGATGATACCCTTGGTCGCGCAGAAATTCCGCCAATTCTACCGCTTCTGCCAGACCGCACCCGGGATGACTGGACATCAAATACGGCACTAGATACTGCTCCTTGCCCAACTCACGGTTTACGCGACGATACGCATCTTGAAAGCGCAAGTAGCAGTCTTTGCCCGATTTCCCCATAATCCGGGTAACCTTTGCCGCAACATGCTCCGGCGCCACCTTTAGTTGGCCGCTTACGTGATACTGGCACAATTCATGTAAAAATTCATCCCGATCCTTGGCTAACAACAAATAATCATAGCGAATGCCCGATCGAATGAAGACCTTCTTTATTCCAGAAACCTGTCGCAAGCTGCGCAGCAGCCGCAGGTAATCCTGATGGTCCGCTTGCAAATGCACGCAAGGTTCCGGCGAAAGACAGCTTTTGCCTCGACAAGCGCCTCGCTCCAACTGCGCCGCACACGCTGGCTGGCGAAAATTGGCGGTAGGGCCGCCTACATCATGAATATACCCCTTAAACTCAGGAAGGGTTGTCAAAAGACGTGCTTCCTGCAAAAGAGATTCATGGCTTCGGCTTTGAATAATACGCCCTTGATGCGAGGTAATGGCACAAAAAGCGCAGCCTCCAAAACAGCCGCGCTGACTAACCAAGCTGAACTGAACTTCTTCAATGGCCGGCACGCCGCCAGCTTGATCATACGCAGGATGCCACGTCCGCATGTACGGTAAATCATACACCGCATCCAGTTCTGCCGTCGTCAGCGGCATCGCCGGGGGATTTTGCACCAAAAACCCTCGTTCCTGTTCTTGCAGCAAGGTTTTGCCGCGAATAGGGTCCTGTTCCAAAAACTGCAAGCCTCCAGCTTTGGCAAAAGCTTTGGGGTCTTGCCGGCACTCTTTCCAAGAAGGCAGTTTCACCGCGTCCCAAACTTCTTCTTGCGATTCTACGAGGAAACAGGTGCCAGGCACTTGGCGAATCTGCGCGATTGGAATCCCGCTTTCTAATTGCTTAGCGATCTCCAAAATCTGCCTCTCGCCCATGCCATAAATCAGAAGATCTGCATGACTATCCGCTAAAATGGAGCGGCGCAAGGCGTCCTCCCAGTAGTCATAGTGCACAAAACGTCGCAAACTAGCCTCAATGCCGCCAATAATTAAAGGAATATCTTTCCAGATTTCCCGAATACGGCTGCAATATACTAAAGTAGCCCGGTCCGGTCGAAAGCCGGCCTTGCCGCCCGGAGCATAGCGGTCCTCGCTACGCAACCGCTTAGCTGCTGTATATTTATTGAGCATAGAATCCAGGTTGCCTGCAGACACCAACACGCCAAGGCGCGGTTTGCCGAACTCCTTGAACGCGTTAACGCTGCGCCAATCCGGCTGCGCCAAAATAGCAACCCGATAGCCTTGTTTCTCCAGCCAGCGGCTGATAATCGCATGACCAAAGCTGGGATGGTCTACATAGGCATCGCCACTGATAAATAAAAAATCTACATAATCCCAGCCGCGCGCTTCCATATCGGCACGACAAACAGGAAGAAAGTTTTTTTCCATTTTAGCCTCTATTTCTTTTCAACACGAAAACATCTTGCTATTTTTTAACCGGCCCCTGCGATGTAAACTCGTATTCCACGACTTCCCCCGCTTTGCCTAAGGCGGCCTGCAGCGAACCGTTGAAAGTCAATTGGACCGCACCGGCATTTCCCAAGGTCAAGTGGACCGTTTTAGTTGCATCCCAGCGCAGCGTCTGCCCTTTTTGCGCCATACCATTAAAAATCTTTTTGCCGTCCACAGAAACATCAACCCAACAATCCGCTTGGAATAAGGCCTGCAGATGAACGCCATCCTGTTTTACCGGCGTATTAGCTGCGCTACTGGCTGTTGCATGGGACGCACCTCCAGCCATCGCAGGCTTCGAAACTGCAGACGGCTGCGCACCGCCGGCTGCCGGCGCAGAGGTTCCCGACCACCACCAATATCCCGCCACTAAAACCACTGCCACAGCCAACCCTGCCGCCCAGCCAAAAGACTTTTCGGCACGAACCGGGGCTGGAAAAGAAGCATTCTCCCTCAGCGGCAAGACTGAGCCGTTCTTCTCTTGAACAGGCTCTGCTTGCGTCTTGGCTTCCACTGGTTCCTGAGAAACCGTAATCTGCTGTTCTTGCTTGTATAATTCTACCATGACCGAACCATCCAAGCCAACAAAAGTAGCATAGTTGCGAATAAAACCTTTTAAATACACTTCTCCGGGCACCACTTCATAGTCGCCAGCCTCAATGGCTTGAATATAAAGAGCACGAATGCTCGTGCCTTTTTCCACGTCGGTAATCGAATATCCCCTCTGTTCCCTTGCTGCAGAAAGTTGCTGACCTACCGTTGCCATTGTGCTGTTACCTCCTCAGTGTTTCTAAATGAGCTGTCAACGTTGCTGCTGCAGCTTCAAAATCACTTGCATCCACACAAAACGCATACTCGTCTAACTCTGCCTTTTCATAGCCATATATAGGATCATAATACTCTTTGAGCAAAGTTTCAATAACGTTGGGAAAATCTCCTTGTTCCAATTGCTCCGTCCATTCCGCAATTTTCCGTTGGCCACACTGCTTCTGCAACCGTTGCATACTGGCAATCAAAGCTTTTACAGATGCTGCGTTGTCTTCTTGCACATATTCCTCGCATAGACGACTTACCCGCAAGGCAAGGGGCGTCTTTACCAGGACTTTATATCCCACCTGCATCGCTTCATAAAGACATTCCGGCAAATACAAATTGCCTATTCGCTTGCTTTCGCACTCCACCACAAAATAATCGCCTTGGTTCACTCGCTCCAGCTCCGCCAGCAAAAGCGAGTCAAAGCTTTGCGCCGTGCAGCAGCCGCCCAGGCCCACATGGCCAAAAACAGAGCCCCGGTGATTGGCCAAGCGCTCTAAGTCCAGCACAGGCACGCCTAACCGCGCCAAATGGTACAGCAGCTGTGTTTTACCAGTACCAGTAGAACCGCATAAAACAACGGCCTTAGCTTGAACAGTAAAACCTTGCAGACGCTCTAAGACATAATTGCGATAAGCCTTGTAGCCGCCTTGCAACTGACGCGTACGAATCCCCATCATAGCCAGCACAGACACGACCGATCCGGATCGCATGCCGCCGCGCCAACAATAAATGACAATTTCTTTGCCCAAGGAGGCATATTCGCTGATGGTTCGTACCAAGCCGGGAAGTCGGGGCGCCACAATATCTAGTCCTCGACTTTTCGCGGTCTCCGGTCCTACTTGTTTGTACAAAGTGCCGATTTCCGCCCGTTCTTCGTTTTCAAATAACGGCAAGTTATAAGCCCCCGGAATGTGGCCTTTAGAAAATTCAGCAGGCGTGCGCATATCAATAAACAGAACCTGCTCCAGTGCTAAAGAGTCCTTTACCGAGATTGTTTCATGCAAATTCATCACCACATCTCAAATCCTTGTCAGTCCTTATGCGGTATCTCCTGACAGCATTTCCTTAGCCTGTTCATAGGTCATAAGAATATCTCTGGGCCGGCTCCCCATATTAGGGCCGACAATCCGCATTTCTTCCATCATATCCATTAACCGGCCCGCGCGGCTATGACCTACGCGCAGTTTGCGCTGCAGCATGGACGCCGACGCCGTACCAGTTTCCAAAACCAAGCGAACCGCTTCCGGCAATAGTTCATCGTACTGCAAATCCGCGGACATGCCGCCTGACGTTTCGGCGCTAGCGGTCACTTCTTCATTATATTCCGGTTCTTCCTCTTGCTGTGACCGGACAAAGTCAAGGACCTTTTCAATATCGTCGTCGCCAAGAAAAGCGCCTTGCACTCGCTGCGGTTTTGCCATTCCTACAGGATACAGCAGCATGTCGCCTCGGCCAAGCAGTTTTTCCGCTCCCGGCATGTCCAAAATAGTCCGCGAATCAATCTGTGAAGATACGGAAAAGGAAATTCGCGAAGGAATATTCGCCTTAATCGTCCCAGTGATTACATCCACTGAAGGACGCTGCGTCGCCAAAATAAGATGCAGTCCCGCTGCACGGGCTTTTTGCGCCAAACGGCAAATAGCATCCTCAACATCTACAGGCGCCGCCATCATTAAATCAGCCAATTCGTCAATAATAATTACAATATAGGGCAGCCTTTTGTCTTCCTCGACGCCGGCATTATAAGACGCCAAGTCCCTCACACGCGCCGTTGCCAAAACGGCGTAACGGCGTTCCATTTCCTGGACTGCCCAGTTAAGAGCGGCTGTGGCCTTTTTCGCATCCGTTACTACCGGCACCAGCAAATGCGGAATGCCGTTGTATTTTGACAGCTCCACAAATTTCGGATCTACCAAAATTAACTTTACTTCTTCCGGTCGCACGCGAAAAAGCAAACTGGCAATCATCGTGTTAATGCAGACGCTTTTCCCGGAACCGGTAGCTCCTGCCACCAACAAGTGGGGCATTTTTCCTAAATCAGCCAAAATAATCTGACCAGCAATATCTTTGCCTAAACCGACGGTCAACAAGGACGCCGCTTTTTGAAAAGACGTACTTTCAACAACTTCACAAAAAGCTACGCCCGTTACCTGACGGTTGGGAACTTCAATACCAACGGCGGCTTTGCCGGGAATGGGCGCTTCGATGCGAACGCCTGTGGCAGCCAGCTTCAAGGCAATATCATCTGCTAAAGAAACGATTTTACTTACCTTTACTCCCGGCGCAGGCTCTATTTCATAGCGAGTAACCGCAGGCCCTTGAGTAATCTCTACAATACGCGCCGCCACATTAAAATCAGCCATGGTCTCTTCAAGAATTTTAGCATTTTCCTTCATTTCCTTTTGGCTGTTAGCACTCGTCGCAGCACGCGGTTTGCGAATCAAATCCAATGGCGGCAGTTGATAGCCATTGGCAGACAACTCGCGCGGCGTAAACACCTCCAGCGGCGTTGCCTCTGCGCCACTGACGAAAGGCTCCGGTTCTTTACGCACCCGAACCGTCGTCCGCACCGGTTTTTCTTCGTTGCGTTCCTCTTGGAAAGCAGGTACGGAAGGCTTTTCCGCGGATTTTTCTGCCGGATCGGTAAGAGCTGCGTGTTCCGAAGCAAAGCGCGCATCTCGTTCCTGATTATATAAAGCAACTCTCTGCTGCGCTTTTTCGTAAGTAGCCGCTACTTTTTCCTTTGCTTCCTGCAGTCCCGTATCTACTTTATCCTTAGCCACATGCATGGTCTTGCCTAAAGACCATGTCGTCGTCACCATAATCGTACACAAAAGCACAGCTATAATTAAAATTACAGCGCCATCGACGCCTACAAACTTACGTAATAAAAATAAGGCCATGCCCCCCAAAAGTCCGCCGCCTTCAGTCAGACTTTCCGGTAAAATCTCCCGCCCCGGCTGAATCAACAGATGGTGCACCAGCATTAAAAGCAGCCAATAGGATGCGATAAAGCCCACAAACCGCAGAGTAAAGCCGGCTTCCACCCGCAACCAGATATATCTGGCGCCTATTACTGCTACTAAAAGAGGGGGAACAAACGCGCCCAAACCGAAAAGATAGGTCTGCACCTTTTTCAAGGCTTGACCAAGAGACCCCACATTGAGCCCCGCTAAAGCACAAAGAGCTATGCCTGCGATTGCAACCAACAGGATGCCCCAAATTTCATACCGCATTTCCTTTGGCACCCCGGACAACAATTTACGCAACATACTCACCTCTACCATCGTACAATTCTACACAAGAAATTTTTTTCCTGTTCGTACAGTCAGCTTAGCCTTGAAAAGTGTGAAATAAGGACACAACCGCCAAGGCGCAAAGGACTAAAGTTACAAGAATGGCCAAAAAGATAAATCGTTTTTCTGCTAAGGACTCTGCAAAACGGCTCAAGGCATTCTCTCCTTTACCTAGAAAAATAGGAAACCTTGACACACCCCGCAAGGAGAATGCATGCCAAGGTTCCTTCTTCATTATACCTCCATAATGAGGGGTAAAATCATAGGACGACGGCGCGTTTTTTCATAAAGAAACTTGCCAATAGAATCTCTGACAGTCGACTTAATGGTTGCCCATTCCGTTCCGCCTGTCATATCGCAACGTTCCAAAGCCTGCAATACTTTTTCCCGAGCCGTCTCCATTAAAGCTTCCGACTCCCGGACATACACAAAACCGCGGGAAACAATATCCGGACCGGCAACAACCATACCCGATTGCTTATCAATGGTAATCACCACAATCAAAATACCGTCCTGAGAGAGCTGTCGACGATCCCGCAATACAATATTGCCGACATCGCCTACTCCCAAGCCGTCTACCATTACTTTCCCCGCCGTTACTTTTCCGGCCATCACGCCGCGATCTGGGCCAAATTCCAATACTTGGCCATTTTCTGCGACAAAAATGCGTTCTTTAGGCATGCCCATCTCCTGAGCCAACTGCGCATGCTTAATAAGATGCCGATATTCGCCATGCACAGGCACAAAAAATTTAGGACGAATCAAATTATGCAGCAGTTTCAATTCTTCTCTGCTGGCATGTCCTGATACATGGATACCGGATGTGCGTTCATATACCACTTTGGCGCCTTGCCGAAACAGCAAGTCGATGGTGCGGGAAACCAGTTTTTCATTACCAGGAATGGGCGTAGCCGAAATGATAACCGTATCTCCAGGAACAATCTCCACTTGCCGATGGTCATTACTGGCCATACGCGTCAAAGCGGACATCGGTTCCCCCTGACTGCCGGTTGTAATAACAACAAGATCCGCTGCCGGATAGTTATTGATCTCATCAATGTCAATCAGCACATTCTCTGGAATATGCAAATACCCCAGTTCAATGGCGATATTGACAACATTCATCATGCTCCGTCCAAGTATCGCCACTTTGCGCCGATACTTAGCAGCTGTATCTATGGCCTGCTGAATCCGATGTACATTCGAGGAAAAAGTAGCAATTAGGATACGCCCCTTAGCGCTACGGAACTCTTCCTCAAAGGCAAGGCCCACCGTACGTTCGCTCAACGTATGGCCGGGGCGCTCCGCATTGGTACTGTCCGCCAGCAAAACCAAGACTCCTTGATCTCCCAACTCTGCTAAGCGATGAAGGTCGGCCACATTGCCATCAACAGGAGTCTGATCAAACTTAAAATCCCCGCTATGCACAATGGTACCCACAGGAGTTTTGATGGAAATGCCCACTGCATCCGCAATGCTGTGGCACATACTAAAGAAGCCGATTTTAAATGGCCCCACTTGAATCTGTTCGCGGGGTTTTACCGGCACGAGCGACGCTGCAGACACATGCATTTCTTGCAAACGTCCTTCTAAAATCCCCAATGTCAGCCGGGTTCCGTACACCGGGACATTAAGTTCCTTGAGTACATAGGGCAGGGCGCCGATATGATCCTCATGGCCATGAGTCAAGATAATGGCGCGCACAAGGTTGCGGTTTTCCTGCAGATAGCTAATATCGGGAATGACAAGATCAATGCCGAGCATATCATCGTCAGGAAACATAAGCCCGCAATCGATCACAACAATATCGTCTCCGAAACGAATTACTGTCATATTCTTGCCAATTTCCCCCAAGCCGCCCAAGGGAATAATTTGCAATTTTTGTTTGGCCAAAAAAAGATACACCTCCTATTCTATAAATGGATACACGCCGTTCATCACGAGAAGAGCAATAAAGCAGCCGTTCCTTCTAGTCTTTTCCATTATAACGGAATTCTTCCGCTGATTCAACTATGGCGCCAAAAATGTCCTGACCGCAAAAGCCAGGACATTTTTGTAACATTTTTTAAAGGATGCGCCGCAGACCGGTTTTATCAATTAAGCCTTCAATCGACGTACATTGCCAATAATCAGCCGCACGCAAAAGAATGCCGGCGCAAGCCAGAGCATCGCTCTCCGCTTGATGATGCTGCAGCGGTAAATCCAAATAGTTTGCCACAGCAGCCAGGTTGTTTTTAGGCAGTTTCCATGTATGCCTGGATAATTCCAAGGTGCACACAAAGAAACTCTTCGCAGGCAGCGCCAAGCCATAGTGTTCCAATGAGGCTTGCAGCACAGAGCGGTCAAAACGAGCGTTATGCGCCGCCAAGCAAGCCCCTTCCAAAAAAGGCTTCACTTCCGGCCAAATCTCCTTAAAGCTTGGACAATTCCGAACCGCCGCTGCGGTTATACCGTGGATGTCCGTAAAATCAGCACGGAAATAGTCCTGCGGCGGCCGAATCAGCCAATGATGCTTAGCTGTTATTTTTCCGCCCTTGACAATCGCCAGGCCCAAGGCGCAGGCGCTAGATGCATCTCGATTCGCAGTTTCAAAATCAATGGCTACAAACTCCACGTAGTACTTCCTTCCTTGAACGACTTAACCAAGCAATCCCACTGCCGTCAAACCCTGACGAATATGCAGCAGTTCCGCTTCACTCGGTTCCACCATAGGCAGTCGAAACTGCCCGCCCGGCAAGCCCAGCAAATTGACGGCCGTTTTCACCGGAATCGGGTTGGTCGTAATAAACATCAGTCGAAAAATTGGCAGCAGTTCACCATGAATCCGCATCGCCTCTTCCTTGTTCCCCGCATAAAAGGCGGCAATCATTTCTTGCATCCGCTCACCAACTAGGTGCGCGGCCACGCTGATAATTCCGCAGCCGCCAACAGACAGCACCGGCAAGGTCAGGCTGTCATCGCCGCTGTACACCAAAAAATCCTCCGGCGTTTGCCGCACCACTTCCGCAATCTGCTCCAGATTGCCGCTTGCTTCCTTCAAGGCCGCTACATTGGAAATTTTGGCCAGCCGCGCCACCGTAGCCGGCATAAGATTAGAACCAGTGCGCCCAGGAACATTGTACAGCACTAAAGGCAAAGAAGTATTTTCCGCAATCGCCTTAAAATGCTGGTACATACCTTCTTGAGGCGGCTTATTGTAGTAAGGCACGACCGCCATCGCACCGTGAATGCCTACTTTTTCCGCCGCCTGGGTTGCTGCAATAGAGGCTTTCGTGTCATTGGAACCTGTGCCTCCAATAATGGTAGCCTGATCCCCCACCGCCTCTAAGACCGCTTCAAATAAGCGCAGCTTTTCGTCCAGCGTCATTGTAGCCGCTTCTCCCGTGCTGCCTGCGACAACCAAGCCGTCCGAACCATGAGAGATAAGATGCTTTGCGATTTTCGCCGCCGCTTTATAATCTACTGCGCCATCTTCATGAAAAGGAGTAATCATCGCCGTCAGTACATGTCCGAAGGTCCTCATGCTCTGTTCCTCCACTTCAGTCCGCTAAGGCAAATTTTTCATGCAAAGCGGTTACAGCTTCCACCATTTGCGTTCCTTGTACCAACACGGAAATGGAGGTTTGCGAATCAACCGTTTGCAAAATCATAATGTCATTTTCAGCTAACGCCTCTACGAAAGAAGCCATTACGCCAGGCACTTCTCCCATGCCGCCGCCGACTACGGAAACCATGGCGCAATCCTCGCGCGTTTCTACCTGCAAACCAAGCTCCTGCAGATATCCTTGCGCCTTCTCCCGCATCGCATCAGCAACGGTAAACATAATTTGTCCGGGATGAACATTGATCAGATCTACGCTGATGCCATGCTGCGCCATCGCTTGGAATACCGTCTTGCTGGCCGTTCCAGTCTGCGCTGCATCCATGGCTACCTTTACGTGAGCAATATGAGCCAAATACGTCACGCCGCTGGCTACCCGGTCTGAAAGAGCTACTCCATCGGTGCATTCTTGGGTGACATGGGTAATCAGGGTCCCCGGATTATCGGAGAAAGTCGATTTGATCACCATCGGAATGTTCTTAGGCATAACCAGTTCCACCGCGCGGGGATGAATGACCTTCGCCCCTTGGTGCGCCAGCTGACAGACCTCTTCATAGCTAATGCATTCCAGCATTTTAGCCTGCTTAACAATCCTTGGGTCTGCGGTCATAATGCCGTCGACATCAGTGTAAATTTCTACCAGCTCTGCATCCAACGCCGCGCCAAAGGCAGCCGCGCTGGTATCACTGCCGCCGCGACCAATGGTGGTGATTTCACCATTGGCGCTCATGCCCTGAAAACCGCACACCACCGGCACAAAGCCAGCTTCCAGCTCACGACGCAGCCTGCAGGTGTCCACTTTTAAGATATGAGCGTTACAAAAATCCTCATTTGTCACCATGCCCGCCTGTCCGCCAGTAAGGGCTTTCGCCGGAACCCCCGCCGCCTGCAGCGTGCTTGTCATCACAATGGAGGAAATCAACTCGCCGCAATGCATGATCTGATCCAGTTCCCGAGGCGCTACCTCGGCATATACATCCTTAGCCAGCGCAATCAGCGTATCGGTTGCATAAGGCGCGCCCTTGCGCCCCATAGCGGATACGACGACTATCGGCGCATAGCCTTTTTCGAGAGCTTGCTGCACTTTGCGCACCACTTGTTGTCTGGATTCCGCCGTAGCCACCGAAGTACCGCCAAATTTTTGTATGATAATCCGCATAATAAATTCCTACACTCCTTTTGCTTAAAACATATCTTTGGCGACCATATATTCGGCAATTTGCAGCGCATTTAAAGCGGCGCCTTTGCGAATCTGATCTCCCACAACCCACAGATTAAGGCCGTGCTCTACCGAACGGTCCGGGCGAATACGACCAACGCGCACCTCATTTTCATTAGAGGTATATAAAGGCATCGGATACTCCATGTTTGCCGGATCATCCTGCACAATAACGCCAGGGAACGCAGCCAGCGCTTTACGCACTTCATCGACCGACACAGGCCCTTCAAACTCCAAATTAATTGATTCGGAGTGGCTGCGGTATACCGGGACGCGCACCGTCGTAGGAGAAATACCAATCGTGTAGTCACCCAAAATTTTGTGGGTTTCGTGGACCATTTTCATTTCTTCTTTGGTGTAGTCGTCTTCCACAAATACGTCAATATGAGGAATCAAATTAAAGGCAATGGGATAATGCTTGTCTAAACTGGCGCTAGGCAAAATATTCGCTACCATCTCGCGGCCTTCCAAACTGGCTTTCACCTGATCGTTCAATTCATCAATAGCTTCTTTGCCTGCCCCGGACACTGCTTGATACGTGGAAACTACAATGCGTTTGATTTTCGCCAAATCATAAATAGGCTTCAGCGCCATGACCATAATAATGGTCGAGCAGTTCGGATTGGCGATAATGCCTTTATGAGCGCTAATCGCCTGGGGATTTACCTCCGGTACCACCAAGGGCACTTCCGGGTCCATGCGGAAAGCGCTGGAGTTATCAATGACAACCGCGCCGCGTTTGACCGCTTCCGGCGCCAGCGTTTTACTAATGGAGCCGCCGGCGAAAAGAGCGATTTGTACGCCTTCAAAGGACTCCGGCGTAGCCTCCTCTACCGTATAGGTCTTGCCCATAAAGTCAATTTGCTTGCCTGCCGAACGTTTAGAGGCCAGCAGCTTCAATTCTGCAAAAGGAAATTTGCGTTCCTCAATCAACCGTAGAAATTCCTGCCCAACCGCTCCGGTAGCTCCTAAAATCGCCACATTGTACTTTTTCACGTTAGCAATCCCCTTTCCTTATTTCAAGGTTTTTAGATTTTCACTTCTTAATCCAGAATGTGCTCCAAGCCAACCACTACTCCCTGTAGGCTTTGCACCTTGCGGCAGGCAAATACCACGCCAGGCATAAAGGATTCACGCGAAATCGAATCATGGCGAATGCTCAAAGTCTGTCCCAAACCGCCGAAAATAACTTCTTGATGCGCCACGTAACCGGGGAGACGGACGCTATGAATGCGCATGCCGTCGAACTCAGATCCTCTGGCCCCAGGGATGAGCTCTTTTTCATTCGGATGTCCCTGCGGCAAAGACTCTCTAACCTCTTTAATCAGCTGCGCCGTACGCAAGGCTGTTCCAGACGGCGCGTCCAGCTTCTGATCATGATGCATCTCAATAATTTCCACATGAGGCAAATATTTAGCTGCAGCTTTAGCCATTTTCATCATCAGCACGGCGCCAATAGCAAAGTTCGGAGCAATAAAGACTGGCGTATTTTGTTCCTGGCTTAAGGCCGTCAATTCCGCCAAATCCTCTTTGGACAAACCTGTTGTCCCCACTACCGGACATACCTTGTTTTGCAGCAATACCCGCAAATTATTCATCACCACCGCAGGGCTGGTAAATTCCACAACCACCTCCGGTTTCCGCTCTCTGAGCATCACCGCCAGTTCCCGATCCACCGGCAAGCCAATAGGGCCTTCTCCGGCTAAAAGACCAACATCCGCGCCAGCCGGCGCATTAGGGTCCGCAGCTCCCACCAGTTCTAAATCTTCTGCCGCCAAAACCGCCTTCAAAACTTCACGGCCCATTTTCCCATAAGCTCCACATACAGCTACTCGAATCACAATAATACCTCCCTATTATTCACCTAAAATTCTCGTAATAAAAAAACAAGCGGCCAGTAAGAAGAAAACTTCTCACCAACCGCCATGCAAACATGGAGCAAGGTTTTAGGATGCAAAATACTTCGCATCTACCTTGATGAGCTAGCTCTCCACCGGAAACCCGATGACAGTTCCGTACTTATTCAGCCCGAAACCAGCAGCTGCCGCGGGGCGCGTCAGCCACTTCGGCGAAAAACCCTTTCCCTCCGGATCTGCAATGCCCGATCTCCCCGGAAGTACTTTTGTTTTTCGCACCTCTATTCATCCACAATATAAACTTTTGTCTATTGTATAATATAAACGCAAGCTATGTCAACTATTTTTCTCCAGTGCTGCCAAAACCGCCTTGGCGTGTCTGCGCCGCAGCTTGATCGTCGTCACAAAGAAGATAGTTGTAAAAAATCCCCTGCGCTACCCGTTCTCCTTTTTGCAGGACCGCTTCAGTGCTGCCCATATTCAACAAAGCCAGCAAAATATGGCCTTCATTATCCGGATTGTTATAGTAGTCTGCATCGACAACGCCTTGTCCGTTTACAAGGCAAAGCTTCTGCTTTGTCGCCAAACCGGAACGTATATGCAGCCCTAAATATTCGCCAGCCGCCATATACGCCTTCAAGCCTGTCGGCACCAAAACTACTTCGCCAGGCGCGATGATCGTGGTCGTCGCGGCGGCCAAGTCATAACCGGCGCTCCCCTGTGTTTTGCGCTGCGGCAAAGCAATATCTTCCTTCTTATAAGCCGAAACCACTTCAAACCCCCGGTTTCTCACGCCATTTCCTCCTCGCTCCGATCTGCATATAAAAATGCCCTGTCCTCAAGCCCCTGCAATGGGCCCAGCACCGTCAAGCTAGACTGACGCCAATCCAGCCAAGCCGCAGCATTTTCTTTCATTTTTTCCACCGTAACCGCTTCAATCTTAGCAAGCACTTCCTCTAGCGGTACATGTCTCCCCAAGGAAATCTCCAGACGTCCCAAACGCGACATACGGCTGCCAGAGCTCTCCAAGCCAAGAAAAATAGAGCCTTTCAACTGCTCTTTCGCACGGTGCAGTTCACCCTCGCTCAAGCCTTTTTGCGCCATTTCCTGCACAATATCCTTAGCCAAACGCCACACCTCGGCTAGATTTGCCGGCCGCGTGCTGGCGTAAATGCTTAACAAGCCTGTATCGCTGTAACTGCTGCCGGAAGAATAGACCGAATAGGCCAAGCCTTTTTCTTCGCGAATGCGTTGAAATAAGCGGGAGCTGACGCCGCCGCCCAACACCTGACTCAATAGATGCTGACAGTATAACTCCGGATGCCGATAGGAAATGCCAGGAAAACTTAAGAATACATGCAACTGTTCTCCTTCTTTTTCCTTTAAGCAAGTATGGCGACAAAAAACAGGCGGCACTTTTTCCTGTACTGTAGCAGGCCGTTGCAAACCGCCAAAGTATTCCTGCGCCAACGCCACCACAGCCTGATGCTCTACATTGCCAGCAGCGGCAATCACTAAGCGTTCCGGCGTGTATTGCTCTTCATAGTACGCCCGCAGATTTGCAGCCCGCATGGAGCTAAGCGTTTGCCGCGTACCTAAAATATTATGCCCCAACGGATGCTGCTTCCAGGTCTGTTCAATATGCAGGTCATGCGCCATTTCATCGGGAGCGTCTTCGTACATGCTTACTTCTTCCAAAATGACTTCCCGTTCTTTTTTCACATCTTCCGGCGCCAATTTGGGACGCAGCAACATCTCGCCTAAAATAGAAAACGCCAGCGGCAGATGCGTGTCTAACACCTTCATGTGGAAGCAAGTATGCTCTTTCCCTGTATAAGCGTTCAATTGGCCGCCCACAGCATCCACTTTTTCGGCAATTTCCTTAGCCGACAATTTCTCTGTTCCCTTAAACAGGAGATGCTCCAAAAAATGCGAAGCTCCGGCCATAGCCACTGGCTCATTGCGCGAACCGGAGGCAATCCAAACGCCCATGCTGGCTGAACGCAAATGCGGCAGCTGCTCCGTCACCACGCGAATACCGTTATTTAAAACCGTCTTTTGATACATCTAGGTTCCTCCCAAAGAAAGAGAAGCATAAACCGTGCGGTTTATGCTTCTTCCTGGCATATACTCTTAACAGCAAATTTTACCGGTGCTGCTCAGAATTTCCATGATGAGGCCTTCCGCCTGCGGGCTTAGGGGCTTCTTCGCCTCCGGCCAGGGGCGGCAAAAGCTCGCGACGCGAAAGATTGACTCTCCCCTGTCGGTCAATCTCCATTACCTTAACGGTAATGGCATCACCAATATTCACTACATCTTCCACCTTGCCTACGCGTTCGCGGGCCAGATGTGAAATATGCACAAGACCTTCTTTTCCAGGCAGAATTTCCACAAAAGCGCCGAAGTTCATAATCCGTGTAACGCGGCCCTCGTAAGTAGCGCCGACTTCCACGTCCATCGTCAAGTTTTCAATGATCTTCACGGCGCGTTGGCCTGCTTCCATATCCACCGCCGCAATTACGACGCGTCCATCATCTTCAATGTCGATTTTAACGCCGGTTTCATCAATGATTTTCTTGATGATTTTTCCGCCAGGTCCAATGACATCGCGGATCTTGTCCGGATGAATCTGCAGGGTAATCATGCGGGGCGCGTATTTCGACAGCTCTGTACGAGGAGCCGGCAATACTTCCAGCATCTTACCTAAAATATGCATGCGACCACGTTGGGCCTGCGCCAGGGCGTCACGCAGAATGTCTTCGCTCAAACCGTCAACCTTGATGTCCATCTGAATGGCAGTAACGCCTTTTTCCGTACCGGCCACCTTGAAGTCCATGTCGCCTAAAGCATCTTCCAGACCTTGAATGTCCGTCAGAATGGAGTAATGATCCCCATCCTTAACAAGGCCCATGGCAACCCCGGATACAGGCGCCTGAATCGGCACGCCCGCATCCATCAAAGACAAGGTGCTGCCGCAAACACTAGCCATGGAGCTGGAGCCATTGGATTCCAGAATCTCTGAAACCAGACGGATGGTATAAGGGAATTCGTTTTCATCAGGCACAACGGCCACTAAGGCCCTCTCCGCTAAAGCGCCATGACCAATCTCACGCCGGCCGGGACTGCGCATAGGGCGAGTTTCCCCAACACTGTACGGCGGGAAATTATAATGATGCATATAACGCTTGGAATCTTCTACGCCCAAGCCGTCAAGAATCTGCTCGTCCCCGAGGGCGCCTAAGGTCGTAATGGTCAGCGCCTGGGTTTGACCACGCGTAAACAAGGCAGAACCATGGGGCCGCGCCAAAAGGCCGGCTTCCACGCTAATGGGCCGCACTTCTTCCAGGCCGCGACCATCCGGACGCACCTTATCAACTGTGATCATTTTACGCACAATTTTCTTAAGGATTTTCTGAATAATATTTTTGATGTCCTTGCCATTTTCAGGATAAATTTCTGCAAAATGGCTGGCAATTTCCTTCTTGGCCGCCGAAGTAGCTTCGTCGCGCTGCAGCTTGTCTGGATTGGTTACCGCTGCTCGCAGCATTTCCGCGCCGAAGGCTTCTACTGCTGCCGCAATGTCTGCAGGCGGCTGATACAAAGATACTTCCCGTTTAGGTTTGCCAATTTCAGCAACAATTTTGTCCTGAAAAGCGATCAATTCCTTGATTACGCCGTGACCAAACAAAATAGCATCCAAAATAACAGACTCCGGCAGTTGCTGGGCCCCGGCTTCCACCATTAATACAGCATCGCGGGTACCGGCTACAGTCAGGTTCAAATCACTGCCTTCCTGCTGCTCCAAGGTCGGGTTAATCATGAACTCGCCGTCTTTGCGGCCTACGCGCACGCCGGCGATAGGGCCTTCAAAAGGAATATTGGAAATGCTCAACGCGCAAGAAGCGCCCAGCATCGCCGGAATATCCGGAGAATTGTTCTGATCTACCGACAGCACCGTAGCAATTACCTGTACGTCATTACGGAAGCCATCAGGAAACAGCGGGCGGATAGGACGATCAATCAAGCGGCTGGTTAAAACAGCGGCTTCGCTGGGACGTCCTTCGCGTTTAATAAACCCGCCGGGAATTTTACCTACTGAATACAATTTTTCTTCAAAATCCACGGTCAATGGGAAAAAATCAATTCCTTCCCGTGGTTCCGCCGATGCCGTGGCCGACACCAAAACGGCTGTCTCGCCATAGCGCACTAAGACGGACCCGCCAGCCTGCTTGGCCATTTTACCGGACTCGATAATTAACTCCCGTCCGGCTAATTGGGTCTGAAAAGAATGCATGCGCCAATTCCTCCTCTTATCTTTGCTCTTCATTATTTTGTACCTTGTACATTTCGACATGCAAAAGAACAATCCTTTTGCCAACCATGATTTATTCGCACTACAAGAATTTTTTTCATTTTAAGCGCGAAAAAAGCGGGTGGAAACCCGCTTTTCATTACTTTCTGAGATTCAGTTTCTGCAGGATGGTCCGGTAGCGGTCCAAATCCATGTTTTTTAAGTAATTCAACATGCTTCTGCGCTTACCAACCATTTTCAGCAAGCCGCGGCGAGAATGATGATCTTTTTTGTGTTCCTTTAAATGCTCGGTCAGGTAGATGATTCGGGAAGTCAAAATAGCAATTTGCACTTCCGGTGATCCGGTATCCTGTTCGTGCGTACGGAAGGATTCAATAAGTTCCTGTTTCTTTTCGTTCGTCAACATAGACGACACCTCCTGTTTTTTATAACCAATCCCCACTAGCCAAGACGCTCGTCGGAGTTTCGAGCATCCGCGCTATGGTTCCATGGCTTATTACGTGGGTAATTTTAGCATACACGCCAAGAAAAGTAAAGTGGCAACGCGCCCTCGCAGTTACTTCACACTGTAGCTGACAAGGAAAGGCTCTCTTTAATAAAAAAGTCCGCTGCATTCTCGATATCCAGCTTAATTTGTGCAATCAACTTTTCCGCCCCGTCAAAACGCTGTTCCCCCCGCAAGCGGCCAAGAAATTCCACTTCCAAACTTTTCCCGTACAAATCACCATTAAATTGCAGCAAAAAAACTTCCAACCGGCGCTCCACTTCTGTAAAGGTAGGATTCGTTCCTACGTTAGCCACGCCAGCATAGTACGTTCCCTCTACACATACTTTCACAGCATAAACGCCGTTTTCCGGCACAGCCAGCAATGTTGGCAACTGCAGATTGGCCGTAGGAAAGCCAAGCAAGCGTCCACGTTTTTCACCATGAACCACAGGACCTTCCAACGAAAACGGCCGCCCCAATAAAAGACGGGCCTCTTCCATACGTCCTTCCAAAATACACTGGCGTATGGCGGTACTGCTAATCATTTCGCCGTCTTCCGTAACCTCTGGGTGAATGTGTACAGCAAAGCCATGCTCTGCCCCTGCTTGGCGCAGCATCTCAGGGTCGCCCTGACCGCGATGACCAAAGGAATAATTCGGTCCTACCACAATGGCTTCCGGCTGCAGCCTTTGGATCAGCAGTTCAACAAACTCAGCTGGCGACTGTTTCAACAGCTTTTTGGTAAAAGGAAGCAAAATCAACACATCTACGCCCAGCTCCTGCATCCACCGCTCTTTTTGCTGCAGTGTTCCCAATTGAGGCGGGCAACGACGCGGGTCTACAATAGACAAGGGGTGGTTGGCAAAAGTAAATACCACAGCTGTGCCATTTTTTTCTTTCGCCAGCTTTACCGCCGTTGTCACCAACGCCTGATGTCCACGATGCACGCCGTCAAAGGTGCCTAGGGCGACTACGACATGGGCGTATGGCGCCGTAAGGCCCTCTAGCTCATGTAATGTCTGCAAACCCATGCTCCCCCTCCGCCATTTGTTCTTTCTGCTGCGGCGCCGCCAACACTTTATGCGGCGCCAATTGCCAGAGAGTATCCTGCTGTTCAACGCGACCGATTCCCAGCAAGCTTTCATCCGCTCTCTCGCACACTCTTACAATCTCACTAGCCGCACAATTCTGCTCCAGCCATTGTTTTTGCCCCAGACAAAAAGCCCGGCTTTGCCCTTCATCCAGCAATAGCTGCGGCAAATGGGCAATTGCCTTGGGAATAGGCTGTAGCAGCTCTTCTCGCATTTCTCGAATCTGGTCTAAAGAAACTGCGTCTTCCAACCGAAACTGACCAACGCGGGTACGGCATAACTCCGTCATGACTCCCAAACAGCCGACGGCTTTAGCTAAATCGGCGCAAAGCACCCGAATATAGGTTCCCTTGGAGCACACGATGCGCAAACGCGCTTTAACGCCGTCATAGGCCAACAGTTCTAAGGCGTGTATCGTAATTTGGCGCGCTGGCCGTTCCACCACTATACCTTGGCGCGCTAAATTGCACAGTTTTTTACCGTTAACTTTAAGCGCCGAGTGCATAGGCGGAATTTGCTCAATGACGCCTTCAAAAGCAGCGCAGGCCTTTTGGAGCGTCTCTTGCTCCGGCGGCGGCGCATCGCTTCTGGCCACAATTTGACCGTCCAAATCGCCGCTGTCCGTCTCGTAGCCAAATTCTACTACGGCCTCATATTCTTTGTCCGTATCGGTTATATATTCAATTAGTCGGGTCGCTTTGCCCACGGCAACCGGCAAAACGCCGGACGCTCCCGGGTCCAGCGTGCCCGCATGCCCAACTCTCCGTACGCCCAAAGCTCGTCGCACTACGGAAACTACATCATGCGAGGTCATCCCTACAGGTTTGTGAACATTCAAGAATCCTTCCGTAGTCACATTCCATCCGTCCCTAATATCTTCTTTACTTCTGACAGCACTTTTTGCCGCATATCTTCCGGTGAGTCGCCTGCCACACTGCAGCCAGCCGCTCGGGTGTGGCCGCCGCCGCCGAAGACTAAAGCCACTTGACTGACGTCAGCCCCTTTAGAGCGTAAACTAACTCGGGCATGCTGATCGTCTTGAAATTTAAAGAGCACTGCCACATCTACGCCGTCCAGCGTCCGGGGATAATTGATAAAACCTTCCGTACTATCAATGCGAGCGGCCATCTCCGGCGTTACCGTGATATAAGCCACTCGCCCTGACGCTGTTACTTCTAACGTAGCCAGCACTTCGCGCAAAGCAACCACTTCGGCGTAAGGCCGGGTTTCCAGCGCCTCCGAAATTTCGGCAGGTTTAGCGCCTGCTTCCACCAAAAGCGCTGCCATGCGCAGCGTTTGCGGCGTCGTATTAGCATAACGGAAAAAACCGCAATCAGTGGCTATCGCCACATATAACGCCGCAGCCGCAGCCGCAGGCAAAGCGCATTGAAGCTCGCCTGCCAGCTGCGTGATAATTTCTCCGGTAGCAGCCGCTTTGACGTCCAAATAAAGTTCGTCAGCGTATTCCATGTTGGAAACATGATGATCAATATTCAGCAATGGCGCGTCCAGGTATTCGCCGACGCGGCCAATGCGCCCCTTGTCGCTGGCGTCAAGAACCACTAGCAAATCTCCGTCCAAACGCACGGAATTTTCCGGTAAGCGTTGAATTTTTTCCCACCCCGGCAAAAATCGATAGGCCGGCGGCACGTCATCATCCAGCCAAATTTGCGTTTTTTTTCCTAGGGTCTGTAATAATTCCGCCAAACCTAACAACGATCCTAAGCTGTCGCCGTCAGGGTGAACATGAGCGGTCAATACCGGATTTTGCGCCGCTAACAGTCTTTGCGCTGTTTCCTGCAGCGTCAACCGCTTCACGAGGAAACATCCCCCTTATTGGTACCGTCTTTTTCCAACTGCAGCAGCAGTTTTTGAATGTTGTTGCTGTAATCCAATGAACGATCCAAATGCAAAGACAGCTCCGGCGTACACCGCAAACGAATACGCTTGCCGATTTCGCTGCGCATAAAACCCAACGCCCGATTCAGCCCTTCCCAGGTAGCTGTTTTCTGCTCGTCACTGCCCATTAAGCTCAAAAAGATTTTTGCATGCCGCAAATCACGCGTCATTTCCACATCGGTAACCGTCACAAAGCCGACGCGCGGATCCTTTATATCCTTTTGAATGATTTGACTGACTTCCTGCTTAATGAATTCCTGAACCTTATCAATTCGCAATTGCCCCATCGTTTCACCTCCCGTTTACAGGCTCGTGGGACGTACTTCTTCCATCATAAAGGCTTCGATAATGTCGCCTTCCTTGATATCACGGAATTTCTCCACGGAAATACCGCATTCATAGCCCTGAGCCACTTCTTTAACATCATCCTTGAAGCGGCGCAACGCTTCAACGGTTCCTTCATGCAAGACAATCCCGTTACGAAGAATCCGTACTTGCGAAGAATTGGTAATCTTACCTTCCAATACATACGAACCGGCAACAACCGTTTTCGGCACGGAAATAACCATGCGAACTTCCGCTCGGCCCAAGATGACTTCTTTGTATTGTGATGCCAGCATCCCCGTCAAGGCTGCTTCTACATCGTTAATGGCGTCATAAATAACACGGTAGGTGCGAATATCAATCTTCTCAGCGTCCGCCGTTTTGCGAGCATTGCCGTCAGGGCGTACGTTAAAGCCGATAATTAAGGCGTTAGCCGCCGAAGCCAGCATGACATCGGACTCGTTGATGGCGCCGACACCTGCGTGAACAATAATAACACGTACTTCTTCGTTGGTATTCAGTCCCATCAACGCCTGGCGCAACGCTTCTACCGAACCTTGCACGTCGGCTTTGATAACAACATTGAGATCTTTGATTTGGCCGTCTTGTATTTGTTTGAAGAGGTCGTCCAGAGATACCTTCTGCGACTCCTTGATCTCCTCTGAACGTTTCTTGTCTTGACGCTTCTCAGCAACAGTGCGCGCCGTTTTCTCGTCATCTACAACGATCAGCACGTCGCCTGCTTCTGGCACGTCCGTCAAGCCCAATACCTCAACAGGCATGGAAGGTCCTGCTTTTTTCACACGTTCGCCGCGATCATTCACCATAGCCCGCACACGCCCGTATGCACTGCCAGCAATAATCGCATCACCAATAGCGAGCGTTCCTTTTTGCACCAACACCGTAGCCACCGTACCGCGGCCCTTGTCAAGCTGTGCTTCGACAATAGTGCCCATGGCATTTCGGTTCGGATTGGCTTTCAGTTCCTGCACTTCCGCAACAAGCAGAATCATTTCCAACAAATCGGAAATACCTGTTTTCTGGTGCGCTGATACAGGTACCATGATGGTATCTCCGCCCCATTCTTCGCCAATCAGACCATGCTCCATCAACTGCTGTTTCACTTGGTCCGGATTAGCCCCTGGGCGGTCCATTTTATTGATAGCCACAATAATCGGCACTTCCGCCGCTTTAGCATGATTGATAGCCTCAATGGTCTGCGGCATAACGCCGTCATCAGCAGCCACCACCAAGATCGCTACGTCAGTTACCTGTGCGCCGCGAGCGCGCATGGCAGTAAACGCTTCATGGCCCGGAGTATCTAAGAAGGTAATTTTCTTACCTTGATAAACAACCTGGTAGGCGCCAATATGCTGCGTAATGCCGCCTGCTTCTTTTTCCGTCACATGGGTTTTGCGGATGACATCCAACAAGGATGTCTTGCCATGGTCAACATGGCCCATAACGGTTACAACCGGAGGACGCGGCTGCAGCGACTTAGGATCGTCCTCAATCTCTTTTACTTCTGTCGGGTCTTCTTCCGGCGGCAACGCCTCTACGGCAGTACCGAATTCTTCCCCTAACAAGCAGGCGGTATCAAAATCAATTTCCTGGTTGATGGTAGCCATAACGCCCATCATCATCAGTTTTTTGATAACTTCCCCGACATCGCGCCCGAGCTTGCTCGAAAGTTCCTTAACGCTGAGGCTTTCGCCAATGCGGATTTGCTTCGGTTTCGGCATTTCCTGTTTCGGTGCAGCCGGTGCAAAACGCTGACCGCCTCTTTGATTGCCGCCGCGCTGATTATTGAAACGTTGACCGCCTCCAGTGCCGCCTTGACGACGCTGTGGGCCTCCTGGAGAACGCTGCTGCTGGCCAGCGCTGCGCTGACCGCCGCCTGGACGCTGTTGACCTCCAAAATTCTGCTGACCTTGCTGCGGACGCGGAGCCTGTTGTCCACCGCCGCCCTGCGGGCGCGGAGCCTGCTGGCCTTGCGGACGCGGAGCCTGTTGGCCGCCTTGCGGGCGCGGGCCCTGTTGCCATTGCGGACGCGGAGCCTGTTGGCCTTGCGGACGCGGAGCCTGTTGGCCTTGCGGACGCGGAGCCTGCTGACCTTG
>MTLD01001300.1_pt1 | contig 111740 bp, 90 predicted proteins | sample 1982471 | NCBI WGS metagenome assembly MTLD01 (sample SAMN05712604, study PRJNA340218) | biofilm metagenome | isolation source: sample SPM anode biofilm adapted to -50 mV | place: USA | collected 2012-02-03
TTCAGTTTTCAAGGAGCACTTGTGTCGCTTGTTGTTCTCAGCGGCAACGTGGTTTATTATGCCACATCGCTTCTGCCTTGTCAACCGGCTTTTTCATTCGCTGCTTGCGCTGCGTTTGCTGTCGGCTGCCGTGGCGCTCTCTCTCGGCGACGAAAGTGAGTATACCATTGGAAGCTATCCTCTGTCAACCACTTTTCTCAGTTTCTTTTTCCGAGAGTAAGTCTATTATACTGCTGCTCTTTTTCAGAGTCAAGGTAAGAAAGCGAATTTTCTGTTTTTATAAAGAGATACGGAACGCAGAGTAACAGAGAAAGGCCAGAGGAGTAATATAAGGGAACGGCTTAAGTGCGGTGGCCGTAACTGTATTTGAGACTTTTGGGGAGCAAGACGGTCCGCAGGACGCAAAAAACAGGAGGCGACGGAGAAAAGTTCCGTATGTCTGAGCGCCAGCGAGTTCGCGGAACTGCCGTCGACTCCTGGTTTTGCGAGGCGCGCGGAAATCTTGTCTCAAATACAGTTATGCTGCCGTTTATAAAAAGCTCCTAGCCCTTGAAAACCCTTTCGCGCATTCCGCGTATTTCGCGGTTCGTTATCCCCCGCCAGTTTTCCTATCTCAGCCTCTCAAAGCTTGTAAATTCTCGTATAGAGATAAAAACGAAGCCCCGGCATTTCTGCAGAGGCTTCGCGAGTGTGCGTTTGCGGCTTTTTGCTATTTGACAACCAAGACCGGAACTTTGGAGTAAGCAACCAGTTTCTGCGCTACGCTGCCAATAAGCAAGCCTTCGAAGCCGCCCGCGCCGCGCGTGCCGCTGACGATCAACTCCGCACCGCTGGCTACGCTGTGCTCAATCAGCGTATCTACGATATGTCCTTCTAAGATGTGCGTTTCCACTTTCCGCCCTTTATCGGCGCATTCCGTAAGCAGCAGTTCCATGGATTTTACCATGCCTTCTTTCTGGCTTTCCCTTACGCTCGTCATATCCATAGGATAATCCGCGTACATGAAGAGGTTTCCAATTGGCGGCAGTACGGTGACGACATCTACCGTCACTCCCAGACGTTCCTGCAGAGCCAGCGCCCATTCCAACGCCACCTTGCTATACGTTGAACCGTCATACGCAACCATAACCTTGCTAGTGAGCATCTTCTTCCCCTCCTTCACGGTTTAGGCAACTATTGATTTCTTCTTTCATTATATAGGATTTTTACGCACTTTTAAAGTCTGAATATTCTTATTTGATTTCTTTTGACTTGACTTTGTACCAAGCCGCATAAAGAGCCGGCAAGAAAAGCAGCGTCAGCACCGTAGCCACAAAAAGACCGCCCATAATCGCCACCGCCATCGGTCCCCAAAAAGCGCTGCCCGAAAGAGGAATCATGGCCAAAATGGCCGCAGCCGCCGTCAGCATGATCGGTCGAAAGCGAAGCAGCGCCGAATTGATAATCGCATGCCAGGGGGATTCTCCTTTGGCCAAATGCTGGTCAATCTGGTCAATCAGGATCACGGAGTTGCGCATAATCATGCCAGCCAACGCAATAACCCCCAACTGCGCTACATAGCCCATCGGCTTTTGCAGCACCACTAAAAACAGAGTTACGCCGATCAGGCCCAAGGGCGCCGTAAAAAGCACCAGCAGCATTTTAGAAATGTTTTGCAATTGCAGCATTAGCAGGATAAGAATAACCACGATCATCGCCGGATAAATTTCCACTAACTGCTCCATTGATTTAGCGCTGTCCTCGGCATTACCGCCAATCGCAATGGTATAGCCTGGCGGCAGCTGCTGCCGCAGCGATGCCAAGCGCTCATAGACGCCGCTCGTCACATCATTGCCTGTTACGCCTTTGGCCACCTCCGCTTGAACGGTAATGGTCGGCCGCAGCGTGCGCCGCCAAATCGAGGCGTCTTCCGCCCCGTAGGAAATACGGGCGATCTGCTCTAGCGGCACATAGCGTCCCTGGCCAATGTGAATCTGCAACGCTTTGAGCGCCGCCAGATCGTTTTTGTCGATTCCTTCATTACGCAGCATCAAGGGAATCGTTTTGTCGCGCTCCCGATAGTCCGTTATGCTGTAGCCGGACAGCGCCGTCTGCAAGCTGGCCGCCAGCGCCTGACTGTCCGCTCCCAGCACGCGCGCCTTGTCCTGGTCCACTGCAATCTGCACAGATTTCCCTTGTTCAAACCAGTCATAGGCTACCGTTGTGACACCTGGATAGCCGCGTAGTTCCGCAGCCACTTGCGCAGCTATTTCACGCACCTTGCCTACGTTCTCGCCGGATACGCGCAGCATCACCGGATACGATGCGGGCGGACCGGTAGAAAGCACCCGGCTATGAACCAAGGCTTGCGGCAATTGCGGCGCAACAACCTCCCGAATATGCTGTTCCAAGGAAATACGAGCTTCCGCGCCAGTGGTGAGAATAATAGCCTGGGCAAAATTATCGCCTCCCGGCGGCGCATCAACTACCAATACAAAACGAGGCGTCGGCTTTTTCAGATAGCCGGCAATATTCACAATCCGCTCGTCCCCGTCTAGAAGCGCCTGAAACTTTTGCAAGGTCTCATCAGTCTGTGCCAACGACGCCCCTTCGGGCAGCGTCAGTTCCACAATCAGCTCCGGGCGCACCGATTGCGGGAAAAACTCTTCTTTCACCAAGCTGTTCATCGCAATGCAGGCGACAAAGGCCGCCAAGGTCGTGCCGATGACCAGCCAACGCCGGCGCAGACAAAATTCCAGGATACGCCGAAAAGCCCGATTAAAACGAGTATCCGGCACTTCATGTTCGCCCGGCTCGGCCGCTCCGGCATGAGGCTCCACTTTTAAAATGCGATGCCCTAAAAGAGGAATGACGGTTACCGCCACAATCCAGGACACAACCAGCGCCATCGCCACCACCCAAAAAATCGCGCCTGTGTATTCCGAGGTGCTCCCGGCCGAAAAGCCTACAGGCATAAACCCAGCAGCCGTAATCAGCGTCCCCGTCAACATGGGAACCGCCGTGACCGTATAGGCGTAACTAGCAGCCCGTTCCTTGTCAAAGCCTTGTTCTAACTTTAACTGCATCATTTCAATCGCAATGATGGCATCGTCCACCAATAAACCCAACGCGATGATCAACGCCCCCAAGGACGTTTTGTGTAAATCAATGCCTGTTCCCTTCATGGCAATAAACACACAGCATAATACCAAGGGAATGCTAAAGACCACTACCAGGCCCGCCCGGCGGCCCAAACTGAAGAAGCTGACAACCAGAACAATCACTACCGCTTCTAAAAGAGTCTTCATAAATTCGCTAATGGACTCTTTAACTACCTGCGGCTGATCCGCTACGGGTGAAATCTCCATGCCCGCCGGCATTTCCGCACGTATGCGCAAAAGTTCCTTGTTCAGGTTTTCCCCCAAGGAAAGAATATTCCCGCCGTCGCGCATGGACACAGCCAAACCGACAGCCGGCTTACCGTTAAAATACATCTTCGCGTCCGGCGGTTCCGAATATCCGCGATGCACCCTGGCAATGTCCCCGAGACGAAAAGTGCGCCCGTTGGCCCGGATGCCCAGGCTCTGAATCTGTTCCACACTCTGAAACATACCACTGACGCGCAGATATACATTATCGCTGTCCGTCTCCATGCGCCCTGCCGGAGTCATCGCATTCTGTCGGCTCAAAGTCTGTACAATCAATGAAGGGTCCAACTGCAGCGCGGCCAACTTACTATTCTCAATCTCAATATAAATCTTTTCCTGCTGCGCGCCGATAATATCCACCTTGCTCACATCCGGAATTGAGAGCAGCTGCAGGCGCAGGCGATCGGCCTCGTCTTTCAGCTCGGCCATAGAAAAATCATCTGACGTCAGCACATAAATAGAACCGAAGGTATCCCCAAAAGTATCATTAAAGAAGGGGCCTTGAATATCCGCAGGCAGAGTCGAACGAATATCGCCTACCATATTGCGCACTTTCAGCCATGTCGGCTTAATCTGATTAATCGCAACATAGTCATCCACCTTCACATAGATCGTAGCCACCCCTGGCTGCGATTTGCTGCGGATACTGTCCAGGCCCGGAGTCTCCTGCAGCTTCTTCTCAATTTTATCAACAACCTGTTCTTCCATCTGCTTGGCTGTCGCCCCCGGCCAAGCTACCGATACAACCATCTCGCGCACCGTGTACGAGGGATCTTCCGCCCTTCCCAAACGCAAATAAGAAAGAATCCCCGCTACAAAGCAAAGAGCCATAAAAAAATACATGAGCTGCCTGTGCTTGAGGGCCCATTCGCTCAGATTAAAATGCTGCACTCAACGTCCGCCCCCTTCCCAAATGCGGACGCCCTGGCCTTCCGACAATTTCTGCACGCCAGCAACAACAATCGTTTCCTGCGCAGCAAGCCCTTCCAACACCACTACATCATTCTTGCCGTACTCACCCAAGCGTACCGGGCGAAAATGCACTTTCTCGTCCTGCACTACCCACACACCGCTTTGGCCATCGCTTTGATATACCGCGGCCAGCGGAATGCGCAGCGCCTGCACCGCACCGGCTTCCATGGCCACGCTGGCGCTCATGCCTAGATACACTTGCTCAGACGGCTGCACCAAGGACACGCGAACCTTATATGTACGAGTTACGGGATCGGCCTGAGGCGTCACTTCCCGAATATTGCCGGAAACCACCATGCCCGGCAGCGCCCAAAAAGAGACCTGCACCGGCTTCCCTGGAAAAAGCTCCTGCACCCGGTTTTCCGGCACTGCAAACTCTACTTCCTTTTCTCCGTCGCCTACCAGCGTCAATACCGCCTGCCCTGCGGACACCACCTGGCCAACTTCGCCGCTGACAGCAGATACGACCCCGGCGCGATCCGCCGTGAGTACACTGTAAGAAAGCTGATTGCCTCCTTCTCCGTACGCGGCTGTCGCCGATCTGGCTTTCGCTTCCGCCGCCTCATATTGCGCTACCTGCGTATCATAGGCTTGGCGGCTGATGGCTTGCTGCTCATAAAGCTCGCGTGAACGCTCCAGATTCCGCTGCGCCAGCTTCAAATCCGCCTCAGCGCCAGCCACGCCGGAAGCCGCCCGTTCCAAAGACAAAGTCAAATCGCTGGGTTCCAAACGAAACAAAGGATCGCCAAGTGAAACTCTAGCTCCAGCGTCCACTAAACGCTCTTGAATTTTACCGGCTACCCGGAAAGAAAGCTGACTTTCCTTGCGCCCCTTCACTTCGCCAGCATAAAGACCGCTGGCCAATTGATTGCTCGCGCCAACGCTTTCCACTTTGACAGCTACTTTATTGTCCGATACTTCTTGTTTCGCCCCACAGCCGCCCAAAAATACAAGCGCCGCCAATAACGCCGCTGCATAGGACCTAGTGTTCATTCTCCACAAATTAGTTCACCTCTTCGTACTATGTCGCCAATTTTAGTTTAGGCCGACGTACTTTTCTTGTCAAGAGCGATGACCTTCCTCAACTCGCCTTAACAGCGTCGCCAATGTAATTATTTTTTCTCATGCATTTCCACGCGCCAACTCGCCGGGGGCGCTTTAGCGGCGGGATATTCCTGCGGCATCGCAATCGCGCTGCCATCACGCACCGCCATGTAGTGAGGAGACATGATTTCCACCCCCGCCGCAAAAAAAGAATCCTGAATGCGTTGATGCAATTCCGAATAGATTTCCAGCATATTCTGCGGCTGCCGGGTATATGCGTTCAATTGATACACCACATAAAAATCATTTAAAGCCCGCTGCAATACAAATGGCTGCGGCTGTTCCAAGATAAAGGTTGTTTCTTTCGCCGCTTGCAATAGCAGCTCATGCACCTGCCTCCACGAAGTGTCATACCCTATCGTTATTTCCGTATATAAGATTAGCCCCGGCCCTTCCGCCATCAAGGAATAATTCACTACATGTGAAGACAGCAACGTCGAATTAGGAACCGTGATTTCCTCATTCTTCACCGTTTTCAATTTGACTGCCAACAGCCCTTTCTCCAAGACATCGCCGACAACGTCGCCCACTTTGATCCGATCGCCTACACGAAAAGCCCGGGTATAGATTAACGCCGTCCCCGCCAAAATCTGAGACATGAGTGAGGAAGAGCCTAAAGAAACTAAAACACCGACAAAAACAGACACTCCTTTAAATACTTCCGAATTAGAACCAGGAATATAGGGAAAAATGATCACTAAAACCAACAGCACCCAAAGCAAACGCACAATGCGATACGTAGGTTCCGCCCATTCCGCATAGAATCCGTCTAATTTCAGATTCCCATTCTGCAGTTGCCGAAACACCGTGTGAATCAAACGCAGCGCGTAACGACTAAAAAACAAAACAACCACAATCATCATTAAATTGGGCAACTGATCGACGAGCCATTGTGAAATCTGACCAACCGGACCCAACAGGAAGCTCAACAGTTTGCCGGAAATATCCTTAGTCCACGAAAAAAAAGATAATACAAACGAAGCATACACGTATAGCAGCATCAGCCAGCCCAAACGGTAGATTACTATCCAAAGCTGACGCAGCCTAGTCTCCACTACAAGCGGCGTTAGAACCTGCCAGTTCTGCAACTGAACCCTTTGGGACACCACCGCCGCCATCCATGGAATGACCTTTTGCAGCAACCTATCTATACGTTTCCACAGCCACCCTAAAAAAAGAAACAACAATAAGCCGACCCCTTCAATCGCTGCCAAACGCACTATACCTTGCCACGAATGAAGGCTTTTATAATTTTCCAATGCAACTTTCATCCGTTCAGCCCGTTGCCGAGCCAATTCTTCAGCGCCAATGCCGACTAGCGCCGCTTCGTCCTCTCTAACAGTATGAATAAGCACCTGTCCAGCCGTTATTTTCCACTCAGTATTTTCACGCACTACATCCAGCGAGGGCAACGCAGCTTCTTCCGATATCCGAGCAAGACGGTCTTCAATAATTCCCGCCCGTTCCTCCGGGCTAAAGTTCCCTTCCGGCAACAGTACGGAAAACAATATCTCTCCTTCAAAAACCACTTCCGCCGGTTCGCTTGCTCCTTTGGGCAAAAATGCGTCGGCCGCAGCGATCGCTCCGCTGCAAAGCAGAAATACAGTTAAAATACAACTAACCACAACCCGTCTCATATCGTACAAACACCTCTCCCATCGAGTCTTCAAAAAAACTACTGCTAGCTTCTTTGCCTAGGCTATAGACAAGAACATACTTATACGCAAAGGGGCAGTACGAATAATTAACTTAAATTCTCTCATAGATGAAAAAGGCGCAAGACAATACTGCCTTGCGCTTAAAAATTATAAATTACGATACTCTGGTTTTAACAACTCCTGCACCTGCGCAAAAGAAATCAAAAACTCCACTTGCCCCATGCGGGCCGGAGCAATCTCACAGGGGCGAAAATAGACGACAATGCCTTGAGGAGTCAAATAAAAAGTCTGCTCCTCGCGAATGCCTTGGAAGCAATAACGTCCGCTTTCCGGTCTAGCCATAATAAGTGCGTTGATACGTTTAGCATACGCATCCCCGGGAAGGAACAAATCGGCAAGGCGAAGCTGTCTGCCATCTTCTACGCGGTAAGTAAGACCGACGGCGTTTCGCTGCCCTTGCTTGGCCGCCAACACGCCGCTGACAACCAGCCCGTCATTGAACCGCACATCATACTCGCCCGGCAGGCGCTGGCCCTGCAGTTCCTTGTGCTGCCTGGCCTCCGGCGGCGCCGTGATTACCGCTGCTTCCGCCTGGGGCCACGCGCCAAACAAAACTGCCGCTGCCGCCATTCCCGCCAAACCTGTTTTCAGAACCGACACAGTACATTTGTTCATACCGTTAAGTACCTCCTGATTTCTTGGTTTGTCTTTGCGGATTCATCGTTCACTTCTGCCGTCCTTTGCACCTCCTGCGCCGCCGGACAGTCAACTGCCCGACAGATGAAATTGCTCCTTTATTCGACATTATACAACTATTTTCCTGCTGCGTTCTAGTTTTTACCTATAAAAGTAAGTCAGCCAAAGATAGCCATGAGAAATGACAATCGACAACAGCATAAGCGGAAAAGCGATTTTTAAATAGTACTTAAATGAAATAACAAAGCCGTTTTTTTCCGCAATCCCGGCTACTACCACATTAGCGGAGGCGCCAATAAGCGTGCCGTTTCCACCCAAGCAGGCTCCTAGCGATAGCGCCCACCAGACCGGCTCCATCGGCAGCCCGCCCAGTTGGCCGACTTCTTTAAGCAAGGGAATCATCGTCGCTACAAAGGGAATGTTATCAATAAAAGCCGAGGCAATGGCGGAAATCCACAACACCAAGAACGTCATTTCCTGCACCTGCCCATGGGTTATGCTCAAACACCATTGCGCCAAGGCGCCAATGACGCCGGTAGCCCGCAAACCGCCCACCAGGGCAAACAAACCCACAAAGAAGAAGATAGTCGGCCATTCTACGTGAAGCAGAATGTCTTCCGGCTCCTCTTTGCTTATAAGCAGCAAAATCATCGCGCCAGTCATCGCCAGCGTCGCCGACTCCAAATGGAGCAGGCCATGGAGCATAAAGGAACCAATCGTCAACACCAAGACAGCCAAGGACTTTTTCAAAAGCAGCCAGTCTTTAATCTGCGCCGCCGCGTCCAGCGCCAGAACCTTGGAACGGTTTTCTTCGGTCACATCCAAGTCCTTGCGGTAAAAAAACATAAGCAAGGCTACGGTCACGATCAAAATAATAGTGCACACAGGGGTTAATTCCAGCAAAAAGTCGTTAAAACTCAACCCCACTGCGCTGCCGATCATGATATTCGGCGGGTCGCCAATCAGCGTGGCCGTACCGCCAATATTGGACGCCATAATCTCCGAAACTAAAAACGGAATGGGATTCACGTCCAGTTTATCCGTCAAGGTCAAGGTGACCGGAACCACCAAAAGGACGGTCGTCACATTATCCAAAAACGCGGACGCCACCGCCGTAATAACCGACAATAAGGCCAACAGCCAAAGCGGCCGCCCCTTTGTCACTTTCGCCGCCCAGATGGCCACCGCTTCAAAAGCGCCGGTGCGTCGCGTAATGGCCACTAAAATCATCATGCCAATAAGCAGTCCCAGGGTATTAAAATCAATATCCTCCATTAAGACAGCTTCTTGGCTAACAAAACCGCAGAGAATCATCGCCATGCCGCCAGCCATAGCGACAACCATGCGGTGTACCTTTTCCGAAATAATCACTCCATACGCAGCAAGAAACACAAGGATCGAAAGAAAAAAAGAGATATCGCTCATGCCAACCCCTCCTGACACAACATAGGAAAAGAGCCGTTAAGCCGGCCCTTTCCCTAAAGTTTAACCTATTTCTTTATAAATTATACCGCAAAGCGACCAAAGATCCCACTATTTCCAAAGGCTCGCAATGCCCTGCAGCGAAGTAGCCCCAGCATAAGCGGAAACCAGCACAGCCAAAATCCCAAAAATAAACAACCAAAGCGGATGCTGATAGGTGCCGACAATCTTCTTGTTTCGCGCCGCCAAAAGCATCGCTCCTAACGTAATCGGCAGAATCAAGCCGTTCAACGAGCCTACCAAAACCAAAATAGCTACCGGACGCCCAATCAGCACAAAAACCAAAGTAGAAATCAGAATAAACACCATAATGACATAGGAATTATAGGTATCAACCGTTTTCGACATGGACCGCAAAAAAGAAACGCTAGTATAGGCCGCGCCCACAACCGACGTAATCGCCGCTGACCAAAGCACGATGCCAAAGAACTTATACCCCACATCGCCAGCGGCAATTTGAAATACTGACGCCGGAGGATTGCTTGCCAACAACTGCGCACCGGTACTCACTACGCCCAGTACAGCCAAGAACAAAATGACCCGCATCACCCCAGTGACGACAATGCCGGTAACGGCGCTCTTATTGACTTCTTTAAGATTTTCTTCACCTACAATTCCCGCATCCAACAAGCGATGCCCCCCGGCAAAGGTAATATAACCGCCTACGGTACCGCCCACCAAGGTAATCATAGGCAGCATGAGCATCCCATAGTCCGTAGGAAACAGGGCTTTCGCCGCCGCCGTAGCCACCGGCGGATTAGAAGCAAACATAACATAGGTTGTCAGTAAAATCATCAAGCCGCCTAGAACCTTAGCCACCTGATCCATAGCCGCACCTGCTTCTTTAAAAGCAAAAATGCCTAATGCCACGACGCAGGAAATCATCGCGCCAGTCTCCGGCGAAATTCCAAAAAGCACATTCAGAGCCAAACCGCTGCCGGCAATATTGCCGATGTTGAAGGCCAAGCCGCCTGCGACAATTAAGATGGCGATAAAATGGCCCAACCCGGGTAATACTGCATTGGCCACATCCTGACCGCGCATGCGGCTCATGGTAATAACCCGCCACACATTCAACTGTGCGCCAATATCAATCACAATCGATGCTAGAATAGCAAAAGCGAAATCAGCGCCGAATTTTTGTGTAAACACCGCTGTTTGCGTAAGAAAACCAGGGCCAATCGCTGAAGTGGCCATAATAAAGGCCGCCCCTAGCAGCACCGACCAATTTGTTTTTCCCGAACCACCCGTTTTAGAAATTACAGGTTCTGCCATAGATATACCTCCTACTACTTGTTTTTAGATAACCCCATAGGACTCATCGGTCGTATCGCAAATAAACATATACCCCGGAGCATGCGTAATCATCAGCTCCGGCTTGGTATTCATCGCCACCGCTTGCGGCGTTACGCCGCAAGCCCAGAAAACCGGCACCTCTCCGGGACGAACGGTAACAGCATCGCCAAAATCCGGTTTGCTCAGATCGCGAATACCGATACTTTCCGGCGAGCCCACATGCACCGGCGCGCCATGCACAGCCGGAAAGCGCGAGGTGACTTGAACCGCCCGCACTACCATTTTCTCCGGTATCGGCCGCATGCTGACCACCATCGGTCCGGAAAACACGCCAGCCGGCGTACAGGGAATATTGGTAATAAACATCGGCACATTGCAGCCTTCTTCAATATGACGTACAGGCACGTCATTCTTAAGCAGCGCGGTTTCAAAAGAAAAGCTGCACCCTAATAAAAAGCCCACCATATCCTTCGTCCAGTACGCTTCTAAATTATTGACCTCTTCCACAAACTCCCCCTTGCGATACACGCGGTATTTCGCGATGTCATAGCGCAAATCCGCACCGCTTCCTACTAAGCGAGGCTCCGGGGAGCCTACTTCCGTTACGTCCAATATCGGACAAGGCTTGGGGTTCCGTTGGGCAAACAATAAAAAATCATACGCCAGATCTTTGGGCAAAATCGCCAAGTTTGCTTGCGCGTACCCCTGGGAAACCCCCGACGTGGGACGGCACAGTTTCCCCGCGCGAATCAATTGACGCGCCTGCTGCGGCGATAACGAAGCTACGTTTTCCATGTAAATCCGCCCTCCTTTTCGCTCAAAACGCTCCAAAGGCTTTCACTTCTACGCCAGCGGCATCCAAGGCTTTCCGTATGGCCTGAATCATGGCAACCGCTCCTGGCGTATCGCCATGGACGCACACAGTTTGCGCCGTAATGGGCACTTTTTGTCCGTCAAGGCTCTGCACTTGGCCTTCGCTCACCATCTGCAGCACCCGCTGCGCCACTTGCTGCGGGTCATGAATAACTGAGCCCTCCTGTTTGCGCGGCACCAAGGTCCCTTGCGCCGTATAGGCGCGGTCCGCAAAGGCTTCTTCCACATACGGAACGCCTTCGGCCTTTGCCGCTTCCACCATCAGGGAATTCCCCAGGCACAGCATGTACAAGGCAGGATCTACCGCTTTGATGGCTTTGGCAATGGCCGTCGCCAGAGCTAAATCCTTAGCCGCCGCATTATACAAGGCGCCATGAACCTTTACGTGCTGCAGCTTTAGCCCCTCCGCCCGGCAAATGGCTTCCAACGAACCAATCTGGTACAGCACGTCGGCGTAAACTTCTTCCGGTGAGAGAGCCATCAAACGCCGCCCAAAGCCGACCAAATCGGGAAAGGACGGATGCGCGCCAATCGCCACGCCGTGTTTTTTCGCCAGCCGCACCGTTTTTAACATATTCGCCGGGTCAGAGGCGTGAAAACCGCACGCCACATTGATCGAAGTCACATACGGCATGGCTTCTTCATCATAGCCAAGCTTATAGGTCCCAAAACTTTCCCCCATATCGCAATTCAAATCCATTTTCATTGTCTTCATCCTTCCTGCACTTGCACCTGATAGGTTACGCCAGCCACGACGATGCGAAACTGACGCCCTGTTGAACGTTTTTCCTCTTCCGCCAGCCACGCCGCAGCTGACTGCTCTAATGAGCGCAGCTGACGCAACGCCGCCACCGCTTCTGCGTCGCTGCACTGTACAAAGCGCACCCGATCTCCCGGCTTGGACTGAGCAAGCTTGCCCAGATCCGCGCCAATGACCGCGCCAATTTTCGTATATCCTCCGGTTGTTTGCCGGTCCGCCATCATGACAATCGGCTGCCCATGCCCCGGCACCTGAATTGCCCCTAGACATAAGGCATCCGAAATAATATCCGCTTTTCCCACATGTTCAATAACAGGTCCTTCCAAGCGATATCCCATGCGATCCGCCTCGGAAGAAATTTCATAGTCTGCAGAAAACAAGGCAGCCACGCCCTGCTCGGTAAAGGCTTCCGCCTGCGGCCCCAACAGCACGCGCACCAAAGGACGCTCTTCTTGAATCGGAATGTACGTTGCTGGCAAAAAGATCGGATTTTTAAGACTCCTATCGCAAGCTCCTAAAGGCAAGACGTCTTCTGTTTTTAAGGCGCGTCCGTTTAAGCCCCCTATCGCTCCTCGGGTATAGGTGGAACGGCTTCCCAAAATTACCGGTACCTCAAACCCGCCTTGTACGGCAAGATACGTCCGGCAGCCCTGCTCCGCGTAGCCAAAGGACAACTCACTGCCGGCAGGAGCGAAAAAGCGACTCCAATTAGACTGCGTCTTGCCATCAAGCGAAATCGGCATAGCCGCCCCGGTTACCGCAACCCAGCAGGCCTGGCGAAAGAAAAAGCTTCCTCCTAACAGCGTCATTTCCAAAACAGCAGCCCCTGGTTCATTACCCAACAAGCGATTGGCCATTTTACAAGCATACTCATCCATCGCACCGGCAACCGGCATGCCATACGCTTGATACCCGTTGCGCCCCAAATCCTGAACAGTCGTAAAAAGCCCTGGTTCTTTCACCTCAAGCACGGCTAGCACCTCCCAAGTTTACGCGATCTCGCCGCACTTCATAGCGCCCTGCCGCCACCGTTTCAGCCAGTTCTTCATATTCCGCACGTGAAACAGCTTGAAACTGCAAATAGACTCCCGCCTCTAATAAAAACGGCGTCTTTGCTGCAGGATCGAAAGCTTTTACCGGCGTTCTGCCGATCAATTGCCATCCGCCCGGCGTTTCCAAGGGGTAAAAGCCAGTCTGGCTTCCCGCAATCCCCACCGAGCCGGCAGGAATACGGGTGCGTGGTTTCGTCAGACGCGGCGTAGCGATACGCTCGTCCATTCCTCCTAAATAAGGAAATCCCGGAGTAAAACCAAGCATATATACCAAATAAGGTTTTGAAGTATGTATTTTTACCACCTCTGCTTCACTCAACCCATTATGAGAGGCGACAAAGGATAAATCCGGTCCAAATTCTTCGTCATAACATACTGGAATATAGATTCGCTCGGCTTCATGGACGGTGGCTGCTTCTGCGGTTTCCCGCAAACACTGTTCCACTTTAACCGTCAAGGCGGCCCGAGATATCTGCAGCGGATCAAAATACACCAGCAAAGACCGATAGGTAGGCACCACTTCTTGGATCACTTCCGGATACTCGTTCACTAATTTTTTAGCTAAACCGTGCACCCGCGCGTTAACAGCCGGATTAATTTCTTGACCAAATTCAATGACAATCCCGCGTTCGCTCGCCGCCCGCATTTTTACGCCATCCATCCTTTTCACTCCTGCCTTTTAGGGAAATTCATCGATTTTTCAAACACATTTGTCACTATTTCGAACTCAACCACCAGAATCCTCTTTAGGTTGTCAAAAAACCGACATATTTTAGGTAAAAAAATAAAAAAGCCCGCTGAACTATGATTTCACAGTCAGCAGGCTTCATTGCCTCATTATGGACTTTTCCTTATTTAGCTTGATTATAGCAAAGACTAACGTATTTTGGCAAGCCCTCCCTTGCCTTAGACCTCGCAACACGCTATGATAAAAGCATGAAACGATGGATTGCCCATGTAGACATGGACGCTTTTTTTGCCGCTGTGGAACAGCGGGATCAGCCGGAACTAAAAGGACAGGCAGTCATTATCGGCGGTCTGAGCGAGCGCGGTGTCGTATCCACCGCCTCGTATGAAGCCCGCCTTTTCGGCGTACGCTCGGCCATGCCCATGGTCGAAGCCAGACGCCGCTGCCCGCAGGGCGTCTTTCTCCCTTGCAACCATCGCCACTACGCCGCTGTCTCGCGCGATATCCGGCACATCATGAATGACTTTTCTCCGCTGGTGGAACCACTGTCATTAGATGAAGCGTTTTTGGACCTCACCGGCATGGAATGGCTGCACTCGGACATCACCGAACTGCCGCGACAGTTAATGAAGCGAATCTACGAGGAAGTAGGTCTTACCGCCTCCGCTGGCTTAGCGCCCAATAAATTTCTCGCTAAGATCGCTTCGGATCTCAAAAAGCCCCACGGCTATGTCATCGTACGCCACGGCGAAGAAGCGTCGTTCCTAGCACCGCTGCCCATTCGCCGACTTTGGGGCATCGGCCCCAAAAGCGCTGCCAAGCTGACACAACTGGGCATTGAAAAAATCGGCCAGCTTGCCACGCTGCCTCTGGCAGCGCTGCAAACCGCCTTTGGCCATACAACAGGCAGCTGGCTTCACGAACTGGCTTTGGGCCACGATAACCGGCCAGTAGAACCTGACTTGGAAGCCCACTCCATCGGTAATGAAAACACCTTCGACCAGGACTTACAGAGTAGAGAAGAAAAGCTGGAAGCGCTGCGGCAGCTGGCGCAGAAAGTAGGCCAGCGCCTACGGTCCCGCAAACTCGGCGGCCGCACCATTACGCTCAAGGTCCGCTTCGCTTCCTTCACTACCATCACCCGCAGTCATACGTACCAGCAGCCGCTGGCCTACGATGAAGACTTATTCCAGGCGGCCCAGGAATTGCTGCAAAAAGCGTCTTCGCCTGAAAGCGTGCGCTTGCTGGGTCTTACCGCCGGTCAATTAGAGCCCTTAGCACAGCAAGGTTCTCTTTTTATGGAGGAAGACCAGCGCAAAGAAGCGCTGTATCAAACTCTCGACACCCTGCGCGAACGCTTCGGCGAGCAAGCCCTCTGCCGAGGCGCAAAGCCTAATGCACGGAAAAGCACGAGGATTGAACAGGAGTAAAAGGAGTAAAGTGAGGGTACGATTTTTTGAACCCGAAGAGATTGCCGCGTCACTATGTTCCTCGCAACGACGCAACTCAGCGAACCTAACGTGTCATTGCGAGCGCGGCGAAGCAATCGCTCTGCTTACTCTGGCCCTTCCTCTGTTCCTCTGTGTAATCGTAACTTCTATACTTTCACAATAAATCTAGGAGGCATATTCATGATTAACGAAGCACGTATGTTGGAAGAATTTTTTGAGCTGGTCCGCATTGACTGCCCCAGCGGCCAGGAAAAAAGCGTAGCGGAAGTGCTGCGTCACAGACTGGAGTCTCTGGGCTGCACCGTCGCGGAAGACCAAGCGCAGCAGCATTTTGAAGGCAACTGCGGCAATTTGGTCGCTACCTTGCCAGCTACCAAGGCCAGCGCACCTACCGTTCTTTTCACCTCGCACATGGACTGCGTTTCGCCTTGCCTTTCCATTCAACCGCGCCTTGAAAACGGACGCATTACGTCCGCAGGCGATACGGTTCTGGGAGGCGACGACAAAGCAGGCATTACCGCTATTTTAGAAGGTCTGCGCGCTCTTAAAGAAAGCGGCAAGCCTCACGGGGCCGTGCAAATCGTCTTTACCGTCCATGAAGAAGGCGGCCTCAAAGGCTCCAAGCACATGGACGCCGCACTGCTCAACGCTGATTTTGGTTACGCCTTGGACGCCGACGGCGCTCCCGGCGAAATCGTCACCATGGCCCCGGGTCAAGACAGCATCACTGCCATTGTGCATGGCAAAAAAGCGCATGCCGGCTTAGCCCCTGAAGAAGGCATTAACGCCATCCAGGCGGCAGGCAACGCCTTAGCAGCCCTTAAAATCGGCCGCATTGATGAAGAAACCACGGCCAACGTCGGTTTGATCCAAGGCGGCACGGCTACTAATATCGTCCCTGATCATGTGGAGATTCACGCCGAAGCCCGCAGCCGCAATCTGGCAAAGTTGGAGGCCCAAAGCCGGCATATGAAGGAAACTGTGGAGCGCGTCTGCCAAGAATATGGCGCTAGCGCCGAAGTCACCGTGCAGCGTCAATACGACAGCTTCATCCTGGCTCCAGACAGCCCTGCTGTAAGCCTAGCCGTAGCCGCAGCGCATCAGATAAACTTGCCTGTCCATATCACCGGCACCGGCGGCGGCAGCGACGCCAACCACTTCAACCGCAAAGGCGTGCCTACGGCGGTTCTGGGTGTGGGCATGAAAAAAGTCCATACCACGGAAGAATACATTGCCGAAAAAGATCTCTACGACAGCGCCCGCTTTGTTTTAGCCATTCTGGAACAAGCCTCACTCTCCTAAACTATTTATGCCGTTGTTTATTGTTGTATGTTTGCTTGAATGAAAGGAGCCCGTCCTCATGAATTTCCGTCTCTTTTTTTGCAGCTTGCTGCTGCTTTGTTTTGCCGCTTCCGTCTCTGCCGCCCCGGCAGACTCTGCCTCCAAAGCCAAGGCAAAGGACGCGAAAAAGGAAGGATCTGCCGTGGCCGTCGAAGAGCCCGCACCGTTCTCCCAGCGTATTCAAAGCATCCTTGCTTCCTTAAAAACACCGCCGGAAAAACCGGAAAAAGAAGATAAAACCCCCATTTTCGGCCAAGCCCAAGTCCCTCCAGAACAGATTGTAGCTTATATTTTGCAGCGCAATCCCCAGCCCAAGCTCAATTGCACCGTAGCGGAGCTTGTGGGGTACTACTATGAAGAAGCCTCCCGCGAGGGAATTCGTCCGGATTTGGCGATCTCCCAGGCAATTTTAGAAACCGACTGTTTCCGTTATGGCGGCGACGTCGTACCGGAACAAAATAATTACGCCGGCATCGGCACTACCGGCGGTGGCGTCAAAGGCGCCTTCTTCGATTCGCCCCAAATCGGCGTCCGCGCCCAAATCCAGCATCTCTTAGGCTACGCTTCTTCCCGGCAGCCGTCTTTGGCTATCGTAGATCCTCGTTACGAGCTGTTAAAAGCGCATCCCGATAAGTTTGGGCGCTGTTCCAATTGGGAAGATCTAAACGGACGCTGGGCCGTTCCAGGTAAAAACTACTCTCAGAACATCTTCCGCACCCTTAGCTATATTAAAACAGCGCCACCCCAGCCCACTGTACCCCAGCCGCCGGTAACGGCCTGGCGTGCCACGGCGCCGCCTGTGGAAAAGCCTGGCAATCTTGCGCCGATTGCTCTTCCAGCCCCTGGCGTTACCGCCCAAGACGCCAACGCGGCTGCGGAGTAACGCAGGAACCATAGACGAACAAGAGTAAAAGGAGTAGAGGGAGGGTACGACTGAGGGCTACGGCGGTAATGGTATTTGAGAATTTTAGCTGTCCGTTTTACGCAGAGACCTCTCAACACTTGAAAATCTTGTAATTTTCAGCATTATTTCCAGAATAAAAAGCAGTACGAGCAAATCACTCGTACTGCTTTTTTATCGCTTCGGGAATATTCGAACCCTCCGATTACTCCCTCTACTCCTGTTTAAAAACCGGTTCCCCGGCCCTCATTCGTACCCTCATGTTCTCCGGTTCTCTTGTTCAATCCTCGTACTCCGTGACCTTTATCCGAGCTCTCGCATAAATGCTAGTAGACGTCGGTTGCTATGCCGTCCATGGATTTTCAGAGGAGACCGGCGATTATGCCATCCTTAGCATCGCCGGCATTAGGCACATCACGTACCGTCAACCGCATCCGGCGGCGTCGCACTCCTGTTCGTTTTTTGCTTATTTTCCGGTCAGCTTCTCGCTGAAGGCTTGCGCAAAAGAGGCGATAACGGCTGTAAGTTCTTTTTTAGAACTAATGCTTTCCACCAAAGCCGCTACGGTCCGGCCGGTTTGGGGATCATTCATCGTGAATTCTACAGTCTCCCGTCCTTTTTCGTCACGCCCCAGTTCCGTATACATAGCCAGCTCGCTCTGTTCGCCGACTGCTTTGATGAACTGCCGGTAGCTCTCGTCAGGATTGGTTTCGTGAAGCTTCATCAAATCAACGCCGCTCTTTTTCTGATGCGCCGCCAGCACTTGATTCACGTTTAAAAGGGTAACCGTCTTCGGCTGAAAGTTCTTCCAAAAAATCTCCGCCCCTTCGGCTTCGCCGACATAAGACAAGGTGGATGCTATTTTGGGATCATTCACATATACTACCTTAACTTTGGAAAAATCAAATTCCTTATCAAACCAGGCCGACGGCGCCGCACCGGCCACAGGCAGGGACAGCAGCAAAAAAAGCGCCATCAGGCAAAAAAACCGTTTCATTCCCTTCCTCCTCAGTTTTTTAGAGTTTCCGGTATGCCACCAGTCTTTCCATCATACCATCTGCCGCCGTTGAACGCCAGCCCGGCCTGATCTCAAAAACTCCCCACAGGGCTGATGGCAATTTGCGCCGTCATATTCCAGCGCAAACGCTCATCCCAGCTTGCCGGCGCAATCGTCACCGTATAGGTAATATCGCCCCGTTTCTTCTCGCCGTAAGGACGGATAAACTTCACCCGCCCCTGCAGCTCCAGATCCGGAATGCCGTCAAAGGTAAGCGTCACTGGCGCTCCTTCCCGCACTTTGGCAATAGAAAGCTCCGTTAAATCGTCACTGCGCACTTCCCATTCGCTTTCATCGGCAATACGCACCAGCACCGTCCCGATATCGGCACGTTCCCCGAGACGCTTGTCCAGATACGACACCCGCCCAGCCATCGGCGCACGCAGCTCGCTCTTGTCCAAAATCTCCTGACTCTCCCGCAACGACTCCTGCTGAGTCCGCCATTCCTCCTTAGCCTGGGCCAACACCGTCAGGCTGCGTTCTAGCATCGTCTGCGCCTGATCCATCTGCTGTCTGGAAATGCCCCCGTTATCCGCCAATTGGCGCTGCCGGAACCACTCTCTTCTGGCATCCGCCAGATTGACCTCAGCCTGTTCCACCGCTGCCGCCGCTTTGGCTGCAGCGGCGTCAACGCTCCGCACCCGCGCCTGGACGTCCTGGCGCACCAAGCGCAGCAAAGGCTGCCCTTGCCGCACCAATTCCCCCTCTTGCACAAAAATCTCGCCAATAGTGCCCTCCACCGGCATGACGATTTGCGCATAGCGCACCGGAAACACAATTCCTTCCGAAAGCACCCTGCCGTCATCTTTCACAGGCGGCAACGCCTGCGGTTCCTGGCGGCCGCTCTGCCAATACCACCAGCCGCCGCCAGCCGCCACGAGGAACAGTAAAAGCAGCAGCCCGTATTTTCTTTTTTTAAAGCCTGTAGCTTCCATACAGCATCCCCCGCTTATCGTTACTCATAACTGATGACATCCCGCACACACAGACGTGTCGCATTGTACGCCGGCAGCAAGCTGGCAGCCACCGCCAAAAATAAAGACAGCCCCAGCCAAACAGCCCAACCAAACAAACTGAAAGAAAACGTCAACGGCGCCTGAATGAAAAGCATCCCCACTTGATAACTGAGCAGCATGGCGATGGGCAGGGCCAGCAGCGAGGCCGCCAGCCAGCTCAACAGACCGATACAAAGGGCCTCTACAACAAACACCTTGCCCACAGCCAGGCTGGAGGCGCCAATGGCGCGCATGACGCCAATTTCCCGGGTGCGCTCCAGCACGTTGATACTCATGGTGCCTGCCAATCCCAACGCCCCCACCAACGCTAACAGCAGCGCCATAAACAGCAAAAAGGTCGTAAGAATATCAAACTGCGAACGCAAGCGTTCCTTCTGTTCCCAGGTAATGTCCACGTTTTGGACGCGCAAATTGTTTTTCTTCAAATGAGACTCTAACTCCCGCCCCAGCTGAGACTGCGCCTGCTGTGAATCCGCAGCAGCCACAATCTGCACGGAACGCGCCTTGCCTGCCGCCTGGGTAACGCGGCTCAGCCAAGCGTAAGGAGCATAGCAAATAGGACCTGTCAGCTGGCTTTGCGCCACCCCCACCACCACGCACCTAAGACGTCGGTTAGCCACTTTGATCACCCCGACTTCTCCCAGACGCAAGTGAGGATTATCCTTGAAAACCTCCGTATTGATGACAATGGCGTTCTCGTCCTCCGGCAACAGCCACCGCCCCTGCACAAGACGGGGGGCAATCATTTCCGTATCTACCGGCGGCGCCAGCAAAAACACATTCTTGCTGGCTTCGTCTTCCGCTTGCTTGCTGTCCTCATGCAGAATTCGCCCGGAATTAAAGCCCCAGGCTTCCGCGCGTTTCACCCCGGGCACCTTCAGCACTTCCTGCTCCACCCGCTCGGCCCGGTAGTTTTGCGTAAACGTAACCGCCACGTCATATTGAAAATACTCCAACGCCTTATCCAAGGTGGCATACAAGGAAGCTCTTACCGAAAATACCGCCATAAATACAGTTCCCGCCATCATCAGCGTCAACAGCGTCAGCGCCAGACGCCCTTTGCGGCGAAAGGTATTGCGCAGCGACAAGAGCACAGGCCTCGACAACGGCTGCAAGCGGCCCAGTATCCAATCCATGCCGCGATCCACCCGGCCGCTGGCCGCCACAGAGCCAATGCCGTAATCACTTACCGCTTCCCGCACCGTTACGCCGGTTCCCTGCCAGATCGGCCACAGCGCCGCCGCCAAAGGCACCGCCAGCGCTACTGCCGCCTCCAGCAGCACAACTGGCAGAGGCCACTCAAGACCGCCGGAATTAAAATTGAAGGCCGCTGCCATAAAGGCGGTCACCTGCTGCGCCGCCACTGCTCCTAAGGGAGCCGCCACCGCCAGGGCCAACACGCCGTACGCCGCTACCAAGGTCAAATACATGCGCATCAGCTGCGCTCTTTTAGCGCCAATCGCTTTCATAATGCCCACTTGGCGCACTTGCTGCGTCAAAATAGCAGAAACCGTATTCACCAACAGCAACGCCCCCAACAGCAGCGACAGCACGCCCAACACCGCCAGCAGAAGCAGCAGCGCGTCGATGGCCCCCTGTAGCTGGTGCTCGCCAGGCTTGTTCACTTGCAGCCAAAATACGGTCGTGTCTCCTTGCTCCAGCTTATTCCAGGCTCTGCGCCCCACCGCTTCGATGGCCTGAACCGCACTTTCCTTATCCTTGCCGGCCAGCACCGACGGCTGCAAAATAAAGTTTACCTGATCCAGCCGTCTTTCTTCATCCAGCTTCTCTAAGGTATCCATAGTAATGTAACCATAGGCGCGGCCAGTAAAGACGCTGGGAATCTGGCTGGCGTCATACACCCGGCCGCTCACCTTCATCAAGCGCGTGCGCCCAGCCGCTGTTTCCACCTTCATATACTGACCGATGCTCAGTCCCAACTCCTTAAAGGAGGAACGCTCCAGCAGCACCTCGCCGTCTCGGGCCGGCCAGGCCCCAGCCTCGCTTTTTACAAGATTGACCTTTTGCTTGTCATAGTCAGGGATGGCAATCAGCCACATCTGGCGCCACTGACCGTCCCCGCCGCGCACGCGCAGATCCACATTGCGCCGTCCTTCGGCCTCCTTGACGCCGCGAAGACTGCGAACGCTCTGCACCAGTTCTTCGTCAAAAGGATCCGCGTATACTGCGGCATTCGCCGGCGCCGCCATCGTCCAGCTTTGGGTCAAATCTCTGGAAAACATCAAATAGGAACTATAGACCATGCCTACCGCAAAAACGCCGACAGCAATAGAAAGCACCACCAGCAGCGTGCGCAGCTTATTGCCCCAAAGATCGGCCCACACCTTGCGCCAGCGAGGCCGCACCCAAGCGCCCCTAGCCATCTGCGGCCGCCCCGTCGGCCTCTAAAATCCGCCCTTCCGCTACGGTAACAATGCGGCTGCCTTGACGGGCCAGCTCACCGTCGTGAGTAACCATAATAATGGTTTTTCCCGCTTGCGACAGCCTTTTGAACAAAGCAATCACCGCCTCCGCCGTCTTGGTGTCCAAATTTCCTGTAGGCTCATCCGCCACCAACAGCGGCGGATCATTGGCGAGCGAGCGGGCAATAGCCACCCGCTGCTGCTGTCCGCCGGACAAATTAGCCGGCAGCTTGTCCGCCTGATCGGCTACGCCAACAAGTTCCAACAGATCCAACGCCCGCTGCGGCCGTTCCTCCCACGCATGGACATTGCAAAAATCCATAGGAAGCATAACATTTTCCAAGGCCGTCAAAGTAGGCAGCAACTGAAAGAACTGAAAGACCACCCCCACCGTCCGCCCCCGCCAAATAGCGCTTTGATTCTCCGAAAGACGGTGCACTGGCGTTCCCGCCACCCAGACTTCCCCTGCCGTAGGCCTATCAATGCCTGTGATCATATTGATCAGCGTCGATTTGCCGCTTCCTGACTTGCCAATGACCGCCACAAACTCTCCAGCAGCTACGGTCAGATTGACGCCTTTCAGGGCCGAAAACTCGCCGGCGCCAGTAACATAGGTCTTGCAGACCCCCTGCAGCTCTACCGCCCAGGCAGCTTCTTTCGCCGCAATGTCCACCGCTTCTTCCAGCCAAAACCGCCAGCCTTTTCCCATAGCAGCCTCCTATGCCTCTGTTGCCAACCGCCGCTTCACACAAGCCTCTACCGCCTGCCCAATCCGAACCTTTGCCTCTCCCTCCGGCAGAGCCGCCAGCATCAGCGGTAAGAATCCGGCCCGGTCAACATAACGTACGGCTTCCACCGTATTGAGATCATACACCCAGGAAATACGAAAGGCCTGCTGATCCGCCGCTGTTTTCACCTGCGCCGGCAAGCCCAGCCTCCCGGCAGCCACCATATCGGCAATTTCCTCGGACACGCCGCCTGCTTGGGAAATTCCGTCCGTAGGCGGCATGCGATATTCTTTGTCTGTTGTAAGCATGTCGAAAATATCCAGCTTGTCCGCATCCCGGACCACTTGCGCCGGCAGCCACGCCGCCCCAGCGGCTTCTGGCGGCAACGCCCGCTTGTTGTGCCAGACCACCGCCTGCCGCAGCACTATCGCCGCTTCCGGCGGCAGCCACTGCCAGACGCCTTCTTCATCCAGCGTTTTAGCGCCCAAGTCTGCATGATCCACCGACAATAAGTCCCGAAACGTCCGATACTGCCAATATTGTGGAAAACGTCCCACATCATGGAGCAAGGCCGCAACATCCACCAAAGCCAATTCCTGCGCCGGCAATTCTCTTGGGTGCATCAATTGCCGCGCAATATTCCTTACCCGCGCCGTGTGAGCCACCTTCAGCCGCACATGGTAATCAGTCTCTTCATCTCGTCCCAAAAAACGCCGCACATAAGACTCCCACCAAGAAGCCAGCGTTTTCTGCCAGGGGATCGTCATTTCCGTCATTACGCCATCACCGTCAATTCCAGATTGAATTCCTTTTTAAAAGCTTTTTTCAGCTTATTCACGTTTTCTTGTTCAATAACCGCCGCTTCCCGCAGTTCCAGTTCCAAGAGAGCCAACCCGTTTTCCAGGTCAAAACCCGCCTTCACCCGGCGTACCAGCTGCATTTGCGTCGTATCCAACGCTTCCGCCACGGCGAGCAGCAGACTCAGCTTGCGCGCCCGCATCCAGTCTCCCTCGTCCAGGAATTCGCTATACATGCGGTTGCGAACGTATTTCATAGAAAGACCGTTATGCCAGCCAGCCATTACGGCGCACAACATCTGCTCTCTGTGGGTCAGACCGAAAAGCCGGGCGTTCTCCACCAAATAAGCGCTGTGCCGGGGATGATCGTAATAATTGATGGAAATGCCGATATCATGCAGCAAGGCCGACACGCGCAGCAACCTCCGCTCCCGCGCCCCCAGCTCCGCCCGGTCTCCCCATCCCTGCCAAAGCTGATCCGCCAAGCTAGCCACATGCTGCGCGTGCGTTTCATCCAAATTATAGGACAACATCATATTATGCGTACTATGCTCTAAAATATCCCGTACCAATTCCCCCTCGCCATGACGCGACTGGTAATACTGCATAAACAAACCTTCGCGCACGCCGCAGCCGCTTACCAGAAACTGCTGGCTGGAGGTTATGTCAAACAGTGCATTAACAATCGCCAGGCCCGGCACAATAATATCCGCCCGTTCATTACTTAACCCTGGCACTTTGCGGCGCTGGGACAACGTCATCCCCGCCAAACTGCGGTAGAGTTCCTGGAACGCCATTTTCCCGAGGCGATAATTATGCACTTTGGGAAAAGGATAGCCTTTTTTGCGTTGATCCATTTTAGCAATGTTCCGCGCCGTGCCGCCAATGCCAATCAGCGGTACGCCGCTGTCCTTAAGCCAGCTTAAGCCTACCAGCTGATCCCACAAATGATTTTGCAGTTCCAGCAGTTTTTTCTCGTTCGGCCGCGCCCCCAGGTACTCCGTCAGCGTCACCGCGCCAAAAGGCATACTGACCGCTGTCTGCGCTTTGCGCCCTTTAATTAGTGTCAACTCGGTGCTGGCGCCGCCCAAGTCGAACACAATGCCTTCTTCAATATCCAAGGTGTTTACTACGCCCAAATACCCCAATTTTGCTTCCGCTTCGCCGCTGATCACCCGCAGCGGAATGCCTGTCTCTTTTTTAGCTTGCCGCAAAAAATCAGCGCCATTTTTAGCATTGCGCACCGCCGCGGTCGCTACGGCCAAGACCTTGTCCACTTTAAACAACTGGTTCATATGGGCAAACACCTGCAGCGTGCCTACCGCCCGCCGCATGGCCGCCTCCTGCAATTGCCCCGTAGCGGCTAAGCCTTCCCCCAGCCGGACCGTCTCTTTTTGATTATATACCAAATTATAGGCGCCTCTTCGGTCAATATCCACCACAATCAACCGCGCCGAGTTCGATCCCAGGTCAATAATAGCCACCCGTTCCCGCTCTTTCATGCCAAGACTTCCTTTCTCCGTACACTGCCTCTTCTCTATATTCGCGTTTTATAAAAAAATCCTGCAAAAAAAGCGAAAAACATTCCTGAAGTGTCGAGATTTTACACAACCTTAAAGTAAAGCGGCAGGGATTTGGGCATCTGCAGGGAGAATGTACTTAAAAACGTAATGCCGCGAGGTGATTTCATGCACAAAAGCCATCCCAGTCTCTTTGCAGCCATTCATGTAGGCTCCGAGCAAGTCAGCCTGCAAATTGTAGAATACCGCAATTTAGAAACCATACACGTTCTTGAGAACATACACCGGCAGATTTCTTTAGGCGAAGAAACCTTTCAAACCGGACGCATCGGCACCGATACGGTGGCTGAGCTATGCGATATTCTTAAAGGATTTCGCCGCAAGCTGACGGAATACGGGGTGCGCGATTACCGCCTCATGGCGACTACTGCCATTCGCGAGGCCGCCAATCAACCCTATATTATCGACCAAATTCAAATTAAAGCCGACCTAAAGGCAGAGGTCATCGACATGCCCCAGGAAATCTTTTTTAAATATGTGGCGATTTTTCGCAAAATGCAAGTTCTCGGTTTAACAGCCGGCAAGGAAGCTTTGCTCTTTGTAGACATTACTTCCGGCGGCTTGGGCATCACCCTCTACCGCAACGGCCGCATTCTCTACCAACAGAATATCCACATCGGCGTGCTGCGCATCAAAGAAAGCTTCAATAAAACCCAGCGAGACTCCCTCTCCTTTCAGCAAGCCTTAGGCGAATACATTTTCAGCGTCATCGAGCCGGTTCGGCCAGCCCTGGCGGGGCACACCATCCGCTATGTAGTCCTCTCCGGGCCGGATACGGAGCTTTTTTTGCAGATGTTGGGCCGCAAAACACGGAGCGCGTTGGACTCGGTCAAGCAGGAAGAGTTTCTGGTGCTGTACAAGCGTTTGCATAAGCTCAACCTCTCCCAAGTCATGCAGGCCTTCGCCCTCACTGAAGCCAAGGCGGACATGGCCTTACCGACCATCATCCTGTACCAGCAGCTGCTTTCTCTATGCCAAGCTCAGGAACTGGCGGTCGTCAACGATCAATTTCTCGACGGCATGACGGTCTGCCATCTCGCCCAAAAGACGAAGCATCCTTGGCTAGATGAAATCGACAAACAGACCTTCAGCCTCATCCGCTCGTTGGCTAAAAAATACCAGCAGCACGACGGCCACTCCGAAGCGGTTGCAGCAGTCTCCTTGCAACTTTTCGACAAACTTCACCGCGCCCATGGCCTAGGCAAACGGGAACGGCAGCTCCTTGAAGGCGCCGCTCTTTTGCACGACATCGGCAAATTCGTCAGCCTGCGCAGCCATTACTTGTTTTCACACCGCCTTATTTTGTCTTCGGACATTCTCGGTTTTTCGGAAAAAGAAAAACTGATCATGGCCTGCGTAGCGCAATACCATTCCAAAGGCACGCCGCAGCCTTCTGATCCGACTTTGAGCGGCTTGAGCGTGCAAGAACAAATGACAGTAGCTAAATTGGCCGCCATCATTCGTCTAGCGGACGCCATTGATCGCACGCATCGTCAAAAAGCACTCAAAATCGAATTGACCTTTCGCGGCGAAGAGCTGCTCGTCACCGTCACCACCCGCGAAGATTATGCGCTGGAACAATGGACCTTTGCCGACAAAGCTTCCTTTTTTGAGAACGTCTTCGGCATCCGTCCCATCTTAATACGACAGGCAGGTTGATACCATGTTTGATAAACCGGAATACTTTTTTAATCGCGAACTAAGCTGGCTCAAGTTCAACAACCGCGTCCTCAGCGAAGCAGGCGACACGGCAACGCCTCTTTTGGAACGGCTGCGCTTTATCGCCATCACCGCCTCCAACTTAGATGAATTTTTCATGATCCGCGTCGCCGGCCTCAAACATCAATTAGAGTCCGGCATCAATAAAACCGATGCCGCCGGACTCACTGTCGCCCAGCAATTAGAGCGCATTTCCGAAACGGCTCACGAGCTGGTTAAAAACCAGTATAAACAGCTGCGCGCCATCATTCCCGCCTTATGCGACGCTGCGCTCTGCCTGTGCAGCATTGACTCGTTATCACCTCAACAACAAGAATGGCTGGACCACACCTTCCACCGCACGATTTACCCGGTTCTCACTCCTCTGGGCGTAGACGCCAGCCACCCCTTCCCCTTCTTGGCCAACCGCAGCCTGAATCTGGCAGTACAGCTAACCCACCCTGATGAAGAAGAACCGGCGATCGCCATTATTCCCGTACCTTCGGTACTGCCCCGTTTGCTGGAAGTCCCTTTCGTGCCGCAAGAAGAACGTCATTTCCTGTTTTTAGAGGATATCATCGCCGCCTACTGCTCCCGCCTGTTTCAGGGCTATACTTTGAGTCAGCCGCTCTTCTTCCGCATCACGCGCAATGCCGACATGTTCATCGACGAGGACGAAGCCGAAGACCTGCTGGAAGAGGTGGAAAGCGCCCTCAAACAACGTAAGCGAGGCCCGGCGGTACGCCTGGAAGTCTCCAAGCACGGGAACAAGGAACTGCAGGCAGCGTTGCAGGAAGAGCTGGATATTGCAGGGCAGGATATCTACGAAATTAACGGACCTTTGGATACTAGCTGTTTTTTCCGTTTCGCCGATATTTCCGGCGCCGCTCATTTACGTCATGCGCCTTACCAGGCCCCCCTGTCGGCGGCCCTGGCCGAAGCAGAAGACATCTTCGCCGCCATCCGTCAGGGCGATATTTTGCTGCACCATCCCTACGAAAGCTTTGAGCCGGTAGTGGATTTCATCCGCCAAGCAGCCCTTGATCCCCAGGTATTGGCCATTAAGCAGACGCTGTACCGGGTCAGCGGCAATTCTCCCATTGTCCGAGCCCTTATGGAGGCCGCTGAGAACGGCAAGCAGGTCACGGTTCTCTTAGAGCTAAAAGCCCGCTTTGACGAAGAAAACAACATCCAATGGGCCAAACGCCTGGAAGAAGCCGGCGCGCATGTCATCTACGGCTTGATGGGCCTGAAAACCCATTCCAAAATCGCCTTGGTCGTACGCCAGGAGGAAGACGGCATTTGCCGCTATGTACATTTGGGCACCGGCAACTACAACGATTCTACAGCCCGCATCTACACAGATCTGGGACTTTTTACCGCCAACGACGCCTTTGGCGCCGACGCCTCGGCTTTCTTCAACATGCTTTCCGGCTACTCCGACCCGCCGGTATGGAATAAATTCATCGTAGCGCCGCTGAACATGAGGGAACGCTTTTACGAGCTTATAGATGAGCAGATCGCCGCCGCCCAAAGCGGCCAGCCCGCGCACATCAGCGCCAAAATGAACTCTCTCATTGATAAAGGCATCATCCTCAAGCTCTACGAGGCCTCTGCCGCGGGCGTTTCCATCGACCTCATTATTCGCGGCATCTGCGGCCTGCGTCCAGGCATTGCAGGCGTCAGTGACAATATTACCGTCCGCAGCATTGTCGGCCGCTTCTTGGAACATCACCGCATCTTTATTTTCGGCGTTGGCGACGACGCTAAAGCCTATCTTTCCAGCGCCGACTGGATGCCCCGCAACCTCAATGAGCGGGTGGAGCTGCTTTTCCCCATCGATGATGCTCGACACGCCGCTCGCATCCGCACTATGTTCAGCTTCTTTCTCAAGGACGGGCGCAAAGCCTACACCTTGCGTTCCGACGGCGTCTATCGCCGCGTAGACAAAAAAATTGACGCTTTTTCCAGCCAAGCGGAATTCTGCCGTCTAGCCCACAAGGCCGCGCAAAAGACCTGGACCCTGGAACAGCGCCTGCAGCCCATGCAGCGGAAAGACACCTAGAAGAAGCAGAAAAGTTACGGGGAAATGAAATGTTAACAGGAGTAGAGTGAAGGTACGAGAAGACAATAATAGGGATTGCTTCGCGTTGCTCGCAAAGACAAAAATTAGTTTAAACGGTAGGACAATACTTGGTACAATTTAGCCAGTTTATTCATGTCGTTGCGAGGACCGGAGTGACGCGGCAATCTCCTGACAAAATACATTTTTTCGACCCCTCAGTCGAGCCCTCCCTTTACTCACTCTACTCCTGTTCAAAAATTCGTACCCCTTTCTTTTGTTCCATTTTCCTGTCCCCAAGAACCGCGCAAGCGGTTTTTTCATTTTTTCCTTGCACCCAGCGGCGAAACATTGCAAAATAAGAGAGATATCAAAAAAGGAGGGCTGCTCTTGAAATCGATTCTTCTTGTCCGCCACGGGCAGGCCGAACACCATACCCGCGGACTAACCGGAGGTTGGACTGACGTCGATCTCACGCCAGTAGGCTGCCGCCAGATTGAGGCCCTTGCAAAACGCCTGGAGCCGCATTTTACAGGCCATGCTTTCGACCTCGTCGCAAGCGACTTAAAACGCGCCGTACAGACAGCCCATATCCTCGGGCAGCCTTTCGGCCACTCCCTCACACAGCATCCAGGTCTGCGCGAAATGAACAATGGCATCGCCGCAGGCAAAACCGAGGCGGAAGCCCGCAAGCTGTCCTTGCCTAAAACAACCCCGATTCTCGATTGGCAGCATTACCCGGAAGGCGAGTCACGACGCCAGTTTTACAATCGCGTTGCCGCCGCTATGGAAGACCTTACCGCCCGCCAGCGCCGCCCCCTGGTCATTGTGGCCCATAGAGGCACCATCATCAACATTCTCTGTTGGTGGCTGGGCTTAGGCGTCTCTGGCGCCGTTCATCACAATTTTTCCTTTGAAGTAGCCCCAGCCAGTTTAACGGTGCTGCGCTGCAACCGCTGGCACGAAAATGCCATCGAACGCCTTAATGACACCGCGCATCTGATCAGCGCCGGTTTTGGCGACAAAATTTTGTTGGATCTTTAAAAGAAGAAAGGTTGGATTACTATGTACCGTGTTGCAATCAGCTTTGGAAATGATTTGGGTTATGTTGAGTTCAATGAAGCCTCGCATGCCCTCTCCGTCGTCTTGCCGAACGAAGAAAAACGCCAAGCTACGGAAGCTTTTTTAGCACAACAGCACACCTTGAAACTTCCCCAGGAATCACTGACCGAGTTTGTTGAAGTCACCTTGCTGGCCTCGGAAAGCAAAGAAAATTTCCAGCGAATTTTGGGCTATTTATGGCAAGCTACCGGAGTTCATGTGGACTGGAGCCGCCCGGTAGAGTAACCCACAGCTTATCCACACTTATCCACACACTTATCCACATTTTCAATAAAACGGTGGATAAGTCCCGTCTCAAAATGTTGAAAAGTCGGCTGAACCCCCTGTTTTACACACTTTCATTGTGGATAAACCTGTGGATTTGTGCATTTCTCTGTGGATGAACATTTTTTCTGTTGACATCCCCTTCTCGTCGTGCTAATATAAATATCGTCCATTAAACACATGACTCCGTAGCTCAGCTGGATAGAGCGTTTGACTACGAATCAAAAGGCCGCAGGTTCGAATCCTGCCGGGGTCACCATTGAAAATTAATCCTCCGACTTTGTCGGAGGATTTTTTTATGTTTGCGCACTTTTACCGCCGCACAGATCGCCTCTATTTTTTCTCAGTTTTATCACCAGCAGCCCACGTAAGGCGCCTCTAAAAAAACTTGTTGTTATTCTAGTGTTTTATCTTTTATGTAATCTAACAGCGGCCGCTCCGGACCAACCCGCAAAGGACCGCGCACTACCCCGAGATTATCACGAAATGAGTTGATTTCATGCATACAGGCTTTGTGTTCGGCCTCTTCTTTTTGGGCCTCCTCTTCAGCGTTCAGCAGCATATCCCGCTTCTTTATCCGCTTTTGCTGGGCCTGGCCGCCTTCACCGCTTTGGCGATGCGCCAGGGACATTCTTTACGGTCCTTAGGAAGTATGATGCTCGCAGGTTCACGCAAGTCCTTAATTGTCATCAAAATCTTCGTGCTTATCGGCGTCATCACCGCTGTTTGGCGCTCTGCCGGCACCATCTCCACCATTGTCTACTACGGTATCGCCTGGATGCCTGGTGATTACTTCCTCCCAGGCGCTTTTCTCCTTTGCTCGCTGGTTTCCTTTCTCCTAGGCACTTCCTTCGGCACCGCCGGCACTATCGGCGTCGTGCTTATGGTGCTGGCGCAGAGCGGACATATGGACGTCTCCATGGCGGCCGGAGCCATCATCGCAGGGGCGTACTTTGGCGACCGTTCTTCGCCCATGTCCTCCAGCGCCAACTTAGTCGCCGTCCTCACTGGTACCAACCTTTACGATAACCTGAAAAACATGTTTCGCTCCGCTTGGATTCCTTTTTTTCTCTCCACGCTAGCCTACGTCTGGCTGTCCCAAAATCATCCGCTCCAATTTCAAGCGGACAGCATTTCTCAGGAAATCGCTGCTACTTTCAACCTATCCCCGTTTACGCTGCTGCCGGCTCTGGTCATTTTGATCCTAGGCGCTTGCCGCACCGACGTTAAGCTGGCCATGGGGGTCAGCATCCTCCTTGGCGTCTTCCTCAGCCTCTGGGTGCAGCAAGTCTCCGCTATGCAGCTGTTCCACTACGTTATTTGGGGCTACACTTCGGACCATACAGGTTTTTTTGCCGGCATCATCCAAGGAGGCGGACTTTTCTCCATGCTTAATGTCGCTTTGATCGTGCTTATCTCCTCCGCCTATGCCGGCATCTTCGCCGGTACAAACCTGCTGCAGAATTTCGAAAACGCTTTAATGAAGTTGAGCCAGCGTACCAGTCCGTTTGCCTCCTTGCTGCTCTCCAGCCTGGGAACCGCCGCTTTTAGCTGCAACCAAACTTTAGCTATTTTGCTTACCCACCAATTGGCGCACAAAGCCTACGCCAGTTGCCGCCTTAGTGCATCCCGCCTGGCGCTGGACCTAGAGAACTCGGTCGTGCTCCTCTCTGTGGTCATTCCCTGGAACATCGCCGGCGCTGTACCGGCCGCCGCGTTAGGCGCAGACGCCGCCTTCATTCCCTATGCTTTTTACCTCTTCCTGGTTCCCTTGTGGTGGCTGTTAAAAACAAGAAATAAAGATTGAACAGGAGAATCGGAGAAGCAGAGGGTTCGAAGGAGGGCACGATATTTTTGAACAAGAGTAGAGTGAGTAGAGTGAGGGTTCGAAAAGTAGACGTCGGTTGCCATGCCTTCCATGCTTTTCAGAGGAGACCGGCGATTATGCCATCCTTGGCATCGCCGGCATTAGGTACATCACGTACTGTCGCCGGTTCTCTTGTTCAATTCCCGCGGGGAGATTGCCGCGTCGCTGCACTCCTCGCAACGACATAATGAGCTAGCTAGACGGCGTCATTGCGAACGCAGTGAAGCAATCTCTTCGTGTGTTTTTAGAATAAAACCGTACCCCGTAACCCTCATTCGTACCCTCTCGCGACTCCCGCGACTCTTGTTCAATCTCCGTGCTCTCACAAGACCGCTTAGCGGTCTTTTTTATATGAGAAGCCTGATCATTCCACTTCCTGAGTCTGCTTTTCCTCACCCAGCATTTTTTCCAAGAACACGTCCAGCAGCACCGGATCAAACTGTAAGCCTCTGCCGCTGCGCAATTCCAGCTCCACTTGTTCGGCTTCCCGCGTTGCGCGGTAAACGCTATAGTTCGTCATGGCGTCATACGCGTCAACAATGGCCACAATCCGGCTTTCCAGCGGAATCTCCTCGCCCTTGAGCCCCCGGGGATAGCCTTTGCCATTCCACCATTCATGATGCGTACGGATCAGCTCGGCAATGCTCTCCAGCTCGGGAATGACCAGGGCAATTCGATAACCGATTTCCGCATGTCGCTGTATTTCCTGTCGCTCCGCTTCAGTCAGTGGCTCTTCTTTGGTCAGCAACGGCTCCGGCAAGCCGATACGGCCAATCTCACGAAACTGCGCCAACAAGATTACTTTTTCAATTTGTTCTTCTGGAAGGTCCATCTCCCGAGCCAACTTTTCCGCCAACCTCTTCAGACGCTGCGAATGCCCGTTAGTTACAGACTCGTGAAGCTCAATCATTTTTAGCAATGCTTGAATGACTACGCCCCGCGTGCTTTGCTTGCGGAAATTTTTCTGGCGGTACATCGCATCGTCCGCTTCACGCAGCAAATTATGCAGCTCATCGCCGCCAGGCACGCAGCATTCTTGATAGCGGCAGCCAAAGGAGATTTGCAGCGGCATCTGACCGCCATCCTGTTTTTGCGCTTCCGTTTGCAGCTGCTGGTACCAATCCCACAGGTCTTCTTCGCGGATGTCGATTAACAACGAAACAAATTCATCGCCGCCAGTCCGCACCGTAATGGCCGACTCCGGCAAAATCTTTCGGAACAAGTCAGCCGTCCGCCGCAAAAGCGCATCACCGGCTTCATGACCCAGGGTATCATTGACAATCTTCAAGCCGTCCAAATCGCCGCAAATTACACCAAATCCTTTTGCACCGCTTTGGGTATACTCATTTAGCACAATTTCTAAAAACGTACGGTTATAGAGCCCTGTCAGCGCGTCATGCCAGCAATGGTACTGCATCTGTTCCTCTGCTTTTTGACGCTCTTTTAATTCTCCCTGCAACGCTTGGTTCAGTTTGTCGATCTGATAGCGATCCTCTCGTAACCGTTCCAACATCTTTTCTATTTTTTCCGCAATCTGAGCCAGCTCATCATTGCCGCCGCTAGGAAGTTTAAACTGTTTTTCACTTCCAACATTGCGAATATCCGCCAAAAAATCCCCTAGCCGCCTGAGCCGTCTGGTCAAGAGCACATCCAAGCCATACACAGAAACAAACAAAGACATGATTAACACCGCAAGGCTCAACAAAAAGAAGTACTGATATTGATGATGCATCTCTTGGTATAAATGCCGCTCTATATCCAAACGCAGCACCATTCCATACTGACCGAAAATATCCTCCAGCGGCCAATACGCCCGAATTAGCCGTTCGTCTTTCTCCTCAAACCAAGCGCCCGCTATCTGCCCATAATGCTCCTGCAGCGTCTTATCTTGCTCCAAAACCAGCGACGCTTGCAGCATCTGTGAAAATTCCTTCAGCAAATCCGCATCTACCGCTTGAAACATCACCAAATAACCAGCACTAGGCCCTCGTTTATCGCTGTGCAAAATTTGCTGCGCCGCAACTAACATTGGTCGCCCGTTTAAGATGGCTAAGCCTTTAACGCTCTCTCCTTGGCGCAATTGTTCCTGTATATCCGGAGAGGCCGCTAACCGCGTCTCCCAGTCTTCTTCAAAGCGCAGCCTCTCTTTTTCTTCCCAATCTCCCAGCAGCGAGCGGCTGTAGCGAATCTTATACGCCGGGTCTAAAAGCAGCATCCACTCTACGCGCAGATTGCTCATAGCGTCCTCGCTCAGGTTGTCCCGCTCAAATTTCCGTTCCGACGGCTGCCGGGCGAACTCATACAACTCGTCCCACGGCGCCCAGTCCGCCACGGTTAGGGCCAGACGCTTTTCTTCCGCCGCCCATAAATGCTGGGTCCATTTCTCCTTATCCGCCGTCTGCCGCTCCTCCCAGCGTTCATATTCCGGCGCCCATACCCAATAAGCCGCCATATACATGGCAGCAACAATTAACGCCCCCATAGCCAATTGAGAAAAGGCAATTTTTGTGCCAATGCGCATACTCTCACCTACCTGCCTCAGCATCTTTTCGCCACTCGGCTAAGATCCCGTACCAGCCGGCGTTCTTCACAGTTTGCCGCTATCTTAAGCGCTTCGTAGTATTAAACGTTTTATGAAAATTAGAAAATTATGTTCCTCTTATGAGAATACGATTTTTTTTGGAATTTTCCTCCTGTTTTGCGTGTATTCACTGGAAATAAAAGTTATAAATCAAGAAAAAGAAAAACACAGAGCAACCGGACCGCAAAAAGAAACAACGCTGGCTTTAAGCCCCTGCTGCCCTTTGGTCCCTCAGTTACTCTGTGTCAATTTTGCATTCTATTTTCAGCCCTTGCCGAACTGCTTCGGCAGTAGTTCTTTAGTATTCCAAATGGTCATCCACTTTGACCCGCTTCCGGAAGACCCAATACGTCCAAGCCTGATAAACCAGCACGATAGGCACCAAGGTCAGCGCTACAACAGTCATGATTTTCAGCGTATACGGCGTCGAGGCCGCCTTGGTAATGGTAATGCTCCACTCCGGGTTCAAGCTGGATACCATCAAGCGCGGGAAGAGCCCCCCAAAAAAGCCAGCTGTCGTAAAAACGATAGCCAAAGAGCTCATTACGAAGGCCCAGCCAAAGCGGCTGCGCAGCGTCAGAACATAGGAAGTCACAAAGGTAAGCACCGCCAAAATCAGCCCGCCCGCTCCAATGGAGCTGCGGAACAAATCGGTGTTGGCGTAGGTCATGCCGACGCAAGCCAAATATACCACCGCCGCCAACAAGCCGCTCTTCAGCGCTGCGCCGCGGGCGCGCGCAATCATCTCGCCATCGGTTTTCAGCGTCAAAAACAGCGCGCCATGGTAAAGGAAAACCAGCAGGAACGCCGCGCCGCCTACCAGCGTATAGGGGCTGAGAAGATCAAAGAAAGTGCCTACATACTGCATTTTCGCATTTAACGGCACGCCTTGGATCAAATTGGTCACCGCTACGCCCCAGAGCAACGCTGGAATGGCGCTGCCGCAGAAAATAGCCCAATCCCAAGTCGCACGCCAAGCAGGCCTCTCGTCCTTACTGCGAAATTCAAACGCCACGCCTCTGGCGATGAGCGCCATGAGCATCAGAAAGAGAGCCATATAAAAGCCGCTGAACAGGGTAGCGTACATATGGGGAAACGCCGCAAACATCGCGCCGCCGGCGGTAATCATCCACACCTCATTGCCATCCCAAACAGGGCCAATGGTGTTAATAATCACGCGGCGTTCTGCGTCATTTTTACCCAAGAAGGGCAACAGCATGCCCACGCCGTAATCAAATCCTTCCAGAAAGAAGAAGCCTGTGAAAAGCACCGCCACCAGAATGAACCAAAGAGTTGTCAGTTCCATACCGTCGCCTCCTCTGTCCGCCCTTCTTCATCGGGGCCTTTTTTGATGAATTTAAAGACCAGATAGACTGCCGCAGCCGCTAAGAGGCCGTAAATCACCGTAAAGCCAAACAAGGACAACCAGATTTCCGTAGAGGTCACATTCGTAGACACGCCGTCAGCCACTTTCTGCAACCCGATAACAAGCCACGGCTGCCGGCCCGCTTCCGCTACAAACCAGCCGCAGGAATTCGCTACATACGGCAACAGCATGCCTAGCATCGCTAGTTTCAAATACAGCCGCGACGATTCCAGCGCCTCTTTGCGATACAGCCATAAGCCCAGCGCGCCCAGCGCCATCATAGCTACGCCAGCACCGGCCATAAAACGAAAGGCAAAGAAGAGCGGCGTAACCTGAGGAATGTAGTTGCCAGGTCCATATTTTTGCTCGGCTTCGCGCTGTAAATCTTTAATGCCTTTGACTTCCCCTTGGAACGAGTCGTACGCCAGCAGCGTCAACATGCCGGGCACGCCGATTTCCATGGTATTGCGTTGATTTTTCTCATCTGGAATCACCGCAATCGCGAACGGCGCCGGATCCGCGGACTCCCAAAGAGCTTCCACCGCCGCCAGCTTCATGGGCTGTACTTGGCCCATATACTGCGTCTGCACATGCCCGGTGCCCATAACCGCCAGAGAGCCTGCTAAAAGCACCGCCGTCCCCAGCTTGAAAGAGGGCCGGAAAATTTCCAGGTGCCGGTTGCGCAGCAAATACCAGGCGCTCACCGCTACCAAGAATGCGCCGCCCGTAGTCAAACCGGACAGCACCGTATGGGGAAACTGTTTCCATACATAGGGATTCATCAACAACGCCCCGAAATCGACCATTTCCGCCCGGCCATTCTGCAGGGCATAGCCGACAGGATGCTGCATAAACGAGTTAGCAACCAGAATCCAGAAGGCCGACAGATTGCTCGCAAAAGCCACTAAGGTAATACAAATCGCATGCACCTTCGGCGATAGGCGGTCCCAGCCAAAAATCCACAAGCCTAAAAACGTGGATTCCACAAAGAAGGCGGACAACGCCTCCATCGCCAAGGGCGCGCCAAAAATATCACCCATAAAACGCGAGTATTCCGCCCAGTTCATCCCGAAGTGGAACTCCTGCACAATACCCGTCACCACGCCAACGGAAAAATTGACCAAAAATAGTTTGCCCCAAAACTTCGTCATCCGCTTGTACTCGCTGCGTCCTGTGCGCACCCACTGCCATTCCATCCAGGCCAGCAGCACCGACAAGCCCAAAGTTAGCGGTACAAATAAAAAATGATACGTAGAAGTAATGCCGAACTGCCATCTTGCTAATAAAACCTCAATCATGACTCATCCTCCTGCCTTTCTTTTTGTTGAAATTCCTGCCGTCTCACCGCCAAAGCAGCAAACTCAATTTCATGCAGGGAGTCCAGTAGCGTCGCCTGCACTCCCTGCAGCGCTTCATGCACGGGGCAGACGCGACTGCAGCGAATCTTGCAGCCTTCTTCATCCCCCAGACAACGCGAAAGCTCTACTGGCCCCTCCACAGCTTCAATCACCTGCAACAACGAAACGTCTTCCGGTTTTCGGTTCAAGACAAATCCGCCTTCAACTCCCCGATGAGAACGAATAATCCCAGCGCGATTCAAGAAGCGCATGACTTTGCGCAGAAACTGCACCGGCACTTGTTCCTGCTTGGCGATTTCCTGGCCGCTGACAATGGTTCCCGGCGGTTTCGCCGCCAAATGAAGCACAATGCGAAAGGCATAGTCCGTCGCCTGCGTAAAATGCATGCTTTTTCCTCCTTTGCAGTGTATGTATTCTTTATTCAATACCGTACCGGTACGGTACTATTTACTTGTATAGTATTCTCATTTTTTCTATTTGTCAATCATCATTATTAAATAGCAGGCCCTGTTTTCTATTAGTCAGTCGCCAGCTTAAAAAAGCTTCTTATATTAGATTTGTATTCTTTATAAAATTTTAATTTCTTGCAAGATTTATGGAATAAATATCGAATTATACTAGCATCACTCTAAAAGAAGAGGTGTTGACTATGCAGGAAGATTTTCGCCTTCTTTTGCTTGCCGATACTACCCTGGATCGCAAACAGTTAGAACGTCTCCTGTCCAAATATGCGCCTCATATTTGCCTTTATGAACAGTCCTTCTTCGAAAAAAACTCGGATGTTTCTTTCCATGGCGCTCTTGTCGATTATACTTTCAGCACTGCCAGCGGCCTGCCCTTGTGGCAGCATTTTCAAGAACGCCATCCGTACATCCCTTTGATTTTGCTTACGGACGAGACCCTCTGGCCGCAGCAAGCCATCGACGCCGGCATTATCGATTTTGTTCCTAAAAGCGCCGTCTGCAACCCCCATGTACTGCTGCCGCTGCTTCTGAGGCTTCAACAGCAGCAACACCATACACAACACCTGCTGGCGCAAATGCGCCACAGCGAAGCGCAACGGCATTTGCTGATGGAACAGACCATCGGCGGCATTCTCCTCAGCGATCCTCAAGGCTATTACGTAGAAGCCAATTCTCGCATGTGCGCCATGCTGGGCTATGAAAAAGAGCAGCTCCTCGGTCTGCGGCTGGAAGACTTAACTCCGCCGGAAGTAACGGCTCGCCTAGGCGAGCTACGCAGTCCTCTGCCGGCAGGTACGTCCTTACTCATTGATTGGACGCTTCTGCGCAAGGACGGCACCCACATTCCGGTGGAAATGAAAATTTCCCGCAGCGGCAACCGCTATCTCAGCATCATCCGCGACATCACCCGCCGCCAACGCAAAGATGCCGTATCGGCCTTGCTGCACCGAGTCAATCAAGCCATCTTAAAGGATCAGCCGGTCAAACGCATTTTAAGTATGGTCTGCGAAGAGCTTTTATCGATTTATTCCCTAACGCTCAGCTTTGTCGGCGCCAAGAACGCAGACGGCAATGTTGATTTGTGCCAAGCCGCCTGTGTTAACCCTGAAGAAATCTCCAAGCTCAACATTCGCTGGGACAACACGCCTTACGGCCATGGCCCCAGCGGCGAAGCGCTGCGCACCGGCAAAACGCAGATGATCAGCTGCGACGATCCGCGTTTTACCCCTTGGGCGGAACAAATAACTCGCTACGGTCTCGAAGGAGCTATCGCCGTGCCTATGTCCTTAGGCAATAATACGGATGGCGTTCTCTGCATTTACGGAAAAAAAGGTTATATCTGGAATGAAGAACTAAAAACGGAATTGGAGCGGGTCGCCCAAAAAATCACGAACGTCCTGCAATTCACCTACCATCGCCAAGAAGCCAATCTTCTGCGCTCCGCCTTGCGCGCTACCGCCAACAGCGTCGTTATTACCGACGCCGAGGGAAAAATTTGCTGGCTCAACTCCGCGTTCAGCGCGCTTACTGGATATTCGGAAGCGGAAGCACTAGGAAAAAACCCGCGATTTTTACGCTCTATATTGCAAGACGACTCTTTTTACCAGCATCTTTGGAGCACCATCACTTCCGGTCAGCCCTGGCACGGCGAGCTTGTCAACCGCCGCAAAGACGGCAGCTTATATCACGAAGAAATGACCATCACTCCTATTGGGGACGCCGATGCCGCCATCACTCATTTCGTAGCGGTTAAGCAAGACATTACTTCCCGTAAAGAAGCGGAGCTGGCGCTGGAAACATACCGTATGTTTTTCCATAACGCCCGAGATAAAATGTTTCTTTTGGATACGGACGGCATCATTATCGCCGCCAATCAGGCCGTTGCGCTTACCTATGGCTATACGGCCGAAGAATTGCAGGGTCTCAGCATCCGCGAGCTGCGCGCGCCGGAAACTCTTGGCGACTGGCCGGAGCAATTAGAGACCGCCCGAACTGCGGATATTCTTTTTGAGACCTTGCACCAGCATAAAGACGGCACTGCGTTTCCCGTGGAAGTTCGTTCTTGCCAAGCGGTTCTGGATGGCAAGAAGTACCTTTTAAGCATTGTTCGCGATATTAGCGTTCGCAGAAAAGCGGAACAAGAAGCCTGCGAAGCCCAGCAGCGAGCAGCGCAAGCGGAGCGCATGGCCCTCATCGGCACTATGGCCGCCGCCATCACTCATGAGATCAATCAACCCCTCAACGCCCTGCAGTTGACCGCCGACGGACCGCTTTACCTCCATCATCATAACAAGCCGATTGACACGCAGCGACTCTGGGACGCCTTAGAGAAGATTTCCAAACAAAGCCGTCGCATCAGCAGTATTATCCAAAGTATGCGTTCTTTTGTGCGCAGCGGCTCTGAAAAAGTCACCGGCTCTTGTGATTTAAACGAAGCCGTACGCACAGCCGCTGAAAATCTGCGTTCACGGCTTTTGGAGGAAGGTATTCAATTGCAATTGGAATTAGATAAAGAAGCAGGCTATGTCCCCGGAGATTCCATGCGCCTGGAAGAAGCCATCACCAACCTGCTGCTCAACGCCGAGCAAGCTTTAGGAGATGCCGACGCAGCAGCAACCAAGCACATCTCTCTGCAAACGCATCACAAAGGCGATTATGTCATTTTAGAAGTTCGCGACAATGGTCCGGGTTTCAAAAGCGATATTCTCCCCCGCGCCTTTGAGCCTTTCGTCTCCACTAAGGCCGTCGGCCAAGGCATGGGTCTTGGTCTGGCGATTGTCCGTTCTCTCATGCAGGCCTACGGCGGCGACATTACAGCGGAGAATATTCCTGCCGGCGGCGCCTGCATCCGCGTCGTCCTGCCCCAGCAAAACAATTAAATACGGAAGCTTAAACAGGAGTAAAGGGAGTACTCGGAGGGTACGAAAGAATGTAATAATTCATCGTTCCCTCCCTCTACTCACTCTACTCCTGTTAATTTTTTCGTTTCCCTTACCGCAGCCATTTCAAGAGCGTGTCCGGAATATCCCCTAGCGAAACCAGACACTCGGCGCCGCCTTTTTCATAAGCCGCTTTAGGCATGCCAAAAACCACCGAGGATGCCTCATCCTGCGCCAGCGTACGGCCGCCGGCATGCCGCATATCCGTCATGCCGTCAGCGCCGTCCGAGCCCATGCCGGTTAAGATAACGCCAAGGGCATTGCGTCCCACCTGCTGCGACACCGACTTAAAGAGCACATCCACGGACGGACAGTGACCGCTGACATTAGGCCCCTCATAGCACTCCACCAGGTACATGCCGCCGCTGCGGCGCACGCGCATGTGCTTGCCGCCTGGAGCCAAGAGCACCCGCCCGGGCATAACGCGCTCCCCGCCCTGAGCCTCCATAACCTCCATCAGCGCTACATCATTAAGACTAGACGCAAAGCTTTTGGTAAAACCAGCCGGCATGTGCTGCACAATGACCACGCCCGGCATCGTCGGCGGCAGCATCTTCACAATGCGCCGGATGGCTTCCGTACCGCCTGTAGAAGCGCCGATGGCGATGACCTTGTCTGTCGAGTTAGCCAGCGCCCGCTCTTCTTGTCCGGAAACAGGCCGCTGCGCAGGAAGCTGTTTTTTTTGCTGCGCCAGCCGTTTCCAGGCGTCCAGATTGGCCGCCGCCGCCATTTTTACCTTGGCCCGCAGTTCTTGCATCATGGCGCTCAGTCCTCTAGCGATATCGGCTTTCGGCTTATTCACGAAATCAATCGCCCCCGCCTCCAAGGCCTCCATGGTAATTTGCCCGCCCCGTTCCGTCAGGGCGCTGACCATGATCACCGGCAGCGGATACTGCGCCATAAGACGCCGCAAAAAAGCCACGCCGTCCATACGGGGCATCTCCACATCCAGCGTCAGCACGTCAGGATGCAGCTGTAGAATTTTGTCGCGAGCCATATAGGGATCTGTTGCCGTGCCTACCACCTCAATCCCCGAGTCCTGTGCCAGGCCGCGGCTGAGAATATCCCGCACCAATGCCGAATCATCCACCACCAGCACCCGGATTTTTCCCATACTATGCTTCCCTCCTTCGTCCGGTCCATTTCTGGTAGATCGCTGGCTGCACCGGCTGAAACAGCTCCCGTTTATCCAGCGATTCCGAATGTCCGATAAACAAATGTCCTTCTTCCTGCAGATAATGATGAAACTTTTCCAGCAAGCCACGAATCACTTCCTGAGAAAAATAGATCATCACATTACGGCAGAAGATGAGGTCAAAGCGCCCTTTAAAGGGATAGGGAGAATGCATCAGATTCAGCTTGCGAAATACCGTTAAGCGCCGCAGCTCCTCATTGACCTGCCAGTTTTCCCCGTCGACCTTAGAAAAATAGCGAACTCGCTGCAATTTAGACAATTTCTGCACTTGCGTGTCCGTATATACCCCCTGTTCCGCCTGGCTCAGAACGCTCTGGGAAATGTCGCTGCCCAGGATTTTTACATCCCACCGCGAGACTTCCTCTCCCAGAAATTCAGCAATCACCATGGCCAAGGTATATACCTCTTCGCCGGAGGAACATCCTGCCGACCAAATGCGCAGCTTGCGGTCCTTGCGCGTTTGCAGGGCCGGCAAGATTTTTTTTTGCAAAAACTCAAAATGGTCGTCCTCGCGAAAAAAATACGTATAGTTTGTCGACATCACGTCAGCCAGTTCCAATAGCGCCCGACCGCTGGAGTCCCGCCGAAGATATTCTACATAGTCTGCAAAGGAAGCCATCTCATGACGACGCAATACTTTCTGCAGCCGGTCGCAAATCAGGCTCTGCTTAGGCGTATCATAATGAATGCCAAAACGTTCATACAGCAAGCTGCATATATCCAAAAATTCTCTGCGCCGCAACGGAATATGCGACCATTCATGCATGGCCTACCACTCCTTTTTGTACGGGAGCCGCTTAAACGCCTTAGAAAAGCAGCTCCCGCATCTGTTCAACCGTCAAAATTGATCAAAGCCGCGTTCATCTAGAGAAATAACCTCTTCCGGCGCCGGCCTTCCGGCGCCTTTACTTTTGCGCCCGGATTCTTCCGGCGCGCTTCTGGCCGCAACCTGTTTGGGCGCAAAGACCAGCCCTTCTTGGAGCCCTCCCCCGCCGACATTCATTAAACGCTGTAAGCGGAAGCGTTCTACCATCCGCTTGAGTTGGACCGCCTGGGCCGACAATTCTTCGCTGGCCGCCGCCAATTCTTCAGAATTAGCCGTATTCTGCTGTACCACCTGGCCCACTTGCGAAGCGCCTTCGTTAATTTGTTTGATGCCTTGGGCTTGTTCACGCGAAGCGGCGGCAATTTCGCTCATCAAATCCGCCACTTTCGTAATACCATCAACGATTTCGGTCAACGATTCCGACGTTGTATGCGCAATACTTGTGCCCACTTCGGTCTTCTTCACCGAGTCCTCAATGAGCGCCGTAGTTTCCTTGGCCGCTTCGGCGCTGCGCTGCGCCAAATTGCGTACTTCCTCGGCCACTACCGCAAAGCCCTTGCCGTGCTTGCCCGCCCGCGCGGCTTCCACCGCCGCGTTGAGCGCCAGCAGATTGGTCTGGAAGGCAATTTCATCAATGACTTTGATGATTTTAGAGATGTTCGTGCCGGAGGCGTTGATATCATTCATCGCGCCTACCATTTGCTGCATCATGCTGCTGCCTTTTTCCGCATGATCCCGCACGGTAACCGCCATCTGATTGCCCTGCATGGCGTTTTCGGCATTGAGGCCGGTCTGCGCCGACATTTCATGGATTGAAGCCGAAATTTCTTCCATGGTGCTGGCCGTTTCCGTGGCGCCTTGCGACAAGGACTGACTGGCGTCAGAAATCTGCCGCGATCCTGCCGCTACCTGGTCAGTCGAGGACGCCACCTGACGCAGTACGTCGTTCATGGAAGCCAGAGTGCTGTTCAGCGCTTTCTTCATAACCGCGTACTCACCCTTATAGTCGCCTTCCATCTGCACATCCAAGTTCCCCTGCGACATTTCTTTCAGGCAGCTTACGGCTTCGTTGATTGGCGTCACTACTGCGTCCAGCGTCTTGTTCACGCCTTCTACGATGCGCCGGTACTCGCCGCCATGTTTCGTCGCGTCCGCGCGTTTTTCCAGATTTCCTTCGATGGCTTCCGCCGCCAAGCCGTCGATATCGCCCACAACGTGACGGATATTTTCCCGCATCATAATCAGCCATTCATGAATCTGATCGTCCTCCGACGCCTTGCGCATATCCGCCGTCATATCGCCATTGGCAATTTTCGTCACATAGGCAATAAGCTCTTTCATCCAGTCATGCATGCCGTTAACAGCGTTTTTCATGCGCTGATGATCGCCGGAGCACTCAATATTCACGCGTTCGCGCAAATCGCCGCCGCTGAGCTTCTGCAAAATTCGGTTGCTTTCGCCCAACGGATGCAAAATGGCGTCCAAGGTAGCATTGAAAGCTTCTACCAGCGTACGATACTCGCCCTGATGCCGGGAAGCGTCAGCGCGCTGCTTGAGCTGCCCTTCCACCGCCGCCGCAGCCATTTGATTTACTTCGCCCAATACTTGCTGCAGATTTTTCACGCACAACTGCAAACTCTGATTAAGCACATCCTTGTCGGAACGCACCCGGATATCGGCGCTCAAATCGCCTTGACTGACGCTTTGCAAATGCTGCGCCGTCACTTGAATATTGTCCGCCATCACTTGGAAAGACGAAGTCAGTTGACCTACTTCGTCTTTGGCAGCGCCGCCTTTAAGCTGCAGTTGCACATCGCCCTGGGCCATCCGGTTGGCGGCCTCTACAAGCTCTTTCAACGGATTGCTAATGCCTCGCGCCATGAACACTCCCAAACCCATGGCAACCGCCACAGCCACTACGATCAAAATAATCATATTTTGCGTTGCGCTCTGTGCTGTAGCCGCATTACTCTCATATCGACTTCCAGCTTGCTTGACTTGCAAAGCAGACATTTTATCAAAAGACTCCCTCAGTTTGTCCGCGTTACGTCTTGTTTCATCTGCATACATGGCGCTTAACGCTCTCTCTTTATCTCCAGAAATCCAGAGAGCTGCAATCGCTTCTATATCACGATAAAATAAAGCGTAGCTTTTCTTCACATTTTCCAGTTCGGTTTTTGCTTCATCACTACGGATGTCTTTTTCAAAAACTGAAATACTCTGCTTGACCGCTTGGTCCTTATCGCGAATTGCTTGTAAATATTTATCTCTATTCCCGTCATTACGATCAATCATCATATTCCGCAAATTGATGCGAATTTCATAAAAAGAGACGGCTATTGCATTAAGCGTATCCAATGGTTTTGTATTGTTCTCATATAAAATCTTATCCGCTTCACTTAATGTTTTCATATTGCTTACGCCGACATAACCAACCGCTCCGGCTAATAACGCCACAATGCAAAATCCTAGCAGCAAACGCCCCATGATCTTCATGTTTTTAAACCAACTCATCCTTGTCGCCTCCTTTTATTTCATTCAAACAAAAGCTTTTCCACATTCAACAAGATCTTCACCTTATCGCCAACCTTGCCCAAGCCGCTGATATAGCGGTTAATGTGATTTTTGCGCAAATCCGGCGCTTCTTCGACGCAGGCTGCATCTATATTGAGCACTTCGGACACCCGGTCGACAATGAGGCCGATCATTTGCTCCCCCACGGTAATGACGATGATGCAAGTCCGTTCGTCATACTCTTGCGACTCCAGGCCGAAACGGATGCGCACATCCATTACAGGAATGACCTTGCCGCGCAAATTGATAACTCCTTTGACATATTCCGGTAAATCCGGCATGTCGGTAATGTACTGCATGCCCACAATCTCCCGGACATGGCGAATTTCCACGCCGAACTCCTCTTTTTCCATCATGAACGTGAGGTACTTGTTCTCCAGCGTATCCTCTTCGTCTTCCTCTTCCAGCAAATCATCGTCTACATCATTTCTTTGCCGGTCTTCACTCATATCTTACGCCTCCTTTCCGCTTCACACGCGGCTTACAAGCCTACGCTCATCGCCGCTTCATCCACCGCCACAAGTAGGCTGCCGATGTCCAGGATAATGCTGGCGCCGCCGTCGCCCAGAACGGCCAGACCCGCCGCACCGCGCACAGATCCCAGATATTCCGGCATGCCTTTGATGACAATCTGCTGCTGCCCTAAAAGCTCGTCCACCAATAAGCAGCACCGCTTGCCCTCGCTTTCCACAATGACTACAATGCCCTTATCCAGCTGCTTTACATCGGTCTTCACCCGATAAAATTCATGCAGCCGCACGACGGGCAGCAGCTCGCCCCGGACATTGACAATTTCCCCGCCGTCAGGAGTCACGGTGATCTGCGACGGTTTAGGCCGGAAGGATTCACGAATGGAAACAATGGGCACCGTATAGCGGGAACGCCCCACTTTGACGATCATACCCTCAATGATGGCCAGCGTCAGCGGGATGCGCAGCAAGAAAATAGTCCCCTGCCCCCAAATACTCTTGATATCCACGCGGCCGCGAATGCGTTCGATATTTCGCTTCACCACGTCCATGCCTACGCCGCGCCCGGAAATGGCCGTCACTTTCTCCGCCGTAGAAAAACCAGGCTCAAAAATAAACTTCCAGATTTCCTCGTCTTTTAATTCGTCGCCGCTGCCGCTATAGATGCCGTTTTGGCGCGCTTTGTTCAGGATTTTTTCCCGATTCAAACCGCGCCCGTCATCCCGCACGATAATCCAAACCTCACCTGCGGCATGCTTGGCTTCTAAGAGCACATGGCCTGTTTCCGCCTTGCCCGCCGCCAAGCGCTCTTCCGGATTTTCAATGCCGTGATCCAGGGCATTGCGGATAATATGCATCAACGGATCGCCGATTTGCTCCATAACGGTCTTGTCCACTTCGGTCTCGTCGCCCACGATGGTCAGATCCACTTTCTTGCCGGACTTAACGGAAACATCCCGTACCAAGCGAGACATCTTCTGAAAAGTAGCTGTTAAGGGAATCATCCGCATCGACATGGCCACGTCTTGAATATCTCTGATAATTTTGCCCATATGGGAAGCCTGTTTAAGAATGCTGCCGGAACGCAGCATCCTAAAGGAAGGGTTATTAAAAACCATGGCCTCGGCAATGACCAGCTCGCCCACATAGTCCAGGAGGTGGTTCAATTTTTCCACATCCACCCGAATGGCCTGCATCAGCTGGCTGCTTGTTGGATGCTCACCGCCATTTTTAGGCCCTTCCGCTGCAGCGAGAACCGGCTTGCTTTCCGCTTTGACAACGCCTTCGCCGCTTGTTTCCGCCGCCTCCTTACCTTGCAAGCCTTGGAGCATCTTTATCAGCGCTCCTTTGGCAGGCAAGTACTCTTTTTCACCGGAAGCCAGCTTCTCGACGCCTTCGCGCAAGGAATCCACTGTTTTCAACAGAAGAGAGCACTCCGCCGTCTGCGCCGTGCGCCCCTGACGCAGCGCTTCCAGCACCGATTCCAGTTCATGCCCCACCTCTTCGAGCGGCGCCAAGCCCATAAATCCGGCATTGCCTTTAAAAGTATGCATCACTCGAAATGCTTCGTCCAAGAAGGACCGCTTGGCGGGCTGCTTCTCCCATTCAAGCAAAGCGGCCGCCGCTTCGCGCAAATGCTCCAGCGCTTCCGTAGCAAAACGTTCCTGCATTCCCTCTGTCAAGCTTTCTTCATCGGCAATTGCTGCTTCTTCAGCCGCTTCTTGCGCTTCTTGCGGACGCTGCATCCACAAGGCGGTACACTTCACTTCCGCCATGCCGTCGGCATGCTCCACAAGCCCCTGCAGCTCTGTCTGCTCCAAATTGGTCCGATAGACAATCGCCATATCCTCGCTTTCTACCTGCTCACAGTGATGCTCCAGCAGATACGGGTCGGGATGGCAATACAGGCTCGCTCCATGTTCTTGCAGCTTGCTTAACAGCATAAACTGCCGCACCTGAGGCATGCATTCCGACGGGTCCGCCTTGGCCCAAACCAAAAACACATGACCGTCGGCATAGGCTTCTGTAACCGCCGGCGGAGCAATGCTTTCGACTTCGACAAAGCAATTAGGCCCATCGGCCATACTCTTATTCCGCTTGAAATCCAGCGCTTCTTGATTATGCTCCTTGGCCATTTTCACCAAAGCCAGCAGATCAAACTGATGCTGCGCCAGTTCATCCATATTTTCATGAGCTACATAGGCCGCGATTTCTTGTTCCATCAAGTCAATGGCTTCTAGAATCAGACTGATGGCATGGCCGTCGACGATATGCTCTCCTTTGCGGATCATATCCAGCAAGTCTTCCATCTTATGCGCCAGTTCCGCCAACAGCTCCAGCCCAATCGTCTGGGAGCCGCCCTTGATAGTATGGAAAGCGCGGAACACTTCCGGCACCGCCTCTACGGCGCATCCTTCTTTTTCGTTGCTGATTAGAGAGTCCGCGGCATTAGCCAACAGCTCACAAGCCTCGGAAAAGAAAATCCCGTCCAATTCGCCAAATTCCCGATCTACTACCGGCGCTCTCGGCCGTACCGGTCCTTGGGGCACATGGCCCTGTTCCAGTTTTTCCTGAATGGCGTCCAATAATTCATAGAGCTTGAAGGCATTAAGCGGCTTATACAAGAACGCATAGGCGCCTCCCTTGCGAGAGGTTGCTGCCAGTTCTTCATTGCCGTAACCAGTAATAATAATGACTACCGCGTCTTCCCGCCGCTTCCGGATGGCCTCCAGCACCTCCAGCCCATTGAGCTGAGGCATGCTAAAATCAGTAAGCACCACGTCATGCACCGCCGGATCATAGGCGGCCAGGGCCTTAACCGGATCCTGAAAGGCATCGCATTCGCTGCCCCTCGTTTCAATACAGTCTCTAAGCGACTCCAGACTGCCCTGATCGTCATCGATGATCATGACTCGCATCTTCATCCCCCCTTTGCACCGCTGAATTCATGCTGGTCCCTGCCCTAAAACAAAGCAAGGAGCATGCCAAACGGCATACTCCTTGCTTTTCCTTGTTTAAATGAAATTGACCGCTTCGCTAAACAGCTGTCTGCGTCAATTTGACGCACTTGCCTGCCGCAAATTGACGCAGTGGCGCATTGGGCTGAAATGACGGGGCTCAAAATGAACAGGAGTAAAAGGAGTAAATGGAGGGTACGACTGAGGGCTCCGGCAATGGTTTTATTAAACCCACAAACCTCATGCGGGCCCTCCCTCTAATCACTCTACTCCTGTTAAAAACCGTATCCCTCCTGCGGCCCCTCTATGGATGTCGGTTGCCATGCCATCCATAGCCGTTTTCAGCGGAGACCGGCAATTATGCCATCCGTGGCATTGCCGGCATTAGGCGCATCCAGCGCCGTCGCCGATTCTCTTGTTCAATCTCCGTGCCCTGTTCTTTGTTTCAGCTTCGCCGCAGCATGCGCGTGACTGTCGAGCGGCTGATGCCCAAAAGGCGCGCCGCCTCCTGCTGATTGCCCTTGGTATCGCGCAGCATTCGCTCTAAAATCAGCTGCGCATATTGCTCTAGCTGCAGCCCCGCCGCTGGCGGCGGCAACGTCAGCCAGGCGGCTTCCGAAGGTCCTGCTGCAACTTCTTGCTGCGGCCGTTGGCTGGCTTTCAGCTGTTCCGGCGTCACGACCTCGCCGTCGAACATGAACACCACCCACTCAATTACATTGCGCAGCTCCCGGACATTACCCGGCCACTCCCTGCCCGCCAGCCAGGCGGCAGCCTCGGCGCTGAAACCTTGGAAATGCTTGCCCCGCTGCCGCACGCTTTCCTGCAAAAACGTCAGGCTCAGCGGCAAAATATCTTCCCTCCGTTGACGCAGGGGAGGAATATACAAATGCCCCAACTGCAAACGATAATAAAAATCCTGCCGAAACTGGCCGCTTTCCACCTGTTCCTTAATGCGGGCGTTCGTAGCGCAAATCACGCGAGCGTCGCTGGTCAGCCGCTTGAGCCCTCCCACACGGTAGTATTCCCGTTCCTGCAGCAACCGCAGCAGCTTCGCCTGATGCTCCGGCGGCAGTTCCGCCACTTCGTCTAAAAACAGCGTCCCGCCCGCAGCCGCATCCAGCTTGCCTTTGCTCCCTTTAACACTGCCGCCCGTAAAAGCGCCCGCCTCATAGCCAAACAGCTCGCTTTCAAACAGAGCCGGCGTCAACGCCGCACAGTTAACCGCTACAAAAGGTCCGCTGCCGTCTCCTCGAGAACCGTAATGAATCAGTCGCGCCAACACTTCCTTGCCGGTGCCGGTTTCTCCTTCAATGAGTACCGGCAGAGCAGGGTCGGCATGATACTTTTCCGCCAACTCCGCCAAAAAGTCCATCGCTGGCGACACAAAGCACGGGCGATTGCCTTCGACTTGGGCCAATTTTTGCTTCAACCGCTGCAGTTCCTGACGAGCTTCTCCCGTCGCCTCTTGAACCGCCGCGTCAAAACGGCTTGATAAATGACGATTTTCCCGGCGCAGCGCCTGATGCTCGCCGACCCGCTCGGCAATCGCCGCCAAATCCGCCGCCGCCAGCGGCTTAAGCAAGTAATCATACGCGCCGGCGCGCAAAGCCTCCAGAATCAATTCCGGCTGCCTGTCTCCAGTCATCAATACCACATCGCTGCGCCACCCGTCCGCCAGCGCCTTCAACCGTCGTGTCATTTCCACGCCGCTCAGCCCCGGCATATGAATATCCGCCAATACCAAGGGGAAATCCGCTTGCTCCCATTTTCCCAATGCTTCTTGCGCTTCTGCGCATTGGACTACTTCATGCCCCAAATCTTGAAGAAACTGCGCCGCTGTATGGCGGCTGTCCTGATCGTCATCAAGCAGCAATATCCGCATGATTCGTCCTCCTGCCTTAGAACGACTTTTGTTGTTTAATTCTCCTTTTCCCGTCAAATCCCTTTATCTGCCAATCGCTTCTTGGCATCCTCTCTTCCTAATTCCTGGTGTCTTTACGTATTTGCGCAAAACTGCTATACTTTTCTTGTTAACCCTTATTTATTTTTGGTTTACGAAGGAGTTGTCAGCTTATGCCGATTCGTTTTTTAACGGAAACCGCTCTTTTAGGAGCGCTGATTACCATCACTGGCGCTATCAAACTGCCCGGTCTGCTTCCTGGCACGGAGTTTCAGCTTTCCGCCCCGCTGGCGGTAGCCATCTGCGCCGCGTTCGGTTTTAAAAAATACATAATCGCCGGCGTCCTTTCCAGCGCCGTCGGTCTGCTCCTGGGTACCCAAACCTTGTTCAACGTCTACGTTGCTATGATCTTCCGACTGGTTGTCGGCGGCGTGCTCGCCTGCGGCGGCACGTCCTGGTTCGCGGTGCTTCTGGCAGGTCCCCTTGGCTCAGCAGCAGCTCGTCTTTCTTTGGCGCTTTTCCTGGGGCAGGCCGCCTGGCCGCTTTTGGCCGCCGCTCTGCCTGGCATGGTTTATACCGCCATCGCCGCTTGGCCGCTGACGCAGCTTTTGCGCCGGGTCCGCAGCCAATGCGAAAGGAGCGTGCGCCATGCATTTCAGCGTTAGAATGCGCGCCGCCCAGGGAGGCGCCCATGAAAACGGCGGCCGCCATATTTCCGGCGCCGAACGGCTCATTCCGCGTGAGCTCCTCCTCGAAACTACGCAGGCCATGGTGCAGCGCGCCCTAGAACACAGCCGAGGCAACGCCGACTTCATCCGCCTCACCGTCGAAGCCGTCGCCCCCGCAGCTTGCCTTGCCATTCCTCTTCTGCCTTGGCACAGCCTGCAAAGCGCTAGCGTAGCAAACAGCCGCCACCTGGCTCTGCAAGCCTTAGGCCAAGCTGGTGTCAGCGAAGAAGCGGCCGCTAAGGGTCTTTTAGCGTTACGAAACCTGCCAGACAGCCTGCGCGGCGCCATGATCCTATCCGCCGCCACCGGCGAACGCTTGGATGCTACAGAAACCAGAGGCGTCCGTGTTTCTCGCATGGACCTAGACGCCCAGTCTGACGCGCTGCCTTGGCTGCGCCAACAAGGTCTGGACGGCGAGCACCCCCGGGAAGCCATGGTGCTGGCGGCCAAGGTAGCCGCCGCCCCTGGCATGGTGGCGGAACTTTGCTGGTCGGACGACCCGGAGTATACCACAGGGTATGTCGCCTCTCCCCGCCACGGATATGTACGTATTCCCTGCTTAAAAGAAAAAAACAGTTCCAACGGCGGCCGGGCTTTCTTTGTCTCTCCAGACGCCGATCTTGCAGCCTTGCAGCATTTCCTGGAAGAGCAGCCTGTTTTAGTGCAAAATCGGCCGCAGAAAGGACAAGCCTCATGAACCATCTGATACAAGCCTTAGGCGAATTGCGCGACGCTCATTTGCTGCGCCGCCGTTCCACTTGCGAAGCCATTAACGCCACCCATGTCCTCTATAATGATCAACCCTGCCTGCTGCTGGCCGGCAACAGCTATCTGGGCCTGACGCATCATCCGGCTGTCCAAAATGCGGCTGCTGCCGCCGCCCTGCAATACGGCACCGGTTCCGGCGGCTCCCGCCTGACCACTGGCAGCCACGCCCTGTACGAATCCTTGGAGGCACAATTAGCCGCTTTTAAGCACAGCGAGGACGCCCTTGTTTTTTCCAGCGGCTACGCCGCCAACGTAGGCGTTCTCTCCGCTTTGGGCCGCAAGGAGGATGTCTTCTTCAGCGACGCCCTCAACCACGCCAGCCTCATCGACGGCTGCCGCCTCTCCAAAGCTGCTACTGTCATCTACCGCCACAACGATATGGCCCATCTTGAAGAACTCCTGGCCCAAACGCCCTGCGCCGGTCAGCGCTATCTGATCAGCGACGGCGTTTTCAGTATGGACGGCGACATAGCGCCCCTGCCGGAACTGGTTGCCCTCGGAAAGCGTTACCAAGCGGAAATCGTTCTAGATGACGCCCACGCTACCGGCGTTTTAGGTCCGGGAGGCGCCGGCACAGCCGCGCACTTCGGCCTGGAAGGGAGCGTCGCCGTACAGCTTGGCACTTTAAGCAAAGCCCTAGCCAGCGAAGGAGGCTTTGTCTGCGGCAGTAAAACGCTCATTTCTTACCTGCTCAGTAAAGCCCGTTCGTTCATCTTTTCCACCGCCATGGCGCCAGCCACAGTGGCTTCCGCTACAGCTGCTTTGCAGCAATTGCAGCAACAGCCTGAGCTGGTAACGCGCCTGCAGAGTCATGCGCGCCTTTTGCGTCAAGAACTGCTGCAAAACGGTCTTGACGTTCTTCCCGGCGAAACGCCGATCATCCCCATCCTCACCTACGACGCTGCAGCCACGATGGACCTGGCGGAAGCCTGCCTAGAGGCAGGCCTTTTGGTTTCCGGCATCCGCCCGCCTACAGTGCCCCATGGCGAAAGCCGCCTGCGCCTCACCGTCTGCGCCGCACATACGCCGGAAGAACTGCGCCAGGCCGCGCAAAAAATCGCGGCTGCGGCAAAAAGAATTATTAAACAAGAGTAGATGGAGTAAAGGGAGGGCTACGAGGAACGGCATTATATTTGAGGAGATTGCCGCGCTGGCGCTCGCAATGACAATAAGCGTCAGCCCTAATACTTATACGCTCCAGCTTTTCTCTGTTACTTTTTCCATGTCCCATTTTCTCTCTTACGTTCCCTCCATCTACTCCCTTTACTCCTGTTCAAATGCCATACCCCGTTCCTCGCCCGCGACTCTTGTTCACACCTTGTCTCAAAATCTGCATCCAGGAGGTTTTACATATGAAAGGATTTTTTATTACCGCTACAGGCACCGATGTCGGCAAAACGGTGGTCACCGCGGCGCTGGCCTGCGCACTGCGTCAGCAAGGTTTTTCCGTAGGCGTAGCCAAGCCGGCCGCATCCGGCGCGGTCCGCCAAGCTGACGGCTCGCTGCGCTCGGAGGACGCCAGCCTTTTAATGGCTGCCGCTGGTTTAGACGAAAGCTGGCGCGACACCGTCAACCCCTATTGCTTGGAAGCCGCCCTGGCGCCAGCCACGGCAGCGGAACTGGAGAAGGTCGCTATTGATCCGGCAATACTACTCGATCGCATCGGAAAACTGTCCGCCGCCCATGACTTGGTTTTAGTGGAAGGCGCTGGCGGTTTGACGACGCCTCTGCACGAAGACTATTTGATCTGTGACCTGGCTAAAGCCTTGCAACTGCCGTTGCTCATCGTCGCCCAGGCCACCTTGGGCAGTGTGAATACGGCCCTTCTTACCGCCGCTTACGCTAAAAGCCAAAGCCTAAATCCGGCGGCTCTGCTGCTAAATCGCTGGCCGGCTCAGCCAGGTATCTTAGAAGAAAGCACCATTGCCTACATGAAGCGCTTAACCGGCCTGCCCGTCTGGTCCTTCCTACCGGACATTCCGGGCCTAAACATGGCCGACGCTTCCCTAGGTGAGCTGCCCCAACTGGCCCCAGCTTCCTTTAACCTAGAGGCCTTGCTTCCTTATTTGGAGGGATAAAATTTCCGTACCCTCTGACGTTCCCTCAGATTACTCTGGTCACTCTTGTTACGTTCCCAATTTATTATGGAAAATAAATTAATCCGCAGCAGGATTTGTTGTAACCTATAGAGAATTTTTGCTCAGTGAGAAAAAGAAGCTCAGGAGTGAATCCATGGAAAGCATGCTGTTTATGGTCCATCATACCGACGATCTGCCTCTTATCCGGCAGCAGTTGCAAAAATTACTGCAAAATTTACTAGGATTGCAAAGCGCGTTATTCGAAGTAGCAGTCAATGAAGCTTTGAAAAATGCTCTGCGCAGCAGCACCCAGACTTATGGCGAACCCCTAGTGCGCATTCGTGTGTCTCTCTTAGGGCAAGCTTATATTTCCGTGCGAATTCTCGATTACGGCGACGGGTTCCCAGGCAATGCCATTTTGCGCAGCCTGCCTCCTAAAGCTCCTTTCGAGAGCATTCCGGCGCATCTTCCCGAAGACAACATGAGCCTGCATTTAATGCGCGCCGCTACAGACCATCTAACCTATAACCACCTAGGCAACGAAATATTAATGATTAAGCATTTGCCAAATTAGGCCTTGCAACCGCTTTCTTTTCATAAGAGAAAGCGGTTTTTTTCGCAAAAATCCATTTCGCGCATCCGTCTCGCTATTATCTTGAGCAAGGAGGCCTTCCAATGCGCCTACATTGGCTTTTATCTGTTCTTCTTTACTGTCTCTTTTTTCTTCCCGCCACCGCCGCCGCAGAACAACGCATCTTGGTGTTGCAGTCCTATCATCCCGGCTTTGTTTGGTCGGATCGCATCAACCAGGGTATTTTAGATACGGTCCCTCATGATGTGATCGTGCAAATCGAATACATGGACACGAAGCGTCTCAATACGCCGGCTCATTTTGCCAATCTGAAACAATTCTGGAAGCAAAAATTCCAAGGGTTTCAGTACGACGCCGTGATTACAGTCGATGACGAAGCTCTTCTTTTCGCCAAAACCTATCGTCAAGCGCTTTTCCCGGACGCCCCCATCGTCTTTTGCGGCGTCAATAACATTCTGCCGGAAAGCCATCTTCCCACCGATAACGTCACTGGCATTATGGAAAGCGTAGATATTGCCGGCACGATCGCTGTCGCGCAAAAACTGCAGCCTCAGGCCAAAGAGCTGCTTGTCGTCAGCGACCAAAGCCTCTTTGGTCAACAAGCGCGGCAGCTTTTAGAGCAATCTTCGGACATACAAAACAGTCACTTAACCATTACCTACCTGCACAACCTATCCTTACCGGATATTTTGACGCGTATTGCCGCCGCCTCTACGGACAGCATTGTTTTAAATCTTCCCTTCCACCGCGACGCGGCAGGCAAGCAATATCAGTCCAATGAAGTCACCGCCCGCATCAGCGCCGCCAGCAACGCGCCTGTTTATACTCTTTGGGAGCATGATATGGGAAACGGCGTTGTCGGCGGCCATGTCCTCAGCGCTTACGCCCAAGGGCAAACGGCTGCAAATTTGGCGCTGCAAATTCTCCAAGGCGTCCGCGCGTCCGCTTTACCCATCATTACCGATCCTCCGCGTACCTATTTATTTGATTACCGCCAGCTGCAGCAATTTCACTTTGCCACGTCAGCTTTGCCACCGGAAAGTGAATTTCTCTATAAGCCCTTATCCTTCTATGAGCAGTACCAGTCACTGGTACTGAGCACACTGGTTGTTTTTGCCCTGCTGGTTCTGGCTGTCCTCACCCTCTGGCATCTCAATGTCAGCCGTCGCCGCGAGTTAGAAGCCGTGCATAAGCTGGCTCTTGTCGTCGAAAGCAGCGACGACGCCATCATCAGCCGCAACCTTCAGGGCCTGATTACCAGTTGGAACAACGGCGCTACGAGACTTTTCGGCTACACCGCCGAAGAAGCCATCGGCCAGTCCATGCGCATCATCATCCCTGATGAGCTTTTAGAGGAATGGAAAAACAGCGCCGCACAACTGGATCAAGGGCTGAAAGAAGAGCACAATAAAGGACTGCGCCGGCATAAAGACGGCCATTTGCTGACCATCCTCAAAACCGCGTCCCCCTTGTATTCGCCAGAAGGCTATCCCATGGGAGCTTCCCTCATCTACAAAGACATTTCGCAGCTAGAAACGGCCTACGAAGAAATCCGAAACTTAAACAGCGAGCTAGAAGATCGCGTCGCCAAACGCACCGCCGCCTTGGAGGCAGCCAACCAAGAATTAGAGGCATTCAGCTACTCTGTCTCTCACGATCTACGCTCGCCTTTGCGCAGCATTGACGGCTTCAGCCTGGCTCTTTTGGAGGACTATAGCGAGCGCTTGGATGATACAGGCCGCGATTATCTGCAACGTCTGCGCGGCGCCAGCCAACGCATGGGACAGCTTATTGACGATATGCTCCATCTGGCGCGGATCAGCCGGACCCAAATGAATCTGGAAAAAATAGACCTGAGCGAGCTGGCTTTGCAAATAGTGAAAGAGCTCCAGCAGCAAGAGCCGCAGCGCCAGGTAGAAATCCGCATCGAACCGTCCTTAATGGTTTTAGGAGATACGCCGCTTTTGCGCATCGTCCTGGACAATCTTTTAGGAAACGCCTGGAAATTCACAGGTAAAACAACACAGCCAAGCATCGAATTCGGCTGCCGCCAGGATCAGGAGACCGGGGAGCTCGCTTTCTTTGTCCGTGATAACGGCGCTGGCTTTGATATGGCTTACGCCCATAAGCTTTTTGGCGTCTTTCAGCGTCTTCACCACGCCAAAGAGTTCAGCGGCACCGGCATCGGCCTGGCTACGGTCAACCGCATCATCCACCGCCATGGCGGACGTATCTGGGCGGACAGCCAAGTCAATCAAGGAGCCACATTCTTCTTCACCATAGACACGGAAAGCAAGTGACCACTCCTGACATACATGATATAATGAATACGATTACGAAAGAAAAGAGGGATATCTCCATGAAAAAAGCAACTATCGAAATGGATCGCGGCGCCATTACTATTGAATTATTTGAAAAAGAGGCTCCCGGCACGGTAGCCAATTTCACAAAACTCATCAGTGAAGGCTTTTACGACGGCCTAAGCTTCCACCGGGTCATCCCCGGCTTTGTAGCGCAAGGCGGCTGCCCCAACGGCAACGGCACCGGCGGCCCTGGCTACACCATTCCCTGCGAAACCGCAGGCAATCCGAAAAAACACGTACGCGGCTCTTTGTCCATGGCTCATCGCGGCCCTAACACTGGCGGCAGCCAGTTCTTCATCGTCTATGAGCCCCAGCCGCATCTGGACGGCTTGCACACCGTCTTCGGTCAAGTCATCGACGGCATGGACCTGGTAGATGATATTGTCCCCGGCGACCGCATGAACAAAGTCACGGTCAGCGAAGCGTAAAAATCCACTTTACGACTATATATGTTCTTTCTGTTTTAAAAAAAGAAGCCTATGCTTTCATGAACACTCCGGCAAGGCGTAAGATTTTTCTGTCAGACGTTTTCAGAAAAAGATACGCTTTGCCGCGAGTTGTGAACAAAGCAGAGGTTTCTTTATTGAGGAGGCGCTTTTATGGACTTCCCCAGCGGCGATCTGATCGCCCTGCTGGTTGTCGCCGGCTTCTTCTCCGCTTTCGTCGACTCCGTCGTCGGCGGCGGCGGTCTTATTTCCCTGCCGGCGCTGCTTTTAACCGGCCTGCCGCCGACTATGGCGCTAGGTACTAATAAGATGGCAAGCTGCATGGGCAGTTTGACCAGCAGCCTTTCTTTTTTACGTTCTGGAAAAATCGATATGAAGCTAGTCAAATATCTGTTCTGGCTTTCCCTGGTCGGCGCCGCCTGCGGCGTAGTCACGGTCCAGCAAATTCCCTCTCAGTTTCTGCGTCCTTTAGTCGTTGTACTGCTAATTGGCGTCTCCATCTATACGATCTTTCGCAAAAACTGGGGCAGCGAAAACACATACCATGGTCTGACGCGACGCATGTTTATCTTGAGTTGCGTCGTCGCTTTTAGCATCGGTTTTTATGATGGCTTTTTCGGACCTGGCGCTGGTTCGTTTTTCATGTTCGCTTTCCTGATGATCGGCTTTGATTTCGTCACCGCCGCCGGCAATGCCCGGGCGCTCAACTTTGCCAGCAACATCGCTTCGGTCATTATGTTTGCGCTGTACGGCTCCATTGCCTATGCGTATGCACTGCCAATGGGTATCGCCATGATCCTCGGCGCTCTGGCCGGTACGCGTTTGGCCATCCGCAAGGGCGCAACCTATGTACGCCCGCTGTTTCTCAGCGTTTCCGCCGTCATGATCGGCAAACAGGTCTGGGACCTGCTGCATTGAGTACAGTGGACGAATATTGAACAGGAGTAAAGTGAGTAGAGTGAGGGTACGAAGGAGGACTTCGGAACCGAATTTTGAACAAGAGAATCGGAGAACCGGAGGGTACGACAGAGGGGTACGGCGGTCGAGATTATATTTGAGACTTTTTTGCGAGGCGCGCGGAAATCTTGTCTCAAATACAGTTATGCCGCCGTTTACACTTTTGAAAGCTCCTTTCGCGTGTTTCGCGTGTTTCACGGTTCGTTCCTAACGCATCAAAAAACAACCCCGGCAAGCCTCATCTAAAGGCCTGCCGGGGTATTTTTATAGGTTCTTATTTAGCTGCGTGCGGGGTCATTTTATAGCGGTAAACTTCGGAGATTTCCCGGTCATAACCAGGGTAGAGGCCTTTGCCCATGCCCAGGACGATCCGAGCGCCGCGGTTGAAGTGCACCAGCAATTCGCCGGTTTTGGGGTCCATGGTCAAGCCTTCAATCTCGCCCTGTTTTTTCACTTCGGCGAAGGTTTTTTCCTGAACTACGCTGGCATAGGACTTGTCGGTAATATTCACCCGGTAGAGATGATCCGGCTCTCCTAAGTCGGCAGTGCCATCATCGGCGGTCAGATACAGGTTTCCTTTCCAGTAGAAAACGCCCTGCACCCATTGGGGAACCGGCTGGAGATGCACCTTACGCAGGAATTTTCCGCTGTCCAGGCTGTACTCGTAGAGATAACGTCCGCTTTCTTCGCCCACCCAGGAGCACATCCAAACGCTGCGTTTATCCGGGTCTACGGTAATGCCGGATACTTCTTCCTGGCCGCTGGAAGGCTCAAAGCGGAAGGTCCGCTTCAACTTCAGCGTTTTGGCGTCATGAATGGCAATCTGAATGTCTTTGCCTACGCCGTCCATGAAGTTTTCAGCACTAACAAAGATTTCCCCGTCCAAAACATCGATATCGCCGATGTGATTAGACGGAATGGAATACCCTTCAAAGGGAGTTTCATTAGTCTGCAGCAAATTCCCCTTCTTGTCGTACTTGTAGAGAGCCTTGCTGCCGCTGACATAATAGAACTCGCCGTCCGTGCAAACGCCTTGGCGTCCTTTGACTTCAAAAGAACCAACCAGAGTATAGTCATACTTGGGCAAAAACTCAGCATCCTTCACAGGAGCTTCCTTGGCCATACCCACGTTGGCCAGCAGCGAGACGCCCAAAGCAAGCGCCGCAATCCATGCTTTTTTCATGTTCTTGCTCCTCCTTAGTGAGACGCGTCAGCGCCGCCTTTCGCTTTTTTCGCTTCCACCTTGTTAATGGCCGTGCCGGTAGAATACTTCATGTCTTTAGGAGCCAGCGTCGGCGCGGGAACCGCAATGCCTTTTTTAATCAGCACATCCCGCAGCACCCAGGGCTGGTCGCTGATGATGCCGTCTACGCCCATCGCCAGAAGCATTTCCATATCCTTCGGCGAATTCACCGTCCAGGGAACCACTTTCATCCCTAACGCATGCGCTTCGTCAATCAAGTCCGGCGACAATTCTTTAAAGTACGGAGAAACTACGTCAGCGCCAATTTCCTTAGCCGCTTTTACATAGTCCCCTTTAAAGTCATTGATGTTCAAACCGCCTAAATGAGGCGACGGAGCCTTTTCGCCAAGGCGCAGGTACATACCGCTCTTGCCCCAGCTGGGCTGCTCGGAAGACAGCGCCACCAGCGTCAGTTCCGGCGCGATGGCTTTCATCGCCTTTAACGTGCGCCAGTCAAAGGACTGTATGGTCACGCGATCTTGCATGTTGTATTTTTTTACAACTTCATATACTTTTTCTACAAATACGTCCGGATCGGGCGTGTTTGCATAGTAAGGATCTTCCGGATCGGCATAGGATTTGGTTTCAATGTTGAAGATGACTTTTTTATTGCCGTACGCGTTAGCTAGCTCGAAAACCTGCTCTAACGTAGGCATCTGAGCGCCAGGTGTGGCTATCTGCGTTTTGCCGTGCAAGTCGTAGTAGCCGCCTGCTGCGGGATTCATTACACCCATGTCGTATTGCTGCACTTCCGCCAAATTCATCGTGCGGATATCCGGAGGATTTTGCTTGGGAGCATATTGTCCGTCCGGGCCTTTCGCCAGCATCCAGTTCATGACCGGATTGTGACTGATGACCAAACGGCCGTCTTTCGTCAGCTGCATATCCATTTCCAAGGTTGTAACACCCAGTTCCATGGCATACGCAAAAGCATAAAGCGTATTTTCCGCCCGTGCGTCCCGCCCGCCGCGGTGAGCCTGCAGATCAAAGCCGTTGACTACCGCTTTAGCCGCGACATCGGTTGCCGGCAAACCTGCCACCATAAATGCCGCCAGCGCCCCGGTCAGCAAGAACCGTTTCCATCCTTTTCCCATCATTCGTTTCATCACACTCCTTATTTATTGTAGTATGTAAAGCAAAAAGTTGTTTTAATTATCTCACTGTTGCGACGATATCGCCAGAAGAAGACTTCTGGCATCTTTATCAGAATAATTCCTACTTTCTTGCGATAACATAAAAAGCGACCGCCTTCAGTATAGCAAAGCCGGTCGCTTGGTTTGTAAACACCATGTTACGTTTTTGTTAGAACTCCCTTGCGGTCTGCAAGCACTCATTCTTCAAAGCCTGCGGTCAGCTCTTGCCGCACCTTGCGCCGCGCATCCCGCCGCCTAGCCAGATGCTGCTCCAACCGCCCCCAGGAGGTATTGAGCACCTGCTCCTCCGGCACGCCGCAGCTGTGCAGCAGCTCCAAGGCGCCGGCAAATTCCCCCACCGATGCGGCAAAATGACTGTCCGTCCCCACCACTAAAGGCACGCCTCGTTCTTTAGCCAACGAAACCAGTCGCTTGCAAAAAGGTTTGCTGCCTTGACGGATATAGCTCAAAGAAGCGTTGTTTACTTCCAAGGCGCAGCCATAGCGCACCGCACCCTCCACAACCGCTTCGGGATTGATAAGAAACTCGTCATTTCCCGGATGCACAATGATGTCCACCCAGGGATTGGCCATCGCCGCCAGCATCGCCCGAGTATTGTCCGCTGTCGTCCCGGAGCGAATACAGCCGCCATGCAAGCCTGCCAATACAATATCCAGACGGTCCAAAATATCCGCTGGTACGTCCAGACCGCCTCGGCTGTCGATGATATTAGCCTCCACGCCGCGCAGCACCCGCACGCCGGCTATCTGCTGCGGCAGCGCCGTCAGGTTCCAAAAGTGATAAAGATGAGCGCCCCCGGGCATCGCCGGTCCGTGGTCTGTCATGGCGATCCCTTCTAATCCTTTTTCCGCCGCTGCTTTAGCGTTTTCCATGATCGTACTGTATGCATGGCCGCTGGCCACCGTATGCGTATGCAAATCCATCAAAATGCGCATAACCATCCTCCTTTTCATTGCTTCTTACTTCATTTCCACAGCCGCCAGCAAGCCTCCTGCTGTAGTATGTTAAGATTCGGCGAAGAGAAACGTATAGTATAAACAGGAGTAAAGGGAGTACTCGGAGGGTACGAAGCAGAAGTTCAATAAATAATGATAGGAAAGACTCTTACCTTTCAGCTAGAATCTCTCCTATCACAAGAATTATACATTATTAAATCAAACGACTTTCGCCGCAAACCTTCTGCGTCCCCTCCGGTTCTCGCAGCAACTCCTGTTCAATCCAACCCCATCGAACCCTCCCTCTACTCCCTCTACTCTTGTTCAAAATTCGTATTCTCTTTAGCGAATCTCAATTTGCTTGTTCGTCGGCGTCGGCGACAGTTTGGGCAAGGTAACCTTCAAAACGCCTTCTTCAAAGGCCGCTTCAATCTTCGTGGCATCCACATCGCGGATAAAGAAGCTTCGCTGCACTTGCCCCGCATGGCGTTCGCGGCGGACGTAATTTTCTTCTTTTGTTTCCTTTTCCTCGCCGCGGCGAGCGCTGATGGTCAAATAGTGCTCATCATAAGTGAGGCTGATTTCATCTTTTTTGACGCCCGGCAAATCCGCCTCTAACAAATAGGCGGCATCGGTTTCCTTCACATCCACCCGGAACCCGGAACGTATGCCTTGCAACGGCCCCCAAGGCTCATCGAAAAACTGATCCACCATCCGATCCAGACTATCGAGACGTTTGCCAACTTCTCCTCCAGCGCGTCGAAACGGTACCAATCCAAACATACTTCCTTCCCCCTTCGTGTAACATGTAGTAAAGACGTCAAATGTCTTTCTATCTAATATTATACTCTTTAAAGTCAAAAGGTCAACAAGAAAGCGAACAGTGTCTCTTAATAGAAAAGCACATTTTCCAAGGACATAAGACTCATATATACGAAATTTTCTTTCAAGGGTTTTCGCGTATCGCCCTAGAATCTCGTTACTAATTCTCCATTTGTAGTTGGAGTTTTTTAGGAATAGTAATTCGAAAGGATGTGTCTTTTTTGAAAATCAAAGGAAAAATCATAGCACTTGTCCTTCTCTCTGCCTTTTTTATGACTCTAGCAGGCTCTGTTGGCTATTACAACACCAAGGTCTTAAGCAACGATTTGGAGCAGATGTATCAAGACAATCTACTCTCTATCAAACGCATCAATGAAACCCGTCACAACTTCCGGGCCGTTCAGGTTATGTTTTTACAACTTCTTTCTACTACGCAGGAGCCCGCGAAAGAACAGGCATTGCTCAAACAAATCAAAGACCTTTCGGAAGAAACCAACGAAACCCTCAAAGCATATGAGTCACAGAGTCTGACCGAAAAAGAGAAACAACTTATGAGTCAGCTCAAAGATAGCATCTCCCGTTACCGAAGTGCACGGGAACAAGCCCTGCAGCTCGACCAGGCAGGCCAAAAAGCGGCCGCTTATCAACAATTCGTAACTAATGCCGCCCCGCAAATTGACACTGTCAATGCTAAACTGAAAGAGCTAGCTGATTATAATGCCCAAGAAAGTCAAACCATGCAGGAAGATGGCGCTAGTCACGCCCGCACAGCCGGCCTGACTATTCTCATCGTCTGCCTCGCCTCCGTCGCCATTGGTCTTGGCGTCGGCTGGCGGCTGGCCTCCAATATCGCATTCAGACTTGCCGGCGTCAGCCAGCATCTGCAGCAAATTGCCCAGGGAAACTTGCAGCAGCCTCCTTTAACGATCCGCACGCAGGATGAAATTGGCAGCATGGGCCTTGCCGTAAACAAGATGACAGAAAGCCTAAAAAGCCTACTCTCCCAGGTTTCTCAATCTTCACAGCAAGTAGCCGCTTCCTCGGAAGAGTTAATGGCCAGCGCTGAACAATGCTCTCACGTCAGTAATCAAGTAGCAGATAATATCACCCAAATTGCCCAGGGAGCCCATGAACAGGAAAAAGAAATTACCACGTCTTCAAACGCCGTGGAGCAGATATCTTCCAACATTCAAGAAATTGCCGGCAATGCTGCACTAGTGTCCTCTTTATCAAAACAGACCTCCAGCTCCGTCATAGAAGGACAAGCCGCCATCCAGACCGCTATTCAGCAAATGGACACCGTAAATAACGGCGTTAGCCACTCTGCTCAGGTAGTTTCTAAGCTTGGGGAACGTTCTCAAGAAATCGGTCAAATCGTCGACACCATCTCCGGCATTGCTGGCCAGACTAACCTCTTGGCTCTGAACGCAGCCATTGAAGCGGCTCGTGCCGGCGAACAAGGGCGCGGCTTTGCCGTAGTCGCGGATGAAGTACGCAAGTTAGCGGAACAAAGCCAAGAAGCAGCCAAGCAAATCGCCCTGTTAATTGGTGAAATTCAAAAGGAAACGCAGGTGGCGGTTGAAACCATGCAAAGCGGTACGCAAGAAGTCGCCAAAGGCACACAAGTCGTCAACAATGCCGGTCAATCTTTTCAATCCATCGCCGCTTTAGTAGAGCAAATGACGCACCAGACGCAAAGCATTTCCTCCTCTATCCAAGAATTGGCCCATGGCAGCCAGCAAGTGGTTTCCTCTGTAAAAACGATTGACGCCATCAGTAAAGACTCCTCCGGTCAAGCTCAGACCATTGCCGCCGCCGCCGAAGAGCAGGCCGCTTCGATGGAAGAAATCGCCGCAGCCAGCGAAACATTGACAAATCTCGCAGAAAACTTGCAGAACGCGGTAAACCAGTTCAAACTTTAAAGCCTTCTATATCCATACACGCGTCAAGGTGCGGAAATTCCAGCAAGAGCTGATTTCAGCCCAAACCGCCGCTTGCAGCAGGATATCTTCTAAAAGACAGAGAAATTCTGCCTGTAATAACGTTGCGCTATGCAAAAAGGATGGATGTACATGAAACAAATCTCCCAACGCCTTCTGCCTTGGCTGGCTCTTTGCCTCTTGACTCTGCTGCTGCTCACCGGCTGCGTCTCGGCCGCACCGGATAAAGCACCGCCGCTCCTTCTCAGCATCGAAAGCGACGCCAGTATTACACCGGAAGAAACCGCCGACTTTCAGCAGGCGGCGCTCGCGACAACAGCATATTATCAAGAACAAGGCTTCCAGTTAAAAAAACCAGTCACCCTCGTTCTAACCCGCAACCGCCAGGCATTTTTAACTGAATCTGTTTCTCGTTTCAAGGTTAGCGAACTAGAAGTCCATAAGGCGGCCAAAGCCGTCGATGCCTTAGCCGGAGACCATTTGATTGTTTTTAATGTAAATGGTACGCCCACCACAAGACAGCGCGTCTTCATTCTAGCTCATGAATTGACTCATCAGTATCAGCGCGAACTGGCTGGCGCTAACGCTGGCGCCGTCAAGTGGATGCTAGAGGGCATGGCGGAAGCCGTCGGCGCACAACTAGTCGCCAGAGCCGGTTTTTTCTCCGTTCCTCAGTACAAAGCGAATTGGCAAACAGGCATTACCTTAGCACCGCAGAAACCGGCCCTAAGCGAGCTGCGAACCAGCAGCGGCTGGTCCAATTCTCTTTCCACCTACGGCGGCCCGCTCACCTATAAGACAGCAGGACTCGCCAACCTTGTTCTCTTGGAACGCCACGGCACTCCTAAAATCCTCGCATATTTCCGGGAACTAAGCCGGGGCGCTACGCCGGAAAGCGCGTTCCGCCAGGCTTTCGGTCAGGAAATGGACCAGTTTGAAAACGAAATCGCAGTCCTGTGCCGTAAGGCGTCCTAAAACAAGAAACAAGAGAGAACAAAATTGAACATGAGTAAAGGGAGTAGATGGAGGGCTCCGCTGAGGGCTATGGCAGTAATGATTGTATTTGAGATTTTGCCAAAAAAACCGACCCCCAAAAGTTAGATTTTTAAGGTCTAACTTTTGGGGGTCAGTTCATGCTCGACGGCTTTTCGTTAAAATCAGTATCCTTTTACACGCTCAAAAGGGAGCTGCTAATTTAATGAACAAATTTGCAGTTCTCTTAGTAAGTTTTCGCCTGCTCCTTGCCGGTCAAGACGCGATAGGCGCCCTCGGCCAGCGCTTGCAGCTCGTCTTCGCCAGGCAGCACTTCCACCGGTGCAATGAACTGCACTTTTTCAATGAGACGCGCTGTGAGATATTTGGAGTAAGCAATGCCGCCGGTAAGCAGAATGTAGTCTATTTTGCCGTTGACCGCTACGGAGTTAGCGGCGATATAGCGAGCAATCTGATAAATCAACGCGTCATAGACCAGTTCCGCCTGTTTGTCGCCTTCGTGAATGCGCCGCTCCACTTCGCGAGCGTCGTTAGTGCCCAAATGCGCCACAAGACCGCCCTTGCCAGCCAGCAGTTTTTTGATGTCGTCCAGACTGCGCTCTTTAACCATTTTAGCAAACTGCATCGCTTGCACCGTGCCAGCCCGTTCCGGCGAAAAAGGCCCGTCGCCGTTCAGCGCGTTGTTTACTTCCACAACCTGACCCTTCGCATGGCAGCCTACGGAAATGCCGCCGCCCAAGTGCGCTACAATCAGGTTCAGCTCTTCATACGCCTTGCCCTTCTCGGCGGCAAAACGCTTGGCTACCGCTTTTTGATTCAGGGCATGGAAAATACACTGCCGCGGCATCTCCGGCAAACCAGTAAGGCGCGCCACCGGCGTCAGCTCGTCAACAACCACCGGGTCTACAATGAAAGCCGAACAGCAGGCTTCCTTCGCCAAAAGATTGGCCAGCACGCCGCCCAAATTGGAAGCATGAATGCCGTACTCGCCGCTCTTCAAATCCGTGAGCATCGCTTCATTCACGGCATAAGTGCCGCTGACAACTGGCTTTAACAAACCACCCCGACCAACGATAGCGGCAAAATCTGCAGCCTTCAAGCCTTCTTCTTTTAAGACCGCCTGGATGGCTTCCAACCGATAAGAAAGCTGATCATTGATCTGAGGAAAACGAGCAATTTCTTCCGCACTATGGCTGAGATTGATGGTGCGAACTTCTTTTGTTCCTTCAAAAATACCAATTTTCGTAGACGTTGAACCAGGGTTGATGGCAAGAATCCGTTCGGACATAAAGCACTCCTCCTGAAATTAACGTTGAATTCAGCTATTTATAGTATACACTAACACCTATAAAAGCAAAACCGTACTTTTTGTATTCTTTTGAAGATACGATTCACGCAGAGCAACAGAGAAAAGCCAGAGGAAAGCAAAGATATGTTTTAAATTCATAAAACTTTTTCGCGTGTTTCGTGTATTTCGCGGTTCATTACCAACTTCCTTCTAAATTTATTACCCACCGCGAAACGATATGTTTTCTTTGCATATCAGTTTGGCCTGTAGTCCCACTAGAGCAACTTCACAAAATATGGTATAATGAGTTGTTAAGATCACACCTGCGCTTCGGCGCAGCGGTTCGAGGTGAGAGAGTGGATTTCGGATTAGGTAAAGTTCTCCCTATTCGCATCGATGAGGAAATGAAGAATTCCTATATCGATTACGCGATGAGTGTCATCGTCATGCGCGCTCTCCCGGATGTCCGGGATGGTCTCAAACCGGTGCACCGGCGCATTTTATACGCCATGCATGAAGCCGGCATGACCCCGACCAAGCCCTATAAAAAATCGGCGCGTATCGTCGGTGAAGTGCTTGGTAAGTATCACCCTCATGGTGACAGTTCTGTATATGACGCAGCAGTCCGTCTGGCTCAAGATTTTTCCACCCGTTATCTCTTGGTGGACGGCCACGGCAACTTCGGCTCCGTCGACGGCGACTCCGCAGCCGCCATGCGTTACACAGAAGTACGCATGTCTCGTCTAGCGGAAGAAATGCTGGCGGACATTGAAAAAGACACCGTAGATTTTACGCCCAACTATGACGAATCTTTAAAAGAACCTACCGTATTGCCAGCTAAAGTGCCCAATCTTTTAATCAACGGCTCCTCTGGCATTGCCGTTGGCATGGCTACCAACATTCCGCCGCATAATCTCGGCGAGGTTGTCGACGCCTTAATCATGATGATCGACAATCCCGAAGTAACCCTGCCGGATTTGATGACAGCCATCAAAGGGCCTGACTTTCCTACAGGCGGTTTGATCCTTGGCCGGGAAGGCATCTACAACGCCTATTCCACTGGCCGCGGCGTCGTACGTATGCGGGCCCAGGCTCATATCGAAAAAATGTCCAACGGCAAGCATCGCATTGTCGTCACCGAGCTTCCCTACCAGGTCAACAAGGCGCGCCTCATTGAGCGCATCGCCGATCTAGTGCGGGACAAGGCGATTGACGGCATCACCGATCTACGAGACGAAAGTGACCGCAAAGGCATGTCCGTGGTGATCGAGCTGCGGCGCGACGCCACGCCGGACGTAGTCCTGAATCAGTTGTACAAGCACACCCAGCTTCAGGAAACTTTTGGCGTCATCATGCTGGCGCTTGTTAACCGCAAGCCGCAGGTATTGACTCTGCCGCAAGTGCTCTTCCACTATTTGGAGCATCAAAAAGAAGTTATTACCCGGCGCACTCGCTTCGAGCTGGCCAAAGCCAAAGCGCGCGCTCATATCTTGGAAGGTCTCAAAATCGCGCTGGATCATTTGGACGAAGTCATCAAAACCATTCGCGCCTCCCGTACGGCGGATATCGCCAGGGAAGCCTTGATGACCAAATTCGCCCTCTCGGAAAAACAATCCCAAGCTATTTTGGACCTGCGTTTGCAGCGCCTTACCGGCTTGGAACGCGATAAGATCGAACAAGAATACAAGGATGTGCTGGAAACCATCTCCTACTTAGAAAGTGTCCTAGCCAACGAACATTTGGTTATGGGCATCATCAAAGAAGAATTGCTGGATGCAAGAAAGCGCTTCGCCGATCCGCGGCGCACGGTGATTACCAGCGATACCTCCAATCTGGAGATCGAAGATCTCATTGCTGAAGAGGAAATCGTCATCACCATGACCCACAACGGCTACATCAAGCGCCTTCCTCTTGACACCTACCGCAAACAAAATCGCGGCGGCAAGGGCGTTACCGCCATGGGCACCAAAGAAGATGACTTCGTGGAGCACATGTTTGTCACCACGACCCATAATAACATCCTCTTCTTTACCAACCGCGGCCGCATGTACCGCCTCAAGGGCTACGAAATTCCCGAATCCGGCCGCACCGCTAAAGGCGTCAACAACATCAACCTGCTGGCTCTCGAAGCCCAGGAGAAGATTACTGCCGTCATTCCAGTGCGTGAGTTCAACGAGGACTACTACCTCTTCATGTCAACCCAATTGGGTACGGTCAAGAAGAGCGAGTTGATGGACTTTGACACCAACCGCAAAGGCGGCCTCATCGCCATCACCCTCAGCGACAACGAAGACCTGATCGATGTGAAGCTGACCAACGGCCAGCAGGACATCATCATGGGCACTCGTCGCGGCCAAGCCATTGTCTTCTCGGAAAAAGACGTCCGCGTCATGGGCCGTAACGCTCACGGCGTTCGCGGCATCAATTTGGAAGAAGGCGACGTCGTTGTCGGCATGGATACCTTGCGCAGCAATGGCGACGTGCTTACCGTTACCGAAGAAGGCTTCGGCAAGCGCACCACCGCTGATGATTACCGCCACCAAACTCGCGGCGGCAAAGGCGTCATCAACATGCGGGTTACGGAAAAAACCGGCGAAGTCGTGGGCATCAAAGTGGTCCGCCCCGATCTCGATCTCATGCTGATCACCGCCGGCGGCACCATCATCCGCACCAACGTCTCGCAAATTTCCTTGATCAGCCGCAATACCCAAGGCGTTAAGATCATGGACATGACCAACGACGACAAAGTTACGGCCATGGCTACAGCTAATCGTCAGGAACAAGAAGAAGAAGCATAACAAACAAGCAAAAGGCCCTTCAAAACGGTTTCGCACCGTCTTGAAGGGCCTTTTTTTGCACATAACCAACGCTTCGTTTGCTCAGAAAGCTGCTGCTTTAATGAGCACTCCGTAGCTTCCTTACACAATCCCCTGCCGCAAAAGGTCGGTAACATGCACCAATCCCACGGAGCGGCCTTCTTTGTCCACTACAGGCAGGACGGTAATCGGCTTGGGCCGATGCTGCTCCATCATGCGCAGCGCTTCAGCAGCCAGCTTCTCTGCCGTAATGGTCTGCGGCTGCTTGGTCATCAGCTCGCCCACGTTATGAGTCAGGAAATCCAGGCCCTTTTCCAGACCACGGCGGATGTCTCCGTCCGTAATCAGCCCTACCAGCTTACCCTCTGCATCCACTACCGAAGTAGCGCCAAGACCCTTGTCGGTAATGACAAAGAGCGCTTCCTTGACGCTCTGTTCTACGGTTACGGTCGGATTTTCTTCTTCGCCGTGCATGACGTTGGCCACCTTCATCAGCAGCTTGCGCCCTAAAGCGCCGCCCGGATGAAAAACGGCAAAATCATTCGCCGTAAACTTGCGCGCCGACATGAGTACTACCGCCAAGGCATCGCCCAGAGCCAACTCCGCCGTCGTGCTTGTGGTCGGCGCCAGTCCCAAAGGACAAGCTTCCTGCTCCACCGAGGCGTCCAGCACCACATCCGCGTTTTGCGCCAGCGTTGACTGAGCATTACCGCAAATGGCAATAATCTTAGCGCCAATACGACGAATCGAGGGCAGAATATTAATAACCTCCGACGTTTCCCCGCTATTGGAGATCGCTAAAACGATATCATCTTCCGTCACCATACCCAAGTCGCCATGAATGCCTTCCGCCGGATGCAGAAAAAACGAGGGCGTACCTGTACTCAGCATGGTCGCCGTGATTTTCTGCCCTACATGGCCCGGCTTGCCCATGCCGGTAACAATGAGCCGGCCCTTAGTTTCCAAAATCAGCTGCGCCGCCAACACAAACTGTTCATCAATACGCGGAATGAGCGCTTCAATCGCAGCCGCCTCCATACGCAGTACCTGCCTTGCCTGTTCAATCATGCCCTATATCCTCCGTTACAAAGTTTCTTCTTCTATATTATAAAAAGAAGCCGCAAAACACAAGTCAACAAGAAACACCTGCCAATATCAGCAGGTGTTTCTTGAACAATACCGGCCATTTTCTCTAAATCTCTCAGACCGGCCTTCTTATGAAATTCAGCCGACAATAGCCGCCAAAATCAACGTGCCTGCAAGGCCGACGACAGCGGCAATGGTGGTCGAACCGGTATAAATGGTAAACATTTTGTTCATCGGAATTCCCAGCGACTCCTTTACAAACCAGAAGCCGGGGTCCGTTACATGAGAGGCTCCAATAGCGCCAGCGCCAATCGCGATCGCCACCAACGCCGGGTCCAGCGAAGGATACGCCGCCAAAACCGGGGTAATAAAACCGGCGGAGGTCATCATCGCCACAGTCGCGCTGCCAATGGCAAAGCGCATGACAATGGCAATGACCCAGGCCATGATCAAAGGACTGATCTGAATCGCCGTCAGCACGGTTTTGAGGACATCGCCGATGCCGCTGTCCAGGATGACGCGGTTGAATGCGCCGGCAGCGCCGATAACCAGAATAATCGTAGCCATAGGACCCATGGCGGATTCGGTTTTCTTAGCCAAATCGCCCAAAGAGAAACCGCGTTTCAGACCCATGACATAGTAAGAAAGGATAGCCGCCAGGAACAACGCCGTAATCGGGCTGCCCAGGAAATTAACGATAGGCATGTAAGCGGCGTTCTTGTCGCCTACGAGTTCGATAATGGTTTTGCCGATCATCATCAGAAGCGGCAGCAAAATGGTAAAGAGAGTAATGCCGAAAGCCGGCAGCTTTTCATCCGGAGTCGGCTCCACGCAGCGATACTGCTCCGGCACTTCGAGGTCATTGGTTTTCGACAGGAAGTGACCGTAAATGGGGCCCGCTAAAGCGGTAGCCGGCAAACCAACCAAAAGACCGTAGAAAATCACTTTGCCCACATCGGCTTTAAGAGCCAACGCAATGGCCATAGCTGCCGGATGGGGCGGCACGATGCAGTGCACCACCGTCAAAGCGGTAGTCATCGCCAAGGCGATTTTTACCAGCGGCTGCTTGGATTCTTTAACAACACAGAACAGAATCGGCGTCAGCAGCACGATACCTACCTGCAAGAAAACCGGAATACCGCAGATATAAGCGACAATCATCATCGCCCAGGCGGCACGGCTTTTGCCAATAATATTGATCAGCGTCCGGGACAGCTTTTCAGCGCCCCCGGAAATTTCCATCATCTTGCCGATGATAGCGCCCAACGCCAGGATCGGCGCCAAGAAACCCAAGGTACCGCCCATCCCAACTTCAATGGACTTTCCAATTTTATCAAGAGGCATGCCGGTGGCAAAGGCAATGAGAAAACATGCGGCCAACAGAGAGATAAAGGCATGAATGCGGAATTTGATGCTCAAAACAATAATCATTAAAATAGCAATACCAAGAACAGAAAGCATACTTACTGTCGGATCCATCATTAACCCTTCTTTCTTCATCGTACTAAATGAATGTTCGATTTATAAAAGGACTTTGCGGCGGATTCACAGGGGCGGTTCAACGAGCCAAAGCATCTTCTTAAGACCGCTCACTTTTTTCCGAGCCTTCTCATAACCGACTCAAAAGAACCGGACCCGTGAACCACTCTGCCCACAAGCGCTTAGTGCTTGTTGAAGTTGGGAGCGTATTGCGCCGCCAGCTTAATGGCTTCCACCATGCTGACTTCGCTAACCTTGCCGGTACCGGCAATGTCCAGCGCTGTGCCGTGGTCAACGGAGGTACGCAGGAAAGGCATATTGTTGGTAATGGAAATAGTGCGTTCAAAGTCTACCATCTTGGTCGCAATATGGCCTTGGTCATGATACAGGGAGAGAACGGCGTCATATCTGCCTTTCAAGGCAAAATGGAACACCGAGTCCGCCGCAACCGGGCCTACGACATTCAACCCGTCTGCTTGGGCTTTGGCAATAGCCGGTTCGATTTCACGCACTTCCTCGTCACCGAAGAGGCCATGCTCGCCGCTGTGCGGGTTAAGACCGGCCACAGCCAAGCGAGGATTTTTAACGCCCAGCACCTCAAGGGCCTTGGCGCAGCGGTGAATGAACTCGTACATGCTTTCCGTCGTTACCAGCTCGCAAGCGCGGCGCAGCGACACATGGCGGGTCAAGAAGAACACGCGCAGATCAAATACCTGGAACATCGTCAAGGGGTTCTTGGTGTTGGAGAGGTCTTCTAAGATTTCCGTATGGCCGATGTAGTTAACGTGAGCGGCTTTCAGTGATTCCTTGTTGATCGGAGTTGTCGCCAGGGCGTCCACTTCCTTAGCCATGGCCAAATCAATGGATTTTTTGATGTATTCAAAAGCGGCGCGGCCGGACAGCGCCTGCACTTTACCGATCTGCAGCTCTTTGACATCCACATTGTTCAAGTCGATAACGTCGATCATGCCAAATTCATACTTGCCATCTTGCGGATTTTCCACACGATGAATGCCCAGCTTGATACCGCAGAATGTCATAGCCTGCTCCAGCACGGACACATCGCCAATCACCAGGGGACGGCAGGTTTCGTAGATTTCGGGAAGGTTCAAGGATTTCACAATAATTTCAGGACCCACGCCGGCGGGATCGCCCATAGGCATGGCAATAATCGGTTTTTGCATAATAAACAGCTCCTTAAAATAAAGTAGTGGCTCTCTAGTTCTTTTTGGCGTAGCTTTCATTAGATAATTTAATCAGCAGATAGTCCACACATTTGCTGATGGCCGTATCGTCGCCAATCAGGCCGCCTTTGGTCACGATGGGATGCTTGTCAAAAATGCCTTTGTGCAAACGGCCATACACCGCCAGCGGCAAGATTTCATCTTTGACTTCAATGCAGATGGCCTGCAGCGCATCGCACACCGCCACCGTCACGTCGCCGCCGCTGGTGAAGAGGCCGCCAATGCAGTCGCCCAGCTCTTCAATAACCCGCACGGTAATGCGCGCCAACCCTTTAGAAATGCGCTGAGAAATCTCATCCTGCGTTGTGCCCTGCTCTGCGGCCACTTTGCCCAGATCGATAACATCGCATTCCCAGCAGGTGGTGGTAACGCCCAGCACTTCATACGCGTCCGGGTTTACGCAGATCTCTTGTACTACCCGCTCGATTTCCGCTTCCCGCTTGGCGTCGTCTATCAAGTCCAATACCGATACATTCACAAGATGATGCGCATACTTAAGGCGAATGTCTTCCATCTGACGCCGCGTGTTATCGCTAACGCTGCCGACAGTCAAGAATACCTTCTGTCCCCGGGCTTCTTCCATCTCCACCACTTCCGCCGTCATAGCGCTGGTGAACGGACCGGGGTCCACCGCCACAATAGGCAGACCTGTCGCCTTGGCGGCTTTGGCTATATCCGCCACCGTTTCATTGGTCGTAGCGTCAATAACTACGACGCGCACACCTTCGTCATTGTACTGCAGAATGGCTTTTTTCACCGCCTCCGAACCCTGCAGCACCGTACTGAGCTCGATGAAACCAACCGGCTCATCCAGCTGTTGAGCGACTAACGGCACCACTTTCGACGTAGTAATCGGGTTTTTTGGGTCCTTAGCCACGATCGTCTGTTCCAAGGGAACCTGGTTAACCATCAGATAGCCGCCGATACAGACGCGTCCCGAAGTAGGAAATACCGGCACCATCAGCGCCATCGTTCCTTTGGGTACATTGTCGAGAATAGCTTTAAGCTCCGGGCCGATATTGCCGCGCAGCGTGCTGTCCATGCGCTTATTTACCAATTGCACACTGCTGTCATAGAGCTTTTTCATGGCTTTATCTACCCGGTCATAAGCTTCCTGCGCTGCAATGCTGCGGCTGTCTGTGCTGACAACCACCGCGTCCAAATTCTTGCCTTCTTCCGGCGTGTACAGGTCCAGGTCAAAAAAGGTCGCGCACCGCAAACCCTGGCGGGACAGCAGCACTGCGCTGGAATTGACTCCAGTCATGTCGTCTCCCACAATTAACACCTTTGGCATCTGTCTCTCTCCTTATGCTAAGCTCAAGCTAACTTTCTATCTATACCAGCTGCAAGGCCACGCCTTTTTCTTGCAGGCGCTGCACCGTTTCTGCAGCTACGCCTTTGTCGCTGATAATCAACGAAAAATCTTGTAAACTGCAGATTTTATTTATACTGCGCCGGTTGAACTTGCTGCTGTCGGCCACCAGAATCACTTTTTCCGCGGAAAGAATGATCTCTTTTTTCAGCTCCGCTTTTTCAAAAGTCGGCCCGCTCATGCCCAGCTCCACGTCTAACGAACTGGCGCCTACAAAGGCGATGTCCGCGTAAATTTCCTTTAAAAAGGCAATCGCCCGGGACCCCATGCAGGAACCAGTTACATTCTGTACCCGGTCGCCTGTGCAATAGATGGCGAAAGAACTGTTTTGCACTAAAAAGGCCGCAATCAGCACGTCCGTCGTCACAATGGTCAAGTTTTTCTTCTTAAGCAACTCTTTAGCAATCGCCATCGCCGTCGTTCCTGAATCCAGCAATACGGTCTGCTCCTCTTCCACCAACGCCGCTGCCGCCTGCCCGATACGCTCTTTTTCCGCCTGGTGCTGCATCTCTTTTTCCTGTCGCGGCAGCTCTAAGGTCAGCTTGGATTTCAGCACCGCGCCGCCAAAGGTCCGGCTCACAATCTGCACGCTCTCCAGGTATTTCAAATCTCTACGGATGGTCATGGCGGTGACGCCCAGCTGTTTCGCCAGCTCCTCGACGGTCACCCGTGGACGCTCTTCCAAGATTTGTACAATTTTTTCCTGACGCTCTACTTGAAACAAGGCGTTATCACCTCTTTCGTTTATGTTCGTCTTTAATGTTCGAATATGTTCGTTTCGGTTTGATTATATTCTTTCGTTTGTCAAAAAGCAAGCTCCTTTTTAAAGAAACACAAAAGAAAAAGGCCGCCTAAGCGACCTTCAGAAGGCACCGAACACAGAGCAGAGAACGAAACGCAGAGTAACAGAGAAAAGCTAGAGGAAACAGAGAGAATTTACGAAGAGATTGCTGCGCCGTTACGCTCCTCGCACCGACAGCGTTAGGCTGACTTGTGGCTCATTGCAAGCGCCAACGCGGCAATCAATCCAAGTTTTGAGCAGAAACAGGTTTTCAAGGGAACCAAATAGGGAGCTGCTAATTTAATGAACGCTCCGCCAAAGAGAACCGGCGCTGGATGCGCCTAGTTTAGTGGGACGGTTCTAGTAAACCAAAAGGGTTCTGCTGATTTAATGAGTGCACCGCCAGGGCAAAAGATTTTTTCGGCTGGCAAGGAAGAACGCCGCAGGAATAGCGGCGCTCTTTCAAGGTTTTCTGACGCAGCCAGTCGGAAAAAGAATTGTCCCTGGCGTGTGATACGAATAAATCCGCAGAGCCCGCTTAGCAGTCTACCATAGTCACGCCCAAGCCGGCGGTTCCCATTTCCTTAAAGGCTTGCGGCAGCGCCCGCCCGGTTTCGAGCATCGCAGAAATAACGCGATCCAAGTCCTCCCAATGGCGCGCCGTCATTTCACTCTTAGCGATTAAAAAGGCGTTATAAGCTTTGACCGCCCCAAAAGCGTTGCGTTCAATGCACGGAATAAGCACAAAGCCGCCCACTGGATCGCAGCTCATGCCCAAATGGTGCTCCAAGGCCATAGCCGCAGCGATTTCCGTCACCCCTAACGACTGGCCCGTAGCTTCCGCCGCCATCGCCGCCGCCATCGCGGAGGCCACGCCGATTTCTCCCTGACAGCCTACTTCCGCCCCGGCTACGCTGGCATTGGTTTTGCAGAGCAAGCCCACCAGCCCCGCCGCCAAGAGACCTTGACGCAGCTGCTGCCTGGATGCATTCAAATGATGCCGCAGCACATAAGCTACCGCCGGCAGCGTCCCTGCCGAACCCAGCGTAGGGGCCGTCACTGCCAAACGTCCGGCTGCGTTTCCTTCGGAAACCGCTAGGGCGTAGCTGCTTAGCTGTTCTAAAAAACGCTCCGGCGCAGGCGCCTGGGCGGCCTTTTCATAAATGGTTTTCGCCTTGCGATAAAATTCAAAAGGAGCCGGCACTAGGCCTTCTTCCCGCAAGCCCTGCTGAACTCCCGCATCCATGGCATCCAGCACCATGTCAAGATGCGCCCACACTTCCCTTTCCCCCACCTGGCGAATGGCCATTTCATTGGCCAGCATAATCTGTGACAACGACTTGCCGCTGGTTTCGGCTACCTTCTTGAATTCGGTCATGTTCCCGTAGCGAAAAGCCGGTTCGCCCCGCTGCGCCGCAGGCTGCCCCTTCCAAGAAAAAAAGCCGCCGCCAATCGAATAGTACTCCCGGGAAAACAGTTCGCCGCCGTCCCCGTCCAGGAGACGAAAACCGGCTGTGTTGGCAAAGGGAAAATCATGCTCCACCCGGTCCCAGACAATGGTATCCGCGCAGCTTAGCTGAAAGGCCTGACCACGGATACTGACGCTATGGAGTTTAGATGCATTAGCCAAATCATCCATCAAGGCGCTGTCGCAAGTTTCCGGTTTCTGCCCCAAAAGTCCTGCTACAATCGCCCGGTCTGTCCGGTGCCCTTTGCCAGTAGCGCTGAGACTGCCAAAAAGACGGGCTTCTAAGCGGCGGCCTTTTTCCATTGTCTCTGTCGGCAGCGCTTCCATGGCTTGCCGAAAATCGTTAGCCATACGAATCGGCGCCAGCGTATGCGAGCTGGACGGTCCAGGTCCCACTTTGAAAAGCTCCTGCAGGGTAGTACGCACAACACCCTCCGGCGGCCCCGGATAGCAGCGCTCCTTAGGAGTGCCCGGAAAAGCGCTGCCCGGAATGCCCCGCGCCCCTGCCGGCTCCAAATCGAGCAGCACCTTACCCGCCAACGGCGCCATTACCGCCATTTTGATAAAATCCCGTCGTTCCATGAAAAAACCTCCTTCACCTTATTCAAAACTGGTTCAGGTGAACCGTCCCCTTGAACCAACCGTCGTGTTTTTCCTTCAATTCCGTCCCCTATTTCTATACTCATGAGGGAGTCACTGCTGTAATGGGCGCTCCGCAAAAGCCAGAATTTTTTACGTCAGGCAAGAAAGAAAATGCAGGCATAGTGGAGCTCTGCCGAGGCTTTCTGACAAAGCCTGATGCAAAAAGGGCGGCTTTAGCGTGAGATGCACATACAGCAAAGGCTCCCTCCCTAGACATTAATCATATCCTCACGCAAGCGCGAACGCTTCATTATATATAGGTACACTGCGGTAGCACAGGCTGCCCCGAAAACCAACGACGCCAAAAGCAAAAAGAAATGAAAGCGGCTCAGCACTTCCCAAAAGCCGCCAATATAGCCCGCCAACAGATTGCCGGCAAACTGCGACAGATACCAGATGCCCATGCACATCGAGACCGCCCGCGCCGGCGCCAGTTTCGTCACCATGGACATGCCAATCGGTGAAAGGTATAGTTCTCCCAAAGTCATCACCAGCGTACTGGCCACCAGCCACCACATGCTCACCGGCGTGCCGTCCAAGTCATACCAGGCGCCGGCAGGAACCAGAACCAAAAAAGACGTACCCAGCAGCAGACAGCCCCGGACCATCTTGGCTATCGCTCCAGGCTGTGCGCCCCGTCCGGCCTGCCAAGCCCAAAAAGCGGTAATCACGGGAGTCAATGTAAAAATGAACATAGGATTAAGCGACTGAAACCAGGTCTGCGGCACTTCCCACTCGCCGATCTGCCGATCCGTATCGCTGTCAAACCAAAGCGCCAACGTATTTCCCTGCTGCTCAAAGGCCGCCCAAAAGGGAATGGTCAGCAAGCACAGCAGCACTAAGGCGGCGATTTTTTGTTTTTCCCGCAGCGTCAGTGGCGCTTCCGCCTCTGCGGAGGCTTCCTTGCGCGCCGTCAAACGGTCTGGTTTCAAATAACGCTGACCATACAGATAAATTAAAAGCCCTACCATCATGCCCACGCCAGCCAAGCCGAAGCCATAATGCCAGCCGACCACAACTCCCAGCGTACCGCAGGTCAACGGCGCTAAAAATGCGCCTAGGTTGACGCCCACATAAAAAATGCTGAACGCGCTGTCTCTTCGTTTATCGCCTGCCGGATAGAGACTGCCCACCTGCGTCGAGATATTGGGTTTAAACAGACCGTTACCTGCGATCAAAAAGCCCAACGCCGGAAAAAACAACGATTCAAACGCCATTAAAAAATGACCTATCGCCATAAGCGTCCCGCCAATGTATACCGCCCGCCGCTGCCCCAAAAATCGGTCCGCCAAAAGGCCGCCAAAAAGGGGCGTCATATACACCAGCCCCGTATAGAGGCCGTAAATATGGGAAGCGTCCTCCTGGGAAAAGAGCAGCTGCTTCGTCATGTAAAACACAAGCAAAGCTCTCATGCCATAGTAGGAAAAGCGCTCCCACATCTCTACCAGAAAAAGCACAAACAAGCCTCTAGGATGGCCCAGCCAGGTTTTTTCCATGTCTTGCTGCATTGTTTAACCTCCTCCTATCTTCAGCTTTCCTTATCAGCCGCTGTTTCGCTTGCAAATTCTACAGGCCCAACTGAATCTAGAGTAAGTTTCTTCCTATGGAAAAAGGATTCCCTTAAACGGTATTTTTTTCCTGCCAGCCCCTTTTATTTTTTGGCATTCTTTACATTTTTACATATGTATTTTGTATTTTTCCGCATAATGTATAATCAATTTGCATTTGTCCAGCAAGAACGTACATTGCAGTTGACATTCTGCTTTCTATATTCTATAATTACCTCATACTTTTTTTAGTTATTTTAATAGTTTCTATTTTCACATACTACCGTTCATGCACTGCATGGCGCAAGAAAGGATGAGTCTTCATGAAGATCATCGGTCTCATTGGCAGCCCGCGCCAACAAGGAAATACCTCTCATCTCGTCAATACGATGCTGCAGCAAGCCGCTGCCCTCGGCGCTGAAACCAAGCTGTATCAGTTAGGCCAGCTTGACATCCAGCCTTGCAAAAGCTGCTATGCCTGTAATACGCAGGAAAACTGCACCTTAGACGATGATGCCCAAAGCATTCTCCGGGAAATTGCCGCTGCCGACGCGATCGTCCTGGGTACGCCCATCTACATGTGGCAAATGAGCGGTCAGCTCAAACTCTTAGTAGACCGTATGTTCTCCTTTCTTAAGCCTGATTTTTCCAGCAAACTGACGCCCGGCAAAAAGGTAGCTCTCGCTGTTACCCAAGGCCAGGAAGCGCCCACCGTATTCCAGGCTTATTTCGACTCCGTAGGACAGGTTTTAGATCTCCTCGGTTTCGGCGAGCACCGCATGGTCACAGCGATTGGCGTCTACGAACCAGACGATGTGCTGCAACAGGCCGATACCCTGGAGGAAGCCCGCGCTCTCGGCGTCTGGCTCAGTCAAAAAAGCGATAAAAGCTCTCTGCATCAAGCAGTTTGATATTTCCGCATTCTGTCCATACTCTTTTTGAGCCGGCTAAGCCGGTTCTTTTTTTATGCTCAAATTGCTCACCGCCATTAAGAGGATTTCCTTAGCCAGCCGCGAAAGTAATCCATGTATCGTTTCTGGAAAACTATGGCTTTTCTGTTCTTTTACCTAAAGAAAGGACGTGCCGCCATGAAGCTCCCAGCTTGTAGGATCCTTGCCGCTAGCCTGCTTAGTTTTTCCCTGTTTATTGGCGGCTGCAGCAACTCTAAACCCGCTCAAAGTCTTTCCAAAAGCCAGGCGCCAGAAGTTTCCTGGCAAAGCGACGGCAGTATTACTCCCAAAGAATATAGCCATCAACAAGTTCTCGGCGATCTTGTCGTATATAGCCGCCTTGCCGGAGACCATGCCTGCTTTGGCCTTCAAGCTCCGACCAAAGGCTGGATCGCTCTAGGGTTGGGCTCAGAAGGAAAAATGAAAAACGCCGACATCCTCATCTTTACCCTACGCAATGGCAAGGTGGAAGGCGAAGATTCCTTTAGTTCTTCCCCAAGCGGCCCTCATCCAGCCGACCTCTCCCAGGGAGGGACGAACGACATTCTCGAACTGACCGGCAGTGAAAAAGACGGCGTTATGACGGTAGAATTCAAACGCAAACTGCGTACAGGCGATCCTTATGATAAAGACTTGCATCCCGGCAACAATACTATTATTTGGGCCTTAGGCAGCAATTTCAAATTTGCTTCTCGCCATTTGCAGCAAGGAACCGGCACTCTGGCATTGGAGTAGTAGTAGTGTGCCTTGGGGATCAAGATAAAAGAGGAGGTTTTTGCCAATGAAATCAAAGTACTATGCCTCTATTTTTACTTTGTTTTTTTCAATCGCCCTAACCTTGCCCGCCTGGGCCTGCACCACCACGATCGTAGGTAAAAGCGCATCGACGGACGGCTCCGTGCTGGTCTCGCATTCTGAAGACGGCCTAAGCGATCCCAGCGTGGTCTACGTTCCGGCTAAAGATCACCCGGACGGCTCTCTTCGTCCTGTGTTCTACTCCACTGTCGCCCTTGACTACAAACCGCAATGGGGCGCAAGCGAAACCCATCGTCTCAATACAAAAGACCGCGGCCCCACTTACGACGTAAAAAGCATCCCTGCCAGCGTTCCTTTGGGCTATATTCCGCAGGTCTCTCATACCTACGCCTATTTCGACGGTAATTACGGCATTATGAACGAGCATCAACTCTCCATCGGCGAATGCACGGACAAAGCCAAAGTGCATCCTGAACCGGAACCTGGCAAGCGCATTTTCTATTCCTCCGAATTGTCCCGAGTGGCCTTGGAACGCTGCAAAACCGCACGCGAGGCCGTTTTACTCATGGGCCATCTCATTGAAACTTACGGCTACTACGGTACCGGCGAAACGCTGCTGGTAGGCGATCCAAACGAAGGCTGGGTCATGGAAATGGCAGGCTACGACAAAAATGGCACGAGCGGCGTCTGGGTGGCGCAGCGCGTGCCGGATGATTCCTTCTTTGTCGCCGCCAACCAGTTCCGCATTCGCGACATCCGCCCCGACGCCAACGATATGCTTTACTCCAAAAACATCTTCTCTATCGCTCAAGAAAAAGGCTGGTGGCAGCCGGAGCAAGGACTGCTCGACTTTACCAGCGTGTATGGCGACGGAGAATTTCATCACCCTTACTACTCCTTGCGACGCGTTTGGCGCGCCCAGATGCTGGTGGCTCCATCGTTAGAGCTTTCTCCCTGGGCGGAAGGCCCTTACACAAGAGCGTATGCCTTCGCTATAAAGCCGGATAAAAAGCTCTCCCCTCGCGACGTATTCGCCATTCATCGCGACAACTATGAAGGAACCGAATTCGATCTTACCAAAGGCCTTGCGGCCGGTCCTTTTGGCGATCCCAACCGCTTTGAAGGCAACGCCGAGTCAGTGGCCGACAAGGAAGGCCGCTTAACGCCTCTCAACGGCGAATTCGAACGCCCCCTCAATATCTACCGCTGCGTCTATTCCTATGTCAATCAATCCCGCAGCGATCTCCCTGACGCCATCGGCGGCGTAATGTGGATCGGCCTGGATCGCCCCAGCACAACGACCTTTATGCCCTTTTATGCTGGCGCTACCACCTTGCCAGCGTCACTGCAGCATGCGGATATCCTCAAATTCGACAAAAACAGCCTTTGGATGTCCTTCAACTATATCGCCAACTACGCCATGTTGAAGTATTCCTATATGATCCAAGACATCCAAGCCGTACGGGACAAGTATGAAACCACTGCTTTCCGCAAGCAGCCGAACTTAGAAAAAGAAGCCCTTGCCTTGTGGAACAATGGCAAATGCCAAGAAGCGCGGGAACTCCTCACTCAATACAGCCAAAACAATGCCCAGTCGCTTCTCTCTGATTGGTGGAAGCTGTCCGAAGACCTGTATCTCAAATACAACGACGGCTATATCAACGACCAGAAAGCCTTAGCTCAACCAGTCTTCTATCCTTCCTGGTGGCTGAAGCAGGTAGGATATGAAAATGGGCCTACAAGCTATGAAAAGCCAGCTGCGGAAACAAAGAATTGAACACGAGAACCAGAGTCACGAGAGGGGTCGACTGAAGTTGCGGCGGCCTTGACTGTATTTGAGACTTTTATTGGAGCAAGACGGTCCGCAGGACGCAAAAGCAGGGGAAGGTGGATGACAGTTTCGCCTGTTTGAGCACAGCGAGTTAAGAAACTGCCGCCTTAGCCTGCTTTTGCGAGGCGCGCGCAAATCTTGTCTCAAATATAGTTAGGCCGCCGTTTATACAAAAGCTCATATCCCAGAATATCCCTTTCGCGTCTTTCGTGTATTTCGCGGTTCGTTGTCCACAAACCGTTGCCATTCTTCCTGTTTCAGCCTCTCAAAGCTTATAAATTCTGGTATATTTAAAAAAGCAGAAGGCGCTTGGCGTTAACCAGGCTCCTTCTGCTTTTCAGTTCACATACAACCATGACTTCTATTTAAACACTTCGGGATTAAGGCAGGTCGGCATAGGCTGTCCGTGCAACGCCGCTAGCAAATTATCCACGGCCAGGTTCATCATGGCTTCCCGCGTCTGCCTTCCTGCGCTGGCGATATGGGGCGTAATCAATACATTGTCCATTTGGTAGAGTTCATGGTCTACAGGCAGCGGCTCCGGATCGGTTACATCCATCGCGGCATACGCCAGTTGCCCGTTCTTGAGAGCCGCCACCAGGTCCGCAGTCACCACAATGGGGCCGCGGGCGGCATTGATGAAATAGGCGCCTTTTTTCATTTTACCGAAGGCCTCCGCATTGAACATGCCGCGCGTTTGCGCCGTCAAGGGCGAAAGAACCAATACAAAATCCGCTTCCGCCAGCAACGCGTCAAAAGAGCGGTAGGATGCTTCAAACTTCGCTTCATCCGCCCGGGGGCGGCGGTTGTGGTAGATAATGCGCATGCCGCTGGCTAACGCCCGGCGCGCCGCGGCGCTGCCGATATCTCCCATGCCGACAATCCCCAGCGTCTTGCCGTATAAATCACAACCCAGACCCAAATCACCGCCGCACTGGCCCAGCGATTTCGTCCACCGGCCGGCTTTGGCGTACGCCCAGCCTTCATGGATGCGCCGCGCCGACGAGAGTAAGAGTCCAAAGGCCATATCCGCCGTCGCCTCTACCAAAACGCCAGGGGTGTTGCTCACCGCTACCCCTTTAGCCGTACAAGCCGGGACATCAATATTATCATAGCCCACCATCGTATTCGCAACTACTTTCAACTGCGGAGCTGCAGCCAAAAGAGCCTCATTTACCGGTGCGCCCGTGCAAAGCAAACCCTCAGCATCTGCTATTTCCTCCAGCAGCCGCTCCTGCGGCATGCGCCCTTCCTGCTGCCAAGAGACAACGGTCCCCTCCGCCTCCAGCCGCGCCAATACCTCAGGAAATAACTTACCTGTTACCACGATTTTAGCCATATCTTTGCCTCCTTGCTTCTCTAGCCTCTTCCGTAGCCCTCACTTTACTCACTCTACTCCTGTTCAAAACCGTTGCCCCGTTCTTCTCTTGCGTCCCCTCACGCGACTCCGGTTCTCTTGTTCAATTCCCGTCTTCTTCCGCAGCCCTCATTCGGGCCCTCACTCTACTCCCTCTACTCTTGTTTATTTACACCGCTTCGTTCCACCGCGTTTCCCGCAAAATGCAGCTTCAACAGCACAATCTCGCTTTGGGTGCCTACGCGCAAAGGAGGCCCCCAGCCGCCGTAGCCGCTCGAAACAATCATCGTCATATTGCCGCGCTGCAGCATTCCCCAGTCAAGCTCATACATCGCATGAGTAATCAAGGAAATCGGCCACATCTGCCCCTGGTGGGTATGCCCGGATAACAGCACATCCGCACCGGCCACTGCCGCCTCGTCAATACGCTGCGGCTGGTGATCCATCACCACAACCGGCCGAGTCAAATCCACCCCGGCCAAAATGTCTTCCAACGGATCGCTTTCGCCCGGCTGATACCGGCTGCGCCCGAAGTCATCGCGGCCCACCAAAACCAAGCCGTTCCCTACCAATTGCCAGCGATCTCTAAGCACCGTCAAACCGCCGGCCTCCAAATACTTGATCGCCTTTTCCGGCTTACGGCTGATATACTCATGGTTTCCCATGATCGCATACACCCCTAGCGGCGCTTTCAGCCCCCGCAAAACTTGGGGTATGCCATGCCTCGGCAGATAGTCCGCATCCTGATCAATGGTATCGCCTACAAAAACAATGATATCCGCCTGCTGCGCATTAAGGTGCCGCACCAATTCCTCTACACGTTCCCGATCAATCAACGCGCCAATATGCACATCCGACACCATGGCAATCGTCAGGCTCTCTCGTCCGGGAAATTCCTTGGCAATGGTCACCTCATAGGGCTGAACCACCGGATGTCGGGCTTGATCCCAGCCATACGCGAAAATAGCCAGCGCCAGCAGAGCTGCAGCGAAAGTCAACCGTCTCCGCCAGGGACGCTTTAAAAATAAGCACCCCGCCTCTAACAGCAGCAGGGATAGTACAAAATAAGTCAGCCATCCCAGCCACCAACCGCCAATGATCTCCAGATTTTCGCCCCAACCTGGGCGCAACAACCGCAAAAAAGGAACCAAAAACAACCCAAACGCCACAATTCGCAAAACGATCTGCGTTCGCCGCCGCAAACCAAACGCTACCCGGCGATATACATAAAAGCACATCAATCCGTAAAGAAGCGTAAAAAAGACCAAAAATAACGATACCGGCACATTCATTGCAACCTACACGCTCCGTTTTCAAAAACTCTACTCTCATCTTAGAAGAAGAGTAAAAAAAAAGCAATCGTTAAGAAGGATTTTTTATATTAGTAGAGAATATTTATTAATAAGAAAAATCAAGGAGGTGAGTTCCGTCAGATAAAAGCACCTCGCTTTGTCTGCGGAGTTACTATGAAACAAGTAGAAGAACTGAAAGAATTTTTTGCCGCTAACAAAGGAACCGGCACCCTCTCCACCGCCAATGCCAAAGGCCAAGTCTCCAGCGCCGTATACGCTACGCCGCATTTTCTGCCGGACGGACAACTTGCCTTTATCATGCGGGACCGGCGCACCTGGGCCAACATTCAAGAAAATCCGCATGCCTGCTATCTATTCTTACAGCATGGGCACCAAGGAAAACGGCTGTACTTGACCAAGACTGGCGATGAAACCAACAGCGAGCGTCTCTTCGCCTTGCGCCGCCGGGACTATGGAGAGAAAGAAATCGGTGAAGACCTGCATCTGGTCATTTTCCGTCTCGACGAAGTCCGGCCTCTTATCGGAGGCTAAATTTGAGAAAACACTAGGCTCGAACAGGAGTCGCGGGAGTCACGGGAGGGTTTCGAAAAGAAACGGGACATTGTTAAATGCGTAGAAATTAAAATTGTAGATTGGGAATAATGCATGAAAGCCGCCTATTTAAAGGCGGCTTTCATGCGCTATGCAGACAGTCTTACTCCAAATAAAATTTCAAATATACTCTCTCATTCGAGCCCTCCCTCTACTCCTGATCACAACGGTCTGTTCATTTCGCCACAAAAAAAGCAGCTCTTGGTCCGGCTTCACTTGACGCAGCAAATACTCTTCCAGCGCCAAATTCCGCCAAGGATGCATGGACGAAGACAGACTCAGCCTCGCCGCTTCCTTCATTTATAGAGTCCGCACCTTCTGACTTACTTCTTCCAACATTTTCTGGCGGGCGGCGTCATCTACGGCCGTTACCGAGCCAAAAATACGATGTTCTAATACCTTCATGCCGCACAGCGAAAAGATTCCTTCATCCACGGCCAAACGCACGGACTTGGCTACGCCGCTCTCCTCGCAGAGCGCCTCCGGCATACCCATGGTTGTAAAAGCCAGTACTTCTTTCCCTACAAGCAACCCTTGCAAGCCGGTTTCAGCGGCGGAAAACGCAAATCCTTCCGCAAAAACCCGGTCGATATACCCCTTCAGCACCGCCGGCATGGCAGACCACCAGAGAGGATATACAAAAATAAGCCGATCCGCCCAGGCGATATGACGCTGCTCCTCAATAATATCCGGAGGCGTCTGCGCCTCGGCAAAAGACAATAAATCTCTGCCGCTTAGAGCAGGAACAAAATGCATCGCATACAAATCTCGCATCATCACTTCATCCCCCCGGGCATGGATGGCCTGCACCGCTGTATCAGCGATAGCTCGGCAAAAGCTGCCCGACTGGGGATGACAATAGATCAATAACTGCTTCAATCCCCCAGCCTCCTATGAATATAATACAAGAGCAATCACTTCCAGCGTCTCCGGCCCTTCATTGACCAAGCTGTGCGCTTCTCCATCCTTGGTAAACAATAAATCCCCAGCCAGCACTGTGCTTTTGGCGCCATTGTCATCAAAAACGCCTTGGCCTTTGAGCACATAGTAGGCTTCCACATCACCGTTATGTTGATGAAAGCCCACCGAACAGCCTGGGTTAATTATGTTGTGTGAAAACAAGCGCCCTTTGCCTTGAAACTCTTCTCCCTGCAGCAAATGCACCAGTGTCACATCCCCTTGACCACCCAGCATTTCCTTGCGCACCTCGCGCTGCAATTCCTCTGCCCGTTTGATCATGTTCCTTCCTCCTCTTCTTCTCTCAGAACATTTCGGGATCTACTCCACTTGAGCAATTCGCGCTCCAAATCGCAAATCCTGCAAAAAAATAAAGGCCGCTTGCGCGGCCTGGGAGAACATGGGGATACGAGAATTGAACAAGAGTAGAGGGAGTAAAGGGAGGGTACGCATGAGGGTGCGGATTTTGAAAAAGAGTAAAAACGAGGAAGGGTACGAAAAAACCATTAATTTAAATTCACAGGGTTCTGCTGATTTAATGAGTGCACCGCCAGGACAAGAGATTTTTCCACCTGGCAAGAAAGAACGCCGCAGGAATAGCGGCGCTCTTTCAAGGCTTTCTGACGCAGGCAGGTGGAAAAAGAATTGCCCTTGGCGTGTGATATGAATAAATTAGCAGAGCCCTGCTATGACAAAGCCAGACGGAAAAAGAGCTTCTTTGCCGCGAGATGCGAGTCAAGTAACGGTTTCTAAAAATTAGACATTGAAACGGAAATGCACCACATCGCCGTCTTTCATGACATATTCCTTGCCTTCGAGGCGGACAAGTCCTTTTTCCTTGGCTGCCGCAGGGCTGCCGCTGGTCACCAAATCATCAAAAGAGATGATTTCCGCCCGGATAAAGCCACGCTCAATGTCGCTGTGAATCTTGCCGCCTGCCGCCGGAGCTTTGGTACCGCTCACAATAGTCCAAGCGCGAGTTTCCATTTCACCGGCCGTTAAAAAGGTCATCAAGCCCAGCAGCTTAAAGGCCGCACGCACCAGCTTATCGAGACCGGACTCCGTTAGTCCCAATTCACCCAAGAACGCCCGCGCGTCTTCATCGTCCAGCTCGGCAATTTCCGACTCCACCTTGGCGGATACGGCGATAACTTCAGCGCCCTCTTGGGCTGCGTATTCCTTTACCTGTTTGACATACGGATTATCGTCCGCCGTCAGCAGCTCGTCTTCCGCCACGTTGGCGATAAAGAGAGTAGGCTTCAGCGTCAGCAGCGTCAAGTCGCGAATGAGCTGCGCCTCATCGTCGGTCATTTCTACACGCCGCGCCGGCTGCGCATCTTCCAAGAGATCCTTAATGCGTCCCAAGAGCGCCAGCTCCACCGGAGCCTTTTTGTCGCCGCTTTTGATCAGCTTCTGGGTACGGTCCATACGCTTTTCCACCGTCTCCAGATCCGCCAGACAAAGCTCGGTATTGATGATGTCAATATCGCGCAACGGATCAATAGCGCCTTCCACATGAGTAACGTTCGCATCCTGGAAACAGCGCACCACCTGAGCCACGGCGTCCACCTGGCGAATATGAGCCAAAAACTTGTTGCCCAAGCCTTCGCCTTTCGACGCGCCCTTGACCAAACCGGCGATGTCCACAAAACGCATAGCCGCAGGCAAAATGCGCTTAGAGCCGTAAATAGACGCCAGCTTCGCCAGACGAGCGTCCGGCACTTCCACTACGCCCACGTTAGGCTCGATCGTACAAAAAGGATAATTCGCCGCTTCCGCTCCCGCCTTGGTAATGGCGTTGAAAAGCGTACTTTTGCCTACATTAGGCAACCCGACAATGCCGACTTCCAGATTGGTACTCATGCTTATATTCCACCTTATTCTTGATTTCTTGTTGTATCTCAAGAAGCCACCGGTCCATCCGCTTTTCGCAGCCTGAACCAGCGGCCCCTGTTGACATTCTTCCTTAACTATTCTATTTTAGACGATTTACTTGGCAAATTCAAGTAGACAGGGCGACGCCGCGCTTAGACAAGCGCAAAGCAACTTGAGCGACAATCTCTTTTGACGCCGGCAAAATCCCTTCCAGCGGATAGTCCATGCCCAATATGCGCCACTTTTCAACACCCATCGTATGATACGGCAAAAGCTGCACCGCTACCGTTCGCGGCAGCGCCAGCACCACCTTGGCCAGCGCTTCGGTTTCTACCTCGTCGTCCGTCAGGCCCGGGATAACCACAAAACGCAAGGTGACGTCGCTGACCAAAACGGCTTCCTTCAAATGAAGCAGCGTTGCCTGATAATCGCCGCCCTTGGTCAAGCTGCGATAGGTTTCCTCCCGCGCTCCCTTGAGACTGAAAAGCACCGCATCCGCATAGGGCAGCACGGCTTGCGCCGCACCAGCCTCCCACTTACCGCTGGTATCCAGCGTCGTATGAATGCCCGCCTCTTGGCAGGCCGCAAAAAGAGCCCCCACAAAATTCGCCTGCTCCATCGGCTCGCCGCCGCTGACGGTAATACCGCCGTTGGAAGCATCGTAAAAGGGCCGGTACCGCTGGTAGTCCGCCAGCACTTCTGCTACGGTCATCTCCCGCCCGCCCCGTTTCCAGGTATCCGGGTTATGGCAAAAGGCGCAGCCCAGGCTGCAGCCGGACAAAAACAGCACATAGCGAATCCCCCGCCCGTCCAACGTGCCGAAGGTCTCTACCGAATGCACCCAGCCCTTGATGTCGCTCATAGGCCGCCTCCTTTGATAGACAACGAAATTTCAACAGGAGTAGAGGGAGTAGAGTGAGGGCTACGGGTTAAGATTGAACAAGAGAATCGGAGAACCAGAGGGTACGAAAGAGGAAAACAAAGCAATTGGATTTTTAATTTTCTCACACCTATTTGCCCGTAACCCTCTGTCTTACCCTCCCTTTACTCCCTTTACTCTTGTTCAACATCCCGTCCCTGATTCCTTACGCGCCTACTGTTTCGTAGAAAGTCCGATGGATAACTTCAAGCTGCTGCGCCCGGCTGAGCTTGATGAAATGCACGGCGTAACCGGAAACGCGAATGGTAAGCTGCGGATATAGCTCCGGATGCTCCATGGCGTCTTCCAAAGTCGCCCGTTCCAGCACGTTGACATTAATATGATGGCCAGCCAGCGATACATAGCCGTCCAACAGCGCCGCCAGCTTGGCTGCGCGATCTTCCGCAGTTCCGCCCAGCACGTGAGGCAAGATCGAGAAGGTGTAGGAAATGCCGTCGCGGCAGGCTTCATAAGGAAGCTTGGTCACCGAACGCATAGCGGCCAGCGCGCCTTTTTCCTCGCGTCCGTGCATGGGGTTTGCTCCCGGTGCAAAGGGAGCGCCTGCAGGGCGTCCGTCCGGGGTAGCGCCGGTTTTTTTACCGTACATCACATTCGAAGTAATGGTAAGCACTGACAAGGTATGATGCGCACCGCGGTACGCGGCATGGCGCTTCAAGAGCGCCGAGAATTCTTCGACCAGCTCTTTCGCCAGCTCGTCCACGCGATCATCGTCATTGCCGTAACAAGGGAAAGGCTGCTCGTTGGTAAAGCCCACGGCAATGCCGCGTTCGTCGCGGATGGCTTTGACCTTGCCGTAGCGGATCGCGCTCAGAGAGTCCGCCGCCACCGAAAGACCGGCGACGCCAAAGGCCATGAGCCGTTCCACTTGGCTGTCGTGTAGCGCCAACTGAGACGCTTCATAGGCATAGCGATCATGCATATAATGGATCAGATTCATCGTATTTACGTAAAGACCGGCCAGCCACTCCAACACTCGGCTGTAGCGGCGGCGCACTACGTCATAATCCAGATATTCGCCTTCCGGCAAGGGCAGCTCCGGCGCTACCTGGAGCGCCGATTTCTCGTCTTTGCCGCCGTTAATGGCCATCAAAAGCGCCTTAGCCAAATTGGCCCGCGCACCAAAGAACTGCATCTGCTGCCCCAGGCGCATAGCCGACACGCAGCAGGCAATGCCGTAATCATCGCCGTAAATGGGGCGCATCAAATCGTCGCTTTCGTACTGAATGGCGCTGGTATCGATGGACACTTTAGCGCAGAAGCGTTTGAAGCCTTCCGGCAAAGCCGCCGCCCAGAGCACCGTCAGATTGGGTTCCGGCGCAGGTCCCAGATTGTAAAGAGTATGCAAAACACGGAAAGACGTCTTGGTCACCAGCGTGCGGCCGTCTACGCCCATGCCGCCTACCGATTCCGTCACCCAGAGCGGGTCGCCGGCGAAGAGCTCGTTATAATCCGGCGTGCGCAGCTGCCGCGCCAACCGCAGCTTAATTACCAATTGATCAATGATTTCTTGCGCGCCGCTCTCGTCCAAAAGACCTGCCGCCAAATCGCGCTGAAAATAAATATCCAAAAAGGTCGAAACGCGGCCAATGGACATAGCCGCCCCGTTTTGATCCTTAATTCCTGCTAAGTACCCAAAGTAAAGCCACTGCGCCGCTTCCAGCGCCGTTTCCGCGGGACGGCGAATGTCGCAGCCGTAGCTGGCCGCCATCTGCGCCAGCTGTTCCAGCGCTTCAATCTGCAGCGCAATCTCTTCGCGGCTGCGCATGGTTTCTTCATCCATCGCGTCAATGCGCTCTTTTAAATCCTGCTTCTTGCAGACGATGAGATGGTCTACGCCGTACAGCGCCACGCGGCGATAATCGCCAATAATGCGGCCCCGGCCATAGGCGTCCGGCAGACCGGTAATAATGCCCACCTTACGAGCCAGTTTCATCTCTTCCGAATACGCCCGGAAGACGGCTGTATTGTGCGTGGTGCGGTGATTATGATAAATATCGCTGATTTCCGGAGCCAGCTTATAGCCGTAGGCTTCACAAGCTTGCTCGGCCATGCGGATGCCGCCGTTGACGATGACGCCGCGCTCCAGAGGAGCCTCGGTCTGTAAACCGACAACAACTTCCAAATCTTTTTCAATGTAACCGGCGCCATGGGATGTAATGGTCGAGACCCGCGTAGGATCGACAGACAAAACGCCGCCTTTTTCCTGTTCCGCTTTCAACAAGTCCATACACTTGTCCCAAAGCTTTTTTGTCCGCGCCGTCGGCGCCGCCAAGAACGCGTCATCTCCTGTATAAGGCTGATAGTTGCGTTGAATGAAGCTGCGCACGTCAATGCGCCGCTGCCACCGTCCGCCTTGAAATTTGTTCCATGCTTTGTTGTTCATCATCGTCATTGCTCCTCTCGTCAAGCCGGCGCCTTTACAGCCCCGGTCAGAGCGACAAAAAACCGCCCAGGCAGCACACAAGCTTTGCCCAGGCGGTCGGCTTTCATATCCCCATTCGCAGTCCACGTGGTATTCTCCACTGATCCGCCAGTCCTGCTGGGGTTCGGTTGTCTGACACAGCGGTGTGTCGCATCTTTATTATACTCATCTCAGGGAGGCACCGTCAAGAGGCCAGTGTGCTTTTTTTATCTTTTTATTTTTTAATAAATATTATTCATTGCAGATCTACAGAGCGCTTTTCCCACTACAGTCCCATAATCGCTTCACAAGTTCGCATACCCTAACCACATTTATAGGAAACAGTGTAAAAATAGGACCTCATTTCATTTGTAATTCCTTGAAAATAAAGGTATTATAAGTTGTGTTTCTCATAACTATTAAATGTTATCTTTCCCTAGTAAAGATCCAGAAAAAATTATTATCTTCATGTATTACAAGGAGGATTGTTAGAATGTCCTGGAACATCAGTAAAAAAATCACCGCCGCTTTTCTCGCCGTCATTGCTCTTGTCGCTATTATGAGCGCCTTCACTTATTACGAAGTAGGCCAGCTCAACGATATGCATATTACCTCGGCCAAAAGCAATTTAGAAAAAATGTACCTGTCCCAAGGCATTGCGCTGGATATTGCTAACGAAGCCGTGGCCATGCGCCGTTTCAACTTTACCGGCGACGCCAATGACATTACCGTCTTCAATACCTACCGCACCCAAGGGAACGAAAAGCTGCAGCGCCTGGACGCTACGCTGTCCCTGCAAAAGAACAAAGACCTTATCCAAAAAATACAACAAGAAAAAAACAAGTACGAAAGCATCGCGGAAAAGTCCTTTGCCGCCAAAAAAGCTAACGACGCAGCCGCCGTCGGTCAATTTATGGATGCAGCCGGCACGCCCTACAAGGCTTCCATGAGCCACGCCATGGAAATGGTAAGCAACGTAGATGATTTTGTCAAAGCCGACCAAATCGCTTCTGACGAAAAAGCATCGGGCATGCGCAAAACTTTGCTTTTCACCAACCTTTTGGTCGCCATTATCGCTATCTTCATCAGCCGTTTCATCAGCGGCCGCATCTCGCGCCCCGCCCAGGAAGTCAGCGCTGCCGCAGCTAGCATTGCCGCCGGCGATCTGTCCGGTCCGAACGTGGCCGTTACCACGAATGACGAAATTGGCGAATTAGGCCAGTCCTTCAACACCATGAAAGCCAATCTGCGCCAAGTCATGCAGACCATCCAGTCTTCCTCCGAACAAGTCACGAGTTCTTCGGAAGAACTCACAGCCAGCGCCGAACAGTCCGCCATCGCCTCCACCCAAGTAGCTGAGTCCATTACCTCGGTAGCCCAAGGCGCCGCGGGGCAGCTTCACGCCATAGAAAACGCTTCCGCTACGGTCCAGACCCTGTCCGCCGGTCTGGAAGAAGCCGCCGCCAGCGCCCATGAGGTCAGCGACCAGTCTTCTCGCGCTTCACGCACAGCGGTTGACGGCGCCCAGACGGTCGCCCAAGCGGTCAAGCAAATGCAAAGCATCCAAGAAACCGTTAATTTCTCCGCTAACGTCGTCGCCAAGCTTGGTGAAAGTTCCCAAGAAATCGGTCAAATCGTCGACACCATCTCCGGCATCGCCGCCCAAACGAATCTCTTAGCGCTAAACGCCGCCATCGAAGCTGCCCGCGCCGGCGAACAAGGACGAGGCTTCGCCGTCGTCGCTGAGGAGGTTCGCCACCTGGCCGAGCAATCTCAGGACGCCGCCAAAAAAATCACTACCCTTATTTCCGAAATCCAAGGAGATACCGCCAAGGCCGTCTCCTCCATGCAAGCCGGCACCCGCGAAGTGGAAACCGGCGTGGAAGTCGTCAACAGCACTGGCGCCGCCTTCAATAGTATTGAAACCATCGTGCTTCATGTGGCGGATCAGATGAAGGAAATGTCCACCGTCATCGAGCACATGGCCCAAGGCAGCCAAGAAATCGTTACCGCTGTGGCTGAAATTGACCGGCTGAGCAAACACGCTTCCAGCGAGTCGGAAAACGTCGCCGCCATCACCGAGGAACAGTCTGCCGCAGCCGAAGAAATCGCTGCTTCCAGCCAGGGCCTTGAAGGCATGGCGCAAAAAATGCAGGAAGCCGTCAGCAAGTTCCGGCTGTAAATACGACGTTACACAGAGTAACAGAGGAATCAGAGGGTACGCAGAGAAAATTTGGATAAACGAAGTTACTCTTTATAAAAAAGAGAGCAACGCCCGAATTCGTCGGATGTTGCTCTCTTTTTCTATTTTTTCCTCTGCCTTTTCTCTGTTACCTCTGTTACTCTGTGTGCCGTATTTCTCCATATCCCGCACTTCTCGCGTCTACTCCGCTTCACCGGCTTTACCGACGATGCCTCGAAAGGATTTTTCAAACTTAGGACGCGGAATGAGCACCCGATGGCCGCAGCCCATGCACTTCAGCCCGATGTCCATGCCCGTACGCACGATCTCCCAACGGTCACTGCCGCAAGGATGCGCTTTTTTCATTTTCACTATATCCCCCATGTCCACCTTGACAATATTCATCCCATTTCCTCCTTGTTGTAAAAAAGGAACGATACACAGAGAATCAGAGGACACGCGGAGAGAAGATACGTTTACACAGAGTAACAGAAGAAATGCCAGAGGTAACAGAGAGAATATGTGGAGCGACCGACACTAGGCACTTCACGTGCCGTCGCTGTTACTCTGTAAGCCGTTCCTCGATCCCTCACTCTACTCCTGTTCAAAATCCCGTGCCTTCTCTGGCTTTTACTGGCGGAGACCGGTTGCTATGCCATCCATGGCGCAACCGGCACTAGGCACTTCACGTGCCGTCGCTGTTACTCTGTGTGCCGTTCCTGTCCTCATGCGTACCCTCCCACGACTCCGGTTCTCTTGTTCAATCCTCGTGCCCTGTAACCTCGTCCAGCTTCGTCCAGCCTTCTTCACTGCGCTGATGCCAAAGACCGCAGCGCACGCCGGCTCGCTCCAGCAACGCCCGAAGCTCCGCCGCCTCATCTAGAGCGCAAAGCAGGCTTTGTCCGCAGCTAAGGTCCAGCTCCTGCGGCGTCGGCACAATGCGAATGTTCCGCTGACCAAGTTCCCTCTCCGCCAGCAGCGCATCATGCACAGACACCAACGTCACCAAACAATCCAGCTTAGGATAGAGTTTCGCCAGCATCACAGCGTCAGTGTCTTCCCGGAACGAGTCAGCTCTAGAATGGTATACATATTGGTCGCTTCCCCTACGGCCAGCTTGTCTTCCACGTGGTAATAGGAAAGGCAAGTACCGCAGGACAGCACCTGGCAGCCCGCTTTCGCCATCACCTGAACTGGTTCCAGTACAGCCGAGTTTTCCACCGTCAGCTTTACGGCGCTGTTGAGGAAAAGCAGCGCCTTCGGCACAGGCCCTTCCAAGAGCGTATGCAGAAAGGAACGCATCAAGACCGCACCCAGCTCCTCGCTGCCATGGCCCAAGGTATCCTTCGTAAGCAAATACACCAGCCCCGCTTCCGCAGGCGCTTCTTCCCGACAGCTTACGCATTCACCCAGAAACGTTGGCAGTTCCTCAGCCTCGCCTTTAGTCAAACGCAAAGCAAAGCCGCCGGCTTCCGCAGCTACATCTACGGTGCAGCTCAAGGACGTCGCCAGCTTGCGTACATTTTCCTTGGCAATCGCATTATCCACCCGCACCGTCAGCACGCCGGCGTTCATAGCATCCAGCGCTCGTTTCGTCAAAATGACCGGTTGCGGACAAAGCAGCCCTCTAGCGTCTACTTCATTCGACATCAATGGTTCCCCCTTCGCCGTCCATTACACGGCCAATAATGGCTGCCGCCGCCACGCCCGCCGCCTGCAATTCTTGCAGCAGCTGCGGCGCTTCGTCTTCACTCAACGCAATCAGCAAGCCGCCGGATGTCTGCGGATCATAGCATACATCACGCAGCGCTTCGGGCACCGCGTCTCCAAAGCGCACCCGTGCGCCCAAATAATCCCGGTTAGTATAGGCTCCTGCGGGAATCAGCCCCATCGCCGCCGCTTCCAACACCTCCGGCAAGAGCGGCAAGGCCTTAGCATCCAAACAAATTTTGACGCCGCTGCCGGCGGCTACTTCCGCCGTATGCCCTAATAGGCCAAAGCCTGTAATATCCGTACAGCCGTGCACATCAAAGCCTTCCATTACCTGCGCCGCCGCCTTGTTTAAGGTAGACATGGATTTCCCCGCCGCCACCACGCCTGTGTCAAACATCTCCAAGCGCGCCGCGGTTGTCAAAATCCCTGTGCCCAAAGCCTTAGTCAGCACCAATGCGTCTCCCGGGCGCGCTCCGGCGTTGGTCCGCACCCGCGAAGGATGGCAGACGCCGGTCACGCTGAGACCGTATTTCGGCTCATTGTCGGCAATCGTATGGCCCCCGGCCAAAACCGCCCCGGCTTCGGCCACCTTGTCCATGCCGCCTTGGAGCACCTGCAGCAGCACTTCCGCCGGCAGCTTGCAAAGAGGCCAAGCCACCACATTCAACGCCGTCAGCGGCTTGCCGCCCATGGCATAGACATCGCTCAGACTGTTCGCCGCCGCAATCTGTCCGAACAAATACGGATCATCCACCATGGGCGGAAAAAAATCAACCGTCTGAATGAGCGCGGTTTCTTCGTTTAATAAAAACACCCCGGCGTCATCCGACGTATCCGTCCCTACTAAAAGGCGCGGATCACTCGGCGCCTTGAGCTGCCGCAGCACCTGCGACAACGAGCCCGGCGGCACCTTGGCGGCACAACCGCCGCTATTTGTAAACTGAGTCAGCTTCACCATGAAGCATCCCCTCCTATCATTTCCTGTAGCCATAGTAAATTCTACACTCTTCTTCAGGCTCCTGCAAACAGAATCATTTTAAAATAGGATAGGTACGCTTCCACAGAGAAGCAGAGGAAATGCCAGAGGTATCAGAGAAAATTACGCGCTTCTTGTTCAAATTTCCGCGCCTTCTCTCTGGCCCTTCCTCTGTTACTCTGCTTACTCTGTGTTCCGTACTCCGTACTCGCAAAAACCCGCCCCGGACGTTGTCCAGAGGCGGGTTTCTCTTCGTTTTAATTTCCTCGCGCTTGCTGGCGGGATTTTTCTTGTTTTTCCAGCATCACGCCGGTGATGACCTTGTCGGTTTCCAGCATGCCCGGGGCGCTGACGCGGCCCAGGTTGCGAATGGTATCTTCCACGGTTGGAGCGATGATGCCGTTGCTGTCAGGCACCACAATGCCCCGCACCGCCATCAGCGAGCTTTCCAGGGCTGTTGCCGCGGCGGTGGACAGCTTCAGAGCACACCCCACCTTGCCGCCATCGCAAATCATGCCGGTCAGATTGGCGACGACATTCTTAATCGCCATTTCTACCGTTTTCGCCTTGTCCGGCTCCATCAGCCAGGTAACCGCCGCCGTCGCTCCGGTGGCCGCCGCTACGGCGCAGCCGCAAAGAGCGGAGAGATTGCCCGTATGGATCTTGACGTACACATTAATTAAATGACTAATCGCCACAGCCCTTAGCAGCTCCTCATGACTTTTATGAAAAGCCTTTGCCGCTACATATACCGGCAAGATAGCCGTAATGCCGTGATTGCCGCTGCCCGCGCTGGACATAACCGGCACCGGCTCGCCGGACATGCGGGCGTCAGCCGCAGCCGCTGTCAGCGTCTTGGCCTCGTAAATGATGTCCTCGCCAGCCATGCCTTTGACCTGCAAATCCCGATAGAAAGCGCCGATGCCCATGCCCAGACGCTTTTCGATCCCCTTTTCGGCGGCGGCGACGTTCATATCGACGCCTTCTTGCAAAAATTCCAGCTCCGTTGGCGGAATCTTGGTTACCGCTTCGATCAGCTTGGCCACCGTCACCTGAGGCTGTCGCAGAAAGCTGCGGCTGTCCGTATGAATAGCTGCTTCCCGTTCATCCTGCGCCAAAGCGAATACCGTTTCTTTAGCCGTTTCCAACAGCACCAACCGTGTGTGCTTTTCTTCAATCACTGCGCGGCTCCAGCTTTCGCCGCTGCGCAGAATGACTTCGACCCATAAGGACGTCTTATCCGGATGCACCCGCACCGTTACCGCCTGGTCCGCCAGCATCCGCCGCGCCGCAGCTAGAGTCTCCGGCGAAAGCTCCGACAGCACCGAAAGCTGCTTTTCCGGCTGCGCCACCAGCGCCCCCAAAGCCGCAGCGATTTCCATTCCGGTTTCCCCGGTACCGGGAATGCCTACAGCCACGCCGTTTTTATAGACATTGCTGTTCACCGTCACTTCCACCGTTTGCACCTTGCCCGCTAAGACTTTCGCCGCATGAGCCGCCGCCAGCGCCACCGCGCCCGGTTCGGTGCAACCCATCGTCGGCAGCACCTCCGCATGGAGCAATTCCAAAATATCTTCTTGCTTCACCTTACAACCTCCCGGCCCAACTCGTGCGTCAGGCGTTTCCTTGTTTTTTCATGAAAAAGTAAAGCGGCACGCCTAAAGCCATTGCGCCCAGGCCCCACAGTATCTGTTCTGTTGACGCCTTGGATACCAGCCAAACGCTGACCGCCACCGCCGCTAACGGAATAAAAGGGACTAACGGCAGCCGGAAAAAGCCTTCCAAATCCGGACGTTTTTTACGCAGTACAATAACCGCCAGACAGGTTGGCACGTACTGGGCGAAACGAGACACCACGCTAATCGCCGCCAGCTTGACGAAGCTGCCCGAAAGAGCCACGGGAATCGCCAATAATACCGTAATGAAAATCGCCCAAGTCGGCGTGTTAAACCGTCCGTTTTCCGCAATCTTACGAGGAACCAGACCATCTTGGGCCAGCGCTACGCCGCTGCGAGGCGTCAGGAACGACGCCGCCACATTAATACCGCCGATGGAAATCAGCGTCCCGATGGTTACCAGCCACTTGCCTGCCGGCCCGAAAATGGCATTGGCCGAATCCGCCACAGGCGCCACGCTTTTCGCCAAATCCGCGCCCAGCGTGCCCACCGCTACCGCCTGCACCATGAAATACACTACTGAGCAAAAGCCCATGACCATCATGAGCGCCAGTGGCAGATTGCGCCGAGGATTTTCCATGTCCTCCGCCGCTACGGCCAGCGCTTCAAAACCGGTAAAGGCGTAAAAAATGAGCAATGCCGCTGCGCCGAAGGCATCCAGATCAAACCCTTTCGGATACAAAGGCGTGAAGTTCCCGAAATCAATAAAGAACGCGCCCAGAACCACAAAGAACAACAGCGGCAGCACCTTGCCTACGGTAATCAAATTGTTGACGACCTTCGCCAGTTTCACACCTAGATAATTAAGCAGACCTAAACCGCATAAAATCGTTAAAATGATCGTCGTTTTATACGGTTCCTGCAAGGCAGGCGGCCACACGGCGCTTAAAGCCGTCACAAAACCCACCGCCATCGCCGCCCAGGCAATAATACCGATAGCCCAGCGCATGATGCCCACTTCAAACCCGACGAACTCGCCGAAGGCTTCCCTGGCATACACATAAGCCGCGCCGTTGCGGCTAAATTTACCGGCGCACTCGGCAAAGCAAAGCGCGATGGTCAACACCACCAACGTCATGAAAAGGTATACAAACACACTTCCCGGCCCAATTAAGGCCATGGCCTTGCCTGGCAATAGAAAAATGCCGGACCCGATAACCGCGTTAATCCCCAAAAGCACAATGCTCCAAAAACCGAACTTACTTTTTGTTTCGTTAGTCATGGGCTCGCTTCCTCCTTAATCCCCTAAAAAAACTATAAATTAGTAAGAGTTCTTTTTAATCGTGTCAATAAACTTTTCAAACAAACACGCCATCGGCTCCGACGTTGCCGCCATCATCTCCGGATGCCATTGCACCGCCAACAGCCACGCCCCGCTAGTGCTTTCCACCGCTTCCACCACGCCGTCCAAGGCCCTGGCGCTCACGCGCAAGCCTTCGCCAAGCTTGTCCACCACTTGGTGATGATGGCTGTTCACCCGCACCTCGCCGCTTGCGCCGATGGCTTCCGCCAGCAGCGAATGTTCCTCCACCTCTACGGTGTGGCTGGCAATATGCCGCGGGTATCCCTGCCAATGGTTCCCCACTTCCGGACCGGCCAAAGCCACGTCCTGATGCAGCGTGCCGCCGCAAGCTACGTTAATAAGCTGCATGCCCCGGCAGATCCCTAAAATGGGCAAGCCCATATGACGAGCCTCCTGAAAAACCGCCAGATCATAAACGTCCCGTTCCGGCAATATTTCTCCGATCCCTCGGCGCGGCTGCTGGCCGTAGCTGAAGGGATCCACATCATGCCCGCCAGGAAAGACCACCGCGTCTACGCAAGTCAGCTGCGCCGCGATCGCCGCCGTATCCAGCACCGGCAGCAAAAGCGGCACCGCCCCCGCCGCCCGCAGCGCTTCTACATAGTCATGATTGATGTAATCCCGTTCCAAACCGGGAAACGGAGCGCCCGGCATAACCAGCCGGCTGCCCAACAAGCCAATAATCGGTTCTTTCATAGTAAACGCCTCCTTACTTACTGCTCAAGGGTATAACTATTTAATTAGCAAAGTTGGTGCCAACTATCTTTGAACGCTATTGAGAAAAAAAGCAAAGACTTAGACCGCCTTTTCTCCTGGAAGAAGAGTTCAGGCATCTAAGTCCTTTGTATATAAACAAATTCAATTTTTCTTCTCTAGAAACAGGTTGTCATCAGACCCATTTAAACCCGTTTTTATCCTATTTGTTGATGCAGAAGACCGTTCTTTCTTGGCGTCAGCCACCACGAAAGCCCAAACAGAACTATTTCTTCAACACAGCAACGCAAGCTGCCTCGCCACAGCCGCGCCCTTCTCCGTCAAGCGGCTGCCTCCGCGCCCGGTTTGCGCCTCCGTCAGCCCCCAGCTTTGCAGCCATTCCAGCGCCCGTCGCACTTCGCCCTCGCTGACCGCGCACCCTTGCTCCCTCAAGCGAATGCCAAGCGCTTTTCGGCCTGCAGATCCGCTTGCCAAACAGGCAAGCGTTTTTTGCGCCAACGGCCAGGCTTCGTGCCGCCGAAAGGCGTCCTCTTCCCGCGGCGTCTCTCTCACATAGTACGGCAGATCCGCCTCGCCAATACGTTCCCCAGCGGCGAAGGCCGCATAGGCCGCCACATTCTGCAGCTCCCGAATGTTTCCGGGCCAAGAGTACGCCAAAAGAGCTGCTTTGGCCCCTTCCTCCAGTTTCAGCTGTGACCGTCCCTGCTCACTCAGAAAAAAAGCAAGCAACGGTAAAATATCCTCGCGGCGCTCCCGCAGCGGCGGTACCACCAACGGCAGTACATGCAGGCGATAATACAAGTCTTGACGAAACCGCCCCGCTTCTACGAGCTGACGCAAATCCAGATGCGTCGCCGCCACCACGCGAATGTCTACATTCAGCACCTGCCCGGACCCTAAACGCGTCAGCTGTTTTTCCTGGAGCACCCGCAGCAAGCGAGCCTGCAGCGCCAGCGGCATATCCCCGACTTCATCCAAAAACACAGTGCCCCCATGAGCCTGCTCAAACAAACCTCGTTTCCCCTCGCGCAGCGCCCCCGTAAACGCGCCTCCTTCGTACCCGAATAGCTCGCTTTCCAAGAGAGCCTCCGGCACAGCGGCGCAGTTTACCGCCACAAAAGGCTGATGCTTGCGCGGCGACGCGTTATGAAGAGACTGCGCTAAAAGTTCCTTGCCTGTGCCGCTTTCGCCGGCAATCAGCACCGTCAGTCCGGACGCCGCCATCCGCTCCGCCAGTTGCAAGCATTCCCTCATTTGCACGGATTGCGTACGGATATCTGCAAAACAATACCTCGCCATCAGCCCTTGGGAACGCAGCCGGCGTTCCTTGGTCTTTTCCAACTGCCGCAGATAGGTGATGTCCTGCACGCTGAGGCAGCAGCCCGCCGGCGCGCCAAACTGCAAAATAGTCTGCTTTCCTACCAACAGCTCCCGTCCGGCCATTTCCACCACTTCGCCCCTCACATCACCGCCAGGCAAAAGCGCCGCCAAAGGCGCAGGAAGTACCTTTGCCGCCTTCCGGCCCAAACAGGCGTCGCCTTCCAGCTTCAGCAATTCCCGCATCGCCGCGTTGGCAACCAAAATACGCCCTTGCACATCCAACAGCAACAGGCCCTCTTTCGCCAAGTCCACCACCGACTCCAACTGCGCCTTCTGCAAAAACAGCTGCCGCTGCTGCTCTTTGATGCCCCCTGCCACATTAACAGTCGACTCCGCATATAAGACCAACCGCCGGCTGAGCTCGGCGCACTCCAAGCCCAAACGGTTGATGATTTCTAAAAAGGTCGAAATATCAATTACCCGATTGCCTAAATCGACAATCATCGAAATCGGCGGCGGCACCAAATGAGCCTCCCCGGGAGTCGTCGCCAGCAGGCAGTCTACGGCTTTATCCGGGTCATACGGAATCAAGCGCAAATGCCGCAAACCAACCTGGTACAAAAAGGCCACCGTCTCCAGCGTCGTCTCCGGCGCGTCGTTGACCACCAGCACCCTCGTTCCCTCAGGCAAAGTCAAAAGAGGCTCTACCGCCCCTTCGCGCACCGTCCGCTGCACCACCAGAATGCGGCTGGTATCCGGCACATAGCCCTCCACCTCCAGCACCTTGCTTTTCAGCATCACCAGCACCACGTCTTCTTCCAGCCGCGCCGGCTGCGCCAACGCATTCAATGCATATAGCCGGATGTCTACATAGCCTGCCAGAACCTCTTCCAGGTTTTCTTTTAAAAACGCCCCTAAATGCGTCATGCCGTTCGTCACTATCGCGATGGTTTTCATCAAACTCCGCCTCTCCGCAGTAAAAACAAGCATACTCTTCTCCGCTATGCACAGAAGAACTCTATGTTAATTGGTACGGATTCTTGCTTAGCTTCAAAAACTCCTGCTCTGCACAGCGAGCGCTTTTGAGATCCGCGCCGCAAAGCACTATAGCCGTTTCTCCATACTATGCCGCAGACATTCCAGCGTCTCCCGCAGAATCTGACGCACCTGTTCTTCCGGCAGGCCGCAACGGTTTCCCAGCTCTCGCAGGGAGCGTCGTTTCGTATGATCCAGGCCGAAATAGCCGCGCAGCAGCAAGGCCTGCTGTTTCGGCAGGCGACGCAGTAAGACCTGCAGCATGGTTTGCCGCCACTTGTGCAGCGTTTGCAGTTCCGGCGAAGCTTCTTTTTCCGTGCGCAGCACATTCCAAAGCCGCGCCTCTCCCTCTTGAGCCGCGTCCAGCGAAGCATGGTCTCCCAAAAACAACTGATAGCAGCGCAATCGCGCTCGATAGTCCCCTGCGGATAAGCCCAGCTTCCTCCAGCCCCAGGCTTCGGGTTTGCCGCGCACCAACCTCTCGCCTTCAACGCGGCGGGCTTGCACCGCTGCCTCATGCTGCCGTCGCGGCAAGTGCACCAAATATCCTTCCTGCCAAATTCCCAAATACAACCGTTTGCGAATACAGAAGGAAAGATAATTGGATAAGCAAGTCTTTTCCAGCGCCTGCGGCCGCCGCGCCGCTTCGATGAGACCTAAAAAGCCCAATTGCATGAGATCGTCTTCCTCCATGCCCAGCGGCAGCCGTCGATAGCGCCGCAGCAGATGTTGCACAAGGCCTCGATTGCCTTCCAGAAATTCATTCAAGGCAGCCTGGTCTCCCTGCTGATAGCGCGTCAGCAACTCCCGATTTCTCGCATCCCAATCCACATCTTGTTTCACTTTACAAACAACCCCTCTCTAAATTATGTAAATTCGCACAATCTTTTTTCTTCTCTTTCTTTTAAGAAATTCCTTCCATGTACAACACCGCAAACAAACAACGGCAAGAAGCTGCTTTTCACACAGCCCCTTACCGCTTATTCTCTCTGGCCTTTCTCTGTTACTCTGTGTACTGTTCCCTCTTTTACGTAACCCTCACGAGACTCCGGTTCTCTTGTTCAATCCCCGTTTCCTCTACCGCAGCGCTTCCAGCGCCCAGAAGAGGCAAAAGCCGATAATGCCGCCCACCAACGACCCGTTGATACGAATCCAGGCCAGATCTTCGCCGACCTTTTCCTCCACCAACCGATTCAGGCGTTCGGCGCTGAGGCGCTCTAATGCGTATTCCACAATTTCGCCGACAATAAAGTGACGCGCCGTAATCGCCTGCAGAAGCATCTGCTTGCAACGATCCGCCAAAAACCGTCCCGCCTCCGGCTTGGCTTTAAAAACTACCCAATAATGAGCCAACTGTTCCATACACCAATTTTCCAAAAAAGAGCTTTTACCTCCTTCCCTGCCTACAGGCTGCGCTATCTGGCGCAGTTCTTGCAAAAGACTTGCCACTAAGGGCTGAAAATCCAATTCCTCCGCCAGCATCCGCTGCCAGCACCGCAATTTTTCTTGAACCGCCGCCTGCTCTTGCAGCTTTGCCAGCGAGCCTTGGAGCTGGCCGTTCAGCCACAGCCGTACCGGATGTTGCCCATCTTCGCGCACTTCCCGGAGCAAGCTTTGGGCTTCCTCTAAAAGCGCTTCGGAAAATTCTTCCGGATTAATCTGCCCTGTAGCTTCCAGCATGCTCCCAAAGAACTGCGCCAGCGCCCCGTGGCGGCGCAGCTCCTCCTCGTATTCCTCACGAGCCCAGGCCGCCGCCGCGTCCTTCAGCTCCTGCCGCTCGATTTGCCGCGTCAAAAGCGTTGTTACGCCGTTCCAAAATTCAGCTTCCTGCACCGAGCTCGCCGCCGTATAACGCGCGCCCTCCTTGGCCAGCCAAGACGCAAGATCCGCCTGAAGCCAGACCTTGCCTGCCCAGCTCTGGCACCACCGAGCCGCTTTCCCCTCGTCTAAGCGCTGCACCTCCCTCTGGAGAATACGTTTGCCAATAGCGCCCAACACCCTTTTTCCCTTGCCATTGTCTACCCATTGAATAAACAAGCTAAGAAGCGGCCAGCGCTCCAAGACTTCCGCCAAACGCGCCTGCCCCAGAAAGCGGCTTTGCACCATCGAGGCCATACCTCGAATAAGACGCTCCCGATTGCGTGGAATAAGCGCCGTATGCCAGGAAACGCCCAAAGGCTTTGAAAAAAGGGCGGACACTGCAAACCAGTCGGCAACGCCCCCGATTAAAGCGGCTTCGGCAACGGCAAAAAAGCAGCGAGCTCCCAAATTCTCCGGCAAAGACGCCCGCAGCGCCCAGGCTGCCAAAAAGAGAAGCCCTATACCGACAAGGGCCCAATTCGCCCGCCTAAAGGGCGCCATCATAAAGCCACCGCCTTTTCCAAGACCTGGGTAAGCAAAAAGAGCAGGGCGCCCGCCGCACCGCCCACCACCGAGCCGTTAATGCGAATCATCTGCAAATCGTCCGCAACTCTCTCTTTAATAAAAAGCGCCAGCTCTTCGCCGCTCATCGCCCCAATATAGGAAGCCACAAACTCTCCGCTCCAATGCTTATGCCGTTTCAGCAGCCGCTTAATTTGCTGCAACAGCCATTCTTCCACATCCTGCCGCTTTGCGCTGTCTTCATCCAGATTGCCCGCCAGTCGCCGGGTCAGCCATTGCGCCCAAACGGCAAGCGTCGAGGCCGCTTCTGTTGTGTTTTTTTGATACCCATGCAGCCAACTGCGCACCCCCTCATCCAGCGCCGCCCCATACTTGCGCAGCAACAGGCGTTTATGAACTTCCACCCGGCGCTGCGTCCCTGGATCGCGCTGCAAGCGGCGCGCTTTCTTCCATAACCAGGCTCTCCCTTGATGACGCAGGGGATGTTCCGGCGCTTTCATGCGTTCCAAGGCTTCGTCCAGCAAGGTTACTATTTTTTGTATCCGCTCCGGCGAATCAAGTTTGGCATATTGCGTCACAAGACTGCGCAAAGCGCCGCCGTTCGTCTCATACCGTTCCAGCACATCTCTGGCAATATCTTGCAGCAGAGCTGCAAAGGCGGGCTGCTTGAGCAAGTCTTGAATTTGCTCCAAAACTGCCGCCACCAGTTGCTGCTCTTCTTTTTGCCTCAGCATCTGCCGCAGCAGATCCCCCAATAGGGGCGCGGCGTCAAAGTGCCGCAGCATTTTCTGCCGCCCCCATTTGGTCAACGCCGCCGCTTCATCCGGGCGCTGCGCCTGCACAACTCCAGCCAGCAGCCGCAGAATCCCTGCTTCGAGAAACTTTCGCCCGCCGCTTTGGCGCAAGTAGTCCTGCAACGCCTCCGTAAGGGAGTAGCGTCTAAGCACAGCCGCTACATTTTCCGCTGTCAGCAACTCCTCTTCTACCAAGGTTGTCAACTCCGTTAAAAAGCGATCTTTATTTTTGGCGACAATATTGGCCCGCCAGGAAATAATCCCCAGGGGCTTGCCAAAAAGAGCCGTAACGGCAAACCAATCCGCCAATCCGCCTACAACTGCCGCTCCAAAAGCGCTTTGCCCTAACGCACCCCAAAAAGTATGTCCATAGGGCGCGCAGCAAGCTAGACCGACGACAGTCAAGGCCAACGCGGCATTCGCCTGCTTGTATTTTTTCTCCATAACCCAGCCACCTCTTGATAAAAAATGCTTTCACCGCGCCTTTCAGGGGCGCGTTGAAAGCATTCGCCTTGGAACCTTAAAAATCCTTTACACTTCTAGCTCTTCCACCATAATCTGCGCCGCAGTCTCTTTTGAAACAGACAATCTGGCGCCGTTTGAAGCGAAAAAAACAACGTCTTCCTCTTTATCAATAACAATATGGTCGCCAAATTCAATGGTTTCCAAAATTATCTCATTGCCCTGCCTAATCCCGTGCTGCTGCAGATAGTTGCACATCGCTTCTTCTTGGGCAATGTCTTTGATCAAAAACGGTTTGCCTCGTTTAGCAAAAAAGAATTGCCTTAGTTCGCCGTCAACAGTGCCTAAAATCGTGGCCGCAATGGCCTCGGTAATGCGCATACGCACTTTTTTATCCACAAGGAGACGATACTCCATATGGGGCAATTGCTTGCGCAGCGTAATTTCAGCGTCTTCTTTCAGGCCTAACTCTTCAAACTTATAGATGGCGTGATCCTCTTTTTCGATCATCGTAATTACCGCAGCATCGCCTTCCGCCATTTCCGCCAAATGAAAATCCGCCTCTTTTTCCGTAGCTGTCGCAACATGAACATGGTGAGACATTTTTCCGGGAATGACAATGCTGTTCTTATTGGGCAGCCTGAGCTTCAAGGTTCGACTACGGGCAAAAAGCAAATCTTCCTTGGTAATAAAATCCCCTTTGTAAATGCCGTACGCTTCCATTTTAGAGGCAAGCGCGCTGCTTTTTACGCCTAAAATCATTAAACTGTGAATTGGATTGGCGTCAAGTAATGTCTTCATCGCATATATAGTCCTTTCCTATTTTCCTGCGTTACTAAGTAGATTTTTTGCGCCCCCGTAAAGAGCCATCGCATCTTTTCCCGCCAGGCTCATAGCGTAAATCAACGTGGAGATGGTTGTACCATTATGAATTATAGAGGCCAGCAGCGGCGATACATAGCCGCCAAGGGCCAGCATAACCGTAGCCGTATTCACGCCCACATTGGTCTTAAAGACGCGATCAATTACCTTCATCGTATTATCGGCAATCTCTTTCGCCGCTACCAAACCCCGCAAGTCTTCTTTTAACAGCAGCACCTGCGCAGCGTCGCGAGCCAAATCCGAGCCTTTAGGCAGGCTAACTCCTACTCTGGCGCTAAGCAACGCCGGAGCGTCATTCACGCCATCGCCCACAAAAGCGCAGGTATAGCCGTCTGCCGCCAAGCGTTTTACGATCTCCGCTTTGTCTTCGGGCTTCAACTCATAATGCACCTCATCCAGCCCCAATTCCGCCCCAATCTTCAACGCGGCAGCCTTGGAATCGCCTGAAAGCATGATTGTCTTTTTGATACCTAACGCCTTCAAGGCGCCAAGCGTTTCTTTGGCTTCCGGTCTCGACTCGTCACTGATCGCTATAACGCCTATCAGCCGGTTGTCCGCCGCCACATAGAGCACGGTATGCCCAGAATCTTGAAATCTCGTAACATCTTCTTCCGCAAAAGCCCCTTCGACCTTCTCGTCTTCAAGAATAAAATGTCGGCTCCCTACCTTGACATCCAGCTCGCCTACATATGCCGCAACGCCATGCGCCACAATAAAATTCACTTCGCCCGCTTCTTCAAGAACCATTTCTCGCAGCTTCGCTTCACGCACCACCGCATCGGCAATCGGATGCGCGTAGTGTTCTTCCGCCGAAGCGGCAATCTTCAGCACCGTATCAGCCTCATATCCATTATAAGGCCGTATGGCGGCCACTTTCAGCTCTCCTTTGGTCAAAGTCCCAGTTTTGTCAAAAATAAAGGCATTTACTTCGGACAAGCCCTCCAGAGCGGCAGCCCCTTTTATCAATACACCTCTTTTAGCAGCTTTAAACATGCTTGCCTTAATGGCGGTAGGCGTAGTCAGTTTTAACGCGCAGGAATAGTCCACCGCCAGCACCGCCGACGCGCGCCGCGGATCTCGCGTCAAAACCAGCGCCGCTAAGCCCATGCCAAAAGTAACCGGCACCATACGATCCGCCAGGCGATAGGCTTTAGTTTCTTTCTTTGAATGACTCTGCAAGGATTTGGCAATGAACTCAGCCATGCGAACGGTTGTTGTTTCAGCGCCAACTTTTTCCGCCTGAATGAGAATGCGGCCTTCCACCACCAACGTCCCTGCGAATAACGGGGCCCCTATTGCTGGAAATACCGGCAGACTTTCCCCTGTCACAGAGGACTGATCCACCTGGCCTTCGCCGCTGACCAAGTTCCCGTCTACCGTTATCATTTCACCTGCGCCAACAATAACAATATCTCCTACCTTGAGTTCTTGATAGGGAACCTTTTTCTCCGTCTCTCCGTCAAGTATCCGCACATCCGCCACAGGAGCATGGATTAAGCTTTTCAATAATTCCGCAGAATGGAATTGCGTCGACTCCTCTAAGTAATGACCCAAATGCAATAAAAAGACCAGCGAGCTTACGGTGAAATACTCCTTGCGCAAAAGGAGAAGCGAAAAAACAGTGGCATCCAAGACCTCCACCTTAAGTCCTTCCGCCAAAAGCGTATTTACCCCTTTCATAATAGTGGGAAACGCGCTTACCGCTGTAGGAACTGCACGCAAGGACCGGGGCAGCACGGCGCGCAAAGCCCACATGGTACCCGCCCAATACACATTGACTAAGTCTGGCTTTGCCGCAATATCCGTCCCTGCAAAAAACAGAGAAAAAGAAAAAGAAGAAAACGCGTCAAGCACTCTTGTCCGAGCTTGACTATCGGCCTCAAAGGAAACCGCCACTGAACGAGCCAGGGTATTAACTCTAACGCGCTTAACACCCGGTAGCTGCCTAAGCTCTTCTTCGACGGCAGTTATATTCAATGCAGGATTGCCTAAAACAGCCACTCGTAACCGCAAACGCTCCTTCGTCTCATGAATAATACTAATTTCTTCAAATCCAGCGTATTTCATCATCACGACTCTCCGTTTCTATCTCCCATACTGCATTTTCTGTTTAAAACACCGCAACATCCATCGCTGCCTAGCATTTTAAAAGAACCAAACCTTCCTTGCTTGGTTTTTTTAAAACAATACGCACTAAACAAGGGCGTACAGGATGAAAGAGAACAAAGTTCCCACATCCTGTACCGCTCTTGAGCCTTTTCATGCAAGCCTAATACAATGAAGCGTGGTAAGCAGACGCCCCCGCCATGGCCCAGCCCGCCGCCTTATGAACCTGCCTAGTTTGACGAGTATGCGCCACGCCAGTAACAATCAGTACGCCCATGCAAAGAAGCATGCAGGTTTTCGCAAGCTCTCGCTTTTGCTTCAGCGTCATCCCTCGGGCGGCTGCATTATCACTGTTAGATGGATTCTTCATTGTTTTCCGCTTGAATATCGCGAATTTGTTCTTTAAATTCCTCCACGCCGCTTTGTAGTGTGCCCCAAATTCCCAAAACCCCTTTAGCCAACGTTTTCTGCACGGTTTTATTGGTAATAATCAAGGCTGCCGCTGCGCCAACAATAGCGCCTTTAACCCATTTGTCATTTTTATAGTCAAACCACCGCTGCATAATTGCATAGTCATACTCCGAATATTGCTGCTGCACGTATTGTTGCTGGGGATACTGTTGAAGATATTGTTGCTGCACATACTGCTGCTGTTCAGGATACGCAAGGTATGTCTGGTAATAATGCTGAGGAGTTTCTGCACCGTACTGAATAGGGGTTGTTTGATACATTCCGTTTGACTGTGTCATAATCATTCTCCTTTACTCTCTTGAAATAGCAACACCGGCTGTTTTGTCTATTTGCTTTTCGCCAAAACATCCCAATAGTATTTAGCGCCCACCATTGCACCCACCGCCACAAGCAGTGCGCCTACGCCCGTAATGCCAACTGCGCTGACTGCAAAAGCCCCTGCAGCCGTGGCTACGCCGGAGCCGGCCGCATCGCGAGCCACATTGCTTACTGCTTGTTCTTTGGTAATGATATTTTCTTTGCAATCCCGCATATTTTTCGCCGCGGACAAAGCTCCGCCCACTAAAACACCGGCAATACCCGTATTAACAACTACTTTCGAACCTACTGTCGTCATTGTTCTTCCTCACTTTCTTTTTTTGCTCTACTCCGTGCAGGCGTTGCTTTTACCGGCTCCGCGGCTTCTTCCGACGCCTGCAGCGTTTCAACGGGCCCTTGGGACTGCTCTTTTCCTCCAAACAGTCCAGAAACCATCCCGCCTAACGATTCTTTAACCGCCGTATTAGAAAGCAACAGAGCTATCCCTGCGCCAAGAAGTACGCCTTTAATCAACTCGCTATTCGTGGCATTCGCATATTGAGTCAAGGAAGACAACTGCGGATTATTATCCACCATCTGCTTAATCATCCCAAAAATACCCGCATCTTCCTTACCGCCGCCGCAGCCGCAGGAATGTTCTTCTTGTGCGGGAGGCGCCATTGTAGGCGCAAACATCGGCTGCATAGGAGGCGCCACAAAGACAGGTCTTGGCATAAGAGGCTGCATTGGCTGACCCATGTACGCTGCGCCTTGTGCGGGCTGCTG
>MTLD01000854.1_pt1 | contig 110658 bp, 102 predicted proteins | sample 1982471 | NCBI WGS metagenome assembly MTLD01 (sample SAMN05712604, study PRJNA340218) | biofilm metagenome | isolation source: sample SPM anode biofilm adapted to -50 mV | place: USA | collected 2012-02-03
GCAGGGGCGGCTCGTATGAGCCGCCCCTGCCTTTTCCTGTACAGAAACGAGGCGCCCGCTAGCTGGAGTAGTCCCAGGCCATCGTCTTCTTCAGTTTGGCACCAAGTTCCTTCGCGACCTTCTTTGCGTCTGCCAGCGGCACGCCGGCCTCCTTGTTGAAAGTCTTCTCGAAGAAAAGCGCCATGCTTTCATAGACATCGGGCAGATTATAGAAGATGAACGAGAAGTTGACGCCCATTGGCTTCATGATGGTGAAGGATGTATACGAAACGATGGCCTGTTTGCCCGAATAAATCTTTGTCTGGTTCTTGCACAGGTGCAGATCCAGTTCGGAGAAGCGATGGGGTATCTGCTCGGTACTTGATCGAATGTAGGGCTCTTCCCCCTTCTGGGGATAATTGGCCGGTTCTATCAGGATATGCAGCTTCTTGCCATCGGTCTGAAAGGTCAGCCCGTTTTCTGCCGGGTAGATCGACTTCACATTGTTATACGACACGATTTCATAGCGGGAGTAGGCTGAATTGGCGCTGAAGAATGATGAAACGATGAATCCCAGATCGCTTGGCAACGCGTTCTTGGTATACGCATCGAAAAGATCCATGGCTTTTACCGGCACTTGAGTCCTCCTGTTTGGCTCCTGGGCAACCCAAGATTAGAATACGCCATATTGCGATTACACTCAACCTTTTTTGCTTCTATTTCCTGGTTCTTGCCGTTCGAGCCGTCGTTTCGAGTGCGGCGGCCCGTTCATCGAAGCGACCAGCCATCTCACTCATGCCCGACTTCGCATACAGGCGGGCCAGCTGTCGCAGCGGCCGTGGATCGGCAGGTGCCAGTTCGGAGGCCTTCAGGAACGACGCGGCAGCCTTCTCAGGATTCTTGCCGCGAAGCATCAGCATTCCCAGCGCCAGGTATGGCTCCGGCTCTCTGGCCATGAAGGCGGCACCACGCTCAAGAAGCTCGACGGCGACGGTCCGCGCTCCCGATTTGACCAATGAATACGCGAGCCCGAGCAGAAGCTCGACATTCTTCGGTTCATCGCGCAGCAGTCTGCGGTAGAGTGCCGCGGCTTCCCTGAACCTGCCGGCATTGCGATAGCAGAGGGCCAGGATACTGTCCGAGCCGCGCGAGGCACCTGACGCATAGCCTTCCTCGATAGCGGCGGCCGCCTCTGGCCATCGTTTCAGCTCGACGAGAAGTGTCACGTAGTCTTTTCGTATCGAGGTGTTGTCTGGATACGCACCAAGGTAATCGGCATAGCGGCTGACCGCGGCCTCATCATCGCCGACCGACTCGGCTGCGGAAATTCGGTAGAGCCGCGCGAGCTCGCTGTCGGGCCAGACCGTGAGCAGGTCCGCGAACCAGGCATCCGCAAGATCGGGGCGGCCGGTCTTGTACAGGCATTCGGCAAGCACCATCATCAGCCGGGGATCGCCTGGCCGTATTCTGATCATTGCCTGGGTCTTGGCAAGAAGTGCGACTGGATCGTTGCCGGTCTTGGCATCGCAGAGGATATCGATGTAGGAAAGGTCATCAACGGCGGCGCCTCGAGCGGCTGCGCCACGCGCCGCGGAGCGGGCGCCTTGGTAGTCTCCGAGCTCCCAGAGTGACAGCGCAAGGCCGCTTCTCAGATCGGGCGACGCTGGATCTGCCTCCACCGCCCTGCGATAGTGTTCTGCCGCCCGGTCGAACCGCCTCAGTTCGAAATTGGCCTGTGCCGCCACCGCCCTGATGGCCGCGTCTGTTTCACCATCGCGTATGAGATCGAGCGCGGCCCGCAGCGCGGCTCTGGGATCGCCCTGCTGCAGAGCCACCAGTGCACGCCAGCGGTTGACCGCGGCCTCGGTCCAGGCTGTGCCGGAACCAGGGAGCGAGGCGCCCGAGCGCTCGATATCGGCCATCGCGCCGGCAGCATCACCGAGCGCGAATTTCAGCGACGCCATCTGCAACAACAGGGCGGTATCTCCCGGCGCCAGCTGTGCGGCCGCCTCGAGCTCGTGAAGCGCCTCCTTGAGTCGGCCGTCCGCCCTCAGGGCCTTTGCGCGGTAGAGCCTTTGAACCGTGCCGTTCAAGCCATTGGCAATGACGAATTCGAGCATGCCGGCAGCCTCATGATACTGGCCATGTGACAGGATTCTGATGGCATGCACCGAGAGGGCATTGAGGTAGGCATTGAATATACGGCTGTTGTCCTGATCGATGCCGACAGCGCGCTCGAGGTATTCGACGGCCTTGCCTGATCGCTTGAGGCGAAGCTCCGCGAAGCCGAGCAAGGCCAGTGCCTCGGCACTCGAGTTGCCGGTTGCCGTGGCCGTCCTGAGGCATGAAGCGGCCTCTCGTGCCTTGCCGAGCGCCAGATAGGTTCTGCCCATGAAGAACCAGCCAGCCGCGTCCTTAGGCTCATAGCCGAGATAGGCCGCAAAAGCAGCCAAGGCACGATCATGGTCACCCAGTGCATGGCGGGTGCGACCGAGAAACAGCCAGGCTGCGGGCATGGTGTCGGTCTCGGCAACGATGCGGGTCAGAAGCTCTTCCGCCAGGGCATAATCCCGCCTGGTGCCCGCCTCCTGGGCCCTCGCAAACAATGTCTTGTATGAGATCGTGGGCATGGAGAGCACTGTACCTGAGTAGACCGTGGTCCACAAGTAGGCCTGCGCTTGTCGGCCTTCCCGAAGCCGCGTACAATGCTGCAATGGAACGTACCGTAAAACGCCCGCTCGATCGAATGCTGGTACCCGTAGCAGCTGCTTTCCTGGTTTTGGCACTTGCAGCCGCCGTGTGGACCATAACGCTTCGCGAACGCTCGAACCGACGCCTGTATCTGGAATATGACGTGTACAAGGCCCTGACGGCGCTGACCGATCTCTTTCGGGCTCAATCGATCAGCGCCGAAGACATCAAGAACGTGCGCGGCTTTGGTCTATACGGACCGGACGGCGCCGCCATTACGATATACGGTAACGCTCCAGCACGCATGGAAGCCCCGAGTGCGTCGATGGTGCCATCGCTCTTTAGCCTTGGTGAAGACTCCGCCACGATGATACGTGTTCTGGGTGGAGACTTCCCTGGACATCGCATGATGATGAATGGCTTTGACAGAGGCCCACGGTTGCGCGGACAGACGCCTGCTCCGGCGGCCGGTGACAATCCATTTCCACCCGTCGCCGATCGTATGCCAGCAATTGCATATATCGAATTCGGAACAGGTGGCTTCAAGGCCGAGCAGGCTGTTCTGCTCGGCGTGGCAGGCATAGCAACGCTCGCACTTGTCTTGCTCTATGGTGTCATCGTGCTTATGAATGAACGATACATCGCCGCCCGCCAGCGTCAGGCAAAGGACAGGGAGCTGGTGGAGCTTGGCCAGGCCGCAAGAACGATAGCGCATGAGATAAAGAATCCACTCGGGGTCATCCGTATTCAGTGCGGTCTCCTGAAGCGTACCGCCGACGCGGCGACGACGGCCGGACTCTCTGTCATCGACGCCGAAGCCATCAGGCTGGCGGAGCTGGCTGAGAGGATACGAGCCTATCTGAAATCGGATGACGCCCCCACCGAGACCGTCGTCGTGCGTGACTTTCTGGAGACGTTCCTGGCTCGCTATGCTGGCGAGATCGACTCGCGGCTCGATCTGGAGCGCAATGTCAGCGCAATCATCAACAGGGCGGGATTCACCGAGGCGCTGGACAACATCGTCTCAAACGCGTTGGAAGCCAGCACATCCGACGATGAGAAGCCAGCCATCGAAGTGTCGGCCAGACAGCAGGTCGTACGTCTCCTCGTTCTTGACCGGGGGCCGGGTATACCCGATGCCGTTGCGCCGCGGATATTCGAACCCTTCTTCACCACCAAGTCGCGGGGTAGCGGGCTGGGACTCGCCCTTGCCAGGAAGAACATAGAAGCGTGTGGAGGCTCGGTGCGGTATGAACGGCGGGCTGGGGGCGGATCGTCATTCGTCATAGCCATACCTGTCGCGAGTGCCGGTCGTCTGACATCGGGCTGAAAAAAAACCACGAGTCATCGAGGCATGGCCTCCGACTCGTGGTTCGCTGCGGGCAGTACCCTGAATCCTATCAGGCGATCTTCTCGAACACCGACTTTATGATGGCAATGGCCTCGTGCAGTTCCTTCTCGGTGATGACGAGCGGTGGAGCGAAGCGGATGATGTTGCCATGCGTCTGCTTGGCCAAGAGGCCGGCGTCGCGCAGGGCGAGGCAGACATTCCAGGCTTCGAAACCCTTGTCGAACACGACGGCGTTCAGGAGTCCCTTGCCGCGGACCGTGACCATTCTGGGGCACTTGATCTTGGCCACTTCTGACCTGAATATCTTGCCCATAGCCTCGGCATGCTCTTCGAGCTTCTCATCTTCCAGAACCTCGAGCGCAGCCAGAGCGACAGCGCTGGAGAGCGGATTTCCACCGAATGTGGAGCCATGCGTTCCGGGGGTGAAGACCTTCATCACCGCGTGATCGGCGACGATGGCCGAAACGGGCATCACACCGCCACCAAGCGCCTTGCCCAGGCACATGATATCGGGACGGGCTCCCTCGTGTTGCCAGGCAAAGCGCTTGCCGGTCCTGCAGAACCCGGTCTGGACCTCATCGGCTATGAAGAGCGCCTTGTTCTTGTCGCACAGCTCGCGGATGCTGGCCAGGTAGCCAGCGGGTGGAACGACGACACCGGCCTCGCCCTGTATCGGCTCGACGATGACGGCAACGGTATTCTTGGTAAACGCCTTGGCTATCGCATCGGCATCGCCATAGGGAACGCGCACGAAACCAGGAACGTACGGGCCATAGTTGACCGTTGAATCAGGATCGTTTGACATGGAAATGGCCATCAGTGTGCGTCCATGGAAGTTGTCTGCGGCGCAGATGATCTCCTGCTTGCCGTTTTCGACACCCTTGACCTCGACACCCCAGCGGCGGGCGGCCTTTATTCCGGTTTCCACGGCTTCGGCGCCGGTATTCATCGGCAGCGCGTTCTCGTAACCGGTGAACTCGCACAGCTTCTTGAGGAATGGTCCCATGCGGTCATTATGGAAGGCCCGGCTCGTCAGTGTGCACAGATTGGCCTGATCGACGAGTGCCTTGATGATCTTGGGATGCCGGTGTCCCTGGTTGACGGCGGAGTAGGCCGACAGGAAATCAAAGTACTCCTTGCCGTCCGGATCCTTGACCTTGGTTCCGAGCGCCCAGGAAATGACAACTGGAAGCGGGTGATAGTTATGCGCGCCGTAGCGCTCGTCCATTGCAATGTACTCTGTGCTCTTCATACGTGACCTCCTGCTCTAGGCTTCACGGTCCGTGAAGCGGCCCCCATGCTTGGGGGCGTATGCCAGTATATACCCGGTCCTCAAAATAAATCTAGACTCAACCGCCTCAAGGGCGCGAATTAAATTGTTCTGATATAAATAATTATTCATTATTGACGCATATTTATACGCGATCGTAATGCAGCATGGCCCGTGCCTGCTTTCGTGCCATCGCAAGCCGCAGGAGCTCCTCGAGCAAGTCGTGATACGACAGGCCACCTGTCTCGCACATCATCGGGAACATCGATATCGAGGTGAAGCCCGGTATCGTGTTCACTTCGTTGAGCAGGACGGCGCCTGAATCCTTCTTTACGAAGAAATCGACGCGCGCCATGCCGCTGAGCGCCGCCGCGCGGTAAGCGGCTACCGCCAGATCCATCAGGCTGGCCAGCTGTTCCGGTTGGAGCCGGGCAGGAATGACGAAAGTGGCTCCATCGGGATCGACGTACTTGGCCTCGTAGTCATAGAATTCATGGGATATGATCAGCTCGCCAGGCGGAAACGCGCGCGGTTCGTCATTGCCGATGACCGAGCATTCAATTTCCCTGGCCTGTACAAACGGTTCAATGAGAACCTTGGTGTCGCAGAGCAGCGCCTTCTGCAATGCGTCCTTGAGGCCGGTTCGCGAATCGACCTTTGAGGCTCCCACGCTCGAGCCGCCACGAGCGGGCTTCACGAAGGCCGGCCAGCCAAACTCGGACTGCACACGGTCCGCAAGTCCATCGATCTGGCTGAGATCCCGCGATTGCACGGCCATGAACGGAACGACAGGAAGACCGGCCTGCAGCCAGAGCGCCTTGGCAACTTCCTTGTCCATGCCGACGGCGCTGCCGAGCACATCGGCTCCGACATAGGCTATCTCGGCGCACTCGAGCAGCCCCTGAATGGTGCCATCCTCGCCAAAGGTTCCATGCAACACCGGGAACACCACGTCAAGCGGCAAGTCGGATGAGCCATGGGTACCATATACCCTGAGTCCGTGGCCAGGAACGACGAGTACGGAAGGTCCATCGGCGCGCATGGTCAGTGGCTCATCACCCTCCAGACAGGTTTCCAGTGTGCTGTCTGGCTGCAGATGCCATGCGCCGGTCCTGGTGATGCCAATGAGGTGCAGCTTGTGTGATCGATCGATGTGCCTGATGACACTCGCGGCCGATCGAAGCGAGACTTCATGCTCGCCTGATTTGCCGCCGTAGAGGATGGCTATTCTCATGATACTTCCTTGGAGTGCTGTCGTGCGGTTCGCGAAGAACCTGATGGTGTGTCAGAGTATCCTGCCTCAAGGAGTGCCTTCCTGGCTTCCTCGATTTCGTTCCATGGTATGGTTCGTGCGGCATATATGATCGTGGTTTCGTGTCCCTTGCCCAGAAGCAGTACCGCATCGCCGGGCTGGGCGAGCGCCATGGCCTTTCGCAGTGCCAGTGCGCGATCGGGGATCAGGAATAGATCGATGTCACGTTTCATGCCATCGCAACCGGCCGCTATGTCGTCAAGCAGGGCCATTGGATCTTCTCCACGCGGGTCTTCATCGGTCAGGATGATACGGTCGCAGAATTGGGCGGCAATCCGCCCCTGGGCCGGTCTCTTCTGCACATCGCGTTCACCAGCGGACCCGAAGACGCATATCAGTGAACCGGCAATGCGTTGCTTGATGGATGGCAGGATGGCCTCGAAGCTCGATGGTGTATGCGCGTAGTCGACGATGACCTCGAACGGCTGGCCCTGATCGATCCTGGTCATACGGCCAGGCACTGGCTCCAGTTTCGGTAGCAGCGGTACGAGCCGTTCGATCGGTACATCGGCGATGCGTGAGACGACGGCGAGCGCTCCGAGCACATTCTCCACATTGAACGCACCGGGAAGGTCCATCCGGGCCGGGAGCTCGCTATCTCCATCCGATATGACGAAATCTGCGCCTCTTTCATCAATGACAATATCGTGCGCGTACAGGTTGGCGCGAGGGTTCGTGGCCGAATAGGTGTAGACCGGCCGCGCGGTGACATCGGCAAAGAAGGGGGTGCTTGGGTCGTCGGCGCAGGCGACCCCGAAACTTGGGACCTCGACCGCCGTTCCGGCTATGGTCTTGTGATGGACGTCGGCATCGAGGGCGCGGAACAGGTTGGCCTTGTCGTCGCGGTATTGTTCCCATGTGCCATGGAACTCCAGGTGTTCATGCCGGACATTGGTCATGAGACCCACATCAAAGGCCACGTTGGCGAGCCTGCTGGTCCTGGGTGAAAGCCCGTGCGATGACGACTCGATGATGGCGAACTCGAAACCGCTGCGCACCATGCGCGCGATCTTCTCGTGTATCGTCGTGGCCTCCGGTGTTGTCTGATGCTCGGGGTTAGCCTCGACGGCATCATCGGTACGGAACTGCACCGTCGATATGAAGCCAGCCTTGCGCCCCGCCAGATCAAGCAGGCGGTAGATCAGCCAGACCGTGGTGCTCTTGCCTTCGGTGCCGGTCACTCCGACCACCGCTATGGAGCCCGAAGGATGGCCATGGAAGGCATCGGCAAACCGCGACATCGCCGCGCGCGCGTCGGCCACACGAATGTACGTGATGCCGGGCCGGTGGTGTTCTACCGGCTGTTCGTGCACGACCGCGACGGCGCCCTGGTCAAGGGCGGCTTCGATGTAGCGGTGCCCGTCGGTATGGAGCCCAGACAGGGCGAAGAACAGGTAGCCCGGCTTGACCTGGCGTGAATCATAGGCCAGACCCCCGATGGGCACACGCGCATCACCCAGGATCGATATGACCGACGAGGACTTCAGTATTTGATCGAGTGGAATCATGGTGTCGTGATGGTAGCGGTCACGCCAGCATTGTGCAATAACCCATGGACAGCTTGACCATTCTACCTTGTTGCGTCATCGACTGGCAGGGTACAATTTACCTTGGGAGCATACGATGTACACCATACGTGTCGAGGCATCATTCGCGGCCGCGCATTTCCTTACCGAGTATCATGGCAAGTGCGAGCGGCTGCATGGCCACAACTATCGGGTCAGGGCATATGCGCGCGGACAGGAGCTGGACCGGGCCGGTATGCTTGTCGATTTTGGCACCCTGAAGGGGCACCTGCGCGATGTGTGCGGAGGGCTCGATCATACCTGCCTGAATGACGATGGAGCCTTCGAGAATTCGCCAAGCGCCGAACGCATCGCGCGCTTCATCTATGATCGGGTCATGGCGCTCGATCCATCCATGCCGCTGTTGGCCATCGAGGTTTTCGAGACCGATACCAGTATGGCGCGCTATGAACCATGAACTGCCCGGTCCGCGGGGTTACTGCTCCAGCCAGCTGATTCCGTACCTCGGAAACAAGCGGGCGCTGCTTCCCAGGCTCTTGCCGGTCTTTCAGCGGCTGAGCACCGGACTGCATGCTCCGCTCTTTGTTGACGCCTTTGCCGGATCGGGCTCGGTTTCCAGGCTGGCCCGCGCGATGGGCATGCGGGTTGTCACCAACGACTGGGAACCATACAGCGAAGCGCTCAACTCATGCTGGCTGTCGCTGCGTCCGTCGGACCTCGATCGATGCTTTGGCGGCAAGGTGAACAGCGTTTTTGAGGAATGGAATGGCATGCATCAGGAGGCAGAGGGGCATGCATCTTCATACCGGGCCGGAGGCGCGCCGTACATGGCGCGTTGGTATGCTCCGGCGTGCACCGATGCCCCGCGCCTGGGCGACGAGCGGCTCTTCTATACCGCGGAAAACGCTACCTTCCTGGACAGGGTCCGATACAGAATCGACGACGAGCTGCCTGCCGGCGAACCAGGTTCCGACGGAGATGTGCGCCGCCGGGTACTGATGGCGGCCCTGCTGCTGGAAGCCTCCGTGCATACGAATACCTCCGGCGTATTCAAGGCCTTTCATCGCGGGTTCGGCGGCCATGGCAAGGATGCGCTGCGGCGAATCATGGGGCGGATGCGGCTCGAAGTGCCGATCCTGCCAGAACTGCAGCCGGCTACGGTAACCCGTGAGGACGCCGTGTCGCTGGTTGGCCGATACTCCGCCGACATCATGTATTGCGATCCACCATACAATCAGCACCAGTATGGTTCCAATTACCATATCCTGAATACGCTGCTTCGATGGGATGGATTGCCGCGGCCCATGGACGGAGCCGGGCCGGATGGTGCCTCGAGAATCGCAGGAATCCCGCAGGACTGGAAGCAGACCCGATCGGCATTCTGTTCAAAGCGGCAGGCCGCCGGAGCGATAGCCGCCGTGCTTGACGCCTGTGATTCCCGGCATCTGGTATTCAGCTGGAATGCCGATGCCCATCTGAGCGGCGACGAGCTCATCGAGCTGCTCGCGCCACGCGGCCGCCTGGAAGTGCTTGCTTTGCAGTATGTCGCGTACCGGGGCGGACGCCAGAGCGCCAGCCGGAGCTCCCGAAGCAGGGAGTATCTCTTTACGGTGGACACGACCAGCAGGCCTGTCGGGACGGCCGCGCTCAAGCGGGAACTGCGTGGATTGGCCCTGGTCGATGATGCCTTGCGCGCGACATACCGCCCGGTCGACGATGAGCCGGCGCCCGAAATCGTATCGTTTCTCGATGCATCGATGCGGCACCTCCGCGTCGATGCGCTCGACCGGCTGATGGACATGGAATCGGAGCACCGCCTGCACTTCCTTGAACGCCTGTCAGCCTATGCCTGTGCAGACGTACCTGCCGAACTTGGGGCGCTCCATGAACTTGCCGTGCAGGCTCTGGACAGGCGCGATAACGGCGGCGCCAGAAAGATCGCCTCCGAGGCACCGCGACTGCTGCGGAAGCTGGCTCATGCCAAGTACAGCAAGGAATTCGAACGGTATCGTGCGATGTTCGCTGCCATTGGCTCGAAGGCCGATGATCAGCGGCTCCTGAGCCAGCTTGTCCAGCTTGATCGCTTGAAGGAGGTCCGAGCGGGCAGGGATTAGGCCCGTGCGGTCGCGTCTATGCCGACGCCGGCCCTGGTGCATCCTTGGGGCCGCCCTTGCGCCGGCGGTGGTGCCGTTTCGGTGGCTGCGCCTGGGGAGTGGCGCCCGATGGCTGGCCGTTCTGTGGCGGCGAACCGGTGCCGGCGTCCGCGTGATTCGGTGGTGTCCGCCGCGTGTGCGGGCGCGCCATACCGATCGAGGAGCGCGGCTCGCGGGGTCGATCGGGCTCGGTGCGTGATCTCTGTCCGGCTGGCGAGCCCGATGATCTCGGCTGCATGCCGGATGCGGAGCTGCCGCGGGCCTGCGGGCGTACGCCCTGTCGACCAGCCGCCTGCGTGCCTTCGCGATCGCCGGTGCGACCGCCAGTGCGACCGCCAGTGCGAACCATCGGACGATCGCCGGGGCTGCGAATCCTGCGGCGGGGGTCCGGGCGCTTGGTGCCTTCCAGCTTGACATCCTTGCGGGCTGATTCTTCTTCCTCGGCGAGCGCGAAGAAGTTTTCGGGTTCTATATCGTGGACGATGCCGGAATCCAGAATCTTGCAGACGAAGGTGAAGCCATACTTGACGGCGATCTTGGAGGCGCGCTTCAGTTCGACGAGGTCGGTCAGCGCGACCGATATGCCATGTTTGCCCGCCCGTCCGGTCCTGCCTGCGCGGTGCACGTATACGGTCGGTTCCTCAGGCAGATCAAAACTGATGACGTGGGACACGTCGGGCAAATCGAGCCCGCGAGCGCCCAGATCGGTCGTGATGAGCCATCGCGCAGCACCGCTCGAGAACTCCTCCAGGGCGTTCTTGCGTTCGGTGCCGTCCTTGTCCGACTTGAGCACAACGGCCGGGAAGCCGAGGAAATCCAGGCGCTTCTGGATGGTGAATACCGCGGCATTGGATGAGGCAAAGAGCAGGCAGCGCTCCGGCTTGACCGATGACTCGAAGCGGCGAAGGAAATCGAGCTTCGAGCGCGATGGCGAATGAAAGCACCAATGCTCTATCGTGGTTCTGAGTGCCTCCGATGAATCGATGCTCAACTGTACGGGGTCACGGAACCAGGCGGCGGAACGGTCGACGGTGCGCTTAGGAAGGGTCGCCGAGACGAGCACCCGCGCGCAGCCCGGAGGCAGGGCGTCGAGGAGTTCGGCGGTTATGTCGATGGCCTCATTCTCAAAAAGGCGGTCGGCTTCATCGAGTATGGCCCAGAGACAACCGGACAGATCCAGATCGCCCGACAGCGCCAGGTCGCGGATGCGCCCTGCCGACCCGACGACGATGTGCGGCTTCTCGGCAAGCCTGTCAAGCTGCCGCCTGAGCGGTATCGACCCAAGCGCGACTTCGACGCGAACTGCGAGGTTGGCCGCGGCCGCGAGTCGAGCCAGTTCCCGGTGTATCTGCGCAGCTAGGTCGTGGGTGGGCGTAATGACGACAGCCTGCACGGTCCGGGCCGAACAGTCCAGTGTGTCCAGTACCGGTGCGGCATACGCGAAGGTCTTGCCCGTGCCTGTCGCGGAGCTGATGTACGCGTCTTGTCTGCGATTGATGGCCGGCATCGCTAGCTTCTGGATGTCCGTTGGTGTCTCGAATCCCAGCGCGGCGAAAGCCTGTACCATGGCGTCGCTCAGCCCGAGGTCCGTAAATTCCTGCATGGCATAATGATCGCATGAAACCTGTCCGGTGGGCAAGTCCATTCCTCCATACGGATGGAGATTGCCTAAGCTGCTCCTTTTTTCGTATAGTCAATGGAAATGAATCTAGAAGCCTTCATACTTGGATGCGGCGGCATGATGCCGCTACCCCACAGACACTTGACCAGCATGCTCGTGCGCCGCGAGGGTGACTTGTTCCTGTTCGATGCAGGCGAGGGCACCCAGGTCTCGTTACGGCGGCTCAACCTGCGCTGGAAGAAGATCAATGCAATATTCATATCACATACGCATGCCGACCATATTACCGGCCTGCCCGGGTTGCTGATGCTGTCCAGCCAGGTCGACCGGGATGAACCGCTGTACATCTATGGGCCGCCGAAGATTGCCGAATACGTCGAGTCGAGCCGCCGAGTGCTCGACATGTATATCAATTACGATATCATCGTCAAGGAAATTCAGGCGCCGGCCGTCTGTTACGAAGGTGATGGATTCAGGATCAGGGCCTTCCCGCTGCGCCACACCAAGACCTGCTATGGCTATGCGCTGGAAGAGGACATGCGACCAGGAGCGTTCCATCCGGAACGTGCAGCCGAGCGTGGTGTGCCCCGCGGCCCGCTCTGGTCGAGATTGCAGGCCGGCCAGACGGTGCAGTCTGTCGATGGCATGGATGTCAAGCCAGAGGATGTTCTGGGCTCGCCGCGATCCGGACGGAAAGTCAGCTATATTACCGATTCGCTTTACTTTCCGGAGGTCGCCGCCGAGGTGTCGGGTTCGGATTTGCTCGTATGCGAAGGCATGTTCGAGCGCGAGTTGCTGCCCAGCGCGGTGGAGAAGAAGCACATGGCGGCGTTTCAGGCGGCCACCATCGCCAGGGACGCCGGCGGTGTGAAGAAACTGGCGCTCATCCATTACAGCCCGCGCTATACCGACCATGACCTGAGGATATTGCTCGATGAGGCCAGACAGGTATTTCCGGAGACGGTGCTCTCCAAGGACCGTCTTCGCTTTCCCATCGATAACGTCGATTGATCAACCGTCGTTGCCGGTGTAACCCTTGCCGGTAGCGACTTGTTTGGTGATGTTGTGCATGCAGATGGGGAGACTCCATGATAACGGTAACCAATCTCGTCAAGCGCTATGGTTCGTTCGAGGCCGTGCACGGCGTCAGCTTCACGGTTGGCGAGGGCAGGGTCGTTGGCCTCCTGGGGCCAAACGGTGCCGGCAAGACAACCATCATGAAGGTATTGACCGGATACCATAGACAGCAAGAAGGCACCGTGGTGCTCGATGGCAGGGATGTCCTTGAAGATCCCGTGGGCGTCAAGTCGATAGTCGGGTACCTTCCGGAAGGGGTGCCGCTCTACCCGGACATGACCGTGGCGGAATATCTGGGCTTCGTGGCGGAGGCCCGGTGCCTGGCACCATCCGCCCGGCCGGCGGCGCTGGAACGGGTCGTCGATGCCTGCGGTCTGGCGGGTTTCACCGATGTCAGGATCGAGCGGCTTTCCAAGGGCTACCGGCAACGCGTCGGACTGGCCCAGGCCATCATCCATGATCCGGCGATACTGATACTCGATGAGCCGACGACAGGCCTCGATCCAAATCAGATACTGGAGATACGCCAGCTGATACGCTCGCTGGGTGCCCATAAGACCGTCATATTGTCGACCCACATCCTGCAGGAGGTCGAGGCGCTCTGTTCCGAGGTGCTGATCATAAACGAGGGCCGCATCGTCGCCCAGGGCAGCGCCGCCCAGATAGCCGCCGACATGCATGGTGACGAGCGACTCGAGTGCGCATTCAAGGGCCGACCGGGCCTCGCATACGACGGCCTTGGCCTCCTGCCATCCATCCGTTCTGTCGAGACAATCGAGACGTCGCTGAACGGTCTGACACGCATGCGCCTCATTGTCGCCTATGGCGAAGCCGAACGAGCGGCCGAGGCCGTGTTCGACTGGGCCGTGGCCGCTGGGGCCAAGCTCGTGGAGATGCGGCCCGAGCGTCTGTCGATGGAAGACATATTCGTCAAACTTACAACCGAGGAGGTCCGCCCGTGAGTGCCACGTCGACCATTGCCAGGCGGGAGATATCAGGCTACTTCAACGCGCCGGTCGCGTACCTGTTCATCGTGGCATTTTTGGTCTCCTGCGGCACCGTGTTCTTCTTTCTGGAACGCTTCTTCGCGGCCGGACAGGCCACGATGCGCGGCTACTTCTCACTGATGCCGTTTGTGCTGTCCGTTCTGGTGCCATCCCTGACGATGCGCCTCTGGGCCGAAGAACGGCGACAGGGCACCTACGAACTGCTGCTGACGATGCCATTCCGCGATGGCGAACTGGTGCTTGGCAAGTATGCCGCCGCCCTGTTCGTGATACTCGTCGCGCTTGCCTTGAGCCTGCCGGTGCCGATGATGGCGTCGATGTTTGGCCGCTTCGATGGAGGCATGCTGGTTACCGAATATCTCGGCGTCGTGCTGCTCGCGTCGGTGGCAATAGCTATTGGACAGACGATATCGTGCGCGTCCAGGAACCAGATGAGCGCCTTCATGGTTACCGTGCTTGTGTTGCTCGCGCTGAGCCTGCTTGGACAGCTGCCGGTATGGCTGACGATGCCCGCATGGCTCGCCGCGACCGTCAACTGGCTTTCACTGTCCTACCACTTTCTGTCGTTCGCGAAGGGTGTCATCGATACGCGGGACCTTGCCTATTTCGTGATCCTGACGTTGCTCGGCCTCTATGGTTCGACACGGCTGCTTGCCGCGGGCAAGTGGAGGTGATGCGATGCGCATGACACCGAGAAGACAGGAGCGCGTTCTTTTCTTGCTGACACTGCTGGCCATCGTGCTGCTGGCCGTTGTCTCGGCCATGTACTCCGCACGCATCGACCTGACCTCGTCGCGCGCCTTCACGCTGTCGAAGGCCGCCCGCGGTCTGTATGCCGAGATACCGGAGCGCATCAGGATTACCTACTATATCTCGAAGAGCCTTGCCGATCGTCACCCGGGGCCGGCCGCCATCAAGGATTTTCTTGCAGAACTCGCTGCTGTGTCGCGCGGCAAGATCCAGGTCAGGGTCGTCGATCCGACCAAGAATCCGGCCGAAGCGGAGAGCTTCGGGCTGGTGGCACAGCAGATGCAGGTTGTGGAGCAATCGGAACAGCGCCTGGCCCTGGTCTATACGGGCATCGTGATAGAGTATCTCGACCGCCACCAGACCATCCCGGCTATCCTCTCCACCGACACGCTCGAGTATGAGGTGGTGAAGGCGATACGAGCCGCGATCAGCGACAGAAAGCCGATAGCCGGCCTCCTGGTCGGTGATCCGGACAAGACCCTGGCTAATGACTATCAGAGCCTGGCCAATGGGCTCGCCCAGTCCGGATATGAGCCACGTGAAGTCCGCCTGGGGGTGGCGATCGATGATGATGTCGACTTGCTCTATGTTCTTGGCAACGCGAGCATCGATCGCTACGACGCAGCCTTCATCGATGCGTTCCTGATGCGCGGCGGCAAGGCATTCTTCGCCGTCAAGGGCGTCAATGTCGATCCGAGCAATGGACTCGTCGCGCAGGCACTGCCCGAAAGCGGCCTCTTGCCGGTGCTCCGGTCATACGGATTCGACATCGCCCGGCAGCTCGTGCTCGACCAGTCCAACCTGACCGTGCCCTTCCAGAACCAGGCTCCGAGTGGCGGGTACCAGATCCAGTATATTCGCTACCCGCACTGGGTCGCGATCGACGCGCGCTTCACCAGCGCCGACAACCCGATCACCGCCCACTTCGCGGGCCTTGACCTGTACTGGCCCAGCCCGATGACCCTGCGGCCCGTCGGTACCGTCCACTACGAGGAGCTGGCCAAGACGACACCAAAGGCCTGGCTGCAGACCAGGGATTTTGCGGCTGGCCCGCAGGATCAACCGATGTATGCCCTGGAACGGGATTCGACGACCGGACAGTACCTGGTCGCGGCGGCAGGCAAGGGATCGTTTCCCAGCGCCTTTGCGGCTGGGCCCGCTCCGACACGGGCGGGGGCGCCACCCCCACCCGCGCCTGCGGCGCTGTCATCACCGGAGACTCGCATCGTCGTCGTGTCGTCTGCCGATTTCCTGACCGACATGATGCGCATGAGCGATTCCGGCTTCAATGCTTCGTTTGCGCTGTCGGCGGCCGACTGGCTTGTCTCCGCCGATGACCTGATAGCGATTCGCGCCAGATCCGTCATCGATACGCGACTGAACAGGATCAAGGATGCAGATACCAAGGCCTTCATGGTGGCCTTGACCTACGTCGTGACCCTGGGGCTCGTGCCGCTCGCGGTGATCGTCTACGGTCTGGCGAGGGCGAGCCGCCGCGCCCGGCGTGAGCGGGAGTCGCGCACGGTACGTGGAGGCGAGGCATGAGGGACTTTCAGAAGAAGTTCAGGTGGCTTGTTGGTGTCAACGCGACTCTTGCCGTGCTGATCATGCTGGGGGTCGTCTTCTCGCCAACATCGGCCAGGGCCCGATCGACGAAGCACGACCTGCTGGCCAGCGCTCAGTCGGTCGCGTCAATTCGCATCGACGGGCCGGAATCCGTTCAGCTGGTCAAGTCCGGTTCCGACTGGCTGCTCCGCTCTGCGGATGGTGACCTTCCTGCGGACGGACCACGCGTGCAGGCGTTCCTGCAGGCGGTCGATGCCGTCGAGAGCATGGATCCGGTGGCGAAGGATGCCGCCTCGTGGCCGAGTCTGGGGCTGAGCGGAGCGATGAGCCGTCATGTGCAATTGACGGACGCGAAGGGAGCCACGATCGGTGACTTCATTGTCGGCCGCTATGCGACAGCACCCAATGCGGTCTACCTGGCCCTGTCAGGCTCGAGCGAGGCCTACTCTGTCAACTCGGGCATGGCATCGTACGTGCAAGGCGCGCATGCGAGCTGGCTCGACTTGAAGGCGTGGTCGACGCCACCGGCTGTCGAGGCGGTGCAGGAAGTCGAGGTGCGTGGCACTGCTGGATCCGGCGATGGCAAGCTGCTGGCGGATTCCTACACGATAACCCGATCAGGGACGGGATGGATCTCAGGCTCGAAGATGCTCGATACCCAGAAGGTGGAGGCGATGATCAGGGCGGTGGCCGCGATCCGCGGCGAAGACTACATGCCGCTTTCAGCCGGTCATTCTGCCGCTGGCACGACCATCATCATGCGGCTGGGCAACGGCAGGTCGCTTCAGCTCGATATCGAGCGTCCAATGCTCGATGGCCAGACCATCGGGCGCTACCCCGCGACATCATCGCAACGGTCGCGGCGGCTCATCCTGCCGGCGTGGGCCCTGACCGAGGCGCTCAAGCCGCTGTCGGAGCTTACGGCGACGAAATCCTGATGCAGACCGCCGGCATCGGCATCAGGGGCAGGCCAGGTAGGCTCTGAACTTCTCGGGATCCGGTCTGAATGCCATGATGCGCGACCCGCTGTCTTCCCGTGCCTTGCCCAAGGCGGCCATCGCCTCGCCGACCAGCCGGTCGGCGTCGACCAGCCGTCCGGCCCGGGAGGTCAGCCCCATGAATACGCCTTGCTCGATGGTCCATTGAGTCTGGCCATGCAGCAGCCCGGACAGCTTCTTGAGCAGCTCCTCGCTCATCCTGAGGGCGTGATCGACATCCATGTTGGGCAGTATCAGCGCAACGCCGTTCTCGCCGAATCTGAATGCCATGTCCTTGAAGCTGAAGAAGTCCCGGGCCGTCTGCGCGTATAGATTGAAGGCAGCGTCGCCATGATGGGCACCTTCAAGCGAGGTGATCATCAGCGACAGGTCCTGTTCAAACGAGGCGGAACGCCTGAGCTCGGCGCCCAGACGCTCGCGCAGGTAGGCTTCCCATCCAAGACCGGTCTCGGCATCGTACAGGCCGCGCGGGCCATCGAGTGAACCTGTTGGCAGGTCGGAAGGCGTCAGCACACCAGCGGTCATTCCCGAAATCGGCTCTTCCGGCCCGGCCTTCGGCGGTTCCGGTTGAACGGCCGGATCTTCTGCGTATAGCGACGCCTCTTCGGGATCGGGTTCCGGTATCGATGGCTCGAAGCCGATGTCCGGCTTCATGGCAGGCACCGGCCTCTGCGTATTGATGGCGACGATCAGCGCTGCAATAAGGAGCGCCAGCATCACGCAGAGCGCGAGCACCGCGTCTCGGATCGGGTAGAAGAGGGCCTCTTGGCTCAGCGTCACGTACAGGGCGTCGATCGACAGGCCCGCTATCAGCGCGCCGGTGAAGCGCGTCGTGGACCCTTCAGGCTGCTCGAAGGTCAGGCCATCGGTCGCCTGATGGTAGTAGGGTGACGAGGCGGGCAGCGCATAGAGGACCTCGCCCTGGCTGTTCCTGATGACCAGCGCCAGCAACCGATCCTGCTTCAGCCAGGTCGCCTGCGCAGCGGCCTTCCAGGTATCACCAGTCACAGCGTCGGGTTTCGATACGACATTGAGCGCAGTTCTGCGTAGATCGCCGAACGCGGTGCGGGCCGCTTCGCTTCCCGAGCCGAGTTCGTTGGCGATGCGGAGCACCGGCCAGGCCACAATGGCGACGACGATGATGAATGAACTGAGTGAAATCAGAAGCGGTCCACGTTTCATGGTTACAGAGTATAATGCCAATATCGCAATTTTGGAATCGCAAGGAGGTCCTATGTCGATACGACCCAGAACCTTGCCCGCCGGATGGTATCCGACAAGCAGACGAGAGGTTGAGGCGCGGCTCGGTGCCTGGTCCAGGGCCGACGATGTCTCGCGTAGGAGCGGAGCGATCTGCGGCATCGCTCCCCATGCTGGCTGGTCGTGGTCGGGCCGTGTCGCCTGGTCGACATGGCGCTCCGCGGCGGACAGCGACACGATAGTCGTCGTCGGAGGCCATCTGCCCGCCGGAGCTCCCTTTCTATATTACGATGAGGATGGCTTTGACACGCCGATGGGCACGATCGAAGCCGATGCGGACCTGGTTGCGGCGATGGTCGATTCCGTTGGCGCCATTGCCGATACCAGGGCGGACAACACGGTCGAGGTACATCTGGCCATGGCGGCGGCGCATTTTCCCGGACTGCCAGTCGCATGTTTCAGGGCGCCTGCCGACGCCCGGGCTTCCTCCCTGGGGCGGGCACTCGCCGCGTATGCCGAAGCAAAGGGACGCCGCATCTTCCTGGTCGGGTCGACCGATCTGACACACTATGGCGCCGCCTATGGATTCGAACCCGGCGGCCCCGGTCCTGCCGGGTTCTCGTGGGCCCGACGTGCCGACGATGCGATCATCGATGCCTTCGAGGCGATCGATCCGGAACAGGCGCTCATGCTTGCGGAGCGTGATTCGTCGGCATGTTCCGTCGGCGCCGCCGTTGTCGCGATGGCGTATGCCCAGGCCCGCGGCGCGACGAATGCCCATGTGCTGATGCGTATCTCGAGTGACCAGATGGCGCCCGGGGCGGATGCATCGGTCGGCTACTGCTCTGTCGTGTACGGGCCTGCTAGTCGTCCAGTGCGCTGATGGTGGCCTTGAAGCTTCTGCCGCGGTCAAATTCGTTCTTGAACATGCCAAACGAGGTGCAACCCGGCGAAAGGATGACATTGCAGCCGGGATGGGCGAGTATCGCCGCCATGTCCACCGCCTGCTTCAGTGAATCGAACGGACCGTGGTACTCGAGGCCGTCACGGTCCAGTATGGCGCGTATCTTGTCCGTACCCGAACCAGCCAGGAGGACAATCGAATCCGCGGTGCGGTAGGCATCGCGCGCCACCTCGAAGTCCAGCTGCTTGTCGGTGCCGCCGGTGATCAGTACGACCGGTTCGGCGAATGATTCCACAGCGGCGCGGACCGCTTCGGGCACGGTGGCCGCAGAGTCGTTGAACCAGCGCACACCACGGCGCTCGCGGACCGGCTCAAGGCGGTGCTCGATTCCGGTGAACGATGACGCGGCCTTGGCGATGTCCTGCGGATCGGCACCACATGTCCAGGCGGCAAGCGCCGCGGCGGCCAGATTCCGCCTGGTATGCGCTCCGGGAACCCTGAGTCGCGCCGGCACCAATTCCACCGGTTCGAGGCCTGGCAGCCGGGCCATGCAAGGCCTGTCGAGTGCGTCGGGCACGAGCAGGCCAAAGCCATTTGGCGCCAGCACGTTGCCATAGCCGAGGGTCCTGGCCTTCGTCTCCGACGCGAAAGATTGGCCGTATGGCTGGTCCGATTCGTGGACCATCCAGTCGCCGGCCGTCTGGTCGGCATACAGCAGCCGCTTGTCGGCGACATAGGCCTCCATGGTGCCGTACCGGTCGAGATGATCGGGGACAATGCGGGTCATGACGGCGACGTGGGGCTTGAGTACGCCCATGCCTGCCAGGTCGCCAAGTTGCCAGCTGGAAAGCTCCAGCACGACATAGTCGTTCGGGCCGGCCTCATCGAGGAAACCCAGCGGCGAAACGGTGATGTTGCCACCCAGAAATGCCTTGATGCCGGACTGGTTAAGCATCCATGCGAGAGCCGTCGATGTTGTTGATTTGCCCTTTGAACCGGTTACGGCCGCTATGCCGGATGAACAGAAGCGGAGAAATATCGACATGTCAGTCTCGACATGTCTGGCCAGCCTCAGGTACGGATTGTCCGGTTTGACCGCCGGATTCTTGATCACCAGATCAGCACCCGAGAAGTCGGCCTCGTCGTGGCGGCCGAGGACGTATCGAATATCGTACCGGCGGAGCGCCTCTATCGATTCGGCCAGCGCGATCTGGTCTTTTGTATCGGTAACGGTGACTTGCGCGCCGCGTTCTGCAAAGAACCTGGCCGACGCCAGGCCTCCACCGTTGAGCCCGAGTCCCATGATCGTGACCCGCAAGCCTGGTATGTCATCAAGTCTGATCGTTGGCATATTCGAGTGCGTACTCCTTCTGTTCCCGTTCGTTCAGGTAGGGGTCTGTCGAGAAACTCGAGAGCGCCGTCTTCCAACCTGCTGGCACGCGATCGCGCAACGCGACGAAGGCAGGCAGCGTCTCGGAGAAGCTGTCGGTTCGAAGGACTTCCTGTATGCCCGATATCTCCGGCGACAGGAATTTGATCGCTCGATGCAGCACGGGTATGAGCAGACGCCGGCCATCCGAAGTCAGCAGGGGAGACGATGCACAGACGGTCTTGTACTTGCAGAAGAGCGGAAAGAACGGATAGATGCGTTTGCCGGCTGGCAGGAAGAGCTTGGTAAAGAACTTCGACAGATCGGCATCCATCCAAATACCGCGTACCAGGTAACCCTTCCCGGTCTCGCCGATCCAGGTCTGCGAGATCAGCTGCTTGATCCTGAATGCCTTGGCGCGACCCGACTCCCACATGACGGCCTCGAGCGGTATCAGCTCCGATTCCATGTAGAGCCGCCTCGTCGAATAGGCTGGAGTCTGGTCGTTGGTGCCCGCTTCTATGGTCGTCGAATCAAAGGGCCTGGGCAGCAGGTCGATGCGCAGGAGATAGAGGTACATGTCGTCTTCGGCCTTGTACAGCCGATAGAAGCATGGCTTGAGTATCTCCGCCGGGTCAAAGAAATAGGTGAGCCCGGAGAAGCACTCCGGCAGCGTGCTCGCAAGCTGACCCACGACATCCCTGAGCATCGTCGCGTAGTCGGCGTCGGGGACCATCTTCCTGAAGTCGTGGTGTATGGGAAGCTTGGGGACGAACAGCGGTGACCCCAGTTCAATGAAGAACTCTTCCCCTTGGTTGAAGTGCATGCCATAGGGGCCGTTGCGGGCGGCCTCTGGAATGCGGAGCAGGTCTTGATTTATTCCAGAATCTATATAGCCGATTCTGATTTCATTGAGCAACTGCTCCATATTTCGAACAAGTATATAGGTATATGCTCAATAAATCAACGATCGCGACGGTGATGGAATCTTCATTGAAGGCGTGGCCGTGCCATGGTATAGTCTGTGCATGCGTACCGGAGGTAATCGATGAAGAGTCAGCGCGCTCTGTTCGCATTCGTGTTCACCTGTCTTGCCCTCGGTGTATCGGCATGGGCCGATGGCGTGGCGGCGGTTGTCGAGTACGCCAGCGGTGTCGATGTCATCGTGCTGCGATCGGGCCGACGTGTGCCCCTCAGCGATCCCATAGGTATGGAGTTGATGGAGGGAGACCAGGTCCAGACCGGCAAGGGTGTCTTCCTGGAGATGCACTTGCTTTCCGGTGGTGCCGTCATCAAGCTGGCCGAGAATACGACCTTCGTACTTGAGCGGCTGTCCGACGGTACGACATCGCTGCGGCTGGTCTATGGCCGGATCCGCGCCAAGGTGGAGAAGCTCGCGGGCACTGATTCCTTCGTCGTCAAGAGCCAACAGGCCGTGGCCGGTGTCAGAGGCACCGATTTTGGGCTTGACGTGATGGCCGCGCGCTCTGCCGTTCTAGGATCTACCACGACGAACGTGTATTGCTTCCAGGGTTACGTCGATGTTACGGCGTTGCTGCGCACCGATGCCCAGGCGGCGGAGGCTCTCGAAGCCATACCGCGAGCCTCGTTGATAAGCGCCGGCGAGATGGTGCGGGTCGAGGTCGTATCGGGCGCTGTTCAGGCAACCAAGACGTCATTGGACCAGGCCATCAGCGAGTTCTGGAATACCGTTGACATGAGGTCGGGCGAGGACTCGACCGAACCTGCAGAAGCGCTGCCGCCAGCATCAGGCACCGATCAATCGGTCTTCGACAAGGGCTATGCCTCGGGATTCGAGGATGCGAAGCAGCAGTTCGAGAAGGCCAACGCCCTGACCTCTGATATGATCTCGCGCGATGAGGCCGAAGCGATCCGCAAGGCGGCGCGGCTGCAGCGAGGCGGCATGATCGCAGGCGCCCTGGTCGGCGCAGGTGGAGCCGCCTCAGCCGCCTATGGGCTAGCCCTGATAGCCGGTGGCAATACCGATCAAGGCCTCAATGCAATGACCGCCGGTGCGATCATCAGCGCCTGCGCCTTGCCCTTCCTGGTGCTGTCGCTCGCCGCTAGGCCCTAGCAGGCTAAGCCCTGCCAGCCGCCGCGTTCTTCATGTGCGTATCTATGAAGGCGCGATACCATGGCAGGGCGAGCAGCTCCTGGTGCGTCCCGAAGCCCAGCTGCCTGCCTCCGTCGAGGAACAGCACCCGATCGACATACTGCAGGGTCGACAGGCGGTGCGATACGATGACAAAGGTCAGGTCCGCCGAGAGTTCATCCAGTCGTCGCATCAGCTGCTCTTCGTTTGAAGCATCGAGACTCGCGGTGCTGTCGTCGAAGATCATCAGCTGTGGTCGGCGCGCGACCGCGCGGGCTATGGCCATTCGCTGTTTCTGGCCTCCCGAGAGGCTGATGCCACGCTGCCCGACCACGGTCTCCTGGCCGGCTGGGAATGAGGCGAGCTCCTCTGTCAGCTGAGCCGCCTCTATTGCCGTGCGGTAGATTTCATCGTCCGGTTGATCTGAACCAAGATCGACGTTTTCGCGCAAGGTACCGGAGAAGAGCAGGGCCTCCTGTGGCACGTAGCCGATATGGGTTCGATACGTTTCCAGATCAACGTCGTGGAGGTTGATGCCGTTCACATCGATGGTTCCAGCGTCGGGCGACAGGACGCCGAGTATCAGTTTTACCAGTGTTGACTTGCCGGAACCCACCGGGCCAATCACGCCGATGCGTTCGCCGCGCCTGATCGACATTGTTATGCCCGACAGCGCGTCGGTTGCGCGGTCGCCGTATGCGAACGAGACATCGCGCAATTCCAGCGAATCGAGCGTATCGACCGGCGCCGGAGCAGGCGGAGCGGGCGGTTCGGGAAAGGCAGCCATCTCCTCGAGCCTGTCGATGTTGACAAACGCCCGCTTGCCCGAGACGAACAGCTGCGGAATATCGAGTATCGGATAGATCAGCATTGACAGGTAGGTATAGAAGGCATAGAAGGTGCCGACCGAGATTCGGCCGGTAACTGCCATGTAGCCACCCGCAAAGACGATACCGACCTGTGCCGTATAATCGATGTACTGGTAAATCAGGTGCAGTATCACTTCCAGCTTGGCCACATCCATCTCGGTGCGCCAGCGGCGGGAAAGCACTTCGTGAAAGAAGCGGTTGTACTTCGATTCGCATGCGTATGACTTGATGATCCGGACGCCCGAGAAGCTCATCTCCAGCCGGGTATTGATGGCACTGATCGCCTGCTGATTCTTCTGGAACGTGTCATAGATGCGGTCCTGCGTGATGTAGAAGAGGGCTATCATCATCGGCAGCGGTATCAACGAGAACAGGGTAAGCCGCCAGTCCAGAAGGAGCATCGCCCCAAGGCAGAAGGCTACCTTGCTGATGGACTCGACCGCACGGAATATGCCAGAACACAGGAACCACGAAAGCTTGGGGAAGTCGTAGAGATCGTCCGTCAGTCGCGTTACGATGTCGCCCGAGGCGAAGTGCGAAAAGAACCGATGATCCTTGACGAGTACTTTCCTGAAGTACTTCAGTCTGAGCGCGTGTTCGAAGACCGAATTGGTGACGCCCCTGATACCCGGAAAGAGCGACGCGACCAGCCCTCCCAATCCTACCGCGACAAAGACCAGCAGCAGTCGATCCACCGCATGCATGGGATCGCCAGTGCCCGGCTTCTCCATGATCGCCTGTATCATGTCGAGCAGGCGTTTGGTCAGATAGGGATAGGTGACGGCTACGGCGCTCGACAGCAGTGTCAGCAGGAAGAGTATGACGATGAGCAGGCGTTTCTCGTTCCAGAGCCTGGCTATCCACCTGATATGATTGACGCGCGGCGCCGTCTGTTCCTGCCGCGGCATGTCGTTCATCGTACCGCCTCCACTGTGGCCTTGAGATCGGGAAACTGCAGCCGGACCAGCTCTCGGTATTCCGCCAGGGTCTCGACCAGATCCTCATGCCGGCCACTGGCAATGATCCGGCCGTTCTTGAAGAAGAGTATCAGGTCCGCGTTCAGAATGGACGACAGGCGATGCGCCACGATGACCGCGGTGCGTCCAGAGAGCATGGCCTGCATGCTGTCCTGAATCTTCCGTTCGGTTTCCACATCGACGCTCGCCGTTGCCTCATCCATGATGATCATGTCGGCATCGAACGCGACGGCCCGCGCAAACGACAGCAGCTGCTTCTCGCCCGTGGACAGGTTCGAGCCGCGCTCGTGCAGTTCCGTATCGATTCCGCCTGCGAGCCTGGCCACAAAATCGCTGGCATGAACGGTTGCGAGCGCCTGCTGTGCCGTCTGTGGCGGTATGTCCTCGTCGTATACGCGGACATTTTCCAGGATGGTGCCGGGGAACAGATAGATGTCCTGCAGGACCAGGCCAATCTTCCGGCGCCATGCCTGCAGTTCAATCGATCCGAGCGGCACGCCATCCACCAGTATCGAGCCGCTGGTGGCCTGGTAGAATCGGCAGAGCAGGCTGACGGTGGTCGTCTTGCCCGAGCCCGATGCGCCGACGAGGGCGATCTTCTGGCCCCGGTGTATCGAGAATGAAATGTCGTCGAGCACCGGCTCTCCCGGTTTGTACTCGAAGCAGACATGCCTGAACTCAATCGTATGATCGAAGAGGGGAGGCGCACCGGTGCCGGCCGGCTCCGGTTCGATATCGAATATGCCGAATATTCTCGAAAGGGCGACCCGTGCCTGCTGGATGCCCCTGATGTTCTCACCGATCGAGAACAGCGGTTCGAACAGGCGCATGCCGTATTCTATGAAGACGAGCAAGGTGCCGACGGTCAGCATGCCGGTGAAGACGCTCGGGGCGACGAGCTTGATTATGAGCACGATGAACATCGGTCCGCCGAGGAAGCTCATGAAACCCATGGTCGTGTATTCGATCATCCCCGCCTTGATCTCCGCGTCGCGTTTGTCCAGGCTGGCGGCGCCAAGGCGACTTGCCGCATGTTCCGTTCTGTTGAAGGCCTGAATCACCTCGATGCCCTGTATGAATTCGGTCGATATGGCGGTAATCTCCGCATACTTCTTGCGGCTTTTGTCATAGAGCGGCCTGAGCCTGTCGAATACCAGAAAGAAGCCGCCTAGAAAGAATGGCGTTGGCAGGAGTATCAGGGCCGCGACTTTCGCGTCCAGCGAGAAGAACACGACGAACATGCCCAGAAAATAGACGATGTTGGCGATGAGCGTGATGCCCGTCTCGCTGAACAGCTGTTTGACCTTCTCGGTATCATTCTCGACCCGCGCCATCAGTTCGCCTACCGGATGCTTGTCGAAGTAGGCGACAGGCAGCGTCAGAAGATGAGCGAACAGGTCCTGCTTGATGGAGGTAACGACGTTCAGGCCGAGCCTGACTATGGTCATGGTCTGGAAATACGTCAGTCCACCCATCAGGATAACGATGCCCAGGTACAGCAGGGCATAGCGCACCATCAAGGCCATATCGTGCGCAGGTATCGCCCTGTCTATCAGCGCCCGCAGGATCAGCGGTCCGGCCAGACGAGATACTGTTGCCAGCATCATCGCCATGAAGCCTGCGAAGAAGAGACCCCAATATGGTCGCAGGTACGAGAAGAACCGTTGCACTGTCTTGGCAGAAGCTTTTGTAGTTTTCATGATGCTGGGGACGACTATAGCGCGCCCTGCCAAACGACGTAAAGGGACAGATCAGATAAAGAGGCGCACCAGCAACGGTATGGTAATGAGCGAGATGATGGTGGAAATGAAGACGAGCCCGGAAGCCGTGACATCGTCGCCACCATAGGCGCCAGCCAGGATCGTCGTGTTGGCGGCAACAGGCATGGCCGCGACCAGGACCGGTACCGACAGCTCGAAGCCGCGCAGCCCGATGGCACGCGCCAGGAGGAGGAGCCCCAGCGGATGGAGCACCAGGCGATACAGCGTCGTCATCCACACCCGCGGATTCGCCAGGACGTGGCCGAGACGAGTCTGCGCCAGTATGGCGCCGATCAGGACCATGGCCAGCGGTGTGGTCGTGCTGCCCAGCATGTCGAGCGCCGTGAACAGTGGTTCGGGAATACTGAAGGAGGCAAGGAACAGCACAAAACCCAGTATCGCGGACACGATCGCGGGGCTGCGAAGCGCAATCATGGTGGATACGAATCTTGAGCGCGCCGGTCCCGCAGCAGGTGATGGCCGCGCTATCATCAGCACGCCGACGGAGAAGGCCAGTATCTGGAACGGGATGTTGTATATGGCGACGATGAACAGGCTCTGTCTGCCGAGCAGAGCCTCGGCGACGGGAAAACCCATGAAGCCGACATTGGAGAAGCACATCGCGAAACGATGGACACCTCGCTCCGCCTCGGTGGTATTGCGGTACAGGGCGGCCACGGCATAGGCGAGTGGAAATGAAACGGTGTACAGAATTGCCGACAAGGCCAGAATCCTCAGCGCCTGGTCGCGTAGGTCCGGGCTGAAGGGGCGTTGCATCGAAATGATGATCACCGCGGGCAACGTAAAATCGATGATGAACCGGGACAGCGAGCGGACGGTATCGCCTCGCAACACCCCGAGTTTGCCGGCCAGGAAGCCCGTGGCTATCAGCAGGAAGAGGATCAGGCTCTGCAGGATCGATGGCGGCATCATGCCGGCTAGCGAACCGTTCATGGTCGTGCTCCGCCAGCTGCCGCCAGCCCGATGGTGGCCTCGAGCGCAGTCTTCCATGCCGCATAGCGTTCGTCGTACAGGCCGCGCAAGGCCGCCGTCGGCTCGAATCGGGCATGCACACGGACCATCGCCGACGATGCCTCGGCCAGGCTGGCGTGGTGACCCAGGGCGACCGCACAGGCGCACGCATCTCCCATCGCCTCGCACTCGGGACTGTCCGGCACTTCTACCGGCAGTCCCAGGACATCGGCCTTGATGGCGCAAAGCGTATCATCGCGGGCGGCTCCACCGGAGCACCTGACAACGTCGATGGCGAATCCGCCTGCGCCGATCCGCTCGGCAGTCAGACGCAGACCAAACGCTATCGACTCCACCACGGCCCTGGCCAGGTGCCTCCGTGAATGAGCAAGCGACAGGCCAAAGAAGGCGCCACGGAGTTTCTGGTTCCACAGGGGCGCACGCTCGCCGGCCAGGAATGGCAGGAAGAGGGCACCATCGGCACCGGGGGGCGCCGACTGGGCGTCCTGGTAGATGCTGTCGGAAGCGATGCCCGAATAGCCAGATACCGACGAGAACCATTCCAGTGCCTTGCCGCTGGTAGACAGGCCGCCCGACAGGTTCCAGAATCCGGGTATGACATGGGGCAGGCTGAATATGGAACCATCGGGGAAGGGCATGGCGGCGCACACATTGAGTGCCTCGCTGGAGCCGGAGCGGTCACAGGCGATGCCGCCCTGTACCGCGCCGGAGCCGACGAGCGCCGCCAAAAAGTCTGGAAAGCCCGAAACGATCGGTATGCCCGCCGGGAGGCCGATGGCCGCAGCGGCATGGTCGCTGACCGCCCCGATGATACGCGCAGGTTCGACATACGGTGGAAAGAGCGCCGTGTCGATGCCGAGCGACCGCGCCGTTTCGGCATCCCACAGATAGCGATCGTAGTAGTCGCTGATACGATATGACACCCGGTCGGCGCCGAGCGCGAAGGCCAGGTACTCCGGGCCCGAGAAGAATGAGGCTATCTCTTCGGCATCGGGCGACTCGATGAGGCGCATCGCCTTGGGCAGGTAGAAGGACGGATCAACCGCCCTGCCTGCGGCACCCGAAGCCCTCGCCGCCTGATCGACGGCGCTCCTGTCCATCCATGAAGATGCCCGCCCGATCGGCACGCCATCTTTCCCTACGGCGACCAGCGTGGGACCATTGCCGGAGACCGCTACGGCGCTGATATGCGCTCCGCCGTCGGCGGTGTGCCGGCAGGAGGCACGTGCCTCGGAAACGGCGGTGGCGCAGGCCTGCAGCCATTCCAGCGGATCTGCTTCATAGCCGCCTGACGCGTGGTAGAGGCTGACGGCGGCTCTTCCCAGGCCGAGCCGTGCGCCGCGTTCGTCGACGATGAGGCATTTGATGGAAGATGTGCCGATATCGATGCCGCAGTACACGATCAGCGCTTTCCGGCCACAAGGAGCCTGACATCGCAACGTTCCGCCCAGCTGCATGCAGCGCACGAGGCGCCAGGGCACTCGAAGAAGTCCTGCACCTTGTCGAGCTGCTCCAGGTGCCAGGACAGATCGCCTATGTACGCATCGAGGGCAGCGCGTCGCGTCTTCGCGTCATCGAGCCGTTCCCGATACTTGATCGCCAGGCTCATCCTGACCGACTCGCCGGTCCTGTCACGCTGGGCAAGCTCGAACAGCTCCCGTATCTCCAGCAATGTCAATCCGTAATCCTTGAGCTGCTGAATGCGCTTGATGCGGATCGCGTTCCGTTCGGAATAGCGGCGATGTTCAACGCCATCGCGGTTCCGCGATTCGAGGAGGCCGAGTTCTTCATAATAGCGGATGGTTCGCGTTGTCAGGCCGAACATCCGCGCAAGTTCGCCTATCTTGTATGATCGTTCAGGGCTCATGCCTAAATTAACCTTTAACGTAAAGTTGGCGCAGCGACAATATGATGCATATCACCGCAATCCTGTCGATTCAGTATACTCTGACGCAACAGGCCTGCATAGCGCGATGGCGCGCACCTGAGCATTCGCATACTGCGGTCACAAGGAGTCTTCAATGAAACGAATCATACCGGGTATTGGTCTCGCTCTGCTCTTCCTGCTCGCATCGTGCGCGGGCAAGCCGGCCGGACCCAATCCACTCTCGGTCGCCGTATTTGTGCCGGGTGTAGCGTCCGGCAGTCCCACCTACGAGATGCTGGTTGCTGGCGCGACCAAGGCGGTGGCCGAGACCAAGGGCGCAAGCATCAAGGTCGTCGAGGCCGGCTATGACCAGTCGACCTGGCTCGATCGCCTGCGCGACACCGTCGCTTCGGGGGAGTTTGGCATCATCGTCACGTCGAACCCATCGTTGCCCGAACTCTGCGCCAAACTGGCGGCTGACTATCCCGCTGTCAAGTTCATCGTGCTGGATGGGTACCTCAAGGGCAATCCCTCGATCTACACCGTCCTGTACAACCAGATGGAACAGGGCTACATCGTCGGCTATCTGGCGGGACTGGTCACGAAATTCAGGCATCCGAAGGCCGCGCCCGTTGCTGGGCTGGTGGCGGCCCAGCGATACCCGACACTGGATCGGCTGATACGCCCCGGCTTCGAGGCCGGTCTCAAGGCCGTCGACCCGGCGTTCCGCCTGGAGTTCAGGGAGATTGGCAACTGGTACGACTCCGCGAAGGCGGCGGAGCTGGCGGCTGCGCTGTATGGATCCGGCGTGGATGTGGTGCTGCCCATCGCGGGATCAGCCGGACAGGGTGTCGTATCCGCTGCCAGGGAGCACGGCGGCTCGGTGGTATGGTTCGATGGATCCGGCTACGCGCTCGGCCCGGACACGGTAATCGGGTGCGCGACGATTGCCCAGGACCGGCTGATATACGAGCGGCTGAAGTCAGCGCTGGCCGGAGATGCATCGCGCTACGGCAAGGCGGACATCGTCTCGGTCCGGGACGGGTATGTCGGGTTCGACCCTGCGGGGTCCGGATATCAATCCTTGCCGGAAGGTATCCGCGTCGCCCTCGATGCCGCGATACAGGGTCTGAAGGCCGGCAAACCGGACTTCTCGTTCGACACCTTCTGACGGTATTCTGGACGTCATGCCACGGGCCGAACTCTCCGCCATTCGCAAGTACTATGCCTCCACGTCGACGCTCGCCGTCGATAATGTAGATTTCGTCGTGAAGGCCGGAGAGATACACGCGCTCGTCGGCGAGAACGGGGCAGGCAAGTCGACCCTGGCCAGGATACTGTGCGGCTTCGAGCTTCCCGATGCAGGAGCCATATCGATCCGCGGCACTGCCATGTCATTCTTCTCGCACCGCGACGCCGAACGCGCCGGTATCGGTTTTGTTCCCCAATACTCGATGCTCGCGGCATCGCTCAGTGCCGCGGAGAATGTGGCGCTCGGCCATGAACCGCGGCGGCTGGGGTTGTGTACCGACCGGCGGCGCATCTCATACGATTTCGAGATGCTTGCCGAGCGTTTCGGATTCTCCGTGGACCCGGACACCCCGGTATCGATGCTCTCGTTGTCAGAGCGGCGCCAGGTGGAGATCATGCGGGCCCTGGCGCGAGGCGGCGATGTGCTGGTCCTTGATGAACCGACCAGCATCCTGGGCGATACCGAGACAGCCGCCTTGTTTGCGCTGCTCCGCAGGCTCAAGGATGCTGGCACTGGCATCGTCTACATATCCCACCGCACCAGAGAAATTCTGGATATCGCCGACCGTGTGAGCGTGATGCGCTCGGGCCGACTCGCGACAACCACGATGGCGAGCGAGCTCGATGAGGAGCGGCTGGCGGCCATGATCGTACGGAGCACGCCGGAGCGACAACCGAAACGGATGATCGTCGAGCCTGGCCCCGTCGTATTCGCGATGCGCGGCGTCAACACCAGGAGGCGCGGCATCGCCTCTCTGGCGGACATCAATCTGGAGGTGCGTGCCGGCGAGGTCGTCGTCGTCGTAGCGCTCGGAGGCAATGGGCTCGACTCGCTCGAAGATGTGGCGGCCGGACTGGTGCATCCCGATGGCGGCCATATTGAGGTGCAGGGCCGGGACATGCGGTCGATCAGAGCGCGCGAGCTGCGGACCCGTCTCGTAGGCTACCTGCCGACAGACAGGGAGGCCCGGGGCCTCTGCGGCCGCTCCAGTGTCGCCATGAATGCCATCGCCAAATGCCTGCCGCAGTACGGCTTCGCCGAATATGCCGATGGAAGAAGGCCGCATGCCGATGCCGCCGCCATCCTGGAATCATTCATGCTGACACATTGGGAGCGCCGGCGCGTCGATACGTTGTCTGGTGGCAACCGCCAGCGTGTCGTGGCCGGCCGCGAGCTGCAAGGGAAACCGGCATTGGTCATCGCCGCCAATCCGGCGCAGGGTTTGGATTCTTCCGCCAGGTCGATGCTCTTCGGCCGGCTGGGCGCGATGCGCGATGCCGGATCGGCGGTACTCGTGCTGACCTCGGATCCCGACGATGCGCTCGACCTGGCCGACCGCACGTTCGCGTTGTACCGGGGAAGCTTGCGGCTCCTTGATCGTCACGGATCGGATGCCTCGTCGCTTGCCGCCGCTATCACGGGGGCGATGCCATGATGCGGTCGATCAAGGATACCGGTGATGCCCGCGTCGGCATCAGGATGGCTGCCGCGGTGCTCACATCGGTTGCGCTGGCCGCGATCGCCGCCATCGCGCTGTCACATCAGCCGCTCGTCGCCCTGCGCGCATTCTTCCTTGCGCCATTCGTTTCGGGATCATCCTTTCTGTCGATGCTGGAGCTGGCAGGGCCGCTGGCGTTGTGCGCACTGGGCGTCGTGATCACCTTCCGTGCGGGACACTACAGCCTGGGTGGCGAGGGACAGGCCTATGCCGGCGCCTTCGCCGCAGCGGCCGTCGGCACCTTGACATCGATCCCGGCAGGGCCACTGGCGATGGCGCTGTCGCTTGCGGCCGGGCTCGTGGCCGGTGGCCTTGTGGCGGCACTGCCCGCCGCGGGAAAACGCTTCGCCAATGCCGATGTGCTCCTGACCAGCATACTCGTCTCGCAAGGGGTCGTCTTCGCGCTTGACTGGGCCATAGCGGGACCGCTGCGCGATCCATCGGGTAATCTGGTAGCCATGCGGCCGGTACCGGTGCCAACATTGCTGCCACGGCTCCTGCCACCATCGACACTGACGACGATCCCGTTCTTCACGATTGCCCTGTGTCTGGTCGCGGCCTTCTATTTTGAACATACCAGATCTGGCGCCGCCCACGACCTCTATGGCCGGAATCCCCACTTTGCCATGCTACAGGGCTTCAACACCAGACGCCTGTCATGGCTTCCCATCGTCGTGGCGGGTTCGCTCCACGGACTGGCCGGCGCCGCGATGGCGCTGGGAGCCCGTGGCACCGCGATTCGGGGCATGAGTGGCGGCATTGGCTGGAGCGCGATAGGCGCGGCCCTTGTAGCTGGCTCCCGTCCATCGGCAGTCCCCATAGCGGCCTTGCTGTTCTCATGGCTGGACTCGGGCTCGAGGCAGGCTGTCGTGCTCTCGGACCTGCCCCCCGATGCGGGACTGGCCATCAAGGCGATCGTCATCATCGTCATCAGCGCGCGGCCGACCATCGCAGGCGTGCGTTTGCTCTATGTTCGGGTGCTATCCCTGCTCCGGGTTGGTCGCGGTCAGGGAAAACCATGATGTATACGTTCTCCACCGCCGCCTTTGATGCCATGGTATTCCTTGCGCCCTTGCTGCCGGCGGCCGTGGGTGGATTGGCGACCGAACTGGTTGGCACCCTCAACATCGCGCTGGAGGGGCTTATCCTGACTGGCGCCTTCGTCTATGTGGCCACAGCCTCGGTGGCCGGGCCCATAGCAGGCGCCCTGCTGGCGCTTGCGGTGACCGCGGCCGTTTCCTATGGCATGGATGGGCTATCGCGCAAGGCCAAGGCCGATTCGTTTGTCGTCGGTCTCGGCATCAACATGCTTGCTCCGGCACTTGCCTCGATCCTGTCCCAGGTGGTCTTTGGCACCAAGGGCGTCGTCGTCGTCGCCGGGCTTCAATCGCCACGCGTGCTGGAATCACTCTCTGGCGTGCCGCTTCTCGGTCCTGTCTTTGGGCATCGCGTATCCGACTACCTTGCTGTGAGCGTCGCCATGCTGATCGGTGCGGCTCTGGCCTACACGCCATTTGGTCTGCGCACGAAGGCCGCCGGCCAGAATCCCGAGGCACTCCGCATGGCCGGCCTCGACGTGGGGCGACTTCGCGGCGCCGCGTTCCTGGTGTCCGGCCTTGCCTGCGGTGCCAGCGGAGCTGCGCTGGCCGCGTCACTGGGTGCCTATGTGCCGAACATGAGCGCTGGACGCGGCTGGATTGCGCTGGTAGCCATCTATCTTGGCGGCAAGGGGCTGTTCGGCACGGTGGTCGCCAGCATCTTCTTTGCCCTGCTGCTCTCCGCAGCGAATGGGGCCCAATCGGTCCTGTCGGCTCCTCCGGAGCTGTTGATGGCCTTGCCCTATTTCATAACCGCCATTGTGGTCATCGTCGGCTCGTACGGCGCATCACGTCGGAGACATTGATACCGATACTATCGATTGACACCATCGACGCCTTTCGTTATTATCCTATTAAATCGATAGGAATATAGGAGTATGGCCGATGTTCTCAGTTTCCGCCCGGACACAATACGCCATACGCGCCATGACACATCTGGCCCGCATGGCTGAACGGTCAGCGACCGCGGCCGAGATCGCCCAGTCCGAGGGGATTCCGGCCAAGTACCTTGAAGGGATTCTCTCAAGGCTGACGGTCACGGGCCTGATCGAGAGCGAGCGCGGCAAGAATGGCGGGTACCGGATAACGATGGATCCGGGGGCCATATCGATGCTGTCGATTGTCGAAGCGATGGATGGCACGGTCAAGCCGGTGGTGTGCGTCGAAACCGCGGATTCGTGTGCCTTTGGAGAAGCGTGCCGCCCACGGAAGTTCTGGACGGGGCTGAAGGAAGCAATTGATGCGTACCTCGCCGAGCGTACGCTGAAGGACGTCTCGGAGGGATGATCGATATGGACAAGCGTTTTGTATACATGGACTACAACGCGACAACGCCCCTGCGTGCCGAGGTCAAGGCCAGCATGGTCGCTGATCTGGAGATTTATGCCAATGCGTCCAGCATGCACGAATCGGGGCGCAGGGCTCGATCGCGGGTGGAGCAGGCGCGCGCCTCGGTAGCGCATCTGATAGGCGCACAGGATCCGGATTCGCTCGTCTTTACCAGCGGAGGCTCGGAATCGAACAACACCGTCTTCGCGACGATGTTTCATGTAGGCCGTCGCGGCACACGGCGCGGCATTGTCACAACAGCGATAGAACATCCCTGCGTGCTCAATGCGGCCAAATGGCTGCAGGCGGAAGGCTTTCCGGTAACATTCCTTGAAGTAGACGAGTACGGCATGATACGGCTTGACCAGCTGCGGCGCGCCGTTGGGCCCGACACGCTGCTTGTGTCGGTGATGGCCGCCAACAACGAGATTGGGACCGTGCAGGATATGCGCGCGATTTCGGCCATAGCCAAGGCCGCCGGCGCCTACCTCCACACCGATGGTACGCAGGCGGTCGGCAAGATACCGGTCAATGTCGACGATTGGGGTGTGGATTACATGACGATGTCGTGCCACAAGCTCTATGGCCCCAAGGGTATCGGCGGATTGTACATACGCAAGGGCGCCCCGATAGAGCCCCTGATACGTGGCGGACACCAGGAACATGGATACCGCGCGGGCACCTACAACAACCTGGGCATCCTTGGCTTTGGCATCGCGGCTGACCTCGCCGGGAAGGACCTGCCTTCGTACATGGCCAGGATGGGCACGCTGCGCACCCGCCTGCGCGATGGAATTCTGGCGGCAGTGCCCAAGGCCAGGATAAACGGGCATCCCGAATCGGTGCTGCCGAACACCCTCAATGTGTCGTTCCCCGGCGCCGAGGGCGAGGCGATCCTTTTGTCGCTCGATATCGAAGGCATACAGGTTTCCACTGGTTCTGCCTGCGCGAGCGGCAGCCTCGAACCGAGCCACGTGCTCCTTGCGACCGGCGTCGGTCCGGAGCTGGCACACGGCTCGATTCGGTTCAGCCTGGGACGTGACTCGACCGAGGCCGACGTCGACTATGTCATCGGGAAGATAGGGCCGATCATCGCCCGTCTGCGCTCGATGTCAACCGTAGCATTCTGACGCCATCCTGGCGCCAAACAGTCTGGAGGATTCTATGAGCGACGCGTTCGCCTGGCTCTATTCGGATGTCGTGAAGGAGCACTTCACGAACCCCAAGAACGTCTTCAATCCGGAAGACGGATTCGTCGCCAATGCCCAGGGCATCACGGGCAATATCAAGTGCGGCGACGAGATGATGTTCCTTCTGCACATCGAAAACGATGTGATCGTCGACGCCCGGTGGAAGACCTATGGCTGTGCGAGTGCCATCGCCAGCACCTCGATGCTTTCCGAGGTGATCAAGGGCATGGGCATCAGGCAGGCCTACAATATCAAGCCGGACGATATCGTGCAGCGGCTCGGAGGCCTGCCTGACAACAAGATCCATTGCTCGGTGCTCGGCGACAAGGCGCTGCGCGCCGCCATCGACAATTACCTGGAGAAGAACGGCCGGGCGGGCGAATACAAGAATGAAGGCGCGCGCATCATATGCACATGCCTCAACATCAGCGACCGTGACATCGAGGATGCCGTCAAGCAGGGCGCGCACGATTGGGAGAGCCTGCAGGAGCGGACCAAGATAGGCACGGTGTGCGGCGGCTGCAAGCAGAAGGCCGAAGAGCTGCTGCACGAGTACGTGCACATCTTTGCCTGAGCCTCCATCGCGATGGCAGCTGTGCCGGAACTGACTGGCGCCGGGGTGGACAGCGCGGATATCGCGGACTTCAGGCGTGCCGTACTCGATCTGTATGAGCGCGAGGGCCGCGACTTCGCATGGCGCAGGACTACCGATCCCTGGGCCATACTCGTATCCGAGGTCATGCTGCAGCAGACGCAGACCGCCCGAGTGGCCCCCAAGTACGACACCTGGATGGTCCGCTTCCCGGATGCGGCGAGCCTGGCCGTCGCCAGTACCGCCGATGTCTATGATGCATGGCGCGGCCTTGGGTACAACTCGCGCGGCCTGCGCCTGCGCGCATGCGCTGCGCTGTGCGTCGACCGATACGGCGGGATTCCGCCCGCTGACGAGCGGCTGCTGCTTGAGTTGCCCGGCGTCGGCAGATACACCGCCAGGGCCGTGCTTGCATTTGCATATGGCATCTCCACCGCGTTCCTTGAAACAAACATTCGCGCCGCCCTGATATTCCATTTCTTCCCAGCGCAGGATCGCGTTCCGGATCGAGCCCTCGAGACGGTCGCGGCGAGCCTGCTTTCCGGCACCGATCCCCGCACCTGGTACTATGCGCTGATGGATTATGGCGCGTGGCTCAAGAAGCGGGAACCCAACCCGACCAGGAAGGCGGCGGCCTATGCCAGGCAATCGCGCTTTGAAGGCTCGGTGCGGCAGGCCCGTGGGGCGATCCTGCGCATCATAGCGACTCGTGGCCAGACGAGCCTGGAGCAGGTCTCGGCCGAAGCGGGCATCGACTACAGCCGCGCGACCGAGGCGGCCACCGGTCTGCTCCGCGACGGACTCGTGAAGCTGGATGGGCAGAATTTCAGCTTTGTAGACTGATTATCGAAGCCCGTATGTCCGGTGGCTCAGACGAGCCATATCAGCGCGGCCATCGCAAAGAAGAAGCAGGCGGTCAGCACACGGACCATGAATATCTTGCCCCGGTACCAGCTCCGTATCCGCTCATGGCTCGTGCCAAGGAAGAACACCGCGAAGAGCAGGAGCAGGGGCAGCACGAATGCCGTATTGTAGGCGAGCAGCAGCAGGATGCTGGTACCGGTCCGGTTCGTCCTGTTGATGAACGCGAGTGTTGGCAGGTATATCTGCCCCGTACACGCCAGTTCCAGGAGCGAGACGCCCGCGCCCGCGATGGCCGAACTGGTCAGCGCCGCGGTCCATGTGGATGTGGTCCTGATCAACAACCGCGTAGAGCGAGACAGGACCTCCGGCATCTTCATCACGGCGTCACCGGGGTTGCCCGCCCTGGCACGCAGCGCATCGCGCACCGAAGCCAGCCCCATGATCACCGCGAGCACGCTGATGATGCTATTGATGATGAGCCCGGCGTACCTGAAGCCCATGATGGCCCTGAGACCGCTCAAGAGGCCCAGGCCGAGCATGAAGTAGACCGCAAAGACACTTGCGACAAAGACCGTTCCGGCGGCCAGTGCCATCGCGCGTGACCTGCGTCTCATCGTCATATACGACAGGAAGAACAGCAAGGCCGAGAAGGCGCACGGATTGATGCCGTCGAGGAGACCGGCCAGGAACACCGGCGCGAACCGGGCGGTGAAGCCGGCCGGGGCCGATGACATGGCCGGATGCGGCGTGACCCGCGGCCGATAGGTCGCGTGGCCAAGATAGTAGACGATCTCGTCGTCGATGTTGGCATCGATGGCGGCGTTTCCCTGGTACACATTGTTGCCCATGAAGAGAACCGGAAAGGTGCGGAACTCCTGGGCAAACGGTGCGAGCATTTGAACGCACAGTGCATAGTCATCGGGCTTCAGGATATCGTGCGGCACGAGCCGGAGCGTCACGCCATGGCGAGCCTCGAGTGATGCCCTCTGCGAATACAAAAAGACATCGCAGTGGTCGCAGCCAATCTCGCCGAAATACACGGCGTCCAGCACCGGCGTCTGTGCGCTTGCGGCCGTCATGGCAAGCATGAACGCGAGCGTGAGCGGAACGAGCCGCATGCTGCTCATCGGCGGTCCATCTAATGCCGGACCCTATCGCCTGACAAACAGCTGCTGGAAGAAGCGCACGACGGCGTCACGCATCCGTATGAATATGTTGCCCAGCGGAACGTCATCCGCCGCGACCAGATCGATGCGCCGCAGCACATGATCCCCGGTGGTGAACACGATCTGCCCAAGACGTGTACCGGCCGAGACCGGAGCCTCGACTTCCGGTTGAACCTCGAGGCGGGCCGCAATGCCGGTGCTCAGACCGACCGGCACCGTGAAGGTCGGAGCGGTGGCCAGAGCCAGCGCAACGTGCTCGCGGGCGCCGCCCCAGGCCCTGATGGCCGGCAATTCGGGAACCGTCGGCTGCACGGTCTTCCAGGTGGAGAAGGCCCAGTCGAGCAGGCTGGTGCCAGCCCTGTCGCGTGCCGGCGGGCCTTCGATGCCGCCCATCGTCACGACGATGAACCTGGTGCCATACCGCTCCGCGGTAGCGATCAGATTGTAGCCTGACTCGTCGATGTAGCCGGTTTTCAGCCCGTCACATCCGGGATACTTGAACAGCAGGTCGTTCCGGTTACGCAGCAGTATCTTCGTCGCCGGAGGCGTGGCACCCTCGGGCATCACGTCCGCTCGGGGGAACTCCATGCTGGTCCGCGCGTGGTAGGCTGCAATGGCTCCTGGATGGCGCAGCACGTAGGCGCGCGCCAGCCTTGCCATATCCCGCGCCGTTGACAGGTTGAGTTCGGACAGGCCCGATGGCTCCACGAATCTGGAGGATGTCATGCCAAGGGCTACCGCCCGGGCGTTCATACGGTCGGCAAAGACCGACACCGAGCCGGCCAGGACACGGGCCACCGTCAGCGCCGCATCGTTGCCCGAAACGACAGCCATGCCGCGCAGCAGGTCATCGAAAGGCACGTGCATGCCTTCCTGCAGGTACATCAACGAAGACCGGTAGGGCAGGGTCGCGTCGTCGTGGGTAATATCGATGCGGTCGGTCAACGCGACCCGGCCGGAGTCGACATCGTCAAGTGCCAGCATCATCGTCATGATCTTGGTCAGACTGGCCGGTGGGATGATCAGGTCGGCATCGTGCTCATAGAGCGCGTCGCCGTTGGCCATGTCAATGACGATGACTGATCGGGCATCGACGGCGGGTGGCGCCGGGACTTCGAAGCGGATGGCCTGGGCGCCCACCGTCGGCGCCGAGGCATAGGCGGCCGCGGACGCCGCAAGGAGAAGGCACAGAGCCGCGTACTGTCGTCTCAAAAGTCCGCCTGTTTCACGGCGCGCGGGAACGGTATGACGTCGCGTATGTTCTCGATGCCGGTCACATACCGCAACAGGCGCTCGAAGCCGAGACCAAAGCCAGCGTGGGGTGCGGAGCCGAATCGCCTGAGATCGAGGTACCACCAGTACGACGCTGGATCAAGACCCTTGGCCTTCATGTTATCAACCAGCACATCATGGCGGTACTCGCGTTCCGATCCGCCGATAATCTCGCCGATCCTGGGCACCAGCACATCCATCGCCCTGACAGTCTTGCCATCCTCATTGAGGCGCATGTAGAAGGCCTTGATGTCCTTGGGGTAGTCGGTGACGATGACCGGGCCATTGACCACCGTCTCTGAAAGATATCGCTCATGTTCCGTCTGGAGGTCGCAACCCCAGAATGGCTTGAACTCGAACAGCTCCGCGTGGCGTTCCAGTTCGGCAATCGCGTCGGTATAGGTAATGTGGGCAAAGCTCTTCGACCGGACCGAATCGAGCATGCCGATCAGGCCCGGCTGCACACGCTTCTCGAAGAACGCCATGTCTTCGCCGCACTTGTCGAGCGCCCACGATAGCAGGTGCTTGACGAAGGCTTCGGCCAGTTCCATATCATCGGGCAGTTCGGCGAAGGCAATCTCGGGCTCTATCATCCAGAACTCGGCCAGGTGCCGCGTCGTATTGGAATTCTCGGCGCGGAAGGTCGGCCCGAAGGTATACACCTTGCCGAGCGCCATGCAATAGGTCTCCACGTTCAATTGCCCGGAGACGGACAGGTAGGCCTTCTTGCCAAAGAAGTCCTTGGCATAATCAACGGGACCGCCATGCCGGGCGATGGCATCAAGATCGAGCGTGGTGGCCTGGAACATCTCGCCAGCACCTTCACAGTCGCTCGCGGTAATGATCGGCGTGTGCACGTATCGAAAGCCCCGGTCATGGAAGAAGGTGTGCACCGCGTAGGCCATCTCGTCGCGCATGCGGGCCGCGGCGCCGATCGTATTGGTGCGTGGTCGAAGGTGGGCAATTTCGCGAAGGAACTCCAGCGAATGGGCCTTCTTCTGCAGCGGATAACCTTCCGCCGGGCATTCGCCAACGACCTCGATGGCGTTTGCCTTCAATTCCACCGGTTGTCCCGCGGCGGGCGAATCGACCAGCGTGCCTTCGATTGCGAGAGCCGCGCCGGTCGTCGTCCTTGCCAGGGCATCCTTGCTGGAATCGGTCAGCGTCGTGACATCGAAGACGCACTGGATCCCGCTGAAACACGAACCATCGTTCAGCTCGACGAAGATGGCATTCTTGGTCTCGCGCTTGGTGCGGACCCATCCCTTTACAGTGATCGCCGAACCTACCGCCCTGTCGGCGAGTATCGATCTGATATCCTTCATGGACTAGTGATACCATTTTACGGGTACGAACGTCAAAGGGCGGAGCGGCCACGGGGCGCGATGCAGAAATAATCGGCTGGACAATAACGACTGTCGAGTTTCGTGGTATTATATACGCATTCTGCTCGTGGAGAACTGCATGTATTACAGTACGGCGATTGCGTATTTCTTGTGGGTCATCGGCGGATTCGGAGCTCTTGGGTTCCACCGCTTCTACCTGGGCAAGGTGCCCACGGGCTTTCTATGGCTATGCACTGGCGGTGTCATGTACCTGGGTGCCATCTATGATTTCTTCACGCTGCCCGGGCAGGTTCGGGAGGCGAATATTCGCGCCGGTTACCGCGCAGCCCTGAATATGGATCCGCGGGCACGGTATGGCCTGGGCGGTGGTGAACAGGCTCCAGGCAGGGAGAAGGAATCAATAGAGAAGGTCATATTGCGCACCGCCAAGAAGAACGCCGGACTGGTCACGCCCGGCGAGATAGCGATAGAGAGTGACTATACCGCCGACGATGCCCGCGGCGCCCTGGAGAAACTGGCCTCCAAGGGGTTCTGCGAGATGCGGGTGCGCCCGAGCGGTGTCATCGTCTTCCGGTTCCCTGAATTTGCCACGACCGATGAAGGCTTCGAACCGGGTCTCTAGCTCACTGCCATACCCACAGACAGCGGAGGTTTATCGATGGACAGACGAAACGAGCCGATAGAGTTCAAGATTCACCGCAAGATTGCCGTATTGGGGCCATCAGGCAAGGACTGGACCGTGGAACTCAACCTGGTTGGCTGGAATGGCCGCGAGCCGAAGCTGGACATTCGCAGCTGGGATCCCGCCCATGAGCACATGGGCAAGGGCATTGCCCTGACCCGCGACGAAGCCGTTAACCTGCGCAACGCACTTGCGGCGTATCTGGAAGAATCGGTTTGAACTTCAGCCCGCTATTTCGTGCTCCATAGTGCATATTCATAGGCCGTGCCTGACAGGTGCGGCATGAAGTCAGCGTATTGCGTCGTGACTCCGCTTTCGCTGACCAGGCTGGTTTTGTAGTCTGCATTCCAGTTCGCTTGTATTTTGGCCGCGACATACGCATAGAGTTCCGTTGTCGTTACAAACCCGTCTTTGTCGGCATCGGCCTGGCTGTCAGTGAATGCCCGCAAGGTATAATAGCTAAAGATGCCATGACCATATGTGGCGGATTCCCATGAGAGTTCGCCGGCACCAGCGGCCGATAGCACCACATACTCAGGATCATTCGAAAATGAGACATACGCATGTATGGCGTCTCCAATGGCATCCATGAAGAGCATATACTTGATCCTCCGGTCGGGATCCTGCGAATCGTATATGGGCGGTATCGCGTCGGCCGTGGCACCGGAATCGACGAATCCTCCCGAATAGCAGCTGTCCAGGATGATGACCACGTGGTGGAGACCCGCGGCTCTGAACATGGCGCGAAGCTCAGTGACCGATATCCACTCCGATGGGGTATCGACCGTCCCGTATGGAATGATGACCGACTCGCCATTGATCGTGGAACCATGGCCGGAATAATAGAAGAGCACCAGACCATCGGTACCGGCAAGCCCAGCTATTCCAGCTTCTATTGCAGACCGTGAGGCATCGGCATTGTTAGCGGGGTTACTTGAATCTGCGATTCCTGCGGTAACCGACCAGCCTTCGGATGAAAGCATGCTGGCCATCGACGCGGCGTCCTCATCGGGATACGTCAGATTGTTCGAGTTTGCAGCACCTTCGGCGTAAGCCGTATCGTATATCGAGATGCCATAGACCAAGGCGGTGCGCTTGGGGGGCGACGGCATGGCACACGAGCTCAACAGTGCTACGAAGATGCAGATATTGACGAGGTGCATGACTGGAACATGACGCTTGAACGTGATCATCGGATTCCACCTGCCGTGGCCGCGTAACGAAGTTGAGGCATCAACACAAAACGGGCTGTGGCCAGTATCCCAATCGTCTGCACATCGGCGCGGAAGTAGATGGGTATGGACAAACCCAGGACCATCAAGGTTCTGCTATTCAATCTGGCAACTGGAACGTCGATGCCAGGCTGGACATAGGGAAACCAGAACCATGAATATGAAAGGTCATAATGGGCTAGCATGCCGCCGGCGGAGATGTAGATGTCGAGAGGACCGAAGTCGTATCGAGCCCCGATGGCGGTATTGAGGCCGAAATAGCCCCGATATCGATACCAGTAATCAGAGAAGGTCGTCGCTGTCTGATATACTCCACCGGTCTGAGCCATGAGACTCCACGAACCATTGGTGAAAAATCCTATCCCCGCTCCGAAGGTGCCATGTGTCAACGTTTCCCGACCGCTCTGGCTTGTCATGGCAGCCCCGATCAAGGCATCTATATAGGTAGTCGTCCCTTGTTGGGCAAAGGAAGGATATGAATTGGCGAGCATGACAAAAAGGAATACGATGCGCTTGCTCATTCTAGGGCTTTAACATGCCGCGCAATTTGGATAAATTCAAGCAGGTTGATATAAGTACCGACTCAAGGTTGCATCGGCCCGAATCCAGTGGATGGGGCCTCGCGAAAGGATAGCAATGCGTATCAGGCATCTGGCGGTGTTCATGGCCGTCTCCCTCATCGTGTCTGTGGCGGCGTCATGTTCAAGAGACTCGGGCATGCATGTCAGCCTGGAAGAGACACCGGTCATATCCGGTGGGTTGGGCTGGAGCGTGATCACGCTCGCGTACGTCAGGCTCAAGACCAAGCCTTCGTACGAATCGCCCGATTCCGGTACGGGCAGACGCGGCGATGTTGCCAGGATAGTCGGGCGCTCGCGGTCGTTCACCGATCGCGATACCGGAATCTGGTACCGGATCGAATACACCGATCAGACTGGCTGGGTGCATGAATCAGCGCTGAGCGTCTATGACAATATCGATGAGGCCAGAGCGGCGGCGGAAGGCATACATTGAGCATGCCCGAGCCCCTGTTGCTGGTGCTACCCCCGGTGGTCGGTGCGGGGATCGGCCTGTTCACCAACTGGCTGGCCATCAAGATGCTGTTCAGGCCGCTTGCCGAGCGGCGCTTCTTGGGGCTGCGGGTACCGTTTACGCCAGGGATACTGCCTCGGGAGCGGCAGCGCATGGCCCGATCACTTGGTGATACGGTCGCAACCGACCTGCTCGACGAATCGACCGTTGCCGCGCGGCTGCGAAGCCCGTCATTCAGGCTGGCGGTTCGAGAGGCGGTCGCGTCCTCCACCAGGAGCCTGTTCGAGTCGAGTCCAAACAGCCTGGGAGCCGGCATCGATGCCTCGATGATAACGACGATACGGGCCGCATCGATTCACGCGCTGTCGGGGATTGGCTCTTCAGAGGCATTTTCGGCAGGGCTGCTGTCCGGCGCCCATGCCGCCTTCGACATAGCGCGGCCGCTGCAGGTCGCGGAACTGGTGCCGCCGGGAACCGTCAAATCCGTGGCAGCGGCACTGTCCGGCGAAGGCACGGCTGACCGTGTATCCAGGTCGATAGCCGACGCGGTTGTCGATGCCCTGGGCCGGGCCGCAGAGGCGGGCAAGACGATTGCGTCCTTTGTTCCGGCGGATCGGCTTCGAGACCTGGCGGCGAGGTCCATTCTATCGGCCTGGCCATCATTCCAGTCTCTGGTTACCGGGATCCTGGCAGACAAGGCCGTGGTAAGGTCGATGGAGCGCTCGGGCGCCCGGCTGATACGCAGGGCTCTGGATCGATTCAACGCCGTCCAGCGATTCTTCATCGGGCTGGGCCAGTACGATCGGGTCATCATCGACAACATGCCGGCGACCATACAGGACTTCACCGCGGCGGTAAAGGAACTGCTGGCGGAAGAATCGACGAGAGGCGCGGTCGTGGCCCGCATCGGTGATGCGGTGGAGGCGGCGGTCTCGAAGCCGCTGGCCGGGTTCGGCTTCCTGTCCGATGCAGTGAAGAACGCCACGGCCCGGGATGATCTGGCCGCAATCCTGCGTGGTGCCGCGTCGACACTCGATCCGGAACTCTTTGACCAGCTTGCCGGTTCGCTGATAACGGCTCATACTATAGGCGAGCTGATCGATGCGAACCCCGGACTGGCAGAACGGCTTGTGCCGGCTCTGACGGGATGGCTTGCCGCTCGACTCGACGCGACCGTAGCGGCGGGTGAGTCGGGTGAGTCGGCTGAAACCCCGCCGTTCAGGCGTGTCGTAGGAGCCTTCGCCTCGGCATTCATCCGCTCGTTCATGGCGACGGCAGGAGCCGAACCGCTGGCCATGACGCTGTCTATCGATCAGGCCGAGCTGGAGGCTCTGTCCACTTCGGTGGCCGATGGATTGGTGGAGCTTGCCGCCCGGGAGAGCTCGGGCATATTGCGTTCGCTCGATGTTCGCACGCTGGTCGTTGATAAAATCGATTCGCTCGATATGATAGAAGTGGAACGAATGATACTGCGCGTCGTCGACAAGGAACTTGGCGCCATAACCGCCTTTGGTGGCATTCTTGGCGCGATCATCGGCATATTACAAAGTCTGTTCATGTTCCTGCGATAGGCCGCAGCGGGGGCCGGCCCCGAGAGGGCCAGATTGGAAAAAGTGCGTGGAGCCCAGTACGAGATTGCTCATTGTAGATGACAACTCAGTGTTCGTCGAAACCGTCGTGGCGATGGTCGATCCGGCGGAGTTCGAGGTGCATCGCGCGTATGGCGCCGCGGAGGCGCTCGAGGTGGCGGAACACGCCCGCCCGTCGATCGTCTTTCTGGATATCGTTATGCCCGATGGCGACGGATATGATGTCTGTATCGGACTGCGGCGCCTGTTCAAGCACTCTCCGATCCAGATCGTGCTGATGTCGGCTACCCGTGACATGGAGCGCCTGCAGAAGGTGCTCGATGCCGGAGCGGATGATTATCTGAACAAGCCGTTCGATGCGCTGGAGTTCCAGTTCAGGCTCAAGGCGGCGATGATCCGCCTCAGGACCCAGAAGCATCTGCTGGACGAACGTGAGTTCTACAAGCAGGCAGTCAGGCAGGAAGAGAACCTGACGGTCAAACTGCTCGATCGCCAGATGGGCCTCAAGGAGTCGCTCGCGAGCCTCGAGAACCGACGAGAGGGTCTGGAGCGGGACAACACGCGGTTGGCAGCCCTGGCCAGGTACGATGTGCTGACCGGACTGCTTAACCGGCACAGCCTGAACGCCAGGCTCGAGCTGGAAATCCGCCGCGCCGAAGAGGAAGATCTCGACCTGGCCGGCATGATGATAGACATCGACAAATTCAAGTCGGTCAATGATTCATTTGGCCACCTGGTCGGGGACGACGTCCTGAAGATGGTCGGTGATGACCTGAAGAAGTGCCTGCGTCGTGAGGACTTCGCGGGGCGCTATGGTGGCGAGGAGTTCTTCGTGATTCTGCCAGGCAGCGGCCTTGATACCGTCATGGCCATAGCCGAGCGGATCAGGGCAACGATAGAAGGCTCCAGCGTGACGCTGGCCGGGGCGCGGGTATCGGTCACCGCCTCAATCGGCATGGCGCTGTTCCTGCGAGGCGACTCGATATCGGACTGGGTCGGACGTGCCGACTCGGCAATGTACCGGGCCAAGCAGCTCGGCCGCAACCGCGTCGAGGTCTGAGCTAGCGGTTCCCGGGAGCGGCATTGCGAGCGTCGACCAGTGCAGCCGCGGCCGCACACAGATAGAACGAACCGGTCACGAGGAGGGGCAATCCCCGGCGCGATGCCTCGGCCAGGGCGCGCTCGATGGCCTCGTTCGTCTCGTCGATCCTTGTGACCGCAAAGCCCGTATCCTTGAACGCCGCCGCTATCTCCTCCGGATCGCTCTCCTTGAAGGTGCCCGGCCTGGTTACCATGACACTTCCAAAGAGCGCCGATAGTGCTTCGGCCATCGGGAGGGGTGGCTTGCCCTTGGCGCAGCCGAACAGCAGCACGCCTCCGTCAGGGAAGAGCCGCCCGAAGTCATCGGCACAGGCGCGTACCGAGTCGGCCGTATGCGCCCCATCGATGACAACCGTGGGGTCGCCCGGTATGATCTCGAAGCGGGCCCGCAGCCGTGCCCTGGCGATTCCTTTCTGTATGGCCTCGACGCTGGAACCCAGACTGCGGCACACCATCGCAGCCAGCGCGGCATTCCTGGCCTGTACCATTCCGATCAGCGGGGTGCGTACTTCAAGCGGCCCGGCAAAGAGCGAGTCGTCGCGCCAGTCTATGATCGCAGTGGTCCCGGCCGGGCTGATGCCGTATTCGCGTATGGTCGCCTCATCGTCAAGCACGCGCAGGTGCGAGCCCAACTCCCGCGCCTTGGCTCGTATGACCGCCAGCGCCTCCGGCCGTGCGGCGCTGGTGAATACCGGCACGCCGCGCTTGATGATGCCCGCCTTCTCGGAGGCAATCTCTGGTATGGTTGTTCCAAGTAGGTCGGTGTGCTCCAGCTCTATCGGGGTGATGGCGCAGGCCACCGGCTCCACGATGTTGGTCGAATCGAGTCTGCCCCCGAGGCCCACCTCGATGGCGGCACTCGTACAGCCGGCATCCCTGAAACAGAGGAAGCCGAGCATCGTCAATAGTTCAAAATAGGTCGGCGTCTCGCCACCTGGAAAGTCATCGGGACTCTCAGTATCGAGGCGCTCCGACAGCTCGACCGCGGCCTTGATGATGTCCGGTTCGGAGACCGGCAGCATGTTGATCGCGATGCGCTCGGTAAAATGCAGCAGATGCGGCGAAGTGTACAGGCCAACCGCCGGCTCATCGATGCCCAGTATCGATGCTATCATCGTCGCGGTCGACCCCTTGCCCTTGGAGCCGGCGACGTGCACGATCCGGTATGCCGTATCCGGCCTGCCGAACAGCTCGCGCAGGGCCAGCATGCGGTCCAGTCGATACGCCGTCGGCTCGAGCCTGCGCTCGAAATTCAGAAAGCGGTCAAGATAGGCATACACCTCGTCGGAATTGCCGAATTGCATGGTCATCCTCGATTCTCGGTCATTGGATCGAACCCGCCATCACGGCCTTCACGATGGCCAGGGCCACATCGATTCCGGTTGCGCGCGCAAGTTCCTCGAAGCCCGGGCACGAGTTCATCTCGCAGACCAGAAAGGTAGTCCGGCGCTCGTCGGCTATCAGGAAGTCAACGGTGCCGTAGCGCATTCCCGACAGCATGAATATGCGCTCCGCCTCCGCACGCAGACCGGCAGGTGGGGTGTAGGGCTCCATAGCGCCGCCGGCATGAGCATTGGAGGCGAAGCCGGGCGCGCGCCGTAGCACGGCGACGGACGCGTGGCCACCCGTGGCCGATTCGGCAAAGTCAGCGAAGAAGAAGCGGATGTCCATGCCGCGGCTCGCCACGACCATGTCCTGGGCGAGATACTCATCGGCTGCCAGTACTCCTGAATCGACCAGCGCGTGCCAATCCGCGACGGACTCGATCGGTACGACTCCGCGGCCCATCTTGCCGAAGCGGGGTTTTGCTACAAAAGGAATGGAAAAGGGGACGAGTGCCTTCGATGCGACATGGTCAAGCGGCTCGGTCGTTGGATGCGGCACGCCGATCGACGCGAAGAACCGCGCCGAACGGTATTTGTCGCGTGCCAGTCGCGTCGCCTGCGCTCCATTGACCGTTTCGATGCCCGCGGCCTCCATCGAGTCGTACAGCTCCTGCGGCAATTCACCGCGCAGCAGGGCCGTGTGCCCGTGGCATGCGTCGACTGCAGCCGCTATCGTCGCGGCGGGTCCGAAGACCATCGCCGCGTAGTCCAGGCCAAGCAGCCTGGCGGCCTCGGCCAGGCGTCGGGACGGAAAAAACAGGTTCAGGTAGGCAGAGTCGTTTGTCTTGAGTCCGTAGACCAGCCGCAAGCCCATAGCGGCGGAGTATAGCGGCGATGCGTGCCTCAGGCAAGCAGAAGGATTGACCATGCCGCTGGCCAGAGCACCGGGCCGGCGGCGGATGCCCTGCGGATCGCGTCGACCAGTGGCGGCAGCGATGCGGCCCCGAGTGCCGAGGCGATGGCGCCGCCGTAGGTCGACTCTGCCGACAGCCAGGCCGCCGCGTCGCGTTCGCCCAGTGTCCGTCTCGACTGATACCGATATTCGGCATCGTCGCGGTGGCTGAAGCCGGCGGCAGCGAGTGACTCCCGAAGCGTGGCTGACGCGAGCCCGGGGGCCCTGTCGGATGCGTAGAAGGCAGCGTCAGCCGCCAGAAACTGCTCGAACAGTCCGGTCGCGATATAGGGTTGGGCCAGGCCCGGCAGGATGCCCGCCATTGGTGTCCGCTCGGCCACCACAACAGCGACCGGGTGGCCACAGTCCCGCGCCAGCGCGGTGATGCAGTTATGCAGGGCCACGCACGTGCCACCTCCGGACAGGTAGCCCGCCGCGACAAGCAGGTCGAAGTTGCTGTGCCCGGCCGTCCGCGCCGCGGCTTCGGCGAGGGGCTCGCGGTCGGCGGCGAGTCCGAGCGATGGTTTGTGGATATCCTCGACGTCGCCAAAGGCATAGGCAAGGCGCTCGATGGAGGTCTGATCGCGGCACAGGCCGCAGGCCGAGCCTTCGGGGCAGAGCCTGACCGCCTCGCGCAACAGGAGTCCATCATCGGCGGCCAGCACGAGCACGTTGGCGTGTCGTGGAGGAAAGGCAAGTTTGAACACGGCGTCGCGGAGTCCGGCAAGGCCGCTGGCCGCTCCCGCTTCCGCTCGGTCTGTCCACGCGCTGGCAGCGGCTCCGGCGGCCGCTACCTTCGCGTCGAGATCGCCGGACAACCACGCCGCCAGCTGGGCGTCGCGGCGCCTCAGCACCTCGTTGCGCACGCGGGCCTCGTAGCCCTGCGTGCCCGGCTGATAGAACAGCGCTCCTTTGAGCGACTCGGGCAGGTACTGCTGGGCCGTCCAGTGGGTGCGGTAGGCATGCGGATACAGGTAGCCCACACCATGGCCCAGACCGTCGGCATCGCGGCTGGCGTCCTTGAGGTGGTCCGGCACCGTCGCACTCTCCGTCTCGACGGCAGCCAGCGCGTCGAAGTAGGCCAGGCTGGAGTTCGACTTGGGCGCGGTAGCCAGATAGAGCGCGGCCTGGGCCAGATGGAACTGGCCCTCCGGCAGGCCGATGCGCTCGTAGGCGGCCGCGCACGACTCGACCACCCCTATAGCGTCGGGATCGGCCAGGCCTATGTCTTCGCTGGCCGATATCAGCAGGCGTCTAAAGATGAAACGGGGATCCTCTCCCGCGTATACCATGCGGGCCATCCAGTACAGCGCCGCGTCGGGGTCGGAGCCACGCACGCTCTTGATGAGGGCACTGGCCGCATCGTAGTGGTAGTCGCCATCCTGGTCGTACAGCACGGCGCGCCGCTGTATGCTCTCCTCGGCGGCCTCCATCGTCACGAGCACGGCAACGCCTTCGGACGGCGGCCATGGCTCGACGCTGGTCTCGACCGCGAGCTCCAGCGCGTTGAGCAGGCTGCGCGCGTCGCCGTCCGCGACCTTGATCAGGTGCTCGAGCGCCCCATCCTCGAAACTCACACGCCAGCGACCATAGCCGCGCTCGGCATCGGCGAGAGCGGCCAGGGCCGCGGCGCGCAGGTCATCGTCACCAAGTGCGTGCAGCTGGAACACCCGCGAGCGGGACACGAGAGCCTTGTTCACCTCGAAGAAGGGGTTCTCGGTGGTGGCGCCTATCAGGATGATCGTGCCGTTTTCGACGTATGGCAGCAAGGCGTCCTGCTGGGCCTTGTTCCAGCGGTGTACCTCATCGACGAACAGGATGGTCTTGCGGTCGTACAGCTGCCGCTCGCGCTTGGCCGACTCGACGGCGTCGCGTATCGCCTGCACGCCCGACAGCACCGCGTTGATGGACAGGAACCTGGATTTGGTGGTGTTGGCTATGACGCGCGCCAGTGTCGTCTTGCCGGTGCCCGGTGGACCCGAGAGTATTATCGAAGACAGCCTGTCGCGCTGTATGGCGCGGCGCAACAGGCGGCCAGGGCCGACGATGTGGTCCTGTCCTACGAATTCATCGAGCCGGCGCGGCCGCATCCTGTCCGCCAGCGGCCCCGGCGCCTGGCCGGTTCCCGCCTCGGCGAACAGATCGTCGCTCACGCGCCTATTCCCTGATCCACCAGTCCCAGCCGTTGGTATGGTCTGCCGTGCCGGAGTAGGTGTCCGACCACAGTCCATAGCCATCGGTCATCGCGAAGAGCCTGTTCTGTGCCGCAAAGTACGGCATGGCGCTGACTGACCTGCTGTCTAGGCTGGTGTCGAAATTCACCGCGCTCGCCGTCAGATGGTGATCGTCGGTCGGCGTGCTGCTGGCGAAGGTTGTCGCAAAATTGGTTGCGTCAAATTCTAGGTAGCCACCGGCCGGAGGTATGTCCGAGCTGGTGCGCGGAATCCTGTTCGTCCCGACCACCAGAATCTTGCCCGGTGCCGCGGCGATGTATGTTGGTGTCGAGAGCGAATAGATCTTGCCCAGCGAATTCTTGAAGGGGCCGGCTGTCGCCGACAAGGTTGCACCAGAATCGGTCGAACGATACAGATAGCCGTTGCGGCTGGATACAATGATGCCGCCAGAACCATCGGAACAGACGCCCGAGTATGCGCTGCCAGCCGTCGTGGAAAGCACGGCCAATGTGCTTGCGCTGGTACCGCTGACCAATGAGTCACCCGCGGTGAAGATGTAATTGGTACCATCCCAGGCAACCGACGTTGGCACGCCGATGGTCGCGTTGGCGCTAATACCGGCTGATGCAAATGTGCCGGATAAATAATATATTGAATACGTCTGAGTCACACTGGTATCGGCCCTGACATTCGCGGTCACCGCAAACAGCTGATCGTTCGCGACCATGATGCTTCGCAAATATTCGGTCGCTATAGGGAAACCGGCATCCACCGCCGTCCAGTTTGTACCATCAAAGGCCCACACCCCAAGGCTGGTCCTGGTCGTCACGTCGCTGAAGGCGACATAGAGATTGGTGCCAGAGACGGCGCCGCTGTCGGCGTAGAGGGTATCAGAGGCTGAGATGCCTGTCAGCGAGACGGTGGCCTTGGTCCACTGCGTGGCGCCGTCGGCCTTCTGCCACAGGACGCCCATGCCGGAGTACCAGGTGGTTCCCAGACGGGCGACAAATGTCGGGCTGGCGTATTCAATTGCCGGGGTCATCGTCTTGTTGACGGGTGTTTCGGCCGCGACGCTGGCAAAGATGCCCGTCGGGCCCTCGGCGCAGGATATCAGCGTCATCGCCGAAATGGCCAGGGCCGCGAGCAGGGCGCGGCGTATCATGGTTTTCATCGCTATGCTTCCTCGCATCACAGGTGATAGGAGACTGACAGCGTCGCTTCCATGAAGAAGCCAACGCGGTTCTGCGTTGAATCGGCGTAGAACTGCGGTACCACGTCGCCAAAGAGGTTCAAGGAATAGCTCATGTCGGTTGACGCGCGCCACAGCAGCGACGAGCCGAATTTGGCCAGCGCGTCTACATGCTTGTCGTTGTCCAGCGCCGTTATGGCCAGGCCCAGGCCTGCCGACGGCGCTATCGTAAAGGCGCCGAGCGGGAAGACCCTGACGGCGCGCAGCGACAGCGGAGCCACGAACAGGCGCCGGTCATTGACGGTGCCGATGAAGCCGCCGGCCAGATCGCCGGCCAGCGCCCACTTGTCGTTCAGGAAGCCCGCGTATGACAGGGAAAACGCGAAGCCGAGGTTGGAATTGGCGGGTAGAAACGTCGCGCCCGATGGATCATAGAAGCCCAGCGGAATCATCGTGCCAAGCGACAGCGACAGCATGCCATCGCCACGCTCGAAGGCCTTGTATTGGGTCGACGCGAGTGGTGCCGCGGTGGCATTCGCGTCCGCGCCGGGTGTCTCGGCGGTAGTGCCCGAGGTTGAGCCCGTCGCCGGAGCCTCCTGAGCAAAGGCAGGCAGGCTGAGTGTCAGCGCGGCTGCGAGCATGAGCATGGAAAAGGAGCGCATCGTTCCTCCAGATTCTGGTTTGTCATGAGCCGCGACTATAGCACGCGACCCCTGCCCCTGAAAAGGCACGAGATCGTCCGGAGTTACGGCTTATCGAGCGTGCTGGCTGGAGCGAGCGGAAGAGAGAGTAGCCCATGACGACTGCAGGCTCGGCTCTGGCTCCCAGCAGAGTTCCAGCTGCGCCAGAAGGTATGTCTTGGTCCTGATCACCTGGCCCTTGAGCAGTGCCATCAGTTCGGCGGATGACGGCGGCGCGAGCTGGCTCAGTGTGGCGCAATAGACGCCAATGCCTGCCGTAAACGGGCCAGGCAGCCATGCGGTGGCGCTGCCGGCGATGGGAACGAGGTCGGCCAGAGCGGAGGCGACCGATGCCGATTCCGCGGGAAACCTCAGGAATGCCTCAGAGCCGACCATCTCGAGCGATGTCAGCTCGAAGGGCAGCCTCAGGCGGGAAGCGAGCCCGGCCAATGCCGCTCCATCGATCGGCTGGGCGAGCCAGGCGAGTACCGGATAATCGAAGTAGGCACGCGCGCTCGACGCACCCATCATCGTCCAGAGCGCCATCCGCAACTCGGAAATGGTCCGGACGATGCTGCCCGGAGGCACCATCGCCAGCGCTATCGACGATATGGTTTCCGTTGTTCCCAAAGCCATGAAGACATAGTATACTTGGTCCTATCACTTGTAAAGGAAACTTATATCATGATGCATCGGGTCGAACGGCTGGCCAGCAGGCTGACCGCAACAATTTCATCCTGGCCTGGCATCGAGTGTGTCGTCTCGTGCGAAGCCTCAGAGACAGATGTGCTCGATCCGTACTTCGCGCTTGTGCTCGATGTGTACTGTTATGGCGCGATACCCGCCGCCGACGAGCGGCAGGCGCTGTTCGACAATCCCGGAGCCTTCGAGGTGTCGCGCAGCGGGGAGAAGGACAGGTTCTTTCTTGACAGCCTGCCCATCCGTATAGAATACAAGCGGACCAGGATCATAGAGAATCTGGTCTCGGGCGGCCTTGATACGATGTTCGTCTTTGGCGCGTCAGGAACCTACATGCTGTATCGGCTAGTCAACGGCAGCGTGCTGTACAGCAAGTCCGACTGGCTCGAGCGCCAGCGAACCGCCCTGGCGGAGAGCCCGAAGGAATTCTGGGAACGCCTCCGCGAGACCTACCAGCAGAAGATGGAACACTGCCTGAGCGATCTTGGCGGGGCGGCCCTCAAGGACGACCGCTTCTTCTACTTCATATCGCTGTCGGGTTTTCTGCGCGCCTGCGCCTCGGCTCTCTTCGCGCTGAACAAGGAGTGGGAGCCTTCCGAGCGGCACATGACCGACGCGCTGATGGCGCTTGCATCCTTGCCGGATGATTTTGCCGGACGTTGGGCCCTGCTGATGCGTACCGATGGCTCGCTTGAGCCGACCAAGCGCTACCAGGTGGCGCAGCTCATTGCCAGGAGCATCTTTGCGCTCGACTGAACGGACGCTCTGGTGTATCGCGCTGTCCCTCATCGTGGTGTTCTCCGCTTCGTGCGGGCCGAACTATCTCGAGGGCATTGCGTTCACCAAGGCAGATGGTTCTGCGTCTCGGCTCTATCTGGCGGGCGGCAGCGCTCCCGAGCTCGTGGACGGGCATGCCCTGGTCGCGCCGGGTGCACGGGTGCGGCTGGGACTCGACCACGGGATTGCCATCGGCGCAGGCGATGATGTCGTGGTCGCGGCCAGTGGTGTCGGCACGCTGGATATCAAGGTGTTTGGCGGCGGTTCGAGAGATGTGCCGGTCGCCGGTGGCACCTTCGCCCTGATAGCCGGCATGCGGGCAGAATTGCATCTTGCCGTTCCGGGCGGCGAGCCGGTGGCCTTCGTTGAATTCCGGGTTGTATCCGCGTCTCCCGTGCGCCTCGACGGACTCGGGCTTGGCTCCTCCTTCAAGGGTATAGAGCTGGGACAGGGATTCTATCGGGTCGATTCGTCGACGTCACCGCGGTTTGATTCAGGCCGGCTGGTTTCCGCCTTGCTTGGAGCGCCCATCGATGCCGATGCCTCCGTAGTCGTACGATTGGCCGAGGATGGCGTGGTGCGCATCACGGGGCAGAGTTGCGCCACGGGCGCGACAGCTGGCACCGGTTTCGAGGCGGCCATTCGCCCGGCTTTGCCGCTTGCGATACCGCGCCTCTCGCTCGATGCATCGCCGGGAGCCATCGGGGCGCGGGTGGAATCCGAAGCCGGCATCGTGTCCATCGCCGTGCAGGCGGGTGCTGGCGCTCCAGTGGCAGACCTGTACGCGATGCTCGCGGCGCCGGCCCCCGCCGGGGACTATGCGCTCTATCGCTGGGATATCCTGCCCGACACCCTGCTCTTCGATTTCAGGGACTATGCGACGCAGGACCTCTATCTGAAGCGCCTGGCGTTCTTTGCCGAGAAGCCAGGGTTTCGAGGGCGGCTGGCGGGCGATGCCGAAATTGCGTCGCTGCATGGATGGAATGCGCACGACTATTCGCCCGAGACGCTGCGGGCCTTCTATTCGCTGGCACAGCAGCATGGCTTTCGGCTGAACCAGCAGGAGCTGTCATTGCGTGCCGTACTGCTGGAGCACGGCGTGCTCGTCGAGACAGGTGATGGCACCTTTGCGGCAGGGCGAGGCGCCATCGTGTCGGTTTCACGCGAATCGAGCCCGACACTCAGGCGGGTCTTCATCGACCATGAGTCATCGCACGCGCTCTTCTTTCAGGATGGAGCATACCGGTCTCTGGCGCAGGAGCTGTGGGCCTCACTCGATGCGGCATCGGTTCGATTCTGGACGGTGCATTTTGGGTGGCGCCGCTACGATACTTCAGACCGCTATTTGATGTATAACGAGATGCAGGCCTATCTGGTGCAGCAGCCCGTCTCTTCGGTCAAGACCTACTACGAATCGGTGGTGGCCCAGCTTGTGGCGGCCAAACTTGATCAGACAAGGCCTGGCACCACTGCGCGCCTCGAGGCTGATGCCCCGGTTGCGATAGCGGCTGCGGAACAGAACGCGGCTCGCCTCGATGGCTATCTCCGCAGCCACTGGGGCATCTCAGGCGGGCGACTTGGCAGGGCACGTCGGCTCTGAGGGCTTTTGGCTCGGCGCGTCACGGCTGTTACCGAATCCGCTCCAGTTCATCACGGACTACCGTTCCACACCAGGCTCGTGTCAGCGAAAGCAGCTCCGCTGGCTGCGGCGGCGCGTCTCCGGCTTCGCGCCTGAACGCCGCGGCGGACGGCAGCATGGTCGTCCAGACATCCTGTTCATGGGCGCCCAGGGCATCCAGATAGCTGGCGGCGTGCTCGCGTGGCTCGGGCAGTGCCGCGATGTCCGCGGCATACCCCGACAGGAATTCGGATGGTTTCTGGAAGGGCCTGCCCGCGGCAAATACCTTGCCCACGTGGCTGATCGGGGCGGCCACGGCCGTTTCTGTGGCGGCGACGACGCCGTTGCCGCGTACGCGGTCGAGCCTGACGGGTATCGACAGGGCGAGCCGTTCGAGCCGTTCGCGATAGGCGACCAAGGGCTTGGTAACGTACCGGAATCCCTGATCGTCATCTTCGCGCACGAGCGTCTGGTTTCTGAGCAGGAAATCGGCAAACAGCGACTCGAACGGTTTGAGCCTCGATTGTCTGATATCGAAGTACGGGTAGATGTAGGTACCGCGGGCATAGCTCTTTCCGGATGGATACGAGAAGTCGGCGCCAAAGAGTCGAATGGTCCTGGCTCCAAGGTAGGTCGCCAGCGACACCGCGGCATGCGTCACGTTGCCCCCGGATGTATCGATCTCCGGAAACGCGCGATATCGACCGGCGATGTATCGGGCCAGCGGGTGGCCGGATGAGAAGAAGTATGGCCTTGAGGCCAGCCGGGCTACGGTCGGCGGCGATGCCAGATCAAGGAATAGCGGTATGTGTTCCGGAAGTCCAAGTGAGAAATGGTAGTAACTGATGTGCTGACAATCGATGCTGATGACCGCATCCGGCTCGATGCCCCGCGCAAGCAAGGCACGCAGACTGGTATCGGTTGCGATGAGGAATGTATTGCGAGGTCTGGACGCAATCTCGCCAAAGGCCAGCTCGAGCGATGGGCCTGCCGCGGTTACTATCGCGGAGTGGATGGGGCCGACCGGTGGTGTTGGCCTATCGGATGTCTCCAGGTTGCGCACGATGTTGGTGAACCATCGCTTGCCGAAGAATGACTGCACCGAATAGTCATCCGATATGGCCATGATGGTGCCACGGATCAGGTCCGTCGCCCGCTGATACCGCGCGGGTTCGGCGTCGATTCTGCCGCGGAGCGGAACCGATACAAAGTCACCCGTTATCGAAGGTACGTAGCTTGAAACGATGGCCTCCTCAAGCTCGTCATCGAGTGGATCGATCAGGAGCCGCACGCGGCGGTCACCGAGGATATGGGTCAGATCGACGGCTTCGAGCACGGCTCTCAGGATGCCGGCGTCATATTCGATGATGATGGCTCTGGTGACTCGTTCGGTGCTCAGCAATGATGAGGCAACGTAGCCCGCCCCGAGTCCCAGCAGCGCGTAGAACCCGGTGCGCGGGTACTGGGTGGCCAGGCGTGCTGCCTCCCGCTCCGGGTCTACCCGCGAGTGCATGAAGAGGCTCCTGTCGCCATGTTTGACATATGGTACAAGCGAGCCGTTGCGGGATGGCTCGAATCCAACAAGGGAACTGGCCTCTGCGTAGCGTAACCGATCGGTGCACAGCTGACCGTGGCGCGAGGCAATGGCCAGCATGTTACGCTCGAAGACCTGTGGATCGTTCATCCGGAGCGCCCCTGGATGCACGGATCGACCAGCTGTGCCGCCGCGTGGCGTGAGGCTGTGAGCACCGCGGCCAGCATATCCGGATCGGCTTCGGCACGAGCGGCACGAGCCAGAAGCTCGGCCGAATGTCGTGGATCCAGCGCCTTGAAGAGCAGGGCGGCCTCATACGGTATCGGGAGGCCGCTCGTGACGGCCGACGCTGCCTGTTCCTGTGCATCGGCCATCAGCCGCTCGACCATCGCTCGTGAAACAGAACAAGCATCGGGCCGGCACACACGGCTGTCTCGGACGGTTGCATGGGGCGGACTGCCCCTCGAACCACGCGCCAACGATTGACCCATGGTGGACCGCCGAATTGGCAGCTCGACCGGCGAATCGCTGCACCTGAAGGCGCGGGAGCGATCCAGGGGTTCCAGCGCCATGGTCGAGGCATAGGTGGCAAATGTCCGCGACAGGCGCCAGTGGCGGTCATGGCCCGGATAGGCATCGAGGATGCGGGCGCTGCGGCGCGAATATGACGGCTGCAGCCTTGTCGCATGCTCGCCTTCTACAAAATCGAGCGCGTAGGGCGTCGCATGATCGGCCATGGCGTGTGCGGCCAGATCAAGGCCAACGACTCCGACCAGGCCGCTCGTGCTGGCCAGGGCAAGGGCGATAGCCGTGCCGGCCGAACTGCCTGATGCCAGAGCCGTATGGGCCGGCATGCCTGCCGTCTGCAGGGCGGTGTGTTCGAAGGAGAGACCGGTATCGAGCGGAACGATTGACGTGGCGTCGAAGAGGCGGCCTGGCGCAAAGGCGCTCGGCGGCATCGCGACCGGTGTGCCGCGGCGGATCGCCTCGTATAGATGATGGCCGTTCCAGTAGCCCGGGTCGGTTGCTATGACAAGATCAGGTTCCAGACCCGCCGTGTTCAAGGCCGCATGTGCAGAAGCGAGCGACCAGAGCGATACGAGGTGGCGGTACCGGCGGATATCGGGCAGAGTGCCTGCCAGGCCGGGCCCGGCACAGGCGACAATGATTGGCGCTTCGCCGCGTTCGATGGTTGCCAGATTGACGACGGATGTGACGAAACGCAGGCTGTTGCGCAGCCAACGGCCAGACCAGAAAGCACTCGTGGCGGCGTCAGCGCTGGCCTTCTGCAATTCGGCCATGACCGCAGACCGAATCATCTCGCTGTTCGCCGGAAATTGGGTCACGACCGGTGGCCACTCGATCAGCGCGACCCCGCCGGCGAGCCGTTCCCCGCCCAGCGCCGCTCCCAGGACCGAAGCCAGCGGTATGGTACTCGCCGGCGACCACTGCATGCTCGAAGGCTGAACCTCGGTGCCATCGAACTCGGCAGTCGGCTGCAGCAGCACGGTGCAGGCGTGGGGAAGCTGCTCGCTGATGATGCTCCCGATATAGTTGCGGCCGCCACCCAATATCAATACGATGGAAGGATGTTTCCCGGCAAGCGAGGCCAGCACATGGCGGCGCGCCTCTTCCATGGGGGCGTACTTCGAATGAAAGAGGTGTGGATGCGCTTCAGAGCTCATCGACAAACGCGGCGCACTCATGCTCTGCGTGCTCGATCGAGACATCGAGCAAACGAAAGTTTTTGGCGTGTATGTTCATGATCTCAGCATTGCATGTTGCCTTGCGCAGAGTCAGCAGCAGTTGTGAGGCTATCAGCTCCGGATCGGCTTCGGTGTGGCTGTAGAAACCGCAGAGGAGCCTGGTGGCATCGAGTCTGAGGCATAGGCCAAAGTCCGCGACAATGGCGAGAATCGATGCCTCGACTTCGTCGAGCACGGTGGCTGCCGCCGAATGAGGGCAGCGCTTGATGATATGTTTCACAAGCTCTCCGCAATCAAGGACGAAGAGCGAGGCATAGCGAAACAGGCGAGCCTTGCATCCATGCACGATCGAACTCGCGGTGAGTGGCCCGCGTTCAGGCAGGGCCCGCGCTGTCCAGGCTGGTATGGACGAAGACTGCGCCGCATGGCGTTGCAGCACCGTGACGAGCCGTGCCGGTATGGGTTCCATCGCGCCCATGCCAATGAAGCGATCATTGCCAAGGGCTGCAACCCGCCAGCCCGGTATGCCGGCAGGGTGGGCCGCGATCGCCAGATCAAGCGAAATGACACAGTCTGACTGAGCCGTGTCGCGTATGACCTGATCTTGAAGGTGGGGCGCTTGCTTCGACAAGCCAAACGATGCGTGCAAGAGGAGAGACGCTCCGTATCCGCGGCAATAGAAGGCCGCAATACAGGGACTCTCTGCAAGTACTTCTATGATCAGGCGGGGCGCAAGACACGAATCGGCTATGGAGTCGATCCGTGCAATCGTCGCCTCAAATGGATCGGATATCGATGCGGCTATCGGAGCTTTTTTTTTTCACTGATGGCCAGCAAGCCCTCACGCCGCGGCTTCGCGGACGTGAGGCTCGAGGCCTTGTCGAGTAGTCCCATCAGAGCAACCCCAAATCATCGAAGAGACGCTTGTATGTATCGTAGTATTCGCTCGATGCAAACTCCTCAATCTTCTCTTCCGGCAATGACGCAAGCAGCTGATCGAGATACAGCAACACCGATTTGACATCGTGCTTGAGCTTGTCGGGAACATCCGGAGAAGGCAGTGGGGATGGCTCGGATTCGGGCGTGCCCGTCGTCGCCTTCGGCGCTGCGATGGGCTCGGGGGTCGGCATCGCGACGTGCGCGGCCGGAATGGGCGCAGCTGGAGTCTCATCCGGAGCGGCAGCCTGAACGAAAAATGAATCGTCAAGGCTGGTAGGAATGTCGTCGGGATGGAATTCTACCGGCTCGGTCGAGCTGGTGTACGAATCATCTTCGTCGATCGATTCCAGCAGCTCGATCTCGTCTTCCACCCTGGCAGGGACGTCCGATTCTTCGGTATGCAGATCGACTCCGGCGGCCTCGGAAGCGAAAGGCTCATCATCGAGCGTCAGCACATCGTCTATTTCCTCGAGTGTTTCAGGAAAGGCGTCCACGGTCGATACGACCGGACCTTCTTCACCATCGACATTGAGGATCAATTCCGAACGGTCTGTCTCCGTCGGCAACTCGAAAGGTTCAATCTCCTCAATTTCCTCGATCGCGGCCTCTGCCATTGGCAACTCTTCATCATCGGTACCGAAGGTCGAATCAATCAGCACATCGAGGTCGGAAGGATTGGGCTCGACCAGCGGGACATCCTCAAGGGGCATGCCATCGAGTTCGGCCAGTCCTTCCGAGGATCCTTCGTCGAGGAAACTGGTGTCTTCCTGCAAGGGCGTCAGCGGTGTCAATCCATCGGACTCGTCGAGAGCCGTCAACGATTCTATCGTTTCTGCTTCCTCAGGAGTCGGTTCGATGGTAGGCAATTCAATGGGTTCGACGCCTGGAGCCTGCTGCGACGCATAGTCGCCGTTTTCCGGCAGGAGATCGAGCTCCTCGGGCAACTCCACCAGCGGAGCCTCTGCCTCATTGAGCTCATCGGCAAGAGCCGCTTCCTCGGTGAAATCGGCAGTATTGAGGATGTTGTCGAGTTCGTCACCGGTCAACGCAATGGTATCGTCATCCTCATCATCGAAGAAACCACCCGTTGCGGTTTCTTCCTGAGCCTCGGATTCCGCCTCCGCAGGCGCCTGGACCGCGAGGCCCTCTGCCTTGAGCGTGCCAAGCTGGCTCCTGAGGCTGACCAGTTCTTCCTTTATCGATGAGAGTTCAAGCGCAATCTGTTTCAGCATGTCGGAAGATGCCGCGTCTTGCTGTACAGATCCGGTGCCCGTGGCCGCTTCGCGTGTGCCGCCGTCGAGCCCAAGGTCGGGCATCACGTTCGCCATGGAGGCATCTTCCTGATCGATGAAGGCATCCATCGATATCGACGAGCCTGTTGCGGCCTCGTAGACCTGTGGCTTGCGTGGTTCGGGTTGGGAGGAGGGCGGTGCCGAGGCGGCGGGCGCTTCGGCACCGATCGAATCTATATCCACGGATTCGAAGTCGGCTGCGAGGTCCCGCTCCGAGGTCTCGAAACCCAGTGCGTCAATGGTCTCGTTGGCGTCTACGGAAGGAATCGTGTCGTCGAATTGCAGATCAATATCGAGGGACTCGAACTGATCCCCTGGTGGAGGTTCGAGCGTCTCCGCGGTGCTCGATGGCTGGGCCGATGAGGTCTCCGGCATGCCCAGCGATTCAAGTGACGGCCCGGATGCATCCTCAAGATCGTCACCAAGGCCAAATTCCTCTATGCTGATATCGGTGGTCGCGAAGGCATCGGCAGCTGGCGTCGGTTGCTCGTGCCTCGAATCCGAGCGATGAACGGGCTCAGCTGGTTCGGCCGTCGGCTCGAAGTCAAAATCATCGAGCGACATGTCGATGATCGATTCTTCGGCATGACTGGAAGCTGCAGGCGCTTCCAGGGTTTGGGTTTCTTCCGGTACTTCTTCGGAGAGCTCGAATGGCTCATCGAGAGACAGGTCATCGAAGGCTTCGGAGCCTGTTTCGGTGCTGGTTGCGCCCTTTTCTTCTACAAGTTCATCCGGCAGGTCGAAGGAATCCAGGATGTCTTCTTCCTCTTCGGACAGAAGCATGGCATCTGTTTCGTCGACAGGCGCAGAATCGAGCGTCTTACGGTCGATCGTGGGTTCTTCGGTTACGTCCTGCGGTTCTGCCTTGACCCATACGCCATAACGTTCGAGCTCCCGCTCGGGCGTCGGACTGGAATCGTGGTTCCCTTGCGGGGCTTTGTTCTGCATGGCCTACGCACTCCGTCTACTGGATTGATCTCATCCATGTATCGGCAGAAATCACCGGAAAACAAACTACAACCGGCATGTTTTACTCTAATGGTGCTTCTTGCCGTTGTCAACAGCAAGAGAATTCAGCCTGCAAGGGGTAAAGCCCTGTGCCTGGCATTCCGTTAATGAGTATGATGAAACGAATCCTACTGTTCTCCATCTGGGTCGGGCTGGCGGCATACTGCGCGCTGACCTCCGTTGTCGGCCCCTCAGGAATTCTGGCGTTGCGCCAGGCGCAGGCGGCAGAACTCAGCATGCAGAGCAACCTCAGGTCACTCGAAGCCCTGCATGAATCCTATGCGACGGAGTGGGCTGGCCTGGAGTCGGTTCCGGAAATGACGGCGCTCGAGGCCCGATCGCTCGGCTATATCGCCGGAGACGAAGTGGTGGTCCGAATGCCTTTCGCCGCCGCACCGCACGTGCCACCCTCACCGGGAGAGCGCGTCTCGTTTGAGCCGCACGCGCCGGTCAGCATGTCACGGATACAGGAGCTGTCGGCGATGGCGGCACTCGTGACCATGATCATGGCTCTTGGAGCCAGGCTGGTAGCAGGCCGCGGTGTACGGAATCAGCGTGAAATTCTGCTCCACGACGCGTCGCGCACATAGGTATTGTCGACCTTCAGCTCGGTTCCGCTCCCGCTGATTGCAATCGACTCCTTGGTGCCGATGAGCGTCTGCCCGGCGGCGTCCAGCCTGAAGAGCCAGCGCATTGGCCTGGCCTGGGTGGCAATCCGTCGCGCCATTTCGAACGTGACTGATGGCGACCGATACAGGTTCGGATCGTTGGGCTGGTCCTGCAGTATCTCTATCATATCACCCTGGATGGTGATCCTGATCTTCAAGGTTCCCCCGCCGGTCAAGACCGCAAGCCCGGTGCTGTTCGAAAACACCCTGACCGTCTCCAGGCCCTTGTCGCCCCGCCACGAACCCGATATGTCAGACAGCCGCGGCGCTGGCTTCCAGCTCGGTGTCGACGCGGCAGGTGCCTCGGTCGGAGGCGCCTGCTCGCCTCCGGGCGAGCCTGAAAGTGCAGCAGGAATGCTGGCGGGCCCGGTCACGGTGTCCTTTCTGACGAATAGCGACCGCGTCAGGTCCCTTGATCGCAGTACGATATCACTGAGCGCGAGTGCCGTGTCGGAAACCGACAGCTTCTCGCCGCTGGATACCTTCGTTGCCTCGAGCGTGAAGACGTATATCTCGCCAATCTTTCCCAATGAGCCGCCAAGGACATAGTCAGCGGCGAGCGGCGTAACAGTCGCTGTCGTTGCACCCAGATTCAGGGCGGTTTCCGTCTCGCTCAGTGCGATTTCCTGACCCTGGGAATCAATGACGCGGAAGGCCTTCAGTTCAACAATATACGAGGCGACGAGGCGTTCCATGGTCGATGCCTCGCTGGCGCCAACGCCGGACCCTCCAAAGGGAGAGACCCGCAGTACCGGTTGGCGGGCCTGCCCAAAGCCTTGGCTCAGCACCAGGCACATGAATGCCAGTACCAGCGTGGATCTTCTCATCGATGCCTCCCGCCCCCATGAGCATGATGCCCTATTTCAGTCGTCGAGATGAAATATCCGTCTGAACAGCGCTGCGATGAACCGGACGATCCGCCTGAAGAGACCGGGGTTTCTCAGCTTCTCTATGTTTGCAAGAGCAGTCTCGATCTCGATTCGAGTGAGTGGCAGCCGTTGCATGTTCTCATCAAGTTCCAGCTCGAGTTGCGAGGCCTTGTCGTAGTCTCTGAGCACGGTCGCATCTATGGTTCTCCAGCCCAACAGCCTTGCGGCCTCGAGGCGGCGCTGGCCCGAAATCAGCAAATTCTTGCCGGTAATCGTGATTGGATGCAGCTGGCCGTGGCGCTGCATGCTATCGGCGAGATCCTCGAGGTTGGTGATTTCCTTGCGTACGCGCTTTCGTATCCGGATGGAAGCTATATCGACCTGCAACCATGCCTCCCGAGCCCAAAGACAATGGTATCGCCGATCGGCGGTCTAATCAAGGATTGTCGCCGGTGCCGGAGCGGGCTCGGTCGGCACGGCTGCCGGTGGAACAGCCGGGGCGGCAGGCGCCGGCGTGACTGGTGGGGTCTGCTGCTTCTGGGAATCGAGGCTCTTCAGGAGGGCATCGATGCTGCTCGCATCGAAGCCAAGATTGGAATCCACCTTGCCGCCGCCGAGCACATTCTGCTGGTTGGTCAGCGACCGTATCGTCGATTCGGTCTGCTCCGACTTGAACTGGTGAAGATCGCAATACTGTTTCGGCTCGGTGCCTTCGTAGTACGTCAGCGTGACCGTGCCTTCATCGCAATACTCGGTGGGCAGGAGACCAGAAACTGCGCATACCTTGACGTCTATCAGCCCATTTTGTGGCCGCACGAAGTCCTTGAAGGGCAGCCCCTGATGAATCTCTGACATGTAGCCGGCCCACGCCAGTCCGGCGACGGCGGCACCGGATTGACTGACACCGAGCGAGTTGCCAGGCCGGTCGAATCCAAACCATATCGCCGTAGTCATATAGGGAGTGAACCCAACGGTCCACGCATCCGCCCAGTTCTGCGTTGTTCCGGTCTTGCCTGCCGCGGGTATGGTATAGCGCTTGCCATCCTTGTCACGATAGGTGAAGACCGCCCCCGATGACGATGGATAAGCCAGCGTGCCTTCCTTGATGACGCGCCTGAGCAGGTCGGTCATCACATAGGCATTCTGTGGTGAGATGATCTGGATTGCCGCACCCTTCTTCTTCTGTGCTGCCCGTAGATCCTTTTCCGGCTCCAGTATCGGGCGGCCCGAACGATCCTCGATGGACTGTATCGCTATCGGCGTTACCTCGCGGCCCTGGTTGGCAAACACCGCGAAGGCACGTGCCATGCGGAGCGGCGAAACACCGATGACCCCGAGGGCCAGCGGGTAGACCCGGGGGAAGGTACGCCTGATCTGGTCGGGATCGGTGATGTCAAGCAGGGTTGCGGCGCGGTTGATGGCCGCATCGAAGCCAACGCCATCAAGCACCTTGATCGAGGGGACATTCATCGAGTGAGCCAGGGCGTACCAGAGGAGTACCTGGCCTTTCCATTCGCCCTTGTAGTTGAGCGGTATGTACGGCGTGCCGTCTTCGTTATAGAAGACGACGGGAGCATCATATATCAGCGTGCCTGGCGTGAAGCGCCGGGAATCTATCGCCGCGGAGTAGTACAGGGGCTTGAAACATGAACCAGGCATCAATTGCGACTGCGTTGCCCTGATGAGCTGGTTCGATTCGTCGAATTTCGAGCCTCCGACGAGCGCCTTGATATGCCCGGTCTCGTTCTCGATGGTGATGAGGGCGCCTTCGACGGTGTTCTTCTCCAGCTTGGTCTTGGTAGCGCCATAGCTGGCATTGGTCGCGGCTTTCAGTGAATCGATACCGAACATCAAGGCGAGCGCGTCTACCGTCGTGTTCAGGTTAGTGCGGTAGTAGTCCATCGACTTGCCACGAACCTTCGTCTCCTGGAAGAACATGCCTTCCAGGTTGAAACCCAGCCCGAGCAGTTCGGCCATCGGCGCGTAGATCTGCTCGGCGCCGCGCAGGCGCTGAGAACTCGATGCGGCGTAATCCTTGTTCACCTGATCGATGTAGCGGCTCATGTACTTGTCGGCAACGGCCTGGTAATCGAGGTTCAGTGTCGTATGTATCGTCAATCCATCCTTATACAGGTCGATCGAGCCGTACAACATGTCTTCAAGCTGTCTGCGGACATATTCACTGAACCAGGGGGCCTTGTCATCACGCGCCATGAACGACGCATTGGCCACGCGGGTGTAGTCGTAATTGTCCCAGTAGCGGGAGAATGAATCGTTGGCAGCCTCTTTGGTGACGTAGCCGAGCGATATCATCTGGTCTATGACTTCCCGCGACCGCTCACGAGCTATGTTCGGATTGCGGATGGGGTTGTATCGAGTGGGGCTCGAAAGCTGGATGACCAGGATAGCCGCCTCGGCTATGCTGACATCCTTGGCGGAATGACCAAAGAAGTACTTGCTCGCGGCCTCGACACCGTAGACACCCGGACCCATGATCATCCGGTTCATGTACATTTCGAGTATTTCCTGCTTGGAGAAGCGGCGCTCGAGTTGCAGCGCCCACCAGAGTTCTATGAATTTTCGCCTGAAGCTGATATCGCGACGGTCGGCATAGAGCGTCCCGGCCAGCTGCAGGGTAATGGTCGAGCCACCGCCCAGGCTCTTGCCGGTGAAGATGCCCAAGAGTGCCCGTACGTAGCCGCGCAGCGTAAAGCCGGGGTGCGTCCAGAACGACTGATCCTCTCGGGTGATGAGCGCGTCTATCAGGTACTGAGGCATGTCCTTGATCGATATGATCTCGCGCTTTTCGCTTGAAGCGAGCTCCGTTATCAGACGCCCTTCGCTATCGAGCAGCCGTGATGGCAGGGCCGGTTCGAAGCTGGTGAAATTCTCGACCGACGCGACATTGCGCACGGAGGCGATGGCAAAACCAAACGCCACGCCGAAGGCGATCGCGGAGAGTATGGAGACGACGACCAGCGTCTTGAAGAGTGTGGGGGCCAATCTGCCGGATGCCATGACGGCAGGAAGCCTACGCGAAACCCCTTGCCTAGGTCAAGCGCGCGACCGATCGGACTCGGCATTAAAAAAAAGGCCGGTCATTGCGACCGGCCCGCCCTGACAGGCTGTCGGCGTCAATCACGGCAAACTGGGAGGGGAACCGTGATGGCGCCAGACATCAATAATATCGGCACAATTTGATGGATAACTACAATTATTTGCCAGGCGGTGTTTCAAATATTGACGAGCGATTCTCCTTGTCGCTATGCTATAGCTATAAATTTACTGGATTTTACGTCATTCGATGGTTCAGGAGGAATTTTCAATGAAAGTAGCAATCAATGGATTTGGCCGTATCGGTCGATTGGTGTTCCAATCAATCGTCGATCAGAACTTGCTTGGCAAGGGCAAGATCGATGTCGTTGCCGTCGTCGATGTCGTGACCGATGCAGCGTACTTTGCATATCAGCTGCGCTACGATTCCGTCCATGGTCATATGAAGGCCGAGATAGCATCCCGCAAGAGCAATCCGTCGCTCGCCGAGGATGATGTGCTGATTGTCAATGGCTCCGAGATCAAGTGCGTCGCGGCGGAGAAGGAACTGAAGAATCTGCCGTGGGGCAAGCTCGGCGTCGAGTATGTGATCGAGTCGACCGGTTTGTTCGCCAGCGAGAAGTCATGGGGTCACCTCGAAGCGGGCGCCAGGAAGGTGATCATCACCGCGCCGGGCAAGAGCGGCGATCCGACCAAGAAGATCCCGACCTTCGTGATGGGCGTCAACGAGGACAAGTACGATCCCAAACAGCACGACGTCGTGTCGAACGCCAGCTGCACGACCAACTGCCTGGCTCCGCTCGTCTACGTCGCCCTCAAAGAAGGCATTGGCATCGAACGCGGCCTGATGACGACGATCCATTCGACGACGGCCACCCAGAAGACGGTCGACGGCGTTTCAAAGAAAGACTGGCGCGGTGGCCGCGCCGCCTCGACCAACATCATCCCGTCGACGACCGGCGCCGCCAAGGCCGTTGGCGAGGTGCTGCCCGAGGTCAAGGGCATTCTCTGGGGCATGTCGTTCCGCGTGCCCACCATCGATGTCTCGGTCGTCGATCTGACCTTTACCGCCAAGCGCGATACTTCGATCGAGGAAATCGATGCCCTGCTCAAGAAGGCCAGCGAGTCCTACCTCAAGGGCATCCTTGGATATGCTGACGAGGAAGTGGTCTCGACCGATTTCATCCATGATCCTCGATCGTCGATTTACGACAGCCTCGCGACCAAGCAGAACAACCTGCCCGGCGAGAAGCGCTTCTTCAAGCTGGTCTCCTGGTACGACAACGAGTGGGGCTACTCGAACCGCGTGGTCGACCTGCTCTGCCACATGGCTGGCCTCAAGAAATAACGCACCGGATACGGCCCGCCTGGCAAAGGGCGGGCCTTTTACTGTATGCGCCATCGCCCGTCAGACGATGCCGGAGGTTTTTAGATGATCAGGACAATCAAGGATATCAAGCTCGATGGAAGGCGCGTCATCATGCGCGTCGATTTCAATGTCCCCATGAAGGATGGCGTCGTCCAGGATGATACACGAATTGTCGCGGCCATCCCGTCGATAGAATACATCATGGCGCATGGCGCCAGAACGCTCGTGCTGATGAGCCACCTGGGGGATCCGTCGAAGGACGCGAAGAAGGCCAAGGAGAAGGCCGAGCGTGATGGCAAGACCTGGGACGAGGCGAAGTACATAGCGGGCAAGCACCGGATGCGGCCGATAGCCGAATATCTGGCGGCCAAGCTTGGTCGGCCGGTCGTGTTTGCGGGCCAAGATGGCTGCTTTGGCAAGAAGGACTTCATCGATTCCCAGGCCACGGGCGCGATCGTCATGCTTGAGAACACACGGTTCCATAAGGAAGAGACGAGCGATGATCCTGTGGCGCGCGACAGGCTTGCCAAAGAGCTTGCCACCTATGGTGATGTCTTCGTCAACGATGCGTTCGGCACCGCTCACCGTGATCATGCCTCGACGGCATCAATAGCGAAATTCATGTCCGTTTCGGTCGGCGGTTTCCTGATGGAAAAGGAAGTTGCCTACCTGGAGCCGATGGTCACCAACCCGCCCAAGCCCATGGTTGCGATCATCGGAGGTGCCAAGGTCAGCTCGAAGATAGCGGTGCTGGAGAGCCTGCTCCGCAACGCATCGGCTCTCGTCATCGGCGGAGGCATGGCATACACCTTCCTCAAGGCGCAGGGGCACGCGGTCGGCACATCGCTCGTCGAGGATGACCAGCTCGACACGGCCCGTCGTATCATTGATGCGGCGAAGAAGGCCGGAGTCCAGCTGGTACTTCCGCTCGATCATGTCTGTGCCGACAAATTCGATGCTGCGGCGACGCCGGTGGCTGTCGATGGGGTCGATGTCCCGTCGGGCCTCATGGGCCTCGATGTTGGTCCCAAGACGCTGGCGGCGTACAGATCCGTCATAGCGACAGCCCGGAGCATCATCTGGAACGGGCCGGTCGGCGTGTTCGAGTTCGAGAAATTCGCCACGGGCACCGGTGAGGTTGCCCGCCTGGTGGCAGAGGCTACCGGACGTGGTGCGGTCACCGTGGTTGGCGGGGGCGACTCGGTTGCCGCGGTCAATAAATTTGGTCTGGCGGCGAAGATGAGCCACGTTTCGACCGGCGGCGGCGCCTCGCTGGAGCTGCTCGAGGGCAAGAAGCTTCCTGGTATAGAAGTCTGCAGATAGGCACGGACAGAGGAGCAATGCATGAGATCATATTACATCGCCGGCAACTGGAAGATGCACAAGACCGTTTCAGAATCGGTCGAACTTGCCAAGGCTCTGGTCAAGGAACTGGGATCATGCGGTGAACACATCATGATAGCGCCGGCCTTTACGGCGCTGTCCGCGGTCGCTGCCGTGGTCAAGGGAACGGCCATAGAGCTTGGCGCGCAGAACATGGGGCCGGACCTTCAAGGTGCGCATACCGGAGAAGTCTCTCCGCTGATGCTGAAGGATCTTGGGGTCACGGCCGTCATTCTGGGACACTCCGAGCGGCGGCATTCCTACCATGAGGATGACGCACTGATAAACAGGAAGGTGCTGCTCGCACTGGCGCAGGATCTTGCGCCCATCCTGTGCGTCGGCGAGACCCTTGAAGAGCGCGAAGCCGGCAAGCTTGAGGCCGTGGTAGGCACCCAGGTCCGTGAAGGACTGAAGGGCATCTCAGCAGCCGCGTTGGCCGCTGTAACGATTGCCTATGAGCCGGTCTGGGCGATTGGGACAGGCAAAACGGCGACTCCCGAAGATGCAGATGCCGTGCACGCCTATATCAGGAAGGTGCTGGCTGGCTTGTATGGCGAAACCGCGGCCAAGGCCATGATCATCCAGTATGGTGGCTCGGTGAAGCCGGACAACGTGGCCGAGTTGATGGCCAAGCCGAATATCGATGGCGCTCTCGTCGGCGGAGCCGCACTCAAGGTCGAGACATTTGTGCCCATAGCCCGATTCAGGTCATGATTTTTGAGCCCCGCGCTACTTGCGCGGGGCTTTCATTTTAGGTTAGTATCGCCAAAAGCGGCGTCAGCGACGCAGATTCACCATAATTCGGAGTCAGACAAATGGGTGTTTTCGGCATAGTGCTTCTGGTTCTCTTTGCCATCGTATGTTTCCTGCTCGTCTTCATGGTCGTGATCCAGGATCAGGATAGCGAAGGCCTGGGCGGTCTCTTCTCGGGCGCCGGCAATGCCGCATTCGGCTCACGCTCGTCCAGCGTCGTCGTCAAGTTCACCTACATACTGGGCGCGCTCTTCTTCGTTATAGCCTTTGGCCTTGCGATACTCAACCGCAGTACGGTTGGCAATGTCGAGAAGGCCGTCCGTTCACAGGGGGGTACGACGACCGAATGGTGGAATCCGGAAGCGAAGACCGGCACTGCCGCTCCTGCTCCTGAGAGCACTCCTGCTGCTCCGGCGACAGAAACCACGCCCGCCACAAAATAGACCCCTGATGGATTCACGTCCGCTCGCGCTGGGGGAGATATTCCCCCGGCAGAGGATATGCCTCGATATCGCGAGCGACGACAAGGAATCCCTGTTCGAAGAATTGATAGACCTGTTCGCCTCCACCAGCACCCGGCCGTTTCCACGGTCCGAGGCGCTGGCGAGTCTCATGGAGCGAGAGTCCATGATGACGACGGGCATCGGCAAGGGCATTGCGATACCGCACGGCAAGGTTGATGGCATCGATCGGATCTATGGTGCCATCGGTATTTCGAGAGCCGGCATAGATTACGATGCAATCGATGGCATTCCTGTCCGGATCGCCTTCATGATCCTGTCGCCGCGGAATCATCCGGAAGAGCACCTCAGGGTCCTGAAAAGGCTTGCCTCCATTCTTGATGTTCCTGGTCTAGCCGACCAGGTCGTGGCCGCGTCGGAGATCGATCGTCTGCACTCGATCCTTGAACATCTCGACACGCAGCCGGAAGTCTCCTGAGTTCGTCCAGTGAGAGATTTCTATTCGATCCTTGGTGTTCACCCTGAGGCGCCGACAAAGGAAATAAAGAGCGCCTTCAGGAAGCGTGCGAAGGCGAAGCATCCCGACACGGGAGCGGCCAATGATGAGGACATGCGCCTGCTGCTCGAGGCGTACCGTGTCCTTTCCGATCCGCAGGCCCGGCGCGAGTACGACCGCGGCAGGCTGAGGCTGATTCCCAACAGCGAACGCGACATCTTCGACTATCGGGTCTGGCTCAAGGAGCGGCTCGACGAACCGGAATATGTGGCCAAATTGGTCTTCTACGATCTCCTGCACAATCTTGAGGATGAGGCCCTGGAGCTGTACGAACGGATCCGCAACACCGACGAGGGACGGTTGGAGCGTTTCTTCGAGCGGCCCGAGGCGATGGACGCCGAATTCTGCATAGCCGAGGAATATGTCGCCCGGGGGCGGTATGTTGATGCCTACGCGGTCGTACGCAAACTGATTGCCATGGAGCAGCGCTCTTCGGGGTTCGGTTACTTCTACGATGTTGTGCTGCAGCACTTCAGGCGGCTGGTGCTCGAGGATCTGCCACGGGTTCTGGAACCGGAAGCCATGCTCGAAACGCTGTCGGATGCCATCGACGCGCGCAGTTCTGCGGAAAATGATGCGCAATTCCTCAGAAAGAGGGCCGAGATTCTCTACAGGCTCGGCCGCGTATCGGAGGCACGCACCGCGGTGACCCGCGCCGCGGCACTGGCCCCGCGCATGGCTGGACTGAGGGCACTGGCGCAGAAGATTGCCAACGGGATGCAGCGCATCGGCGCGCCTTGAACTGTGGCCTTGTTTTCGTTTAACCTATGTGATCGTCGATTGTTATCTGTCGTGGCGATCGTTCGTTCGCATCGTTCGGTAGCGCCAAAATCGTAGACAACTGGAGCGTCGTATGTATAAGCGTCTTTTGGGTCTTGCCGCATTCGTCTTGATATGCCTTCCACTCTGGGCCCAGCCGATGGCAGCTACCACCCTCGGAGCCCCCCTGGCTACCGTCAAGCTGATCAAGACCGAGGTGGTTTCAGACAAGAAGTTCCGGGACGATGTCGCCAAGCTCGAAGCCGGACGCGGAAGCGCCCTGACCCCGGATGAACGCAAGGCATACCTCGATGATGTCATCAATGATATCCTGTTCTTTCAGATGTGTGATCGCGATGGCGTCAAGGTCAGCGATGGCGAGATTGATGGCTATATTGCGAAACTCAGATCACAACGCCCGGCCGGCGAGACCGATCAGCAGTTTGCGGCGTTCCTGCAGACCCAGGGCATCCCATTCGAGGATTTGCGCAACTACTACAAGAAGCAGGTGCTGATCCAGCGTTGGCTGATGGCCAACAAGTCGGCGGAGATTTCGAAGATCCCACCGGTCACCACCGATGAAATTCTGACGACCTATGACCTGTACAAGTCGAGACTCGTCCGTCCCGATACCGTGAAGCTTGCGTTCCTGTTGTACCAGTACAAGGACAAGTCTGCGGCGGAGCGCACCAAGGGTGCCGACGTGATGAAGGGGCTGTCCGACAGGCTGGCCAAGGGCGAGTCGTTCGATGTCCTGCGGCTGAAGGCCCAGGAATCAGGGTACGCGGCAAGCAAGGAAGCCATCTATTTTGAGCGGACCGACGTGTTCATGTCGCAGTTCGGCAAGACCTTCTACGATATGGTGTTCTCGATGAAGGATGGCACAAACTCGATAGCCTTCGAGAACGAGGCCGGGTGGTGGATCATTCGCCGACTGGAGTTCATGCCACAGAAGCAGCTGGAACTGTCCGATCCGTATCGCCTTGGGCAGCCCGGCACCGTGCAGGAATATATTGGGCAGCTGCTCGCAAAACAGCGCGAGTCGGCATTCCTGCAGAAGACCTTCAGCGAGCTGTTCACCAAGCTGCGCGGCCAGGCCGAAATCAAGATCATCGGAAAGCCCTGATATGGCCTCCAGAAGAAAATCCAGGATCATGGCCTTCCAGGCGCTCTATGCCTGGGATGCCTCCTCCATGCGCCTTGATGAGCTGTTATCCTTCGCCTGGCTCGGCGAAGAGAGTACCGCGAGCACCGATGAGGAGCTCAAGACGTTCGCCCGCCTCATCATATCCGGCACCATTGAGAACATAGCCGCGGTAGATGCCGCGATATCGAAGCATCTTGAACACTGGTCGATTGAGCGGCTCAAGAAGGTCGATCTAGCCATTCTGCGCGTCTCGGCGTATTCGTTGCTCTATCAGGCCGATATTCCCGCTCAGATAACGATTGATGAAGCCATAGAGATCGCCAAGGAATATGGAGCGGAAGATTCGTACCGGTTCATCAACGGTGTTCTTGATGCAGTATGGAAAGAGCAGGAAACGATAGCCTGATGCGCAGGCGGCCCGCCGATTCACGCATGCACCTGGCGGGCAAGGTGTTCATCATGGCTCTGGCCTGCATGGCATGTGCCGGATGCTCGAATCCACAGCGATCCTTTTCTGGCCTGCTTGCCAGAATCGATGCCTCAAGAGACGGCGCGAATCCCGAGCTGTATCGGAAGGCGGCGATCCTGGCTGGGTCGACGGAGGATAGGCTGCGTCTCCTCAAGCGCGCGATGCGGCGGGACCACGATTTTGCCGCGAACGTTGCCGCGACCGTCGTCGCAGCGCCCATCATTTCCGAGCCAGTCGCGCTTGTGGCACTCGACATATTCCTGGATTCCGGGCGCTATGCCGACGCGCTGGGTCTCTTTGATCGCGCGCTCGACGCACGCAGCCACGGCGCGGAACTGGCAGAGGCCATCGTTCTCTCGTACCGCGCCGGCGCCATGCGGGAACAGCCTGCGGACAGGCTGGTGGCATGCTTCGACGCCAGCGGCGATGCGTCGTTCATGATTCTGGCCGGCATCGAGGCCATGCGCTCAGGCGACCGGGCCACCGCCATGGCTGTGCTGCACGATGTGCATGGCGTTCCGTACCGTCTGCTCTGGGACGCGGGCGACATGACGGCACTCGCGGAACGCTCACCCTCGACGGCCGATCCACTCGAGATGGCGGTATGCGCAGATGCAGCCCATGGTGCAGGCATGGATGCTGTCGCGACGCAGCTGTACGCGGCGCTGATCGAGGCGCATCCATCGTGGTCCTGGAAACCCTATGCGGCTCTGGCCCGCATCGCCGCAGCCGAACCGGCAGATGCCAGCGAAGTCTGGCCGCATACTCCGCTCCCTGACTCATATGCAGCGCTGTCATCGCCTGCCGCCGTTGCAGAACGCCTGTACGGCCTGATGGCGGAGCGCTTCCCTGATTCGGACGAGGCGCACATGGAGCAGGCACGAAGGCTCTCCTATCAGGGGCGCTCGTCGGACGCTTCTGCGCTGTTGTTGCATGCGAATGGCGAGGCCGGGGCGATCGCACGCATGCAGTATGGCGATCAGGCACGCTCTGTTCCATTGGCGCTCAACCTGGCGGCCACCTACAGCGCGTCGCCTGCGGCTCTCGATGCGGCCCTGGCCGTGCTTGCCAGAACCGGCACCTGGGACCGTTTCAGGGAGGTTCTGGACAGGGCCAGCGCGGCTGGCATCGCCATGCCGCGGGCCTGGTTCTGGTTGGCTCTGGAGCGAACACTCGATGGTGATGTCGACGCCGCCGCCGACGCCATACGGGCGGACGGACCTGCGTCATCGGGCTATGCTGGAGCGCTCGATCTGGGTATCTTGGAACTGGCAGCGTCGCGACCGGCTGCTGCGGTAGAAGCCCTCGCGATTGCGGCAGGCATGGCCACGTCGACGGACGAGTTGACACGGGTGTACCTCGTGCTTGGGGATGCCTATATGGCTTCCGATCAGGATGACATGGCCGCTGCCGCGTACAAGAAAGTTCTGGACATCGATCCTGCTTCGAGGATTGCCCGCTCCAGGCTGGAACGCATGAAGAGACCATAACGAGTGACCAAGGGCCCTGGCCCGGAAAGGCTTCAATGATACGCCTCAAGAACAAGAACCAGATCGCAGCGATAAAGGCTTCATGCGCGCTACTGTCGGAACTCTATGCAGCCCTCCGGCCGATGATTGTAGCGGGAACGGCGACGATCGATCTTGATGATTTCGCCAGGCGCTTCATCGTTGATCATGGTGGCACCCCGGCCTTCCTGAACTACGGTGATGCCTCGAATCCATTCCCGGCGACACTGTGCATATCGATCAACGAAGAAGTCATTCACGGCATACCGGGAAAGCGGGTCATCCGTCCGGGTGATGTCGTCAGCATCGACAGTGGCATCGATCTTGGTGGCTATTTCAGCGATGCGGCGTTCAGCGTCGCCGTGCCGCCGGTCGCACCGGAGGCTGAACGGCTGCTCCGGGTCACGAAGGAATGCCTTGAGCGAGCCATCGCGGTGGTCAAGCCTGGCTCACGGATACACGACATTTCGCGGGCGGTCTTCTCGCATGCGCGCGCCAGCGGATTCGGCGTCGTGCGGCAATACTGCGGTCATGGTGTCGGCTTTTCACAGCACGAAGACCCCCAGGTACCCAACTATGTAGGCTCCGGTCCGAACCCACGTCTCGTGCCCGGCATGGTCATCGCGATAGAGCCAATGATCAACGCCGGCGGCGACAATGTGACCGAGCTTGACGACGGATGGACGGTCGTGACACTGGACCGTTCGCTGTCGGCGCATTTCGAACACACCGTCGTCGTGACCGAAACGGGAGTCGAGGTCCTGACCGCCTGGTAATGGTCGTCAGTGCCTCCAGTAACCAGCAGCATGCCAAATTCGTTATATTTGGGAATGTGGGACCATCGTTCCCCATTCCATGAGTAGCGCTACAGTCTTTTGGAGGTTATGACCATGTCATTTACACGCACACTCTTTTCCAGAAAGTTCTTTCTGGTCAATCTGGTACTGGTTGGTATCATGATTGGTTTTGTCGCAGCCTTCTCGGTGCTGGCTCGTGCGCCTGCCACGGAAGGTCCCGCGATAGCACACGCCGAGACGGCTCCTGCTTCCACGCAAACGGGACCCGAGAGCGTCATGCAGGCCAAGGCTATCCAGAACGCATTCAATTACGTCGCACAGACGGTACTGCCGTCGGTCGTCGAGGTCGATGTTGTCGGCACTGCGGCACCACAGCAGAGCGACCAGCTCCCGTGGCGATTCTTCTTCGGTGACCCGAACCAGGCTCCTGACGAGAAGAATGCGCCACCGCCCCAGGAGGAGCGCGGGCTCGGCTCGGGCATCATCGTGCGCAAGGACGGCAAGAAAGTCTATGTCCTTACCAACAACCACGTTGTCGATGGCGCAACCGAAATCACGGTAAAACTCTTCGATGAGCGGGAATTCAAGGGGACCGTCGTGGGTACCGATACCCGGCGGGATCTGGCGGTCGTTTCCTTTGAGAGCTCCGACAAGGATATCACCCCTGCGAGGCTCGGTGATTCCGCGGCCCTGAAGGTCGGCGACTGGGCCATCGCGATTGGCAGCCCGTTTGGCCTGTTCTCATCGGTTACCGCCGGCATCGTCAGCGCCATTGGCAGAAACGGCGGGCCCGACGGCAACATCAGCGACTTCATCCAGACCGACGCGGCGATCAACCGAGGCAATTCAGGCGGAGCGCTCGCCAATATCGATGGCGAGGTGATAGGTATCAACACCTGGATTGCCTCGACGACCGGCGGTAGCATCGGGCTTGGCTTCTCAATCCCGATCAACAACGCCGTACGGGCGATCGATGACATCATATCCAAGGGATCCGTCCGGTACGGATGGCTCGGTGTGCTGTTGTCCGATCCGCCCAAGACCCTGCTGGGCGACATTGGCGTCGGTGACCGGCACGGCGCGTTCATCGGCCATGTGTTTACTGATGGACCTGCGGCCAAGGGCGGCCTGAAGCCCGGAGACTATGTGATGGCAATCGACGGCAAACCGGTGGCATCGATGGATCAGCTCGTCCGGATCGTCGGAGACCTGCCGGTCGGTTCCAGGTCGGTATTTACCGTCTTCCGTGATGGCGCGAGCGTCAAGACGACGGTGACCATCGATGAGCGCAAGGAGACCAGCGCGTCCGACTACGCCAAGCTGTGGCCGGGACTCGAGGTTGTAACGCTCGATGCTGCCGCGGCGGAGGCTCAGAAACTGGCCAAGGACACCAAGGGCGCCATCGTGACCAGTGTCGTCGCCAGAAGTCCTGCGGCTACGCTGGGCATCAAGGTCGGCGATGTGATCACGGCGATGAACGATGTCAAGATCACTGGTGTCTCGGCATTCTATCGCCTGCTCAACGATACCAAGGCCCAGAAGGTTCAGTTCACGTTGCTGCGTGGCGGCCAGACTCTGACGACGCTTGCGCTGGTTCGCAAGTGATGGTACAGTAAGGTCAAGCGAGGTTCCGATGAGCAAGGAGTTCATATCATACAATGAGGTGCGGAACAATGCGCTCAAGCTTGCGCACCGCATCCATCTTGACGGCTTCATACCGGATATCATCTATGTATCCTTGCGAGGCGGAGCCTATCTTGGCAACGTCATGTCTGAGTATTTCAAGGCCGTGCGTCGTGAAGATTCGCGGCCAATATTCTATGCCGCCGTTGTCGCACGGTCCTATGTAGATGTGCGCAAGCAGGAGCAGGTCAGAGTCGATGGCTGGACCTACAGCCCGGAATATTTGCGCAACGGTGACAAGGTTCTGCTCGTTGACGACATCTACGACACGGGCAGAACCATCAACCACCTGGCCAGCATCATTCTGGAAAAAGGCGTGCCGCGACGCGACCTGAAGATCGCGGTGCACGATTACAAGATCGTCGAGTACCGGGGCGAACAGCCCTCGATCAAGCCTGATTACTGGTGCCGCCTGCACCAGATCAAGACGCCAGAAGATGAGCGCTGGATTCACTACATGAGCCACGAATTGGTTGGCCTTACCGAGGAAGAGCTCAAGGAGCACTATTATCCCGAGGATCCAGAATTGCAGAGCATCCTCTCCGTCTTGAAAAACTGATGCGTCCGGCGGGCCGCCTGTCGATTCGATGCGCTCTTGCCCTTGCGGCCCTTGGGTGGTGCCACGCCGATCCTTCTGTAGCCGCTGCACTGTCGGAGCTGTCTCCGGGCGTGCTGGGGCCGCCCCCCGGAGTCTATGGCACGACACAGCTGCTGGTGCCCGCTTCCCAAGGCGCTGTAGCACCGGAGTATCGATTCGCGGGACAATCTTCGTGGCTGACGATGGACCGGCCGCTGTACCTGTCGGCCTTTGCCGGTGAAGAGCGTTCCTACACACTGGAGCTGCGGCACGGGGCCGATCAATCGTCCAGCATACGGTATACCATAGACCGCCGGCCGCCTGAGCCGCCGCGATTCACCGTTGACTCCGGCTTCGTCGGCTCCGGTCTCGCCATCGGGTTCAAGGGTTCCGATGCCGTCTTCATCAGCCTCGATGGCGGCGGCTTTGAGCGCTTCGATCCAGCCGCCGCTCCGGTCATCAGCGCTCCGGCCGATGCGACCAGCATTGTACACGCGGCGGCCTACAGTGTTGACCTGGCCGGCAATAGATCGCGTGTCGTCTACGGCACGTGGCTCCTCGCGCCGCCGGGCATGCAACCTTCATTTTCGATCGCACCGGAGTCACCTCCGCCTTCGATAGTGCAGGCGGCGGCGGAAGGCCTCAGCGCCGAGTTCGTCGACATGACCGGTACGGCACGGTTGATACTGCGCGTTCCCGAGGGCACGCAGCCGGTAGTCGCCATCAATGCTGAATCGGCGTTCACGTCGATTTCGTCGTATGTAGAATTGCCATACTCGACGGCCGGTTCGGTCTGCGAGATTACCTTCCCTTGGGGATATGCGGCTGACATCATCGCACACTATGGCTATGTGCGTGATGGTGTCATCAGCGTATTGCCGACACCACTGCGGCTCACGCCCCACTTCACGCTCGATGAACCAATTGGCATTGCCGAGACGCCGTTGCCCCCCCTGATACGAGCAGGAAGCACCAGCGCGACGGTCGAGTGGCCGCAGACGTTCTGGCTCATCATGGTCTCGGTTGATGGCGGGGCGTTTGCGGCATATAGCGAGCCACTGGTGCTGCGGCTCGCCGACACGCCCCGGCATATCGCCTATTATGTGCAGGGCGCGGGCAGCGCACGATCGGCGACGCGGTCGTTCGATCTGCCGGCGGCGCGTGGCGTTGTCTATCCGGGCATAGCTGGCGTCGAGCCCGGTGCCACCTATGGCTCGGGCGTGTCAATCGTTGCCCAGGGCGATCAGAAGATCCACTATGAGTTGAGTGATGATGGCGCAGCCCCTGCGCGCGCATCCTTGGCCAGCGCGGTTCTTCCATCCCGTGGTCTCAGGCTGGAAGGCAAGGCCGGAAGCGTCGTTCGGTACTGGCTACGGCTTCTGCCCGAGGCCGGACCGGACCGTGGCATCGTGGAACGCTTCATACAGTTCTCTATAGACCGTGAACCACCGCCCGTGCCCCAGCTGACGACAGCTGCGCGTTCAGGTGCCGACGACCAGGTCATCGCCTTCAAGCCCCAGGATGGACAGATCTACGTGTCCATCTCAGATGACGGTTCTGCGCCATTCGTCAAGTATGATGCACCGGTAACCTTCACAGGAAGCGACGCCGGCCGCAGTCGATACATCGTCAAGTCATATGCCGAAGACCCATTTGGCAACCGCTCGGCACCGATGATGCCGCTCCGCATATTGATCGATCGCACCTCATTCTATGTCGATGCGCGGGGTTCACCAGGAGCATCCGGCACACCTGATGATCCCATTCCGTATCTGGATGACGCGATAGAGGCAGCCATATCGGCAGGCAAACGCCGCGTCTGTATCAGAGGCACCATACAGCTGCGCCGGCCCGTCGTCGTGCAAGGCTCCCTGACGATAGTCGGCGGGTTCGACGCCGAATGGAATGACGCTCCCGGAGAGCCTGCGACCATCGCGATCCAGCATGTGCGTGCAGGAGCCTCACCGTTGATTCTGGTGCAGGGTGGCACGCTGAAACTGGATTCGCTGTCCATTGCCATGCAGAACGACTCGGCGACGACCGTGCTCCACGCCGACGACGGTTCGATATCGCTCGTGCAGACGGCCATCAAGGCGTCGGGCGATGCTGAAACGGTGGTGCTGTCGACTCGCGGCTCGGACGTCAGTCTGGCCGCATCGACCATCGAGATGTCGGGAAGCACCACGGCGCGGGCCCTCGACATTCGTGGCTCACGGGTGCATATCGAAAATGTATCGATCACCTGCCTGCCATCGGTCAGGCTCTTCGAGGCCATACGGCTCGAGGATGTTGATGCGTCGGTGACCGGTCTCAGGATCGAGGCATCGCCCGAATACGCATTGTCCGGACTGTCGGCAATACGATCCACGGTGACCGTCGAGCGGTCGGTCATGCTGGTTCGTGGCGGCATCGCCTCATGCAGGCTCTTCGGAGCATCCGGCGGTGCTCTTGCCATTTCATCATCGTATATCGATTCGAGCTGGAACGGTACGGCACAGATGTTCAGTGCCTCGGACGGGGCGGCTATCAACATTGCCCACCTGACCGCCTTGCTGGATTCGCCGCGGACGACGTTCCTTGATTTGAGCGCCTCAACAGGCACCCTGCGAAGCTCCATCGTGCAGTCACGGCGAGGGATCGCGGTGCTGGTCCGCAGCGACCGTGCGCCTCTTGCCGGGACCATCGGCTCGAATTGTCTATGGGGCATCGCCGTCTTCCTGGATGGATCACGCAACGATACCACCGTAGCGGCTCTCAATCGAACCGTGGCACCTGCGGTTGCGAACTTCCAGGAAGATCCATCACGTACCTTTGGTGGGCTGGTGAAGGGTATCTGGCGGCTGGCCAGGACGTCCGCCTGTGTCGATGGTGGCGAATCGTTCGATTGGTCATCGACGCACGATGTGTTCGGCGCCGCGAGAGTATCGACGCAAGGCAGCGCGCGTCCTGACATCGGTGCAGAAGAACTATAGGGGCACGCCGCCCGGGTGATCGACGGGGCTGGCTATAGTTCCTCGGAAGCGGCATAGGCCCGTATCAGCTTGACGGGAGCCGCTGCGAGGAACTCGGAGTCTACGACATGGCCGCCGCAGATTCCACGCGAGGCGAAGAGCGCTGCATCGTGTTCTGCCAGACCGTAGTCCGCCTGGCCATCCTCTACATGGACGATCATGAAACCTCGTTCAGATGCATCGCGTGCGGTCGTATCGACGCACTGACTGGTCGCGAGCCCGGTCATCACAACGGTGTCGACGTCCATGCTCCTGAGCAGGCGTTCCAGTGAACCGCCGGAGAATCCGGAGAATGTCGCCTTGTCTATGATATGGTCGGATGCCATGGGAGCTATCTCTGCCGCGACTGACGCCCACGGGTCCGTTGCCAGCGGGTAGGCATTCTGAAACCCGGCTGACTCCGCAGAGGCATTGAATGACTTGAAGAAGCGATGGAGGTCGGAGCGGTCAGGCATCGAAGCACACAAGCGGAGGTAGACCGTGGGCCATCCGACGGCCGAAAATGACTGCCGCAGTCGGGTGATCGCAGGGAACACGGTCTTCTGGACACGCTTGCCGATATAGGACATCGCACCCGGCCAGCAGGACTCGGTGTAGGCATAGAATGGTGCTTCGGGTTCAAGATAGTAGCGCTGAACATCGACAATCACCAAGGCAGCCCTGACATCTTGACGCATTGCTTGTTGTCCTCCACTGAGACACTGGTGCGAAATGCTAGATGATGCTGCCCGGCTGGATGATGGCGTTCTTGGGAATGACTATGATGCCATCGACAATGTAGTACGAGCCGAATTCACCATCGCTTCGTTCGCGGTTGTCGATGCCGATGCGGCAGTTGGCCCCGATCCTCGCATTCTTGTCGATGATGGCGCCCTTGATTATCGAACCGCCGCCTACGCCAATATTGGGAATGCCATGCAGAGCGTTCGATTTCTTCTGCGCCTCGGTCTCGTAATAATCGGCTCCCATGCAGACGACGCCGTCGAAGTTGGCGCCTGATTCGATTATCGTCCGGATACCGACGATGGAACTCGTTATCGAGGCGTTGGTAATGATGCAGCCCTCGGATGTGATGGCCTGATTCATCGTGCTGAAGTTTATCTTGGATGCGGGCAGGTTGCGGCGGTGCGTATAGATGGGCCTGACTTCATCATAGAAATTGAATTCGGGCGCTATGCTCGTCAGATTGATGTTGGCATCGTAGAAGCTTCGTATGGTGCCGATATCCTCCCAGTAACCTTCGAATACATACGAATTCACATCGCTCGTGGCAAGGATGTGGGGAATGATCTCCTTGCCAAAGTCATTGTGGTCATTTTCCAGGCTGGATTCCATAAGATCGGCATCGAAGATATAGATGCCCATCGAGGCGAGGTATTCCTTGGATCCACGCCGTTCCCGGAGCAGTCCACGTGGAATTTTATAGTCGGAAATGTCCTTGTCCGGGCCCGGCTTCTCCTGAAATTCCAGGATCTTGCCGCCTGTATCAATCTTCATGATGCCAAAATCGCTGGCATCTTCCCGGCTGACCGTCGTACAGGCTATCGTCAGCTTGTGCCCCGATTCGATGTGCTTCTTGAACATGTCGTCAAGATCCATCCGGTAGAGCTGATCTCCTGATACTATCAGGTAATGGGTCGGGTTCTGGGTCCTGAAGTGGACCAGGTTCTTGCGTACGGCATCGGCGGTGCCTTCATACCATCCGGAATGGGTCAGTGTCTGTTCAGCCGCCAGGATCTCCGCAAAACCATCCGAGAATGTATCAAAGACATAGGTCTTGGCAATGTGGAGGTGGAGCGATGCGGAATTGAACTGGGTCAGCACATAAATCTGCCTGAAGCCGGAATTTATGCAGTTCGAGATGGGTATGTCGACGATCCGGTAGCGGCCGCCGAATGGGACTGCTGGCTTGGACCGGTCTTTTGTAAGCGGGAACAACCGCGTCCCCTTGCCACCACCCAAGACAATCGATAGGACCCTGTCCATGGCTGCCCCCTGTCACTTCCACATGATCGATGAGGCGTAGTATAGCACGACTTTTCGAGCCATGATCGGTCTTTCGATTGACGATTGGCTAATCGATGGCTTTGCCGTATCATAGCAGGTGATGAATCGAGACAAGAACAAGGATCCAATCGCGGATCTGCTCGCCGACCCGGAGTTTGCCTCCTGCGTTGCCAGGATAGAGCGCGTACCCGAGACGCCGGCTGTCTGGGCCGATATGCCGCCGGGACTCGATGCACGGCTGGCACAGGCATTGCACGGCCGCGGCATCGACCGGCTGTACAGCCATCAGCGCGCATCCTGGGATATGGCCGCATCGGGTCGTGACTTCGTCGTGGTCACCCCGACAGCGAGCGGCAAGACGCTGTGCTACAACCTGCCTGTTGCGCAGGCGCTGATCGATGACCCCGAGGCCCGTGCGCTGTACCTGTTTCCGACGAAGGCGCTGTCGCAGGACCAGCAGGCCGAATTGAACGAGCTGATACTGGCAGGCTCGCTGCCTATCAAGGCCGCAACCTATGATGGCGATACGCCCCAATCGACGCGGAAGGCCGCCCGCGATGCTGGCCGTATCGTCATCAGCAATCCTGACATGCTTCATTCCGGCGTGCTGCCAAACCATGCCAAGTGGATCAAATTCTTCGCCGGCTTGCGCTACATCGTGATCGACGAGATGCACGCCTACCGCGGCGTGTTTGGCAGCCACGTGGCCAATGTGCTGCGGCGGCTGCTTCGCATAGCCCACCACTATGGGTCATCGCCGCGCTTCATCCTCTGTTCGGCGACCATAGGCAACCCGGCGGAACTGGCCGAGGCGCTGACAGGCAGGCCCGTCGGCCTCATCACCGAGAATGGTGCCCCGCGGGCTCCAAAATCCGTCGTGTTCTATAATCCGCCCGTCGTCGACCCGGTGCAGGGCATACGGAAGAGCTCTGCCGACCAATCGATGGCCATTACGGCGTTGCTGCTGGCCGGAGGTACACGGACCATACTCTTTGCCCGTTCCAGGCTCCGGGTGGAAATCCTGGCCTCCTATCTGAACGAGCGCTTCAGGAATCTCTATACCGACAACTCCGGAATTCGGGTCGAGCCATACCGTGGTGGACTGCTGCCCGAGGAACGCCGCCAGATCGAGCGCGGCCTGCGGGATGGCACCATCCAGGGCGTCGTCTCGACGAACGCGCTCGAGCTTGGCATCGATATCGGTGGCCTCGACGCGGCAGTACTGGCGGGCTGGCCAGGGAGCCTTGCGTCGTTCTGGCAGCAGGCGGGCAGGGCAGGCCGCAGGCGGGGGTCATCGCTCGCCGTCTATGTGGCTTCGAGTTCACCGATGGACCAGTACCTCATTGCCCATCCGGAGCATTTCTTCGGACAGCCGTCGGAGCATGCCAGAATCGATCCGGAAAACCCCTATATCTATACCGATCACGTCAAATGCGCGGCCTTCGAACTGCCATTCAACGATGGCGAGACCTTCGGCTCCGATGTCGGAGGCGTGCTCGCCTTTCTTGAGGAATCCGGAACGGTTCGCTCGACCGAAGGGCGCTGGTACTGGGCGGATTCCGGCTATCCGGCAGAGAAGCTGTCACTGCGCTCGGCCACCGCCGACAACGTCGTCATCATCGATACGACGCGGGGGAGAGCCGACGTGATAGGAGAGATGGACAGGCCGAGCGCCAAGGAACTGGTATTTGACGATGCGGTCTACATCCACCGAGGCAGACAGTACATGGTCTTGAAGCTCGATATCGAGAATAGGCAGTGCCTCGTCGAAGAGCGGGATGTGAACTACTATACGGATGCGATAGTCAAGAACGACATCAAGGTGCTCTCGGAGGACGAGACGACGTCCGCGGGGGGGGTACGGATAGTCGTCGGCGATCTGCTTGTCCGTTCGAGTGCGGAGAAGTTCAAGAAATTGCGCTTTCATACCAACGAAAACATCGGCTACGGTGAGATCTATCTGCCGCCCGAAGAAATGCAGACGCGCACGGTTACCATGGTTTTCGAGCCGGAGGGTCGTGCCGGCACTGCGCTGGCTTCGATGGCGGAGATGGAACAGGCCGCGGTACTGTCTGCGTTCTGCACGATGATCAAGTCGCTGGCACCGGTCTCGCTGATGTGCGATCGTTCTGACCTGGGCGCGGCATGGCGCGTCAAGGACGACCATTACGGCATGCCGGCCATCTATGTCTGGGATCGCTACCCCGGCGGCACAGGCCTTTCCGAGGCACTCGCCCGGTCATTCGGAGACACCCTTGCGGCGGTGTCCGAGCGTGTCAGTACCTGCTCGTGTGAAGGCGGCTGTCCGTCATGCATCGGCGTTCCCGAGGAGGCATTCGCGACGATCGGCACGCGCAAGGCCAAGGCCGCGACCTTCGCCCGGCTGGTGCTGCAGGCACTGGTGCCGGCACTGGTGCCGGCGCACCCGGCTTGAACCACACCGATGAGTGGCAACCTGCGGTCGCGGCTGGAGCGGATGCGTGCCGCTTCCCGACAGACGCCTTCCACCGGACTGAAGGCAGATGAGTCCGGCGTCTCGCATCCTGCAGCAGGCGATGCTGCATTCCCGGCTGGCTGGTCGCGTGTCGCCGAGGGTGTCCGCTTCCTGTCGTGGCGTTCTCCCCCGCTGGGCATCGATGCCGGACGGCCCCTGCGGCTTGCCACGTTTTCAAGACGCTTGCCAGACTTGATCACGGAACCGCAACGTGTGGCGTTCTTCGATCTTGAGACGACCGGCCTTTCCGGCGGTGCCGGAACCATTGCCTTTCTCGCGGCAATCGGGCGCATCGATCGGTCCGGTTCCGTACACATCACCCAGTACTTCCTTGATGATTATCCTGCGGAACGTGTGTTCATACAGCATGTCAGCCAGGCCCTGAGTGATGTTGACGCCATCGCCACCTATAATGGCTCCTCGTTCGACATGCCGCTGCTGACGACACGACGGACCATGCTCGGCCTTGGGGCGATGCCGGCGCTGCCCCATGTCGATGTGCTGCATCCGGTGAGACGCCTGTACCGACAGACAATCGGCGCCTGCGACCTTTCGCATATCGAGGCCGAGATTCTGGACTCCGCCCGCGATGGCGATATTGCCGGGGCAGAAGTGCCTGAGGTATGGTTTGACTTCGTGAAGCGGGGCCGATGCACCCGGCTGGAACAGGTGTTCAGTCACAACCGGCTCGATATCGTGTCGCTTGCTCGACTGTTCTGCAAGATTGACATGATAGCCTGCGGCCTCGATGACGACGAGCGCTGCGACCTGGTCGGCCGGGCCGAGCTGGAGTCGCGCGTGGACAGCGCTCGCGCAGAGCAGACACTGCGCGCCGCACTCGATGGCGGAGACCGGCGTGCCGTACGGGCACTGATGCGTCTGTACCGCCTGCAAGAACGGTGGCGCGAGCGGCTCGAGCTGGTTCCCTTGCTGCCGGATGACGCGGCAGGCCTGTTCTCGCGTTCAGTCCATGCCGAGCGTATCGATCATGACCTGCCCAAGGCCCATTCCCTGGCGCTTCGGTCGATGACGGCGGCCAGGACCGGGAGCTCCCTGCGGCTGCGTGCGGAGCGGCGCGCCATCAGGCTCGGTGGCATCGTCGAGCGGACATCATGAATCGGTTTCGTCGTCGTCGGGCAGATAGCTCGACTCAATGGCGCACGTTCCGAGCGTATCTCCCAACTGGCCACAGGCACCGGCAACCCCGCGGCCCCGCCGCGCGCGCCTGACGGCATTGATGCCGCGCCGCTCCAGTTCCGCCTCAAACGCCTCGGCCTCGCCGCGGGCCGGCTCATGGTAGGGCAGGCCGGCAACAGGATTCCAGGGGATGACATTGACCTGGACGTTCAGGTGTCCGATCCAGTCAGCCATCGCCGCGGCGCTGTCGAGGCCGGAATTCTCGCCTCCCATGATCGCCGCTTCCAGCGTGATCCTGTCCTTGGTTCTGTTCTGGTAGTATTCCAGCGCGCCCTTGAGCGCGGCGAGATTCCACCGCTTGTTGACCGGCATCAATGCGCTGCGCAGATTGTCGCTCGCAGTCGTCAACGATATGGCGAGCCTGACATGTGGCCCATTGTCCGCCAGATCATGGATTCCGGGGACGATGCCGCACGTTGATATGGTTATCTTCCTGCGCGAGAGCCCGAAGCCATCTGGATGCGTCAGTATGGCTATCGCTTTTCTGACCGCCTCCAGATTCAGTAGCGGCTCGCCCATACCCATGAACACCACGTTGGAAGGCCTGCCACGAAGCGCGGCGAGATGCAGATACTGCTCCACAATCTCTCCTGCGTCGAGGTTGCGCAAGAGGCCGAGTGTGCCTGTCTTGCAGAAGGCGCAGGCCATGGGGCAACCGACCTGGGTCGACAGACAGGCCGTCAGGCGTCCTTCTGCGTCGCTGAGCAAGACCGATTCTATGGCCGCGCCATCATACAGACGAATCTTCAGCTTCGCCGAGCCATCATCGCCTGACAGAGTTTCTACGACTGACGATGAGTACAAGGCAGTGGCGGCCAGCCTGTGGCGCTCAGCCGCGGGAAGGTCGCTCATGTCGTCGAAGGATCGCACCCCGCGTGCCATCCAGCGGAATACCTGCATGCCGCGGAACGCCGGTCTGAGCGATAGCGAGCCGCAGATCTCCTCGGGCAGGAGACCGGCGACCGAAATGGTGTGGACCGATGATGCGTGGCTCACTGGCTCTGAATCTGCGAAAGCAGCTCCTGGATGTGCGGATTGCGGATCCCAAGCCGCGTGAAGTCCTGCAGCGTCTCCTCGGCCTTGTGCCTGTCGCCGAGTGCCAGATAGCATTGCGCAAGCTCGAGGTGCAGCCGGTAGTTCTTCGCATCGTTCTGCACGAGGCGCTTCAACGATTCTATGGCAGCGTGGACCTTGCCCTGCATTCTGGATATGGTTGCCAGGCCAAGTACGGCATAGACATCGAACTCGATGTTCAGGGCCCGTTCGTAGTATTCGGCGGCCTCGTCATATCGTTCCATGCTGCGATACGCGTCACCGGCCCTGGTCAGTATCACCTTGTTTTCTGGATCCTTGGCAAGGATCTTGTTCCAATAGTCCAAAGATCGCTGCGGTTCACCCGTGCCCCGATAACAGTCGGCCAGTCCGAAGAGTGCATAGAAATTGGCGGGTTCCTTGACGAGTGCCTTCTCGAAGTATGGAATGCCTTGATCGAACTGCTTGAGCTTGCGGTAGCAGTTGCCTATCGATGTCAGCACCCTGATATCGACCTGGTCGCCCTGGGCGTCGACCATGCGCTGCCAGTAATGCAGGGCATCCCGGTACTCCTTGAAGTCGTAATGCAGATGTCCCAGCCCTATCAGCGCATATGGATTGTCGAATTCCATCTCCAGAACCCGCAGGTATATGGCCTTTGACTTCCTGAAATCGCGCACCTTGCGGTAGGCATCGGCGATGCGGGTCAATACCGTTATATTCTTGTTGTCATGCAACAGGTATTGCTCCCAGATCTCTATGGCTTTCTGGTACTGATTGAGGGCCTTGTAGCAGTCCGCGAGGCCGAACAGCGCGTAGTTGTTGCCAGGGTGATAGATCAGGCATTTCTTGTAATAATCCACCGCGTCATGGTGTGCGGCGCGCTTCCGTGCTGCATCGCCGAGCCCCACGAGCGCGTAGTTGTTCTCTGGATCGGATTCAAGGATTTTCTTGAAATTGCGCTCGGCTTCCGATATCCGGTTCTCCTTGAGGAACTGATACCCCTTCTTTGAAAGCTCGGCGATTTCCATGAGTGCCTCGTCCTGCTGGGGGGCCGTCCCGGCGTTGAACAGAGGTTCATGGTCATGGTTGGTTGGGTCGCTCATGATTTTTCCTCTTGATCGAGCATTTTACGTATTGCCAGCGCCGCAATTTCAATCAACTCGGCGCTTCTAGCCTCGTCATGGGAGAGCTTGAACATCTTGAGAGCATCAACGGGGCGATTTGACTCCAGGTACGACTCACCGACGCGCCGCAGCCCATCGGAATATCCAGTGGTCTGGAAGATTCTGCGAGAGCTTTCGATGTCCCCCTGGTTGAAGAGGACATTGCCGCGACGATTGAGCTGAGCCTTCTGTTCAGACGTCAAGGCGCCATTGGGTTCATCGACTGTCTTGATAAGGCCGTCATCGGGGAAGTTTTCGAATATCGAATCGTCCATGCGGACTCCGTCCCAGGCGCTATGGCGCCAACGCAGCTTCGTATCGGTCAAATATAGTTGAGAATGTCCAAATAATCAATTGTAGAAACCTCCAGGCGCTGAAAAGGATACGCCGCGTGGTAGACTTATGGCTGCGAGCGCGCTTTCAGCACGCCGGACGGGAGCCGCAATGGTTCAGGATGAACTGCTTCATGATGGCATCGATGAACTGTGCACGATGGAGGCATCCGTCGCGCCACCAGAATTGCATGCGGCCGAACTGTCGGGACCGTATCAGCGTACCAGCCTGTGCGATGCATTGGACAGGCGTCTGGCAGCCGTCATCAAGGCGCTGGATCACTAGCGTCAGGTATCTGGCCGAGGCGCTCGTATATGCGCACATGTGATCGCCCATATTCACGTTCGTCGATCGCGGTTAGCGCCCCACACGACTGCGGCAGGTTCTCTTCGCCTGGATAGTGAATGAAGAGCCTGCCATGTTCGCCCAGGAGGCCCTGTTCGGCTATGGACATGACCAGTTCGGTCTTGTGGGCATAGGGGAAGGGCGGGTCGCAGAAGATGATCGAGAAGGAACGCTCGCATCGAAGGACGAAGCGCTCCGCCGGCATTCCGTGGCAGGAAATCCGTATCGGCGCCATGGCGACATTCCTGATCAGAAGTCCAAGCTTTGCACGGTCCCGTTCGACACAATCGACGGGGTCGGCACCACGGCTTGCGGCCTCAAGGGCGATGATGCCGGAGCCAGAAAAGAGATCAAGAAATGACAAGCCGTCGAGCGGTCCCATGACGGAGAAGATCGACTCGCGCATGCGGTCCATTGCCGGACGAATCTCGAAATCACCCCGCGGCACATCGATGCGACGCCCCTTGAGCGTTCCGCCGGTAATCCTGAGATTGCCCACGATCAGCCTTGCCTGTCTCTGAACTCTCGCTGTATGTCGCGCTGGACATCGCGTTCCTTGATCGATGATCGCTTGTCGGCGTATTTCTTGCCCTTGCACAGGCCGAGTTCCACCTTGACCCGCCCCTTCTTGAAGTGAAAGTCGAGCGGCACCAGCGTGTATCCCTTTTCCAGCACCCGGCGTTCCAGGCGTTTCAGCTCATGGGCATGGGCAAGAAGTTTCTTGGGGCGATCGGGATCATGATTGAATATCGAGCTGAACGCGTACTCCGCGATGTGTACGTTTCTGAGCCACAACTCGCCATGTTCGAATGTCGCGTATCCGTCCGGAAACGAGACCTTGCCAATGCGCATCGACTTGACCTCTGAGCCGGTCAGGCAGACGCCGCACTCGATGGTCTCTTCGACGACATAGTCGAAATGGGCACGGCGGTTCAGCGCTATGATCTTGACGCCTTCCACCGGCTACTCCGCGTTCTGAACGAGTGCAATGCGGAAACCCAGGTAGGCGGAGCATGCGGAGATGCGCATCGGCCCACGTGAGAAGATGTTGACCAGATCATCGCGGTTCGCCCAGGAACCTCCACGGACGACGCCCTCGGACGTTGCGAAGTGCGTTCGGGCGCCGATGCCGGCCGCCGGGTTGGTTGCATAGGAATCGGCACACCATTCCCAGACATTGCCGAGCATGCCCTTCAATCCAGCGGCGTCGGGCTGCAGCGAGGCGGGCCTGGCCGGGCCGGTAATGGCCGGAGAAAACAGGATCGCGCCGCGCGTCGCCGAGACTCCGGATGCCGATGCCGCGAATGACCACTGGGCCTCGGTGGGAATGGCAAAATGATAGCCGGCAGGCGCCTTCGCCGTCAGCCATGCGCAGTACGCTTCGGCCGCTGGCCGCGATACAAACCGGAGCACCTCGGCGTCGGATGCGGCATCGAAGCCTGAAAGGTACGATGCCGCGGCCTGGCCCTTGGACTCCAGGGTCTTGGCCGCCGACGGAGCCCAGTCGGGATTGGCCCTGACAAATTCCCTGAACTGTCCAACCGTTACCTCGGTCGAGGCAAGCTCGAAGCCTGCTACGGGTATGACCGCGCTTGCCGATGTGCCTGCCCGTACGGTAGCGCTACCGGCGGCGAATAGTACCATATTGAAGCCGGCCCTGTTCGTCATGCCCAGCACGCGGGCCGGTGCCGAGCGGGCAGCGGCGGCTTCGATGTCGGCGAGTGCGCGCTTGTACAGGGCACTGGACGTGATCCGGTCTCGAAGGCTGGGGGAGGCCACCGATGCAAACGCCACGAGCATGGCGGGATCGGCTGCCATCTCGGCGGCCAGCCTGCCGACCAGGGTTCCCATCGAAATCGGTGACACGGATGCGTTGCCGCCATAGACGATTGAGATCGCCCTCGTGGCATCCCTTGCGGATTGGGCATTCGCCGCATACGACAGGGCGGCGCCGGCGAGGCCCGCGTTCGTGACGAGCCGGGTTGGAGCGATCGAGGCGGCCATCGCAGAATCTGACAGCGGCAGTGGAACCTGGTATGCCTCACTGGGCGTACCGACGAGTGCCCAGGATGCATAGTCCGATACGCCGGCCGCCACCTGATCGTAACCGTGCAGCGGTGCGAGGGTCGCGATGACGGCCGCGCGCGGCTTGAAGAAGAGGGTGCCAAAGACGCGGCCATGAACCTGCAGGTCCTCGGAGTATGTGGCAAAGCCTGGCCGGCTGACGCTGAGCTGGTGGGCGCCCGAGGGCACGAAGACTTCGCGCGGGGCGAAGCCGACATAAACGCCATCGACGAAGAGTGCCGATCCGGGCGGATCCGCCTTGATGGTATACAGGCTGCCTGGATGGCTGAGCCCCGGGTACACGAACAGCAAGGAGAGCACCATGAGGAGCAATGCTCCATAGAGTGCGGCGAGATATCGCCCCGGTTGCACGCCGAATAGCGGCTTGAGCCTGACTGCGGCCTCGTCGATATCGCGCTGGGTGATCGTCTTTTCGTCGTTCATCGCGAAAGTATAGAAGTCGGTGGCAAGGCTTGTCAACGCGAACGAAAGATGGTAGCCTCGAAACGATGACCAACCAACCGGACTTCTTTGCCTCGCTTCAGAGCATTACCGAACGGGCGCTGACCCGCCGCAAGAAGCGTCGCATGACCCAGAAGATGAAGCAGCAGGCCAAGCACTGGCTCCGCGACTGGATAGAAGCCATTCTATGGGCCGTCTGCATGGTGTTGCTGATCAATCAATATTTGTTCCAGATGTATCGCATTCCATCGGGTTCGATGTCGGGCACGCTCGAAGTTGGCGACATGATTTTTGTCAACAAGCTGGTGTATGGGCCCGAGTTGCTGCCAGGTGTGGCGAAGATGCCTGGCTTCAGGCACACGAACCGTGGAGAGGTGATCGTCTTCGAGAATCCCGCATACCTGTCCAAGGGGCCGGTCTTCACGATCATGCAGCAATTCATCTACATGGCAACGTTGACGATGGTCGACATCGATCGTGACGAGGCTGGCCAGCCGCGCGTCCACTATCTGATAAAGCGGGCGGTGGGAGTCGGCGGCGATACGATCAGGGTGATCGACGGCGAGGTGCGCTTTCTGTTCAAGGGTACGGACTCGTGGATGCCCGAGCGTGACTTCCAGAAGGTTTCCGGTTTCACCTATCCCCTCCGTCGCATGGTCAAGCCAGAGGACTACGATGCGATCCATGCCGCCGGAGTCAAGGCTGCCGAGATAGACATGGGCCTCGCGGCATCGGGATCCCTGCCGCAATTCAGCCCCTATGACGAACTGGCATTCAATGCATGGAGGATGTCGACGCTGGCCGACGCCTACCCGCACGATGGCAAGATTGTATCGGAAGACAGGCGGATCAAGGCGGGCTGGTACGTGCCCGAGGGGCGCGTCTTCCCCATGGGCGACAATAGGGACAACTCCAAGGATGCACGGTGGTTTGGTGCTGTGTCCCTCAACAAGGTGCTGGGCCACGCGCTCTTCATCTATTGGCCGCTGGGACACGCCGGCGGAATCAGATAGGCAGCATGAAGCGCGTTCGATCGTACGAGGACGTGAGAAGGCGACGCTCGCTGATCGTCCGCTTCCTCCGGGATGTTGTCATCCTCTTTGTAGTCTTCGAGATGCTGTCGACCTTTGCCTTCAAGTCCTGGGCCATATCATCGTCTTCGATGACCCCGACGCTGTCCAGGGGAGACCGGGTCGTGATGCTCCCCTCGGCCTATGGCCTCTTCAATCCATTCAGCGGTGGTCGCGGTGTATTCAAGGCACCGGCTCGCGGCGATATCGTATTGCTGGCAAGGCCTTCAACTTCGGAACATGGGTGGTTTGTCAGGCTCATAGACTCGATGGTGCGTTTTATTACGTTCCAGCGGCTTTCATTGTGGCCGCAGGTAACATCGGATGATGGACCACTGATGAAGCGCGTCGTTGCCGTGCCCGGCGACTCGGTACGAATCGATGATTTCGTTGTATACGTCAAGACCGCCGGCTCTACCCATTACCTGACGGAATACGAGGTCTCTGCCAAGGCCTACGATATCGGCGGCTCCATCGGGATTGCCGGCTGGAACAAGGACATGCCGCTGGGCGGTTCAATGGCACCGATCGACCTCGGGCCGGGGCAATTCTTCGTCATTGGCGACAACAGGGTTTCAACGACCGATTCCAGATTCTTTGGCCCCGTATCGTCGCGCAACATCCTGGGGAAGATTGCATTCCGCTATTGGCCTTTGAAACGTGCCGAGCGCCTCTGACAGATCCGGCGCCGGTACTGGAATCCAGGCGCCATCGCTGTACGTTCATGTGCCCTTCTGCATGTCACGTTGTGCCTATTGTGACTTTCACAGTTCCGCCCCGGACCACGCATCACTCTCGACGATCGCGCCGAGGTGGCTCGAGGCCATCAGGCGCCATCTGGCGGAGCTGCGCCGGCGCTTCGATTTTTCGGCCTTCTCGACGATATATATCGGTGGCGGCACTCCTTCCTTCTTGCCACCAGCCATCATGGCCGCCGCCCTTTCTGCCATCGAGCGCTACTGTCGCGGTGGGGTCCCCGGCGCGACGGAATGGAGTGTCGAGGCAAACCCGGAAGACATAGGCCCGGATTTCCTGTCGCTGCTTTCGACACATGGGGTCAATCGCCTGAGCGTCGGTGTCCAGTCGCTCGAAGACGAGGCTCGGGCCGTGGCGGGGCGCAGGGGAGACGCCCTTTCGACGATGCGGGCGCTCGACATGCTTGCCAGCCAATGGACAGGCAGGCGCTCCGCCGACCTGATGTATGGCCTCCCGGCTCAGAAGGCCGCCGGCCTGGCCAACGATGTCCGCGCGCTCGTTGACCGGGGATTCGGCCATATTTCGCTGTATGAGCTGACGCTCGAAGACAGTACGCCGCTGGAACGGAACGCGCGTGCCGGTCTGGTAGTCTTGCCCGGTGACGATGAGCGTGCTGATCAGTATGACGCCGCGTGCGAGACGCTGCTGGCGGCTGGTTATCGGCACTATGAGGTATCGAACTGGGCTGTACCCGGACAGGAGTGTCTGCACAACATGCGATACTGGAACATGGACGACTGGCTTGCGCTGGGGCCGTCCGGCGTCGGAAATGTCGCAGCCGGAGGGGGGCGCTTCCTCAGACTCGAGAATACTGCCGATGACCTGCACTACTATGACGATCCGTCTGGTTCTGTGCATGAGGTGGTGATCTCGGGCATCGAGGCGATGTTCGAATCGCTGATGATGGCGCTGCGAACCGCTTCCGGCCTTGACATCGCGGTCTTTCGTGAACGCTTTGGTCAGGACGCCATCGAAGCCTTCGGCCCCCTGCACGAGCTGTTTCCTGAAAGCATCGGCCTCGAGGCTGGCTCGTGGCGGGCGACGCCACGCGGCATGGATACCTTGAACCGGGTGCTCGTGCAGGCCATGTCGAACATCGAGCGGTTCCGGAACCGATACGTCACCAGTGACGAGGAGACGCTCTGATGAAGCATATACTTTCCATCCAGTCGCATGTCGTATACGGCCATGTCGGCAACCGGTCTGCGGTCTTTCCGCTGGAGCGCATGGGTTACGAAGTCTGGCCAATCAATACCGTGCAGTACTCTTCACACACCGGCTACCCTGGATGGACGGGCGCTGCCTTCGGCGGCGATCACCTGTCATCCATTGTCGCGAGCCTGGCACACATGGGAATGCTGGCAGCCTGCGATGCCGTGCTGTCCGGCTACATGGCCGACGTCGCCACTGGATCGGCAATCATGGCCGCCGTGGACACGGTGAAGCAGCAACATCCCGGCGCGCTGTATTGCTGTGATCCGGTGATGGGCGACGAGCCAGGCGGTGTGTATGTCCATGCAGATATTCCTGACTTCATGCGTCATGAGGCGATACCGCGCGCCGACATCGTGTGCCCGAACATCTTTGAAGCCGAGCTTCTGAGCGGGGTTGGCATACGCTCCGCAGACGATGCGGCGCGGGCGACCGATTTGATCCATGCCATGGGGCCGCGCATCGTCATCCTGACCAGCTATCGACCAGTTGCGGCGGGGCCGGTCGGCTTCTTCGTCAGTGATGGCAGCAGCAACCGCGTTGTCATGACGCCGACGCTGGCCTTTGGCCATCCGCCCAAAGGCTCGGGTGACCTTGCGAGCGCATTGTTTCTGGGATATTTTCTGGCCAGTTCCGACCCGTTCGTGGCCATCGAGTCTACCGCTTCGGCGCTGTATTCGGTTCTGGAGGCCACACTGGCATCCCATAAGGACGAACTCGCCATCGTCGCTTCACAGGAGGCGATAGCGAGTCCATCGAGACGATTCAGGGCTATGGAGGCGGAGACTATTTCTTTCGGGGGATGACCGGGACGAAGGTCCGCGCGTCCGGCAGCACGAAGCTGGCCGGGAACTCGCCGAGTCCGGCCAGGAACCAGGTCTGGTTGCGGCCGAGCAAGCCACCGGTGCCTTTCAGGGAGCCTCGGACTATCAGCTTGTTGCCGTCGCGCTTGATCGTGCAGTCATAGGTCTTGCCATCGGCGGGATCGATGATGGAACCTTTCCAGTCCCTGCCTTTTTCCTGCATCTCGTAGACGAAGTCAAGCCCGCAATTCGGGGGATCGCCGGCCAGTGCATCCGCCTTCTTCGTGCGGGTAATGATCGTGTCTTCTATCAGGCCCGTTTCCTTGCTGATCGTCGCCATCATGCGGCCATAGAGTCTGCCGCCATTCATGTAGAGCAGCACGTACGCGGTAGGCTTGTTTGTCTTGTCGTCGATTATCTTCCAGAGGCCGAGAATATCGTCAGCGGCCCACGCCGATACCGTACCCGCCACCAGCAGGGCGAGCGCGACCATGGCGATCATCGATGTCTTCTTCATCCACTACTCCTTGGAGATCGAGCACGGCATATACCCATGATGAGGGTACAATTTCGGCACAGTATAGGGTGGCGACGTTGCGCTGTAAAGTCGAAAGGGCAAATCAGACGAACAGATCGTATTGATCGCGACGCGATTCGGCCTTGGTCTTCTTCCAGCCAAGATTGTACAGCTTCTCGGCCGCTATCGTTGTCGGCGGGCCATGCCCCGGAAACAACATCGTATCATCGGGCAGGCAGAGCACCTTCCTGGCAAGCTGCTCCTTGAGCAGCCGGTTGCTGTATTGACTGAGTGTCTTGCCTATCATGCCCGCGTGCAAAGCGTCGCCGGTAAAGACCAGCTTGTCGAAACGATAGACCAGCGAATCGGCTGAATGCCCCGGCACCGAGAGCGCTTCGACGTCGAGTCCGCAGACGTTGAAGCGCTCGCCGTCGGCCACCATCCTGCACGGAATATCGCCCAGGCTGGAGTTGCTCGAAAAGACCTGGGCCTCATAAATGCGCAGCAGCGTGCCCAGTCCATCCACATGGTGCGCATGATTGTGTGTGACGAGTACGGCCTTGACGGCATAGCCCTTGTCCTCTATGAAGTTGAGCAGATGCAACGTGAAGGCGGCAGGATCGATGATGACCGCCTCCATGGTTACATCGTTTCCAACCAGATAGACATTGGCGAAGCCGTGCACCGAGTAGTGGAAGAATACGGTCATGGGTCCAATCCCTCCAGGTCATGGATGGCTTCGGCGGTATTTGACAGGCGCCACGAGACTTCAGTCTCCCTGGCAGGAATGATGAATGAACGCTTGAGATTGCAGTCCATGAAGTCGGTCTTTTCAAATTCCGCCATGATGAAGCGTGAGTTGTACAGATTGGACTTGTTGAAGGTACATTCGGTCGTCATAGCACCGTCGAAGTTGTCGTGTACGAGCTCGGACCGTTCAAAGGAGGCGCCGAGGAAGCGCGCGCCGGCGAACGAACAGAACTGGGCATCCATCTGAGAAAAGTCGCATGAATCCGAGTCGCAGAAATCAAAGAAGCACATTCTGAAGATGCATGAACTGAATATAACATTCTTGAGGACGGCATTGGAGAACGAGCAGGAGTGAAAGCGCTTGCCCGAGAGGTCTGCTCCTTCGAAACGCAGCCCGGCATAGTTCCGGTCCCTGATGTCGATGAGCCGCTGCATCGACGCCAGCGCCTCGTCGGCGTAGGCCTGCGGATCTGGATGATGGACGGCGCAGTATTCCGATTGATGCAAGGCCGTCTTCTCGCATCCGCTCGTTGCACATTGCCGCAGATCGAACATCGATCGGGCCTCCTTGCGATGCACGCTGCCCCGAGGATAGTGCAAACAGACTCCGTGCTCAAGGTGCCGAAGGCGGCGATGCTTGAAAAGGAAAGGCCGGAGCGCGTATACTGCGATCATGTGCTGGTTTTGCGGGTCGCCGCTGCCCGATACACGAATAGGGTTTCGCGATGCATGCACGACGTGTGGCAAGGAGCTCCATGTGTGCAGGCATTGCGGCTTCTATAAGCCTGGAGCCTTTCGTGATTGCCTCGAGACCGTTCCAGAAGCAGTCTCCGACAAAGAGCGCATGAATTTTTGCGAATATTTCAAGGCAGATCCATCAAAGGCGTCCGACGGCAAGGCTCGAAACGCCGCATCTTCGGCGAAGAATGCCTTTGACAATCTTTTCGGCGGGTGATTCGCCAGCCGTCTTGCTACGGCACAGGAAGCTCAATGCATATCGATTCACGACCCATCGCGTTCTTTGACTCCGGCGTGGGCGGTCTGCCGTATCTCGAGGCCGCCCGCCGGCTCATGCCACGACAACGGTACGTCTACCTTGCCGACCGCGCGGGTTTTCCGTATGGCACCAAGCCCGCTGGCACCGTCATCGAACTTGCGACCGCATCGATTGCTGCCCTGGTCCGGCGCGAGAACCCAAAGGCTCTCGTGGTGGCCTGCAACACGGCCACGGAACTGGCGATCGATGACATACGGCGTGCAAACCCCGGTCTTCCCGTGATAGGCACGGTACCGGCAATAAAGCCGGCGGCCGCATTGTCGAAGGTCAGGCGGATCGGTGTGGTGGCGACGGCCGCCGCGGCCGCTGCCTCCTACCTGACCGATCTGGCCCGGGCCTGCGCCCCCGATTGCGTACTCATCAAACGGGGCGATACGGATCTGGTCAATTTTGTCGAGCGCCAGTTCATCAACGCCACCAACGAGGCGCGACTGTCCGCGGTCATGCCTGCCGTCGAGGCGATGAAACGGGAGGGCGTCGACGTGATCGTGCTGGGCTGCACGCACTTCCTGCACGTTGCCGATGCCTTTGTCGAGGCCGCGGGGCCGGACATCGAGATAGTCGATTCGCGGCAGGGTGTCATCGCGAGGCTGGCCACGCTGGTCGGAACGGCCGATGGTGCGGCGGCAGAGCCGCAGCCTGACGCGATGTACCTGACCGGCGCGGGCGGGTTCGGGCCGGTATATGGTGGTTTTGCGAGGCAGTTTGGTCTCCTGGAAGCTGGAACGTTCGCCTGATGACCGGAACGGTGGTCTCCAGTTCGAACAATGCCTTCGTGGTGCGCTCCGAAGATGGCAGTCTTGCGCGCTGCGGCCTGAAAGGCAAGAAACTCAAGGGCGCGGAGGGCTTCTACAACCCGCTTGCTGCAGGCGATGTCGTCGAGTGGGAACCGGCGTCGGCCGGTACCGGTACCATCCTGGCGCTTGAGCCCAGACGCTCGCTGTTTTGGCGCTACAATGAAAAAGGCAAGGCAATTCAGGCGATTGCGGCCAATATGGACGTTGTCGTCTGCGTGACGAGTGCGGCATTGCCACCGTTCAGGCCGCGTTTCATCGACAGGGTTTCGCTCGAGCCTGCGTCGGAGGGGCTGCCCTTCATCATTGCACTGAACAAGACCGATCTGGGCATTGACGACGATGTTGCCGAGCGGATGGATGACTATCGCCGCATCGGCTTCGAGACGATCGAGCTGTGCGCGGCGACAGGGCTGGGAATCGAGACCTTGCGGGCCCGGATAGAGGGCAAGACCAGCGCCTTTGTAGGGCAGTCGGGTGTTGGCAAGAGCTCGATACTCAACGCGCTCGAGGCTGGACTTGGCCTGAAGGTCGGAGAGGTCTGCGAGAAGTATGAACGCGGGCGGCACACGACCGTCTCATCGATATTGGCGTATCTGAAAGATGGCCGAACTCGCGTCATAGACACCCCTGGCTTTCGCAGGCTTGCCGTCCGCGGCATCGCACCGGTCTCGCTCGGTGCATGCTTTCCGGAAATTCGCGCAGCCCAGGCTGGCTGTACCCTGGGGCCGCGCTGCAAGCATGTCGATGAACCGGGCTGCGCCGTACTCGCGGCGGTGGAAGCCGGCTCGATTCATGATGATCGCTATGAGAGCTATGCGCGCATCCTCGCTGAACTCGAGGACACGCACAGCTATACGCGAAAAGTCGGGCGGCCGCGAAGGGATGATGAGGATATCTATGACGATGAATGAACATGCGCTGCGCCTGCTTGACTTCTTTCGCATCCGCGAACAGGTGGCCGAATATTGTCTTTCCGAAGAAGGCGCCTCGGAGCTTCGCGCTTCCGAGCCGTGCATCGATGGAGCGGCGGTCCTGGACCTCAAGGAGCGGGTGGCCGCCATCGTCATGCTGTTTCAGGAGGGCCGCGGCGTGCCTGCCGGAACCTTCGTGCCGGTCCAGGAATCGATACGAATCGTCGCCAAGCCAGGCGCCAGTCTGGCTATCGAGGAGCTGTGGGCGCTGGGCATGTGGTGCGATGCCTTTTTCAAGCTGACGCAATGGCTCCAGGCCGCGCGGCACGAAGGCCTGGCAGCGGAGCTGGCACTGGCGCCTGATCTGGGCACAGTCATTTCGGCCGCCTTCAGGATCGTAGGACCGGATGGCACGGTGAAGGATCTTCCGGAACTGCGCGACATACGCTCCAGGATTCGTGCCATCAACCTCGATATCGAGCGGACCACGGCCTCGTTCTTTCAGGACGAGGCGACCCGCGCGATGCTGCAGAGCGATGTGCCGACCCAGCGCGATGGTCGCACGGTGCTCGCTGTCAAGGCCGGCTCGAAGGCCAGAGTGCATGGCATCGTGCACGAGGTCTCGTCGACGGGGCAGACGGTCTACATCGAGCCCGAAGTGCTGGTACAGAGGAATAACGAACTGGTCGAGGAAGAGGCGCGGTACCAGCGCGAACTGCAGCGCATCCTGCGGGAGACGACCGCCCAGCTGAATCGGCTGGCCCCCGACCTGGCGATGGCGACGGGGCAGTGTGCAGGCTTCGACAGCCTGTATGCACGCGCGCGGTACTCCCACATGCATGATGGCGTCTTCGTGGAGGAGCGGCAGGCCGGCATCGATCTTGTCGGTGCCCGCCACCCGATCCTCGGCTCCAAGGCGGTTCCCATCGATATCAGGATGCCGGAAGACGCCAGGACCCTGATCATTACGGGGCCAAATACGGGCGGCAAGACCGTGTCGCTGAAGACAGCCGGACTGCTGGCGCTGATGCATCAGTTCGGCCTGGGAATTCCAGCGGCTCACGGCAGCGCGCTGCAGATATTCGATGGCGTATGGGCCGATATTGGCGACGAGCAATCGATGGATCAATCGCTTTCCACCTTTTCGGGGCACATGAAGACGATGTCCGCCATCGTTGCGGGCGCCACCAGCCGTAGCCTCGTGCTGCTTGACGAGCTGGGTTCGGGAACAGATCCGGAGGAAGGTTGCGCGATAGCGATGGCGTTGCTCGATCACTTCATCGATATCGGCGCCTTGACCGTTTCTACGACCCACCATGGCATCCTGAAGAATTTTGGATATACCAAGACAGGCGTCCTCAACGCATCGGTTGACTTTGACAAGGATACCCTGTCGCCGACCTACCGCATCCTGATGGGCGTACCCGGTGAGAGCCGGGCGCTGGACATAGCTGCCCGAAACGGCATCGAGTCCGTCATCGTCGCGGGGGCCAGACGCTATCTCCGCGAGGAACAGACCGACATTTCGGCGCTGATAACCGGCTTGTCGGCGAAGCACAAGGAGCTCGACGCGCTGCGCGATGAGGAACGCCGCCGGTTGCGTGATGCCAGGGATGAGCAGCGCAAGGCCGACCTCAAACAGCTCAAGCTGCGCCAGCAGGAGGTCGAGCTGCGTACCCACGGTGTTGCCGAGCTCAAGGCCCTGCTCTCGGAGAGCCGGCGCACGCTGGAGAACCTGGTGCGCGAGCTTCGGGAAGGCGAGCTGACCAGGGCCAAGACGCAGGAAGTCAAGGAGTTCATAGCGTCGCTTGACGACCGTGTAGAGGCGGTCGAGCGGGAATCCCGTCAACTTGAGCAGGAGCTGAAGATCGGTTCACGATCGGCTGGAACCATCACCGAGGGTTGCGCGGTGCTCGTGTTGCCAGGCAGGAAGCGCGGCACGGCGCTGCGAGCTGTCAGGGGTGGCAAATGGCTCGTCGAGACCGACGCCTTGCGCCTGACCGTCGACGAGGCCGACCTTGAGCCGACGGCGGCGCTCGAGCGCAAGGCTCCGACCATATCGATAGAGGCGAATCGCGACCGCTCGAGCCGTGCCGTCCTGGACCTCGATCTGCGCGGATTCAGGCTCGCCGAGGCCATCGCGGCCTTGGAGCGCCAGCTCGATTCGGCTACGATGGAAGGGCTCGGCGGATTCTCGATAATCCATGGTACCGGCGAAGGGGTGCTGCAGCAAGGCGTCAAGGATACGCTTGCCAGATACCCGGGTGTCACCGATTTTCACTATGCCAGGCCCGAAGAGGGTGGCCATGGCAAGACGATCGTGACGCTCGGCTAGCGATCCGTCATCTCGGCTCAGTCACGCGGACAGCCAACATCGGCCCATTCGAGCCCCTGGCCGTCCGGAATGTCGCGCGCCGCCTGTCGCCCCACGACCAGAGGCAGCCAGCGGGGTTGCATACCGGGGCGCAGCACCTTCTCGGTTCGCAGAATGGCGAGATTCGATTCCGACAGTGCCTCGCCGCGGGCGATGGGTCGTCTGGCATGGATCGACCGGTTGGTCCTGTCATAATTGGCTCGTTCGCTCGGCGCCAGTCGTTTGCAGCCATCTCCGAGCGTCGCCTCGACCCGCGTGCGGCCATACAGATCCGCGAGTTCGCGTATCGTCTCGTCCAGGGAAACCCGCTCCGCCATTCGCACCGCCTTGGTCATTCTGGCAAAATCCGCTGGCTCGAGTGCGACGGGGTCGTCGAGCCCATCACCGTGTCTGGACAGGCATATATGTTTCTCCACAATCGAGGCACCGGAGGCTACCGCGAGCGCCGGAACCAGGACCGGGTCACGTGAATGATCGGAGACGCCGGTGGCAACGCCGACGAGCGCCGCAATGGAGCCGAGTACTCGCAGGTTGTAATCGGTCTCCGGCGCCGGGTAGGCGGTAACGCAATGGAGGACTGCCAGCCTGCCTGCATCGCTGTCGAAGCGGCTGACGGCGAATTCGATATCTGCCAGCGTCGAGACTCCGCTCGAGAGCACGGTCGGCAGGCGGTATGAGGCAATCTCGTCGAGCAGCTGTACGAAGTTGAGCTCCGGGCTGGCGACCTTCATCATGGAAACGCCCAGGCTGCGCAATTCCCTGGCGCTCCGTATGCCGAATGGCGTGCACAGAAACAGCGCGCCACGAGCCTCGGCGGCCTCTTTCATGCGGCCCAGAAACTCCGGGCCTGTCTCCAGCTCCTTGAAGCGGTCAAAGAGCCGTGTCGGGCCACCCGGAAGCGGCACGAGTCCCGTTTCAGGGTGGATGATCTCATCAGCATAGACATGCTGGAACTTGACGCAATCGGCCCCGGCATCGAGGGCCGCGTCGATCAGCTCGAGGCCCTTGCCCAGGTCGCCGCCATGGCTGGTTCCAATCTCCGCTATGACCAGCGCCGCGCTGTCATGGTAGGTCGTGTGGCCGGATCTGAAGCCATTGGTACCCATATATGCTCCCGCACTCTGTCAATTCTGCAATTCCACTCGACAATACCCGATGGATACTATAGAATCCAGCTCATCGAAACAGCAATCGAGGAGAGCAGTATGAAACACATATTCTGCGATGTCTGCAAGAAAGAAATAGCGGATCCGATCCCTGCAAGGACCTTCTTCAACGTGCGTGAGTTTGATCTGTGCGAGTCATGCCGGGATGATCTGGAAGCGGCCGTCAAGAATACCGTGCGTACCAAGAAACCGTTCGACTTTGCATGGTTTGATACGCTCCGCGTGAACCTCATCCAGGATGGCGTCAAGAAGAACCGGATAGCCGTACCGAAGTCCTGAATCGACAGGCATGTCCGTGCTGACCCCCGTTGACTGGCGGGGGTTTTGGTCTTTGGTTGACGGTGTTCATCGTCATAGATCGACGACTCCTGTTTACTGTTTTTTGCGCTTTCTGCTTGTATTCTGGCATTAAGTCGAATTATTGACAGTAAAACGCGCTGCATGATAGTATTGGTATAGATATAAACCGCTTTTACACTGCAAGGAGATACCATGTCAGGCCACAGTAAATGGGCGACAATCAAGCACAAGAAGGGTGCAGCTGACGCCAAGCGCGGACAGATGTTCACCAAACTGATCAAGGAAATTTCAATCGCGGCCCGCATGGGCGGTGGTGATGCAGATACCAACGCGCGGCTGCGCACGGCGGTACTCAAGGCTCGTGCGGCGAACATGCCGAAGGACAACATAGAACGGGCCATCAAGAAGGGTACCGGCGAGCTGGGCAGTGCCATCTATGAGGAACTGGTCTACGAGGCCTATGCCCCTGGCGGCATAGCGGTGCTGATAGAAGTGCTGACGGACAACAAGAACCGCGCGGCGGCAGAGGTCAGGAATATCCTGACCCGCTCCGGTGGTTCGCTCGCTACCTCCAACGCGGTGCTCAGGCTCTTTGCACGCAAGGGTGTCATCTCGCTCGATGGCGAGCGCTATGCCGAAGACAAGGTGATGGAGCTCGCTCTCGAAGGTGGAGCCGATGACATCGTCAATGAGGATGGGGAAATCGTCGTCTATACCTCGCCTGAGGCGTTTGAGGCGGTCCTGAACGCCATTACAGCCGGTGGTATGGAGACCGATGGAGCCGAGATATCGATGGTGCCTGAATCTTATGTCTCGCCCGACAAGGATTCCGCCTCCAAGGTCCAGAAACTGATAGACAAGCTTGAAGAGAGCGACGATGTGCAGAACGTCTACCACAACGCGGAGCTCCCCGAAGAAGCAGAGGAATAATTCGTGGCGCGCGGACCGGCATACGTCCGCGTTATCGGTATCGACCCTGGCCTTGCGGCTGTGGGATGGGGCGTCGTCGATCTTGACGGCGCCCGCATCATATACAGGGGGCACGGTTGTGTCGCGACGAAGGCCGGCGGTGACATGGCCGAACGGCTCGCCGTCATCCGCGACGCGCTGTCCCTGGTCATGACCGAATACGCGCCAACTGAATCGGCGATGGAATCGCTCTTCTTCTCGCGCAATGTATCGAGCGCACTCGGTGTCGCGGAGGCTCGCGGTGTCATACGGCTGGCATGCAGGGACGCGGGGCTTTCGATGCATGAATACAGTCCCAACGACGTGAAGAAGGCCGCCACCGGATCGGGCAGGTCTGGCAAGTCCGAGGTGCAATCCTTCGTCAAGCTGGTGCTGGGACTTGGCGAGGTGCCTCGACCCGACCATGCGGCCGATGCCCTGGCCGTCGCGATTTGCCATTGCCAGGGCCGTTCCATCCGCACCGCCTTGGTTGATGCGACGCTCGCTAGCCGTATATAATCCGGGGCATGTTCAACGCGATCCGCGGAACGCTCTGCTACAAGGGCGCCGACAGCATCAGGGTAGACAACAACGGCATCGAGTGGGAACTGACCGTTCCCGCCCGTTCCGTAGACTCGTTCGGGCGCCTTGGCGAAGAAACCCGGGCATTATGCTGGCTCCTGCACCGTGAAGACCAGATGCGGCTCTTCGGATTTGCGAGTGAAGCCGAGCGCGCTATCTTCCTGGAATTGTTGACCGTCGATGGGATAGGCCCGAAACAGGCCATCAAGATACTGGGCGGCATCGGGGCTGACGACCTGGAACGCGCCCTCGATGCCGAGGATCTGGCCAGACTCGAGGCCGTTCCCGGGCTGGGCAAGAAGACCGCCCAGAAGCTGGTCTTCTCGCTCAAGGGCAAACTGCCGTCGAGGGATGCTGCCACGCGCATCGAACCCGTGGGACCACACGATGATATCCTGCGCGCGCTCGTCGACATGGGTTACGACCGACGGCGCGCCATCGACGCGATTGGCAGAATGGAGGCGCGGCCGGGTTTGCCTGAGGCCACCGCCGATCGTGAACGTGAGCTGTTTCGCCGCGTCATCGTCGAATTGAGCGCTCCATGAGTGCCGAAGCCAAGCCCAGCGTCGTGGCCGGCACCTTTGACCCGGTCGATGATGAGCGCGAAAACGCGTTGCGCCCACACCGTTTGTCTGAATTTCTGGGGCAGACATCGATCAAGGCGAATCTCGCGGTATTCATCAAGGCTGCGCTCGAACGCGGCGAGGCGCTCGATCATGTCTTCCTGATGGGCCCTCCCGGCCTTGGCAAGACGACGCTCGCTGGAATCCTGAGCCACGAGCTGGGTGTCGACTTCAAGGTGACCAGCGCGCCGGCGCTTGAGAAGCCCAAGGATCTTGCCGGCATTCTGACAACGCTGGCGCCGCGTTCCGTATTCTTCATCGATGAGATCCACCGCCTGAAGCCGGCCATAGAAGAGATGCTGTACATGGCCATGGAGGACGGCGAGCTGGATTTCATCATCGGGCAGGGGCCGGCGGCCCGCACGCTGCGCATTCCGCTGCCACCGTTTACGCTGGTTGGCGCGACGACCAGGGCCGGCATGGTTGGCAGCCCCCTCGTCAGCCGCTTTGGCATCAGCGTCAGGCTCGGCTTCTACGAGACTGCCGACACGGTCGCGATCCTCCGTCGCTCCGCAGGGATTCTGGGCACCACCGTTGATGATGACGCCGCCGATCTCCTCGCCGCCGCCAGCCGGGGTACGCCGCGCGTCGCGAACAGGCTGCTGCGGAGGATGCGCGACTTCGCGCAGGTGGCCGGCTCGGCTGCCATCACGGCAGCGGTTGTGGGCGACGGCCTGGCCAGGCTCGAGGTTGACCGCTATGGACTCGAGCGGCATGACCGCGATGTGCTGGCCGCCATCATCGAGAAGTTCGGCGGAGGTCCGGTCGGCGCCGACACCCTCGCTGTGTCAACCAATGAGAGCGTCGAGACCCTCGAAGACTATCTTGAACCATACCTCATCCAGTCAGGCTTCATCATGCGGACGTCCCGCGGACGCGTCGCTACCGAGCTTGCCTACGACCACCTTGGATACAGAAAGAACCATGCTGACGACGGATTTCAGTTTTAGCCTTCCACCGGAGCTCATTGCCCAGGAGCCACCAACGGAGCGTGGCGCCTCGCGTCTGCTTGTACTCGACAGGGCAAGCGGCGCCACGACGCACGGCATGGTGCGCGACCTTGCTACGTTCGTGCCGCGCGGTGCGCTGATGGTATTCAACGATTCAAGGGTCAGACGCGCGCGGCTGTTTGCCGCCAGCCCGGGCGGTGGCAAGGTCGAATTGCTGTTGCTGCGCCGAGAGGGACCGGCACTGTGGGCCGTCATGACGACGCGCATGGCCAAGCAGACGCCAGGCAAGATGCTGTCGTTGCCAGAAGGTGTCGATGCGGAGATTGTCGAGGCCAGACCCGACGAACGGCTCGTGCGATTCTCGCAGGAAATGGACGATGACTACCTGGAACGCCACGGGCACCTGCCATTGCCGCCGTATATCCGCCGCAGCGATGCACCGGTCGACGCCGAGCGTTACCAGACCGTCTATGCCCGCGCACAAGGTTCGGCTGCCGCGCCGACGGCCGGCCTCCACTTCACGCCGGAGCTATTGCGGGGTCTCGAGGGGGCTGGTGTCGAGACGCGATTCGTGACACTGCATGTTGGCCTGGGTACATTCCTGCCGGTCAGGTCGGAGACGATAGAAGCCCATCACATGCACCTCGAGGAATTCACCATACCCGAAGACACAGCCGAGGCGGTCAACCGGGCGCGGCGGGAAGGACGGCCCATAGTCGCCGTCGGTACGACGAGCGTGCGGACGCTTGAGAGCGCGTGGACAGACACCGGGCTGCGGCCGGGTGCCGGATCGACCAGCATATTCATCTACCCCGGATATCGATTCAAGGCAGTCGATATGATGTTTACCAATTTTCACACGCCGGAATCCACGCTGTTGATGCTCGTTTCCGCCTTCGCCGGGCGGGAACGGATTCTGGCTGCCTACGAAGAAGCGGTACGCGCTCGCTATCGCTTCTTCTCGTACGGTGATGCGATGCTGATTCGGTAGCAGGGTATGCCGATGCCAAGACGAATCGATGTACCTCGCGAGCTCAGGGCCTTCGCAGATGTGTTCACCGCGGCTGGTTTTCGATGCTATTTCGTCGGCGGTGCCGTCAGGGATCGACTCCTTGGCCGTGCCGCCAGCGACTGGGATGCCGCAACGGACGCGCTGCCACAGGATGTTGGCCGCCTCTTCCGATCGGTCATACCGACGGGTATACAGCACGGCACGGTAACCGTGCGCTGGAAAGGCAGCTCGATCGAGGTAACGACCTTCAGGGTGGACGGCGAGTATCGGGACGGCCGACGGCCCGAATCGGTCCGCTTCACCGCCGACCTGATCGAGGATCTGTCCAGGCGCGACTTTACCATCAATGGCATGGCGGTCGATCCGGCATCGGGTGAGGTGATCGATCCGAATGGGGGCAGCTCCGACCTGTCGGCGGGCATCGTGCGGGCGATAGGCGACCCCGTCGTCCGGTTCGCCGAAGATGGCCTCAGGACGCTGCGGGCCATCAGGTTTGCCACCAGGTTCGGCTTCTCCATCGATCCGGCCACACTCGATGCCATACCGACGGCGCTCGGCCAGTTCAGGCTCGTTTCCGCGGAACGCGTTCGCGACGAGTTTGTCAAGATTCTGTTGACCGACAGGCCCGCCATGGGCCTGCAGCTGCTCGAGCAGACCGGTCTCCTTCGCGAGTTCCTGCCAGAACTATCGGTATGCCGTGGGGTGGGGCAGGGTGGCCCGCATCGATTCGACGTATTCGACCACCTGGTCGCATCATGCGCTGCGGCGCCGGCCGATACGGTACTGCGGCTGTCGGCACTGCTGCACGACATCGGCAAGCCATACCGCAAGGCAACGCATCCTGATGGCGGCTTTTCCTTCTATGGACATGATATAGAATCTGCCCGTCGTGCCGAGGCGGCACTCAGGCGCCTCAAGTTCCCCAATGTCGTGATCGACGACGTTGCGCATCTGATACGCCACCATATGTTTGACTATGCCGATGGCTGGACCGACGCCGCCGTCAGGCGTTTTGTCGCCCGCGTCGGCCTCGCGTATGTCGGTCGGCTTGCCGAGCTCCGGCTTGCCGATACATCGGGCATGGGCCATGGTCCGGCCGATCCCCGTTCGGTGATGCCGCTTCTCGATCGCGTCGAAGAGCTGCGTTCGAAGGATCAGGCCTTCGGGCTCAAGGATCTGGCCATCGACGGCAATGATCTCATGGCCCTGGGCTGGCCGCGAGGGCCCGTGCTGGGCAAGGCGCTCGCCGAACTGCTGGAGGCGGTGCTCGATGATCCGGAACTGAACACCAAGGACCGGCTGTCGGTGATCGCGACGAGGCTCAAGGACAAGTTCGGTATTGCCTGAAGCCCTCTGGCCCCGCTCTACACGACTACAGGCGCCTGCTCGCGAGCAGGCGAGCGGCTTCGGTACCGCCCGCTGCCATGATGGCATCATAGGCCATGGCTCCAGCAGCCTGCTCGGCATCCTTCTTGGTCTTGCCCGAAGCCGGCCCGTATGCCGTGCCCAGCAGGGTGCACTTCATCCAATATGTCCTGTCGTGATCAGGCCCGGTCTTGCGGTCAAGCTCATATTCCGGATAGCAGTGGTGCCACTTCTGGGCGTACTCCTGCAGCAGCGTCTTGTAGTCCTTGCGGTGACGGTCGGTCAGCACCTTCTCTATTTCTGGGTTGATGAACGACAGGACCAGGTCCTGGGTCTTGTCGAAGCCGGCATCGATGTATGCGGCTCCCAGGACGGCCTCCAGCGCATCGGCCAGAATGGCCTTCTTGTTCCGGCCACCCGAGCGTTCTTCGCCCTTGCCGACCAGCAACAATGCGTCCAGCCCCAGTCTGGCGGCTATGTCCGAAAGGGTGTCTTCGGAGACCACGAAGCTCTTGATGCGGGCCAGATCGCCTTCGGACTTATCCCCCAGGGCCACGAAGAGGCGTGCGGCGGTGACGAGCCCCAGCACCGCGTCACCGAGAAATTCAAGCCGTTCATTGTTGCCGTGTGCGTGTGGATCTTCATTGGTGCATGATCGATGGGTCAGTGCCCTGTTGAGCAGCGATGCGTTTTTGAATTTGAAATGCACCAGACGCTGAAAGGCCGCGAGCGCTTCCAGCCGGTCACGACTGATATCGTCGTTACGGAAGGACACGATCACGGCCTCCTCTTAATGCATCGAACCGGGCAAGC